>Ga0114919_10000026_pt1 | contig 74929 bp, 54 predicted proteins | sample BlataG_FD_88682 | JGI IMG/M metagenome (GOLD analysis project Ga0114919, IMG submission 88682) | Deep subsurface microbial communities from Black Sea to uncover new lineages of life (NeLLi) - Black_00105 metaG | ecosystem: Environmental > Aquatic > Marine > Oceanic > Sediment | place: Atlantic... | reverse complement strand
TTTGCGAGACGCTCGACAATCTCCGGTTTGGTATCTGCGAGATCATGCATCTCGGCTTTATCCGTCGATAGGTCGTAGAGTTTCCAGGGCCCTTTTTCATCGGCGACCAATTTAAGAGGGCCTTCGCGAAGAGCTTTATGCCCATAGTGTTCAAAGAAGATTTGTGGATGCGGCACACGTTGTTTGTTCTTGAAAATAGGAATGAGGCTTTTGCCTTCCAGGGGCGTGATTGTGTGGCCTCGATAGGTGTTTGGGTAGGGAGCGTCTGCGGCGTCGAAACAGGTTGCGGCGATATCCATCACATGGCCATCTTGCTGGGTGATGGTTCCCGGAATTGTGGCCAGTCCCTGCGGCCAGTGCACAATCAGGGGCGTACGGATGCCCCCCTCATGCTGGTTTCCCTTCCAATAGCGAAAAGGCGTGTTGGCGACGTTGGCCCAGCGGGCTCCGATTCCGGCACATGTCAGTTCACCGCCGGGGAGCATGGCGCGGGGTTTTCCGGCACCGAAATATGTCACTTGTTTACCGCCACGCGTTTCGCTGTAGCGATCAAACCCGGGAACACCGGGTCGCTCCGGGCTCGCGCCATTGTCCGAAAGAAAAAGAATCAACGTGTTGTCAAATTGTCCCGTATTTTTAAGCGATTGAACGATTTCCCCAACCCCTTGGTCCACCCGATCAATCATGGCCGCATGGACCGCCATGGCCCGCATTTCCCAATCCTGTTTGGCTTCATCGTCCCAGGCAGCATGTGCATCGTGACGCGGACTGAGAGGGGCTGGCTGGTCACCAAAGAGTTTCATGGCAACTTGTTTTTGATGGCGGGCTTTTCGGACACTCTGCCACCCGGCTTGGTAGGTGTCGGCGTAGCGGGCAATGTCTTCCTCGCGCGCATGTAGGGGCCAATGGGGCGCTGTGTAGGCAACGTATAAAAAAAATGGCGCGTCGGTCGTCGCATACTGCTCAATTTGCTTGACTGCTTCCTCCGTAAATGCGTCGGTGGCATAGTAGTCCTCCGGTACGTCCTGTATCGGTGTTGTGTTGCGGACGAGCGTAAAGGGATCAAAATGATTGATCACGCCCCAAATGATCCCGTAATGTGAGTCGAAGCCGCGGCTCACCGGATAGGTCGCCGGATCCGCAAACTGCGGAAGAATGATTTGGTTGTTTAAATTCCGCATATGCCGTGGGCCCATGCGCGTTTGTGAAAGATGCCACTTTCCGACCATGCCGGTTTGATAGCCGCGATCACGGAGGACTTCGGCGATGGTGACACAGTTCGGTTGGAGAAAGCCCCGGTACCCAGGCCGATTTTCCTCGAACGTCATCTTGCCGACGCCCGTTTGGTGCGGATACAGGCCGGTCAGCAGCGAAGCCCGCGTCGGGCAGCATCGCCCCGTGTTGTAAAAAGCGGAAAAACGAAGGCCGTCTGCCGCCAGCGCATCGAGATGGGGTGTTTGGATCTCACTGCCATAGCACCCGAGGTCGGAGTAGCCCATATCGTCGACAAGGACGATGAGAATATTAGGCGGCTCTTCGCCGGCTCGAACAGGCGTCGCGAGGGACAAAAGAGCAAGGACAGTAAGGAGACGTGCAACAGGCATGGGCAATTTGGCGTTTGGGGAATCGAACCGCCCCTTCATTGTAGGATCCTCTTGCGATTTCCGGTAGGTTCAACAGGAACGCATTCGGCGCAATGCCCGGGAGGTCGTACGGTTGCCTGCCCGGGATTACCGGTGCCGCCTGCGGCGGAGCCCCAGAAGGCCGCCGATTCCTGCGCTGAGCAACAAGAGGGCCGCAGGTTCTGGCACGGGGACATACTCGACAGTAAACACCTGGGCCGAGGCGATCGAATCTCCGCTAAAGCCACCATTGGGGCTACCCGCAGCGATCCCGCCATAGATGTACCCCAGCAGCGTTCGGTCCGAGAGCGCATCGAGGTCGATGAGATCTCCCTCGAGCAAGGCGATGTCGGCACTTGGAAAAAAATCGGCATTGGAGCCAAAGAGATACGGCGTCCCAGCAGGATTATAGAGCAGCGGGTAGTCGCCTACATACGTCTGATCGTACTGGCCACTCGGGTCGATGGTGACCGCAGAAATCTGATTCGTAAACGGAAAGCTCGATTCGTAGACCAAGTTTCCCGTAGCCGGATCGTTGACGTATTCGTTGGCGGTAATACCACCGAACAGCAGTTCAGTCATTTCACCAGTCGTGGTGGAATACATACCGAATTTGGCGCTATCGTAACCATTGAGCGCTTGTTTGAAGATCGAGGGATCGGTAGCAGGGTCTTGCATTGAGGGAATGCCGGTAGGACTGATCTCCACCGGAACGGTCCAGATGCCATTGTCCTCATAGAAGACTCCCGAAAGTGCCACGCCGCTGGGTTGATCCACTCCCGTAGCATCCTTGGAGAGGATCGGGAACGTATTGAGGTCGCGTCGCCTGAACTGAGAGGGGTCACCACCGGTGGGATCCACTGCGCCATTGGAATAGCTGAGCGACCCGGCGCCGTGATCGTAATTGATGTCAAACGAGCGGACTTGCGACGTGTATTTTTGGTAGGATCCATCATGCAAATAGGGTCCTTCATACATTTGGCCAAAAATGAGCTGCGTCTGTCCAGCGACTTCAAACATGCCACCACCGGTGACTTGGAAAAACCCGCCCTCATAAGCGGAGCCACCGCCGAGCGCACCCTGTGTTTGGAGAATGGTGTTGCTCGGCATTTGTGTGCCGGGCGTTTTCACCCAATCGATTAATTCAGGCAGATCAACCGCAGTAAGATCGTTGTAGGTGGTGAAGTTGTCGATGTTTGTTTCGTAGACGTAGCCCCCGGTGATGAAGAGCGTGTTGTCGCGCTGATAGGATTGGGTGTTACTACCAGACAAGCTATCAATCGCGTGTTGATTGAGTCCACTTTGAGAATCACTGAGTTCTCGTCCCCAGGCCTGTTTTGTTGCCGGATCAATCACCCACGCGGAGGTGTTTCCAGATTCGAAAGAGTGCATTCCTCCGGTTTTTCCGGCAAGCAACAACCATTGGTCGCCGAATTGACCGGCGGCAAAGGATTGAAGTCCGGGGACAGACGCAGTGCCCATCGAGTAGGGTTTGACCTTGATGTTGTAATCCCTATTCCATTTAGTTACAGGAGAAAAGGTCGCTGTCTGATTCTGCCCGCTCGAATGGCCACACAATAAAAGAATGAGAGCCAGGGGCACGATTAGGCGAACGAGGGGTTGGAGCATGAGCGGCGCCTGACAATGAGTTGGCAGTGTGGTTTTTGTTTGCTGTTGGAATGCACGAGCAGAAAGATCGACGACTCATTCATGATAAATGGAATAGACGAATAATGCGATGATTGCGCATAATAAATGCGAGGTTTTTCGAAATTACGACGACAAGATAGAGGTTGGACGGATTCGGCAGTCACGACGCTGAGAGCATTTATTGTGTCGATTGTGTCGATTGTGTTGTAACTGAAAATTCACTTCTTAGGTGGCCCCTTGTGCGAGGGGGTGATCCACAAATGCTAGGAAATTTAATTTCCGCGAGCAACAAGGAGGAAGCTAGGAAGCGGGGGCCCCTGCTTTTGTGCCGCGTTGGGGGGAAGGTATCGAACGAGGCCTGGCCGCTGCCGCAAATTGCTGCGAGCCGCTTCTATTGGGAGCGCCCCAAACTGCCATCGGTGCAGACAGGCTGTTCAAACGGCCGTTGTCGGTCTTTAGAAGGTGGCGAGGAACGTATCGATGTCGACGTAGGTCCGTTCCTGGTAATGGGTCAGGTGTCCCTCGACGACCACACCCACGATGTCCTCACGGTAGCAATCAACCGGGACGGCAGAAGAATTTCTTCCGATGATAGTGAAGGCGTTATCAGAAACTGGAGTACGGCCAGGAACTTCATCAGTTGACAAAAAGCTCTGAAACCTATTCACTAGCTATCGATCCAGAGAGTCGTTTTCTCGTGTCGGGTGCCAACGGACCCATTAATCTTTGGGACAGCCGATGAGTGGCGTCGCTTGATGTTACACGCCCCCCCCCCTGAGCTGCCTTGTATTGAGCTGAAACTTCCCAGGTCACGTGTGACCTGCTCCTGACCCTATCCCCTGACATGGTACCGGCGGACGGAAATCTACAACGATGTCACTCGTTCAACTACACGATCTGTCGATTGCCTTCAACGGCCCACCGCTGCTCGATGAAGTCGAGTGTCGAATCGAAGCCAAACAACGCATTGGTTTGCTGGGACGGAATGGATCTGGCAAGACAACCCTGATGCGGCTGATCGTCGGACAAGAAGAACCTGACTCAGGGGAACTTGTCATTGACCCTTTCACAAAGATCAGCCTACTGCCACAGAGCTTGCCAGCTGACCTCAAAGGAAATGTCGCTTCCATCATCCAGCAGGGAAATGCCGATGCCGACCTGCCCTCGTGGGAAGCACAGCAGTCGGTAGAACAGATTGCCTCGCGCATGAAACTTGACTTAAGTGCAGATTTTGAAATCCACTCCTCTGGAATGAAACGCCGCGTCCTCTTGGCCAGGGCACTCGTCTCAGAACCGGACTTGCTCCTGCTGGACGAACCGACGAACCACCTCGACATCGAATCGATCTCATGGCTCGAAGGCTTCCTCTCTGCCTGGCCCGGCGCAATCCTGTTCGTCACCCACGACCGTACTTTCCTTCGATCCCTGGCAACCCGAATTCTCGAAATTGACCGGGGACGCCTGTTCGACTGGTCCTGTGACTACGACACATTCCTCAAGCGAAAGGAAGCGGTAGTCGCTGCCGAGGAAAAACAAAATGCCCTGTTTGACAAGCGATTACAGCAAGAAGAAAACTGGATTCGACAGGGGGTCAAGGCCCGCAGGACACGGAATGAAGGACGAGTTCGCGCATTGGAGAAGATGAGGAGCCATCGTCATGCACGCCGAGAACAGACCGGACCGGCTCGAATCAAGATCCAGGAAGGTCGGCGGAGTGGCAACCTGGTGGCCGAGGTCGATGAGATCAGCTTTGCCTACCCAGAAAAATCGATCGTTGATAAGTTTTCAACGACCATTCTTCGAGGAGACAAGATCGGTGTGATTGGGCTTAACGGTGTCGGTAAAACGACCCTGCTGCGATTAGTGCTTGGAACACTCCAGCCCCAGTCAGGCTCCGTCCGCCACGGCACCAATCTACAAGTGGCCTATTTCGATCAATTGCGAGACCAACTCAACGAACATGAAAGTGTCGTGGATAACGTCGGTGAAGGATCCTCATCGGTCATGATCAATGGGAGAGCGCAACATGTCCTTGGTTACCTGCAGGATTTTCTGTTTGCACCGGAACGAGCGAGAATGGAGGTCCGTTTTCTCTCCGGTGGAGAACGAAACCGGATCTTGCTGGCGAAGTTATTTGCCAAGCCCGCCAATGTGATTGTGCTCGACGAACCGACCAATGACCTCGATGCCGAAACGCTGGAACTTCTTGAAGCTCGACTCGTCGACTACCAGGGTACCGTGCTCGTGGTGAGCCATGATCGAACCTTCTTGAATAATGTGGTGACCAGTACCATTGTGTTTGAAAAAGACGAGGTCCGTGAATACGACGGAGGTTATGACGATTGGCTGCGTCAAAAATCCGAACGCGAGAGCTTGGCCTTGCCAAAGAAAAAGCCGACAAGAAGACCACGTGAATCTGGCACTGCGGACAAGCTACAACTCAGCTTCAAGCAGAAACAGGAACTGGAACAGTTGCCAGGCACCATTGAGAATCTGGAAAAAGAGATTGCAGAGTTTCACAAGCTGATGGCCGATCCCGATTACTACAAACAACCGGCGAACATTCTCAGCGCCAAGAAAGCCCGCCTGGTGGAGTGTGAAGAGAGCCTGGATGCCGCTTTCAGGCGCTGGGACAAATTGGAGCTGCGAGCGAATTGAGTTACCAGCAGGGACCGACTTAGAATGGCTGCGAAAATTGACTTTTGGCTACAGTTGGCTACAGTAGGAGACCTTTAAAGTACCTTCCCGGCAAACTGCGAACAATCCTGGTTTTATTGATTGCGGTGCTGTCGTTCATGTTCCGCGCTCTGGCCGCCTCGTCGTAAGCAAGATCCTTGAAAATACTAAAGGCTGCCGACGACAGGCAACATGGCCTTTTGCAAACAGTTCCGTATCACCGCAAAAAGATCTGTAAAACGGCTGCAAGGGGTTCTGCAATTCACAGGCGAGTGTTTTTGGTATGCTTGTGGATAGGCGGCTAGTTTTCAGGCTCAGATCGGTTGCACTTGCAGCCGATCAAAATAGCGTCATGAAGGAAAGATAGAAGGCAATCTCTTTTACATAGGGGACAATCAGATGTTCTTCGTTCTAGCACATGCGGATGGACAGACATTCATCGAGACTGCGACTTTGATCGGAGATATGCTCGGGCAGGGAATGCTACCCTTAGTCGGGCTAGTGCTCGTTGGACTCTTGGTTGTGGGGCTGTGGCGGATTATGGATGCAGCCAATGCTGCGGCACCCGCGCATCGCACGATGGAGCCCGGCATGATCTGGCTTCTGTTGGTTCCCTTTTTTCAAGTTTACTGGAACTTCAGGGCGCTTCCGGCCGTGTCGGATTCATTGGCCGCCACCATGCGAGAGAAGGGGCTGAAGCCCGACGACTGCGGTCGGTCCATCGGTATGATCTGGTCGCTACTGGTCTTGGGCATCTACATTTTGCATATTATTTCCTGGACGACCGAGGGATTTTTAATTTCTATCGGCGCGAGTGGATTGGTCCAAATTGAGATGACCTTGATGGGGATGTTTGTCGTGCTGGCGTGGTTGGCAGTATGCGCGTGCATTGTCATTTACATCGTTAAGGTGCAGGCCGCGAAGTCACAGATCCTGGCGACTGGCGATACGTCGTCACCACCGACCTGATCGTCCGCTGGCAGAAACACGGACTGATTCCACACTGAACCCACTGTACTCCCAAGTACGCATGTTCTCGACGACTATGTCCTTTACCGTAGTCAGTTGTTCAAGAACTCGCTCATCTGAATAGCGGCCTATCTGCCGAAGATAAACATTTCCATCTTGCACTCTGACTGTGAAATCAAGAATGTATATTACCTTTTGAGCGAAGACCTCAACCGAGCAAAGCTGTTCAGGCAAGAATCGCACAAGGCTTGATGCTGTAAATCCACCAGGGGCCGCAAGTTCTTCCAGTCGTTGTCGGATCGACCGGGCCGCTCCAGTCGAGATTTACTGTGAGATGATCGACCGCACGAGCATTCGAAATCGATCCCGTTCTGGTCGCAACGTGAACGGCCCCACTTCATTAATGACGTTACACGTAACGGCGTCTTCCGAACGTAGATAAAGAACAGCGTCGTTTACAGCCATACTCTGCTTGACACGTCAACCTGTCTCCTCCCGAAACCGATTGAGGCATCTTGCGCGGCGACCTCGCCATCAAGAACGTCAGGTAGCGCCTCGGCCACCCTCGGCAACAGGTCTTACAGATTGTGTGCCAGTCGGAACATTGCAAGTTGGCACAAATCTCGATCAGGTTACCGCCGCAGGCGGGGTAGGCAGGCCGAGGTGATGCTTGCTCGCAAGTCCTGTGTTCTTCGGTCTTCAGAATGGTTCGTCTCTACAAATAACGTGGTTGGTGGTGTCCGATTTTCGCTAACATGGCGCTCATTCTCTGTCTGATTGCAGCCCAATTCACTGCACTTCCCAATTTAGGGAAGTGCGGACTGTTGTTTCTTAAGGTGTCACATTCCCCCCGAGTTTCTTCAAGCGACCGGAGTCTTCTTATTGATGAAATAATAGAAACGTTGATTTTCTCGAGCAAGAGGAAGCTTGGAAGCGGGGGCCCCTGCTCTTGTGCCGCGTTGGGGGGCGAGGTATCGAACGTAGCATGGCTGCTGCCGCGAACCGAGTGCAGAATGGTGCTCGGCGTATCGTGATTGGTTTGTGTACACACGCAGTGGAGTCAGTTGCCTGCAATGGCAATCATGGGCCGAAAATACTGTCCCTTCCGTGGTGTGAGGACCCCCGTTTCATCGTCCTGCGTGTTTTTGACGACGACTTCGTCTCCCACATCCGCGTAGTGTCTGAACCTGGCGACGCATCGTTCCCCGTCAGAGCCTACCGCAACAGAAGGATAATTCGCAAAAGTACGGCTATAGCTAATGCATTGTCCAGTGATGTTCCCAATTGGTTAAGTGTTATCCGGGATCTGTTTTTCAGGGAACCGCCGATGCACGTCCTGCGAACAAAAAGACCATCCCGACAACAAAGACACAAAGACGGGCTGTAAAGGCAATATTGTGCGAGAAGAAATGCATGAGAAATGATTCAAGGTCGAGCGAATTGTCAGGAAAAAGATGCCTGTGACACCTTTACGATAGAATCCAAAGTGAGCAGAATAGTGTGAACATACTTTAGTTACTAAATAGTGTACGTAATAGATGCACAACTGTGCTGTTGGCCGAAAGGATCGCAATGTCTGACCGCATTCCCATGACCCAAGTGGGCTACAACAAAATTCTCGCTGAAGTTCAACATTTTGAGAATGAGGAAATGCCTCAAATTGAAAAACGTATTGCCTCGGCAAGGGCAGAAGGAGATTTGAGCGAAAACGCCGAATATCACGGTGCCCGCGAAAGCCAAGGAATGCTCCAGGCAAAAATCAATATGCTCAAAGGCAAGCTTGCCATGGCAGAAATTGTGGATACATCGAGGTTACCGAAGGATGAGGTCACATTTGGGGCTCGCGTCGTCGTTCAGGATCTCGAATTTGATGATGAAGAGACCTTTGTGTTAGTGGGAGCCGGAGAGGAAGATTACGATGAAGGTAAAATTCTGGTAACGAGTCCGCTTGCACAGGGACTTTTAGGGAAGAAGATTGGAGACAAGGTTAAAATCGAAGTACCTCAGGGCACTATGAAGTTCAAGATCCTTCAGATAGCGTTCGATGAGTGACGTAGATTCTTTATAATCCAGTGAAGAGGGCCTTGCCGACACGAATCATCGTGGCACCCTCGAGGATTGCATCTTCAAAATCCCCACTCATTCCCAGGGATAGTTCGTCGAGCAGGACATTGTCCGGAAGCGACCCAGAAAGTCGGTCTCTGATTTCTCTTACGGCGGAGAAGTTCTTTCGCGCAACGTCACATCCGCCCTGACGCGACGACATCGCCATCAAGCCTTTTACGCGAATATGCCGAAGCGTAGATATATGTTCGATCGCATTTGGAACTGCATTCGCGGAGAAGCCATGTTTATTCTCGTCCTCGGATATATTTATTTCGAGTAAAATATTTGTTATTCTCTTCTGCTTCATTCCCTCCTGATCAATTTCGTCTAATAAACGCTCGCTGTCGACCGAATGAATCAGGTGTGATTCTGAAATTGTTTTAGCAACTTTATTTCGCTGCAGGTGTCCAACGAGGTGCCAGCGAATGGTCGCGTCTGAGAGTTGGGCTGCTTTTTTCCAAAGGTTCTGTGGCCGGCTTTCACCGATATCCTTGATTCCAGCAAGTGCCACCGCTCGCGTGGCGGGAACTTCAACATATTTTGAGACCGCAATCATGCAGATATTTTCAGCGGAGCGACCGGCCTTGGAGGCGGCATCAGAGATTCGCTCACGAATCCTACTGATGTTGTTAGCAATGGTACGCTGCTCTTCAGTCATGGTCCTATTGGACTTCGATAAGCGGCTCGACGTCACCTGAAGGGAGGAAACGACTTACGTGAAATTCGCAAAGAAGATTTTGACCAAGGACTGTGCGGGGAGTCGGACGATCAAGCGAACGATAGATCAGCCATTGTTCACGACCGATCTGGACACGATACCCCACCGCGACGTCTGGCGATAAATTTCGACGATTTTCCCCAATGGATAGCCGACGCCAGGTGAGTTTTTTGCCCGCGCGTTTGGGAGACAAATCGATGAATAGAGGGACAAAAAGACGCGTATGACCGGTTTGTTCGATTCTCAGCGAACGACGTTTTACCTGGAGACTACCGTGACGGCATCCCGCCTTCCATTCCGGCAGTCCGAGTGGAAGGACACGGGCCCGTGTTTGTGAATCTTTCAATGTTAATTCCCACGAACCCTGTTCCGAGTCGACCGTCATTCCATCGCCCAGGGGAAAGTCGATGCGATGATGAATAGGCATATCTGATCGGCTAATGACCGCATCGGCAACGAGTAAAAACTGATCCGAACGAGCAAGTAAAAAACTACGCTGAAGTCGCGTATGCGGAGAGATATCCTTCTCAATCTCGAGATAATCGACCTCAGTATCTGATTCCCATGCCACCTGTTCCCAATCGTTTCGCGAAGCTCCATCGCCTACGGTCTTGTCGAGGGTTAACTGGGATGCGAGTTCACCAGCGAAAACCACGCTATTGCCTTGCGCGAGTTCAATCTGATTTTCGCTTTTCTCGTAGGTGACACTAAGTTGACGCGATTTCTTCGTTAGTTTCGATCGTAGCAGGCCAACCGCAGCCCATTCGGAATGATAGGAAGCGTCGATAGCTAGGGGTTTGTCAGCGTCTCGTTTTTTTCGACCCAGGATCGAATCCGCAGCAATTGCATCAGATCTATTTCCACCCAATTCGACTGCCGATAGCAATAGGTCTCGATCGGCCAATAGATTGTCGTTGATCCCGAATGCAAAGCCCCCTTGTCCTCGGCTCATACGGACCGCCTGTGTTATCATCCAACGGTACTGACCTTCTGCATCATCACTCCAACTCAACTTACTGCGGTGTTTTATAATTGCTCGGCAGCGAGTCCAACTGCCTAATAGGGGTCCAAAAAAGGGCAAATAGTTTGCTTTTGGCATGCCTTCGCCATCGAGTATTTCCACAAGTGCTTCAGAAAGAAATTCGATAGCCAAACTGCTTAGATCAGAAGTTGATTTAAGTTCAGGGAAATAATAAGCCAGCACAAGAGGCAGCTCCCCGCCAAGTAAATTAGCTGGGAGCGGATGCGTTACCACGTCAAGTTGTAGCGCATCGGCAGCAGTAGAAACCAAACGTTCTAGTACCCCCCACCATAATTCTGCGTCGAGTAGCTGGCTCAGTTCGGATAGCGACCATGCGCAGGCGACCGTTTGGAGTGCCTCCGCAGAATGAGTCGTCTCTGCTGGAGTCGTTGATAACCATTGAATCAGCAGCGTCTCGGTGGCCTCTGTGTGCTTGGTTGACCGTGAGAAATTTGTAATCTGCGATAAAAAGCTCAACGTTTCGTCTCGCTGCAGTGAGATATTCGCGCTCCAGGCAAGGGGCGAATTTGAAACGGGTAATAAGTGCGAAAGATCGGTTACCGTTTTTCGATTTACGAGGTATTTTTTCCATATTTCCCAGGCTGCCGCAGGTGGTGCCTGCTGTAACCGGTTGAGCGTTTTTTTAGGAAGAGGCTGCTGCCAATCTGTAAATGATGATTCCAAGCTAATTGGATGCTTCGGAGTGGGCTTATGCGTTTTTGTGGAAGCAGTCAGTGACATCTGTGGGCAGTCCTTGCGTGGGCTAAATGCGAAAGGTGTCGTTGGTCGGATATAATGTTAAGTGGCGGAGTGTTTATAAAGAGTTGAAATGTGCCATTGAACGCCCTCTCGATGAGCGAGTATCCTATCAATAATGTACTAGGGCTGTCTGCCCCCTGCTGGTATTGGAGCTAAATAAGATATGGCTAGTCGACACCTATTAGCTTTTGACTGGAATCGAATCATCGGCGGCACTTCGTTGTTTATGATTATGTTTTTTTGCATGGCTGAAAATGCTTATGTGCAGAGTCCCGATGGACCAGACAGTGCGAAAGGATTGCCCGTCCCCGTGGACGCAATCCCACTCAATCCTTCCGAGCGCATATGGATCGATAAGCAACGGAAGAGACTTCTGCTTGATGGAGAGGTTTGTCTTCAAAAAGGCATGTTGGAACTCCTCATCTGTCCCTGGAACGGCAAGCTGCATGAGTCGATTGTTCGCGTTCATAGTAAGCCTTCGACAATTCATGCTGGCCTGCTTGCGATCGGTGGCGAACCCGGATCCCCTGTCTCGTTCGATAATAATGAGTACAAGGCTGCGCACGGTGGGGTTGTGGAAATAATCATCCAATGGAAAGACGGAAATGGCAAGTTGCAAGAGGCGCACGGCCAAGACTGGGTGCGGCATCGGGATCGTAGAGCCGATCGAAATAATCTACAAGATGCTGAAATAATTGATCGCGGGGAAAAGTCTCTTCAGGATGAAGTGGAGCACCTAGGCGCGGTAGAGTCATTTTGGATCCCGGTACATCCAGCCTTTAAAGAACGATTGAAGCAGGAAGAGGATCGGCATGTCATTCGTCCAAGCGCAGCCGGGAAACAAATTGAACAACTTATGGTTCTATCCGACCCCAGGGTACTCAATCCTGATCGACCGGAACCGAATAAATTTTATCGAACACAGTTTTCTCCAGCGAAAACAGATAATCCCGATCACCAGCTATTGATTGGGGAGTCCGCTAAGCAAGAGGGCGACCAAATTAGAGTTGATGGACGCTTGCGGGCGCGATGGGAACCGGTGTTTCCAAATCAAAAAGATATGATCGCTAGCGATGAAAGGAATGTTGTGCGCCCCAGTCCCGATGGAAAGCAAATTGAGGAGCTTGTTATTCGCGGTGTTCCATTAGAGCACGATTGGATTTTTGCTGGCAGTCACATTATGGCTGACCCGCAATCTGGCGAAGACTTTTATGTTGCTGATCGCAGTGGTGAGATTGTGTGTGTTTCTAATTTTCCGACAGCGATGATTGATCTTCCGGTCGAAAGTAGTTCCGATAATGCAAATCTCGGGTTTGAGGCGGCGGCGGAAAATATTCCAGCAAAGGGAACACAGGTGCGGATTATACTTGTGCCTCACCGGCTAGAAAAAGAAACAAAATCCGATGACTGAAATGTGTATAGTCCGCGTTAATTATGATGAAGGGCGTCACGGATAAATGTCCTATCGATCGATAAAACGCGTATTGGGAGAGTCGAATCTTGAGCGAAAGTGCCGCCTTCTTTTCGGCTCCAGTCTGCTCCTGCTGATTATGGGCAGTTTCCTTTGGTATGGCGAAGAAACCAAACAGATTGTCTATCAACAGAATTCAAAGACGGGCCGGTTGCTTGTGCACACGATACTTATGCAACATTGGAAGGACCTGGAAACAAATACGGCTTTTCAGCCCGTTGTTGCGGAATTGATTAAATATTTTGATAAAGATGATTACGATTGGAGTGTGATTCGTCCGGAGGTTAATCATCCCAATGACAGCCAGAAGCCGAAGGATGCGTTCGAACGTCTGCTTCTGGCACGCTGGTCACACCCGGTGGACGGGACCGATACGTCCATCTCGTCAAATCCACCATACGCGGACCGCGAGCAGGAGGTGGAACTAAAAGGTTTCGGCTCCAACGGAAAGCCGTATGATCGTAAAACAGCGGAGTTTCAATATTACCAGCCTGTTTATCTGACCTCTGGGACGTGTGTGATTTGCCATCGTGCGCAAAATGGAAATCAGGATTTATCTGAGGGGGACCTCCAGGCAATCATTAAGGTGCGAATCCCGTTGGCACAGACGCAGGCCGCCATCAATCGCAACTGGGCAGTATTGATTGCGACGGCAATCATCACAGTATTCCTCGCAATGATCCTGCTCTACGTCATTGTGCGGTATGTGATTGTGAAACCGCTCCAGCATCTACAAGAAGTGAGCGAAGAGGTTAGTCGAGGGAATACGAGCCAACGCGCCGATATTCAAACTGGCGACGAGTTTGAAGATTTAGCAATGTCGTTTAACAGGATGCTGCAGCAGTTATTGGACTCGGCTGAAGAATTAAGATCCGTAAATAGCGATCTCGATAGCAAGGTTGACGAACTTGCCCAGGCGAATATGCAGCTGTTTGAGATGAATAGGATCAAAGGTGATTTCCTGGCGACGATGAGCCACGAACTCCGTACCCCGCTCAACAGTATTATTGGATTTTCGGATGTTTTGGCATCAGCGGATGTTCTCGATGAAAAGCAGCATCGTTACGTCAATAATATTCAGCAATCAGGGAGAGTGCTTCTCGACATGATTAACGACACGTTGGATCTTGCAAAAATCGAAAGCGGACGAATGGAATTGCATCTCACCGATTTTGATATTGCATCTGTCGTGTCGGCGCAGTGCGATATGGCGCGTCCCCTGGCGGAAAAAAAGAACCTGCATCTACAAATGAATATTCAGCCTAACCTTCCGCTGGTTCATCAGGATGCTGTGAAGATCAGACAGACATTGAATAATCTTCTTTCAAATGCAATCAAGTTCACGCCTGAGGGTGGTCGCATAGATATTCATGTTCTCTGTGACGAACGAAAGCGACTCGTCTTGGAAGTATCAGATACCGGAGTAGGAATTGCAGATGAGGACCAGGGCGTTATCTTTGAAAAATTTAGACAGAGCCAGCAAACCATCTCTTCAGACGCAATGACGCGCGAGTATTCTGGAACGGGGCTCGGATTGTCTATTGTTAAAGAGTTATGTAGGCTTCTTGGAGGCGAAATCTCAGTGGACAGCGAACTGGGTAAAGGAAGCACATTTACGGTTCGTTTGCCTTGGGTTTGCGAAGAGCAACCACGATTGGAGTCGTCACTTTCCAAGGAACTTGAGGAATTAACGAAACCGCCCCGCCCCAATCTCTCACGGCATCAAGACAATGTCGTCATTGTACCACCGACTGCCGGTGACTCAGCACAATTATAAGACATGACCTGGAGTGTTTGCTTTATGTCGACAACGGCGCACGTACACCTATTTACCGACGGTGCCTGTTCAGGAAATCCGGGTCCTGGTGGATGGGCGTTTATTTTAAGACATCTTCGGACCGGAAAAGAAAAATATGAATCCGGTGCATCAGTAGAAACAACGAATAATCAGATGGAGTTGACGGCGGTTATCGAGGGTCTGAAAACGTTGCAACGACCATGCCGGGTGATTTTATTTACAGATAGTAAATATGTGGGGAATGGTATGAGTGAATGGATGCCAAAATGGAAGGCCAACGGTTGGGCAAGGCGAGTCGGTAAAAAAAATGCGCCGATCAAAAACTTAGACCTATGGAAAGGCCTCGATAGTCATCTCGCGCAACATGCCGTCGAATTTAGTTGGGTCGCCGGACATTCGGGTCATGAAGAGAACGATCAATGCGACGCAATGGCAGTCGCTGCTTATCAGCGTTTTCTATAAGAGCATTGAGAGATGCTGCATTTGGTTCTATTTCTCGCTCGAGTGCGGCAATGCCGTTGTTGTTACAGATTTTCCCACTTATATTGTCGATATTCGGTTTTTAAAAGTCTGTATAGCGGATCATTCAATGCCCGCAACGTCACGTGCTGGAAATGAACTTACGCTTACGACTCCAGTTCAGTTTATTCCTGGTGTCGGACCTCGTCGCGCAGAAGCATTTGAGCGGCTTGGTCTGAAATGCGCTCGCGACATTCTTTTTTTCTTTCCGCGGGATTACCAGGATTTAACAAAAATAGTCAGTATCTCTGAGTTGCGCGAAGGAGAGATGGCGCCGGTGCTTGGAGAAGTCTCGAGTGTTTCGGTGCGTTCTATTGGGCCGCGACGAACGTTACTCGAAGTTGTTCTCGATGCTGATGGCGGATCGATTGTCGCTCTATGGTTTAATCAGCCATTTCTCGAAAATCGATTCGCAGAAGGACAGACGCTCCTGATAGCGGGGAAAGTGAAACAAAGAAACGGAAGATGGGAAATCACGCATCCCCATAACGAAATCATTGAGAGCGATGGCGAAGCTGTAGCGGGCAAACTGCTTCCCGTATATCCGCTCACTGAAGGGGTACGTCAAGGTCATGTTCGTCGAGTGATGCGTACGGTACTTGATCAATGTCTAGCAGATGTAGAGGAAATATTTCCGGCGGTTCTTTGTGAGGAGTGTTCGCTCGTAGGAGTGGCAGATGCACTTAGTGAAATACACTTTCCGCCAGATCAAGAAAGGCTTCAAATCGCAAGGTATCGCTTGGTCTATCAGGAGTTGTTATTACTCCAACTCGGATTGGGTCTGCGGAGAGGTATTCGGGCGGCAGTATCGACCGCACCCCTATTGGAAACGACAGCAAAGATCGATGCACGCATTCGACGATTGTTCCCGTTCGAGTTAACGGAAGGCCAAGACGTTGCAATTAAAGAAATTACTGCTGACTTAAGCCGGTCGCATCCGATGAATCGACTTTTACAGGGAGATGTTGGCAGTGGAAAGACCGTGATCGCGCTGTATGCAACGCTGCTTGCAGTTGCCCACGGCTATCAGGTTGCAATAATGGCCCCAACGGAGGTGCTCGCAAGGCAACATGCCCGTGTGCTCGGCGGTTTTCTTGCGAAGAGCCGAGTGCGTACAGCACTGCTTACCGGTAGCATGAGCAAAGGGCAGCGAGAACTCGTTGTGACGGAGATTTCACAGGGAACCATTGATGTTGTTATTGGCACGCACGCGCTTGTGCAGCCAGGGGTGGATTTTTCCAGGCTGGGTCTGGTGATTATTGATGAACAGCACAAATTTGGTGTGCGGCAGCGGGCAGAACTCAAGGATGAGGGACCCCACTACCTCGTAATGACTGCTACGCCAATTCCACGCACGCTCACAATGACGCTGTTTGGCGACCTCGACGTAAGTACACTTCGCGATGCGCCGCCAGGACGGCAGCCGATCAATACCTATCTGCCCACACAGGACGAGAGGACAAAGTGGTGGGAGTTTTATAAAACTCAGTTAGCACAAGGTCGACAGGGTTATGTGATAGCTCCTCTGATTGAGGAATCTGATTTATGGGACGTTGCAAGTTTAACGCAAGTTTATGATGAGATATCTAATGGCCCATTAAAAGGTTATCGGATCGGAATGCTTCACGGCAAGATGCCGGCGACTGAGAAAGATAATGCGATCAGTGAATTTTATGATGGTCGGCTACAAGTGCTCGTAAGCACGACAGTCGTAGAAGTTGGCATCGATGTTGCCAATGCCAGTATAATGACGATTGAAGGTGCAGAACGATTTGGGCTGGCACAACTCCATCAACTGCGAGGTAGAATTGGGCGAGGAAAATATCCAGGTTATTGTGCATTGTTCGGCGATCACACGAACGATATGGCGATGGAGCGGCTGAAGTCATTTAGCCAGACGACCAACGGCTTTGAGTTGGCGGAACTCGATTTTAAGGCCCGCGGACCGGGCGACCTGTTTGGAACGCGGCAACATGGAATGCCCCCGCTGCGCATCGCAGATTTAATTCGAGATGCAGCGATTGTTAAGTCTGCTAAAAGTGTTGCTGCAAGAATGCTTGCCGATGATCCAGGTTTATCCCAGCAAGTTCATCAGAAAATCAGGGAACGTGTTTTGCTGCGTTATGGCGCCGTTCTCGAACTTGGTGATGTTGGCTAGAAAGGTGTCGTACAGTCGGTCAGCCTGTTGCACTTGAAGGCATCGTTACCCTCGTCTAGGCTAAGCCAGCGCCGTGTTTTCCGGGGACGATTCGTAATGGAAAAAATAAAAATACTCATGGTCATTCCGTCGCTCGAGGGCGGCGGGGCTGAGCGGGTAATGCTGAACCTAATCAATCACCTCAGCCGTGATCGGTTTGACCTGTATCTCTATGTCGAGAGATTTCAAGGGAAATATGTTGCTGAATTGCGCGATGACGTGACGGTTATCTGTGCGGAGGATCGTCGAGGAGTCGCGAGACTTCTTTTTCTCCGAAAACAGATTAAGCGTTTGAAGCCAAAAGTAGTCTTTATCATGATGCTGCCCATTGCATCCATTGCGGTGCGGCTAGCATTCGTGGGTGCCCATCCGGTGATTAGGGAAACCGAGAGTCGACCTGCTGAACAAGTGAAGCAGGGATTGTTTCCGCGGATTCTTAATCGACTTGGGATGCAGTTGGCATCGCAATTAGTTGCTCCTGCCGCTGCCGCAAAAACTTACTTGCAAGAGCGCTATAACGTATCGGCGGACAAGGTGACGGTGATTAACAACCCTGTGAATATCAAGGCGATACAAGGGGCAGCTGCTGCGCCACTCGAGTTTTCACCAAAGGATGTGAATCTACTTGCCGTGGGCCGACTCAAATATCAGAAAGGATTCGATTTACTCCTCGAAGCGCTGAAAAAAGTAAAAGGAGTCAACTGGAGGTTAAGGATTCTTGGAAATGGGCCCCTCGAAATGGAACTCAAAGACCAGGCATCGGCGTGTGGGATAGAGCAACGCGTCGAGTTTATGGGATTTCAGCAGAATCCTTATGCAGTCATGCGCGCTTCAGATTTGTTTATTTTGTCCTCGCGGTGGGAGGGATTGCCGAATGTCGTTTTAGAAGCCATGGCAGCAGGCGTGGCGGTGTTAGCGACCCGGTGTCCCACCGGTCCGGAAGAAATAATCACTCCCGGTGTCGATGGGGAATTGTGTGAAATTGCGGTGGATAGTCTTACCGAACACATTGAAAAACTTGGTGCATCCTCGAGTCTTCGGAAAAAGTTGGCCGAGGGTGGTACCAAACGGATCGCGGACTTTGATCTCTCTTGCATTATCGATAAATACGAACTCTTTTTCCTTAGTCTGCTCTGAAAACAGGGGATATGCGTTGTTTGGTACGTCCATCTGCGTTGTGAGTCTGCTACTTACTGTGATTCTTTGCAGTCTGCCTGGCAAATTACACCCTTCGAACAGCGCCTATGCTGCTACAGGGGTGCCGGAGAGCCTGTCCCGTTACGCGGACGGTTTTGCGCGAGATAAACACGGTCGCATTACCGGTGTCGATTTACGAGGAGAAGAGATTACAGTTTCGCTGCTCGCTGATTTGGGCGCATTGCAAGGACTCCGGTCAATTAATCTTGCAGGCACCGCACTGACAGACGATGCGCTGCGGTCGCTCGGTGCCCTGGGATCTATCGAAAAGCTAGATTTGCGGGGATGCAAGATAAAGGCAGGCAGCCTCGCACATCTTCAGTCGCTAAAAAAGCTCAAGTCGCTTCGGCTTTCAGGGAAAAATACTGCGACGCACGTGAGCGACGCAGATATTGCTCGTCTTTCCAACATGGAGAATCTTCGGGCATTATTTATAGATTTCTTGCCTATTGGCGATACCGGAATCCATGCCCTCCGCACGCATCCCAACCTTCGGGTACTGGGCGTGGCCGGAACGAGAATCACGGATACATCTCTTCAGTTTATCGCTACCATTCCTCACTTAACAAAACTGCGCGTGGCCAATACGCAAATAACGGGAGCGGGGTTACGCGCCCTTGAAAAACACAAAGCGATAAAAGAACTTGATTTGAGTGGATGCCACCGACTGCGCGAGGAATACTTATCGTCTGTAAAGGCGATGCCAGGAATCGTAAAACTCAATCTCTACGATTCCAGCATTGGCGACGCAGGCGTCAGGCATTTGGAGTCCATTTCGAAAATGAAGTGGCTTAATCTCGATAAAACATCGGTAACCGACGCCGCACTTGTATCGGTTGCAAAAATGAGCCATTTAGAATTTTTGCATGTCGGATCGACACAGATTTCAGACGAAGGATTGATGGCCCTCGGCGAATTGAAGCAATTGAAGGAAGTGGTGGCAACGCAGACGATGGTTACGGAAAGCGGGATACGCGATCTTCGAAAAAACAATCCAGCGTTAATGATTAAGTCTGGTGCAAAGGATCCGTAAAACGGTCGTGGTCATCCTTTGGTATTTGCGCTAAAGTGTCGCCGCCCGCGGTTCTTGAGATCGATGGCCGAGGTTGCCATAACGGTGATAATCCACCGAGATGCTCTGCTCGCGAAAGTACCATGCCAATTCGATCATTCCGTTTACGCTGACCGGGACATCGATAATGGCGATTCCCTTCTGGTGCGCCGCCGTCACTACTGGGGCAGGCGGCTTGCCGGGCGCGGCATAGCGTAGGCGACCACAATTGCCGCTGTCAATCATTTCGACAATGTTCTGCTCACTGCCTGCAGTAACTCCACCTGACGCATTCGCTAAAATGTCGCTATCGAGAATCAATGCTTGCCGTTTCTGATCTAGCCGTGGGGATACCGTGACGGTGGTTCTGTTCCCCGTAAGATGCCCCGCAGCAATCCGCAGCAAAACATCAAAGGCCGAATCTGACGGTTCAATACAGATGACAATATCCTCAATGGGTTGATAGCAACGTAAATTATCCTGACCGATTAAACGAAAATGGTCGTGTGTAACCGTATATTCTTGGGAATAGTATTCTTCATAGTTCGACAAGGCGGTCCCGAGTTGCTGGATGGATTCCGGTGTTAGGTCCCAGTGGGTGGCGTCCCGTTGAATAATGCGGAAAATATTTTTAAGAGGTCCTTGGGGTTCACCGCGTTTGTTGAGGAATTGGTTCTCAAAGTGTGTAAAGAGATTAATATAGTGTGGTCCCCCGGCTTTGATCTCCGGGCCGAATGAACTACTTCGGATGCCACCAAAGGGTTGCCGAAGTACGACTGCACCGGTTGTGGGGCGATTGATATAAAGATTGCCCGCCTGGATAGTGCTTTTCCACAGTTCCTGCTCCCGGTCGTCAAGACTTTCGAGGCCCGAGGTGAGTCCGTAGGGCGTTTGATTAGCGATTTCAATCGCGTGCGCCAGATTCTCTGCGCGTAAGACGGATAACAGGGGGCCAAAAAATTCCGTTTGATGACAATAGGACCCGGGACAAACTCCCCATTTTATACCCGGGGTCACCAGTTGCGGATTTGCGGCATCGATCAAAGGTTCGACTGCCCACTGTTCCCCCTCGTCGAGCGTCGCCATGGCCCTGGCAAGTTCTTGATTAGGAGGATCGATCAAGGGGCCTATTCGCGTCGACACGTTCCAGGAAGAACCCACAGTGAGACTGGATGTCGCATCGATGAGTGCTGCTTTGAATCCTGGATCTTCATAGACTTCGGCTTCTAGAATAAGAAGTGACGTTGCCGAGCATTTTTGTCCACTATGACCGAATGCTGAATCGATAACGTGCTTGATTGCTAACTCTCGGTCAGAAAGAGAAGTTATAATCGTGGCATTTTTACCGCCGGTCTCTGCCAGTAGCCTCAATTTAGGATTGTTGTTTAATAGGGTGCGGGCCGTCTTTGTGGAACCCGTTAAAATAACGGAATGAATCGTTGAGGCGTTCACCAGCATCTCGCCGGCGACCGAACCGAGACAAGGTATGAGTTGCAGCGTCTTGCGTGAAACCCCGGCCTCCCAGAAACACTGACAGAGTCGAACTGCGGTTGCAGTGCTCGACGGAGCGGGCTTGAGGATAACACAGTTTCCTGTGGCCAATGCAGCAGCGATGCCGCCACAGGGAATTGCAATCGGAAAATTCCATGGAGACAATACGACGATCGGGCCAACAGGTGTCGCCTGGATGCCTTCGAGCGTCGATAATTCATTGGCAGCAACGGCATAAAAACGAACAAAATCAACTGCCTCGGATACTTCAGGATCACTCTCGGCGAGCGTCTTGCCGGTCTCCAGCAACGCCGATGCCATCAGTTCGTGTCGATTGGCTTCAATGCCATCTGCAACGCGTAATAAAACTCGAGTGCGTTCACTTACCGCTTCATCTCCCCATCGATCAGGATCGCTGCCGCTACACTCCACCGCCAACTGAATATGCTCCGGATCGGCAAGGTGAACTTTTACGGTTCGTGTTCGCGGTCTCGATGGATCCTCTCGCCATAAGTGGGAGTTCGTTGTCCGAATCGATTTACCGTCAATGACAGGTACAACTTCCAGGGGGCCCTGGGCAAGAAAAGCTTTTGCAGTGTCGAAAACATTCTGGCATAAGTCATGCCCACGCGGTTGTGTGAAATCTGTATTGGGTTGTCCGGAAAACTTCCGCCAGGAAGCAGGTTGCGACCACAGGTGCAAATGCTTTGAGTGGCTTAATGCTCGTCGTGGCGACGCGTCGAGTTTGGGAAGTTTATTAAATGATGTGAGAAAGTGATTCTCAAGAGTTCGCCATTGTGGGCTCCCAGTCTCCAATTTAAATGCATGCCGAAGGAAATTGTCGGGTCCGGTGTTTTCATCCAATCTCCGGATGAGGTATCCGATCGCATTCAGAAAGTCGACCTGACCACACGCTGGCGCATAAAGCAAAAGATTCGATGCAATTTCATGGAGGGCACGTCTCTGATGGTTTGCCATTCCTTCGAGCATTTCAAATTGCACGGACGTAAATGCATCAGCATCTGCGGTAAGCACAAGTGCAAACGATAGATCAAGTAGGTTATGTGAGGCGACACCGAGGTGAACCGACTGAATCCGGTCAGGATGCATTCCGTACTGGAGCATTCGTTTATAATTGGCGTCGGTTTCATCTTTGGTTTTAAAGGGTGCCTGAGGCCATCCGGAAATGGAAGCTTCAACGCGTTCCATCTCCATGTTGGCTCCTTTCACAATTCGAATGGTGATCGGGTGACCGCCAGCTTCTGCCCTCTGTATGGCCCAGTTTGTTAAATTCTGCTGGACGGTATACGCATCAGGCAAATAAGCCTGAAGTGCAATTCCAGCTCTTGCCGATTCGAGCCCAGGCCGATCGAGTGTTTGCATAAATACATTCGAGGTGATCTCCATATCGCGATATTCCTCCATATCGAGATAGACCATTTTACTCACCTGGCTCCCGTCGATGCGCGTGAATTGCGCACAAGTCGCCTCGCGCAGAAGCATTTCCAGTCGATCGCAAAGGATGGGAATACATTCTTCGCGCGCAATCGATGTAATCTGTGAAAAGAGGTTGGATATCTTAACGGATAACACCTCGACCTCAGTGAGTCGGAGTAGATGAATGTATTTATCCAGGCGTCTAACCGCTTCACCTTCGCCAAGTACCATTTCACCCAGCAGGTTCACATTCATGCGAAGACCATTTACTTGTCTTGCATGAAGATGTTGGGAAAGGTGATTATCATCGGCGGGAAGAATCACATTGGCTGTTTCGCGATGCATCTTTTCCCGAACAAGGGGTGTTGCGACGCCGGGAAGATACCCACCGAACGACCGTAGCCCCTGTAAGAGCGTTCTATCGATGCGGCTAAAGAATCGTGGTATTCCTTGGACGTCGAGGATATGGATCAATTGATCCATTGAGCGACGTGGAGAAGTGGAACGGAATGCCTGGTCGGTGATGCTTGTAAGTGTTGCTTTGTCGGAGGGGTTCTGAATCAACTGGTCGAGTTCATGCTGTTGCAATCGCTCCTGAGTGGTCTGCAGGCCAGTTGCGTGCGTTTGGAGTAGGCGCGCGATTCCAAGAGCGCGTCGACATTGATTCGCAAGATTGTGTTCGGTCGCCGGGGATCCAAACAGAAGTGAATGCACATTTTGATGGAATGAATCTTTCATCACGGGCGAGATAGCATCAATTAAAATGTAAGGAATCGCGCTTCTTCAAATTCCGTGTTGAGAGAGGTTCTTATGAGGCCAAACCGATCTAATCGACTGTGGAATCCGTACGACACGATCCAATAAAAACAACTTCACTGCTCTGTTATCAGCGACGCCTGCATCTTATCATACGTCTTACGGACGAAAGTTCTACCGCAAATAATAACAAGAGGCTCAAAGACCATGGACTCCTGGCAACAGTTTATAGCAATATTCATTTCATTGTTTGTGATTACAGATCCGTTTGGAAACGTCGGTATATTTTTGAGTATTACAGATGGGGATGATGTCACCTATCGCCGGGCCCAGGCATTAAAGGGATCTATCTATAGTTTTGTGCTGATGTTTGTTTTCTTTATCGGCGGCACGTACATCATGGAATTTTTTGGGATTACGCTCGATGGGATTCGGATTGGCGGTGGGCTTATTGTCTCTAGGATCGGCTTCTCTTTGCTTTCACCTAAAGAGGAAGATTCGCATTCGGTAGACGAAAAAGAAGAGTCCAAGAAGAAGTCTGATATTTCATTTTGTCCGCTGGCGCTCCCGCTCATAGCGGGTCCGGGTGCTTTGGCCGTTGTGATTGCGGCCTCTGCAAAAATCAGCAGCGAATCAGGTGATGATATGTGGTTTTCCTATGTAGCTATTTCGTTGGCGATCGCAGCAGTCAGTGGGCTGACCTGGCTGTGTCTACGTCATTCCGGGTTATTGCTCCGTATACTTGGAGTCAACGGGATGAATGCTATTACGCGTATCATGGGATTCCTTTTAATTTGTATAGCAATCCAAATGATGATCACAGGAACTGAGCATCTGTTGCATGGATGGGGCCTGATCTCGGACGGGCCGCACACCACATTTACGGAAGCAACAAAGCAATTCGCCCTCTAATGTACGGTATTCAGTACGTAGTTGTTGGCTTTTAGCGAAGACTTATGGCCGATCCATTTTATCAAGGGCTCAAAGCGATTTATCCGACGGACCGGATATTCTGGGGCGCTGCTGAAATTCTTCCCTACGAGTCAGACGGCCTTACGGCGTTCAAGGCCCAGCCCAAAGGGATTGTGGTCCCAGAATGCGCGGATGAGGTTGTGCAGACGGTTGCGTTGTGTTTCAGTGCGGGTGTTCCCTTTCTCGCTCGCGGGAATGGGACAAGCCTCTCGGGAGGTGCGGTACCGGTTGAAAATGGACTTGTGATTGCTATGAACCGGTTGGATAAAGTGATTGAATACGCACCGGACGAACGGCGGATGATCGTTGAGCCCGGTGTGATTAATGCAAATATCTCAGTGCGATGTGCTGCGGACGGTCTTTATTACGCACCGGACCCATCGAGTGGTCCGGTGTGTACCATTGGAGGAAATGTCGCATTCAATTCTGGTGGCGCACACTGTTTGAAATACGGCATGACCAGCAACCATGTACTGGGACTGAAGTTATTGCTACCGACAGGTGAACTCGTTGAGGTAGGTGGGCACAGCTTAGAACAATGCGGGCCTGATTATACCGGGATGTTTGTCGGGTCTGAGGGTCTATTTGGAATTGCCTTGGAGATTACGGTTCGCTTGTTACCGAAGCCTGAAACTTATTTCACCGTGATAGCTGCCTATCGCAAATTAACCGAAGCTGGGCATGCCGTTTCGATGCTCGTTGCTTCTGGTCTGCTGCCCGGTGCCATTGAAATCATGGATGCATTAACGATGGAAGCTGCAACTGCCGCAGTGGGCGCTGAATACCCCGATGGAGCTGCCGCAGTACTGATTGTTGAATTAGAAGGGATGCTCGAGGAGGTGGAGGCGGAGAAGCCACTGCTTTTAAAGATCCTTAATGATTCAGGGGCATTTGATGTGCGACCTGCGCAAAATGAAGAAGAACGAACGATCATTTGGAAGGGTAGAAAAAGCGCCTTTTCAGCTGCTGGTCGTCTGAGTCCGGATTTTATTGTTCAGGATGGAGTTGTTCCGCGATCTCGTCTCGGGGTAGCGCTCGAGGAGATTGAAGCGATCGCCGGTAAGTATGATACAAGGGTTGCAAATGTGTTTCATGCCGGAGATGGAAATTTGCATCCGCTGATCCTTTATGATGGTCGGGTGCAGGGTAGTTATGAACGTGCCGAACAATGTGCGGCAGATATACTACGGCTTTGCATAGCGTTGGGGGGATCGATTACTGGAGAACATGGTGTTGGATTGGAAAAACTCTCTTACCTCTCAGAAATGTTTGGTCCGGAAGATACGGAATTTATGCATTTACTTCGTGATTCAATTGATCCCAAACGATTGGCAAACCGCGGAAAGATGCTCGCATCGAGCGAAGCACCGGCACTCATGACGCATGGCCTACATCCCTTAGAAAAAAAAGGAATCGTTTTTCGTCATTAAATAAACATGCTTTTTTTTGCCAAAGATATCGATGAAGTTCAAAGTCATATTAGGGCAACGCCTGCAGTGCGGGCTGTCGGTGGCGGAACGAAAACGAATCTCTCGCGGGATGCCACGATTTCCCTGCGCGAAATGTCAGGGATTGTCGATTATCGCAGCGATGAATATATAATTTCGGCGCTCGCTGGAACGCCTCTGGCCGTAGTCGAGTCTCTATTGGCAGAAAAGGGACAGTCTCTCCCATTTGATCCACTCTTTGTAAAACGTGGGGCTACGCTCGGGGGTACTGTTGCGAGCGGTTTGTCCGGTCCGGGCAGGTGGCGTTATGGTGGTTTACGCGATTTTATTTTGAGCGTACAGCTGGTTTCAGGTGCTGGCCGAATTATTCGAGGAGGGGCGAATGTTGTTAAAAATGCAGCCGGTTTTGATATCCCTAAACTTGTCGGCGGAAGTCTGGGTTGTTTTGGTATCCTCACTGAAGTGACATTTAAAGTTTTTCCGACCCCGAAGGAAACCGTGACGTTAAAAATAGAATTTCCTGATACACACTCGGCGGTCAAAATGCTCTGCGCAATAGCGGCAGGACCCTGGGAATTGATGGCTTTGGAACTAAGTCCGCCGTCCACACTATGGATACGCTTGGGAGGCCAACGGGCTGCGGTGGCAAAAAGGATAGATCGAATCAGCGCAACGCTGCTGCAGGCCAATAAGACTGAGCGGTTGACGGACGACGATTCGATCTGGGCGGAAGCCAAAGAGCTTGATTGGTTGCCGGATGGAATGTCTCTCTTAAAAGTTCCCGTGACGCCGCGCGAGATTGTCGACATTGAAGCAGCGTGTGATGCCGATCACGCGACTTTTCCAAGACGGTACAGTTGCGGGGGAAATGTCCTCTACCTGGGTTATCAGGACGATTTTGTTGGTTTGATGTCACAGTTTCATACCAAGGCCGGAATGATAGTACTGGGGAACGACGCCCGTACTTTTATTGGCAAAAGCAATGCGAATGTCTTCGGGCAGCGTCTTCGTGCGGTGTTCGATCCAGATAATAAATTGAGTCGCGAGACGTTTTCTCTTTGCGGTTAATACGATGCAGCACAAAATTCCAATTGTAGAATCAGATCCTGCTAGCCGCTCCATGGCCAGTGCAGTCGAATCATGTGTTCATTGTGGATTTTGCCTTCCTACGTGTCCGACGTACCAGGAACTGGGCGAGGAAATGGATTCCCCGCGCGGCCGGATTTATCTGATGAAAGAGGTTCTCGAAGGTGGCCTGACCGCTCGCGAGGCAGCACCCTATATCGATCGATGTCTGGGATGTCTCGGTTGTGTGACGGCGTGCCCATCTGGTGTGGCTTATGATGAGTTGGTGACTCTGTATCGTGCACGCTCAGAAAACACGAGAGGTCGTGGATTATCGTCAAAAATGCTCCGGCGAATTATCTTAACGACCCTCCCCTCACCGAGATTATTTCGAATTGCGATGCAAGTATCGAAGCTGTTTACGCCGTTTAGGAAAATGATTCCAGGCAGCTTCGGTGCCATGTTGGATCTTGTGCCGAAACATTTACCTTCAGCAGTCAAATTGCCGGAATTCGTACCAGCCGAAGGGCGTAGGCGCGGAAGGGTTGCCTTGCTTGCCGGGTGCGCTCAGCAGGTGTTGGCTCCAGAAATTAATCTAGCCACGCTTCGCGTACTATCAAAAAATGGAATTGAGGTTGTGGTTCCTGTTGAGCAAGGATGTTGCGGCGCGCTTGCTGCACACACTGGCGCAGGCGAAATTGCGAGACAACAGGCGTCCCATAATATAAAAGTATTTCCAGATGATGTGGATGCGGTGATCACAAATGCCGCAGGATGTGGGTCTGGTTTGAAGGAATACCCTTTGTGGCTGGCAGACAGGGAGGAACCCGCACAGAAATTTGCAGCGCGGGCAATGGATATAAGTCAATATCTATCGAAGATAGGCCTGATCCGCCCGCCTGCACTCGCTCGATCGATGCGGGTGGCCTATCACGATGCTTGCCATCTATCGCACGGTCAGGGCGTGCGGAATGAACCGAGGGAAATTTTGGCACAAATCGAAGGAGTGGAAGTTGTTGCGATCCAAGATAGCGACATCTGCTGCGGTTCAGCGGGAACGTATTCCATTGAGCAGCCTGGCATAGCACGTCGAATGGGCCAAAGAAAAGCACAAGCCATTATCGAAGCGGACGCGGAGATTATTGCTATGGGCAATATTGGATGCATGACGCAAGTCGAAAATCATCTCCGCAAGCTCGGGAGCAATATTCCCGTCAAGCATACCGTAGAGATACTCGATGCTGCGTATCAGAGTTAAGTAAGCGCATGTCGGCGAGCAGACTACAGACTATTGAGAGTCCATCGGGTAGAGAAGGCGGCCGCAGGATGTGCAAATAACGGATTCTTTCAAGGCGAGTTGGGCAATCATATTCGGCGTAATTTGTTGGAAGCATCCCTCGCAGATTCCATCACGCACCGAGGCGAGTGAATCTTCTTTGCGTGTTTTGACGATCCGCTGATAGTCCGGCTTTATTTCTTCGGGTAGCCTTTTTTCAGTATCCGTTAATTCCTTTTCAAGTTGTATAATATCTGAATGAAGAATTCTGGACTCTTCTTTCACGCGCAACGAATCCTCCTGCATCTGACGTTTTGTATTTTCAACCACCGCCGTTGCGTCTGTCACAAGACCAATAAGTTTATCTACGGTTTCCATCCACTCGAGGATTTCGTCTTCAAGAACGCTTCCGGACATCTGATCGGCAGCGATTTGTTCGAGAAGTGCTTGGTATTCGCGATTACTATTACATGTATTCAGCTTTGTTTGAAGTTCTAGGTTTTTTGCCTCCGATGTTTTAAGCTGAAGTTGCTTGCCGTCTACCGTCATCCGAGCGGACTGTAGTTTTTCGCGAGCAGCCTCTAGTTGCGACGTGGCTTCGGTGACGCGAGCCTGGTGCGCGGCAATCCGAATAGGGCCACGCTCCAGTTTATCGCGGTGCTCGGTCATTGACTTCAGGATCTGATGCAGAGACTCCATGATGTCGGTTGTTGCAATGCTCATTGGATATCGCCTGAAAGTTGGTGTGTGTACGATAATGTGAAATAAAAAAAGCCGCTGGTCCTAAAACCAGCGGCTTGTGAGCCTTATGGGAAGATAAACTACGCCGCTTCAGCGAGGAATCCCTCCAGGCGATTACAGCGAACCGGGTTCTGAAGCTTTTTGAGGGCTTTCGCTTCAATCTGTCGCACGCGTTCACGAGTGACTCGAAAGATCCGCCCGACTTCTTCCAGGGTATACGTATATCCGTCATCAAGTCCGTAGCGGAGGCGGACAATTTCTCGCTCTCGGTAGGTAAGCGTTTTAAGCAATTCATCGATTCTAGTTCGTAATAAGCCATGATTTGCCAGTCGCAGCGGGTTATCAAAGGTATTGTCTTCGATCAATTCCCCGAAGCTATTATCTTCGCTTTCTCCCACCGGTCGGTCAAGGCTCACCGGATGTCGGCCAATATCCAGTACACGGAGTGTCTCTTCGATACTAACGCCCGCGGCCAAGGCTGTTTCTTCTGGAGTAGGTTTACGTCCGGATTCCTGCTCCAACGATTTGGACACCCGGCGAAGCTTGGTGAGCACATCGATCATGTGAACAGGGATTCGGATGGTACGACCCTGATCTGCGATGGATCGGGTAATGGCCTGGCGAATCCACCATGTTGCATAAGTTGAAAACTTATAGCCACGACGATACTCATATTTATCCACGGCACGCATCAAGCCCGTATTCCCCTCTTGGATAAGATCGAGAAAGCTCAATCCTCGATTACGGTATTTCTTCGCAATCGAAACTACAAGACGGAGATTGCTGCCAGAAAGTTGTCGTTTGACGTTTTGAAAATCGTCGTAAAGCCGCCTTACTTTTTTAACGCGATAAGAAAGACTACGCGGACTTTCCTGAGTCTCAATCATCAGTGAATGCAATTCTTTTCGATATCTTGTCGTTTGTGGTGCGAGCACAGGACTGTTGCGATTTTGACGAATGAGCGACCGCAGTTGATGCATTCTTTGGGAAGTCTGCTCCAGGTGCGCAATCAGTGGATGGATTCGACGAGAGCGCAAACTCAATTCTTCAACCAATGCGACACATTTCTTTCGTAGTCGTAAAAAACGCGTTCGAGAGTCGCTCCAGTCGGAATGATGTGTCCGGAGGTTAATGAGCTTGGAGAAGTGGTGTTTGGTGAGTGAAGCAAGATGCTTAAGCGTGGGGAGGTTATAGGGCATTCGAGCCTGGACCTCTTCCTTGGTGAGCCGTTCTGTGAGGGAGACCTTAATTGTACGGTCAAAAGGTAGAATTCCACGGTGCACTTTGTCGAGGGTATCGATGGTCTGGTGCAGGGCATATCCAGACGAAAGCAGTGCGCGCCGGAATGAACGACGGGTGATTTCTATTTTTTTGGCGAGCGCGATTTCTTCCTCCCGCTCTAGAAGTGGAATTTCTGCCATTTGAGTCAGGTACATACGAATCGGATCAGAGTTTCCCCGTACAGCCTCTATGGGCGATAGCTCGAGGGTGGGTTCTGTCTCCGGAGAGTCGATTTCGGTTGCATCGGCAGTGTTTAACGATGCATTATGAGGAGCTTTGGAGACGAGCTCGATATGATTTTCGTCGATCGCAGAAATTAACAGATCAACTTTTTCGGATCCCATTTCCTCATCGGGTAGATAGGAAATAACCTGGTCGTGAGTCAAATAACCTTGAAGCTTCCCTTGTTGAATGAGATCGTTGAGTTCTTTATCTACTTGCTTCACAGTAAGTCTCCCCCCACGCATCCTGCGCGATAAGAGTCATTCGTAACGACCGACATCGTATCCCATCCGTGGGTTCGAACTGTACGGTCCTAGGTCTTGTTTATTAATAAGGCGGGTGTTGATGCCTTTTCTTCTCGTGCGCAATTATTTCAGTTAGCGCTTCTAATTTCTGATCTTCACCAAGTTGCTTGCCCTTAATAGACGCAGCTAAGTGCCGCTGTTTGTCTTTGGTCTGTCGTGCCTGGATGCTCGTAAGGATGTCTGGCAATTGCTTCGCTAAGTCGGTGCCTCCCCTGTCGCGGCCCCGTTCATCGAGGGTAACGAGTAGATGTTTCATGGCGGGATCGTCAAAGGCAAGAATGAGACACGCAAAGTCGGGGGTTGTGCCCTCTTTTGCAAAGCCGATAGCAGTTGAATAAATCTGCTGAGCGGTCAAGTCGCCGAGTTGCTCAGGTTGAATCGATTCAGCTGATTTCAGTACGGCCTCGGGCTCTTGTAATAAGATCTCGATAAGTTCCTGTTCCCACGAGTCGTTGATGGTAAGTACCGAGTGATCTGATGATGTTAACGACTGTCGACTACGGACTTGCTGGTTTTCACGGATCAAACGTAGTTCCAATAGGCGTGATCGAACGGAAGCTTCCGGAACTTGAAATTCGCGGGATATTCGGGCAAGCGTGGAATCTTCCCGCAGTTTGTATTCGCTGTCGCCCCCTTTTTGTAGCGATGGTGCCTGGGCGATCGTTTCAATAATGCTTTCGAGAGCATGTGATGCTTGGTGGGTACCAATCTCGAGTGGCGTGCCGCCAGTTGCCATGCGAATTTTATGCTCAAGGGCGTCAGGGGCGCAGTTGATTTCACGGACGAACGCTTCGCGGCCATGACTCTGGAGGTAATCACAGGGGTCTAAGTTTTCAGGCAACGTGAGAATCCGCAGATCGAGGCCACCTGAAAGAAAATAATTAAGGGCTCGATCGGACGCAGCATGCCCAGCGGTATCTCCATCCAGTACGAGAGTTACCTGATCGGCGTATCGGGAGAGTAGCTGAACGTGGTTTTGGTTCAAGGCCGTGCCAAGGCAAGCAACACAATTATCAAAACCGTATTGGTGCGCTATAATGCAATCGGTATAGCCCTCGGTGACTAATATTGCTCGGGTTTCCCCGGACGCAGGGCGGAAGTCTTTTGCAATATCGATCGCATAAAGAGAATTGCTTTTCGAAAACAATGGTGTTTCAGGCGAATTAATATATTTAGCAGGATTCTCTGCTTCCCATGCGGGCAATACCCTGCCACCGGTGGCGATCGGGCGGCCTTGAGGATCGCGAATAGAAAAGAGTACCCGCCCCTTAAAACGGTCATAGGACTTGCCAGTCCGCTGGGACACGCCCACAAGTCCGATCGTCGCTAGGTCATTAATGTCGATGGATTCTTTTTGTGCCCGTCGAATGAGCCAAGTCCAGTCATTCGGAGAAAACCCGAGGCGAAATTGTTTGATGGTATCGAGGGAGATTGCTCTTTGCTGTAAGTATTCTAACCCGGGAGCGCCAATCGGATCATCGACAAGAGTTGTGTGGAACAGCGACTCCGCCCAGGCGGCCACATCATAAAACCTTTTTTTATTACTATGATGTTTGGTGTCTCCGGAACGATGATGGGCAATCCCGGCACGGTCGGCTAACATTTCCACAGCTTCCGGAAAAGATAATCCGTCCCGTTTCATTACGAAGCTGAAAACATCTCCGCCGATATCGCAGACCCAGCACTTCCAGGATTGCCGTTCGGGATTCACTTGGAGGCTGGGGCGAGAATCGTCATGCCAAGGACACAGTCCCCTATACTGACGTCCCTCGCGGCGCAGCGCTAGAGAAGATCCGATAAGATCGACAATGTCTGTTGCTTGTCGAACTTGTTCTTTGGTATCTGTTGCCGATGCCTGGGACACCGAAGGCTCCTGTGACGCTTGCCAATCAAGGAAGACGCGCAATTCAATAAGCGCCACAGCACGAGTCTTCCTTGACCCTCCTATACTCTCGGCTCGTTTGCGGGGGCCGAGTCCTGCCATCCAGACAGGGCCGAGGAGTATAGCGCGGCGCTCTTCGCAGGTCAACGCGAAACCTTTGAAGAAGGGAACAACATTTCGGCACCACCCTGATTATGCCAAATCGGCCGTAAAGCTCAAGCATGCGTGGCATGCGATGCAGGCATACTTGCAATGCATTGTCCCTAATTACCGAGTGACTTTTGTCGAACGGTGACCGACACGGTCAGGTTTTCACCATTGCGAAAGAGATCGACCGAAACAGTGGATCCTGGCGTTGTGGTCGAAACTTGTTTTGAAAATTTGGACGGTGTTTCAACCTGTTTTCCGTTCCAGCGAAGAACAATATCACCACGTTTCAGCCCCGCTTTTTCAGCAGGTGACTGATCGAGGACCGCATACAACAGCACGCCTCGAGAAAGATCATATTGTGCAAGTATCGCCGGAGGAACCGAGTGGAGTTGCACCCCAAGCCAGCCACGTCGCACGGCACCTTGTTCTTTTATTTGCTCGTAGATATTGCGGGCTTTATTACTTGGAATGGCAAAACTGATCCCACGATGGCTCGGACCTACGATGGCCATATTGATGCCAATCAGTTGACCCTGTGCATTAACGAGAGGGCCGCCGCTATTACCTGGATTTAAGGCGGCGTCGGTTTGGAGTAAATCATCGTAACTGCCGCGGCCAATACCGTCGCGACTCGTGGCGCTAACAATGCCAAAACTGACGCTGTTGTCGAGGCCATAAGGACTTCCTATCGCCCAGACCGGATCGCCGGCCGCCAAGCTGCCACTATCACCCCAAGTTGCAGCATGCAAAAGGTCGCTATCGATTTTTAAGACAGCGATATCAGTCGTCGGATCGGTGCCGATCAAGGTTGCAGGGTACTGGGTCGCATCGTGAAGTGTGACAAAATAGTCATCCGCATCTTCGACAACGTGGTAGTTCGTCACAATATATCCATCTGAACCAACGATGACCCCTGATCCCTGTCCCGCCGAATGCTGATGATAAGGGTTGCCAGAGCTGTGTGTATTAATATTCACCACGCTAAAAGTAATGGATTCAGCCACGAGCCGCGAAGTATTTGCAAAACTCGTAGGGCTAAACGCATCGAGTGTTTCGTGGGTTGCGCGAACATGTCCTCTGGCAATGCGATAAGATAACCATTCGATTGTCGATGGGAGGAGCAGGATCCCGATTAACACCAAAATAGCAATCAGAGGCTGGAGCAAAAATATCTGCCGACGACTCCTTCGCAAGGCGTGTTGTGGTTTCGGCCGACTCAGCAAAGATGGGGCTGGGTCAGAAGACTTGAATGGATTGTCCATGCAGATGATCCAACGGTGATTGTGGTTGCAATTTATCGAACTGCTCCCGGTTGTGATTATAGACGATCAAATCAAAATGAGCACTATAATAGGATCTCCGGCCTTGTTACGTTCCTTGTAATTAACAGCAACACCATGAGTACGTGGATTGAACCGCAGTATTTTCCGTCCCCTTCCTCTGCAGACTCTGAAGGGATTATCTCGATCGGAGGTGATTTGTCAGTCGATTGGCTGATGGATGCGTATTGTCACGGAATTTTCCCTTGGCCTGTGATGGTCGAGGACATGGACGATGAACTTTTAGTCTGGTGGTCTCCAGATCCCAGGGCCATCGTTGATTGGAATGCGTACCGAATTCCACGACGCCTGCAAAGAAAAATGCGCAATAGCAACTGGACGGTGACCTCTGACCGACACTTTGCTGACGTGATGCGAGGCTGTAGTCGAGGGAATCGTCGAACAGACAATACCTGGATCAATGCAGAAATCATTGAGGCTTACCAAGCGCTTCACGCTGCGGGGTACGCGCATAGCATTGAGGTCATGGCGGGTAGTGAATTAATAGGGGGAATCTATGGAGTAGCGATCGGGGGAATGTTTGCCGCAGAATCGATGTTTTATAGAAAGCCCGACGCCTCAAAGATTGCCCTGGCGGTGTTATTAAGGCACTTGAAATCGCAAGGATTTAGTCTGTTTGACATCCAGCAGATGACGCCCCACATGCAAGCCAGTGGCGCCGTGGATATCGATCGAGAAGAATTTCTAACAAAGCTCAGGCATGCTATTTCCCAATCGGTGCGTTTTGGTTGTCTGGATGTTTCACTGCCGGAGGCTCCCGAATCAATCAAAGAAATTGGGTAATGCTTGTGGGTAGGATCGAACGCCCAATAGGTTGTCGAATCTGCGCAGTAGCGGTCCTCAAGCCAAATCCTCAAGCCAAATCGTCGAGCCAAATCCTCGAGCCAAATCCTCGAGCCAAAGTAGGGCTTACCACCACCCAAGAATCTTCCAGTAGGTCCCGCCAATTCCAAGCCAAATAACCAAATGAAAGAGTGAAACGATAAATCCAGTGCGAAACCATTGGACTGGAGAGATGTGCCCCTGATTGAAATAGATGATGAGCGGGCCTGTGGAATAATTCGTGAGGCAACCACAGAGGCTGGAAAGATAGGCAATCAGCGGGACCATCAGCAAGCCCGGGGTACCCGCTTGTTGGGCAACTAAAAGAAAAGCGCCCGCAAAAGCGATGATGTGGCCGGTTAGCATGGAAAAACCATACATAGAATAAAAATAGATAATCGCGAGGAGGACTCCGGCAAGGAGTGGATGAAAATGTGTGAATTCCGTCTTGGCCATAGTGGAGAAATATTGAACGACACCATGCTCTTTGAGGGCCGTTGCCATTGTCAAAAGGCCCCCGAGCCATACGAGCGTGTCCCAGGCTTCAGCCTGCCCCGCCATTGCGATCCAGTTATCGATACGAAATACCAAAATAGCGACGAGTCCGCTCATGCAAACGAGTGTGGTAGGAAGTTTGTGCCATGGACTTGTTATCCAGAGAAGGATCATAGCAGCGAATATGAAGACCAGGATGATTTCATCGCGCCGGATTGAACCCAATTGTGCGAGGTTGTCTTTTGCGCGGTGGTGTGCAGCGTGAATGTCCTGTTCTCGATTTGGAAAAAGCAGACCCAGAAAGAGTGGCAGAAGTAGTAACCCACACAATCCCGGCACAATGCCGCCGACGAACCACCGCGTCCATGTGAACGGTAAGTTATAAATCTCCTCTGATAATTGCGCTACGATGGGGTTGGCAGCCATCGCCGTCAAGAACATTGCCGACGTAATGAGGTTTGCATGGGCGGCGGTTGCGATTAGGTAACGACTGGTGCTACTCGACGTCGCATTTGTCTGCTTAGCGAGTGTTTCGTTAATTCCGCGAATAACCGGTGCTAGGATTCCTCCGCCGCGTGCAGTATTTGAGGGAATAAAAGGCGCCAGAAGCAGTTCAGCAACACAGGCTGCATATCCGAGTCCCGTGGAGGATCTACCGAAAAATGCAAAACACAGCAGTGCGAGTCGCGTGCCGAGTTGTGTGCGAATGATCGTTCCGGAAATGAGAATGGCTGAAACCACAAGCCATGTTGTGGAATTGGCAAATCCAGAAAAAGCTGTATTCAGGCTGATATACGAAGTATCAGAAAGTGTGTCTGCAAAAACCAGTGCTGAAAGGGATATCAATACGAGTGGTGCCATTGGAAGAGGTCGGAGAATGAAACCAATGATCGTTGCCATAAAAACGACAAAAATACGCCAGCCGGAAAGTGATAATCCAGTCGGCGGGGCAATGGTCCATAAAAGTGAGGCGAAAGCAATGCAGAGTGCAAAACGTGTCCCGTCGGATTTCGATATACGAATTAAATAATCGTACGCGGGCGATTTTGTATCCATCTGCGTAAGTTAACGTGTGGTCGTTGTCGTAGCAACGCGATCAGCTTGTCCGGTGGCGTCTACTCTTGGAGATGTTTGCTTGAGTCTTTAAGCTAGGGGTCGGGAAGATGCCCGTACAGAATTGTCCCTAGCGACTAGGCGGGCTTCATATCAATGTGTCGTTCATTGAATTAACGTAGGTCACACATGAGTAACGAGGGTCAAAGTCGCAGCGTTCTTTCGTGGCAGAACTGCTGGATATTGGCAGTCAGCTACCCGATGATGATCGCATTTTTCTTTTTCGGTAAGACGTGGGACATCGGAAGTCTGAGCCTTTATGCGATCACCACTGTTTTTACAGTCGTCTTTCTCGTAATGCTCATGTCGTCCTTTGCTGTGGTCCGGCATGCCGAAAGATTGGCGCATTATCTTGGAGAACCGTATGGAACATTGATATTAACACTCTCTGTCGTTGGCATTGAAGTGGCGGTCATATCAAGTGTGATGGTGCACGGTACGAATAATCCTACCTTAGCGCGAGACACCATTTTTGCTGTAGTGATGATCGTACTGAATGGCGTGGTAGGATTGAGCCTTTTGGTGGGGGGGATACGGCACTTCGAACAATCCTATAACCTTCGCGGCGCAAACGCATATTTGGGTGTATTGATCCCACTCTCTCTGCTCGGCCTTGTACTGCCGCGGATTACCGACTCTGCAGCAGGCGGTCAGTTGTCCTTTATGCTGACGGTTTATTTAATAATCTCAACAACGTTACTTTACGTCGTTTTCCTGGGCATCCAAACCACCCGGCATCGCGATCTATTTCGCGGCAAAGACTACGTGCAAGCAGAAAAGAAAGGGCTTGTCGCTGGTACGGTGATTTGTTGTGTCTGGTATGGAATCCTCTTGTTGGTAACGATGATCCCAATCGTCACGCTGTCGGAGCCTCTTGCCGCGTTAGTCGATCATGCACTTGAAGAATCCCATTTCCCTGCCGCACTTGGAGGCGTACTGGTGGCAATTCTGGTTCTCTCGGCAGAAGGAATCTCAGCGCTCAAGGCCGCCCGTTCTGATCTATTGACGCGATCAATTAATCTCAGTCTCGGTGCGGCTCTCTCCACAATCGGACTCACGATTCCATGTGTGTTATTGATTTCAGTGATTTTTAACAAACCCATCATTTTAGGACTCAATTGGGTAGACAGTTTTCTTTTAGGAATGACCTTATTGGTAGCGGTGGTGACGTTTGGTAGCGGCAGGACGGGAGTGTTGCAGGGAGCAGTTCACCTACTGCTGTTTGCGACATATATTGTTTCAATCTTTGACTCCGCACCCTAAAGTGTGTGCGAGAAAGCGTACAACAGATCTAATCCACTTCTAGTGTTTTACGGAGCAATTGTTATGGCAACGGCAACAGCGCGGCACATACTTGTTGAATCAGAGGATGAATGCAACCAGATTAAAACGCAGATTGACGAGGGAAGTAGTTTTGAGGCGATGGCCAAAGACCATTCTAAATGTCCTTCCGGTCAACGTGGTGGCGACCTGGGTTCTTTTAGTCCGGGTCAGATGGTGAAAGAATTTGATGAGGTTGTCTTCTCGGGCGAGGTTGGCGTGTTGCACGGCCCGGTGCACACCCAGTTTGGTTACCATCTGTTGGAGATAACGAGTCGCGTGCCATAGTAAGAAGTAAGAAAAATAGCCTGTCTGCACGGCTGTGGAGTCGATGAAGTTGCCTCAAATGCAGACAGGCTGTGAAGTGGCTGCCGCCCTGGCCTCAGCAATCAACCGCTCCATGACAACGCGATATCCGTAGCAAAAGTGGGCAAAAATTGTTCGGTAGGCGAAGGTACCCCGAAGCGTTTAAAGAAGATGCGAAGTAGGTTATTCTGTTAATAGGCCAGAAATGCGTACCCGCGCTATTTTTTTTGTTCAAAGGAAGTTTATTTGATGAAAAAACACACTCGCAAACTCAATCCGTCGAGACGGCATTTTTTATCCATCAGCGCCGCAAGCATGTTTTCGCTGGCCACGGGCAGCAATTCATACGCGCGAAATCGACGTTCGCGGCGACAATCCCCCTCGGTGCACACGGAGAAGCGAGGGAATCCACCGGTGGTGGTTGGTGAAAATGGGTATCGGTTCGAAGTAGAACACAATTGGCCGAAACTTCCTGATAAGTATTCCTGGCAAACCACCCACAACGTAGCGGTCGACCGTGCAGGAAATCTTTACGTGATTCATGAGGGAAAACGCGAACTCGTGGATCATCCGGCAATATTTGTTTTCGATCCCCAGGGGCGATACTTACGAAGCTTTGGTAGTGAATTTCAAGGCGGAGGACATGGCTTGGAAATCCGTGAGGAACCGGGCGGCGAATTTCTTTATATCACGGGATATCAGCACCTAAAAAACTTTGCCAAATACGATCTGCACGGAGAGCGAGTGTGGATGAAGCGGGCACCGATGGAATCAGGAATGTATGCAGAAGGAGAGCACCAGGCGACCACGGGCGCTTGGGGACGAAACCGGTTTATGCCGACAAATTTTGCGTTTCTTCCGGATGGTGGGTTTATGGTTGCGGACGGTTATGGCGCATTTGCAATTCACCGGTATGACGCAGAGGGAAAGTGGCTCTCCGTTTTTGGTACACCGGGGAAGGAAGACGGCCAATTTAATTTACCCCACGGGCTCTGGTTGGATGATCGCCAGAATGATCCAGCAATTGTTGTTGCGGATCGTGTAAATGGACGGCTTCAATGGTTTAGCCTCGATGGGCAACACAAGGAAACACTCGGCGGATTTATGCTTCCGGCCAACTGCGATATCTATAAAGACGAGTTATTAGTTCCCGACTTGAGTGCGCGGATTACGCTACTCGATGCCGAGAATCGGCCCGTTGCCCAGCTTGGTGAGGATGCCAAGTGGCGTGAAGAGGTATTAAAGGATGGCATGGCCTTGCGGTCGCGTCCCAACGATTGGAAAGATGGACGTTTCCTTCATCCACACGATGCGTGCTACGATAAAGACGGTAATATTTTTGTTGCTGAGTGGGTGGCACCAGGAAGGATTACCCGTTTGGTGAGGCGGGCATAGAGACAAAAAACGAATCGCGACGACGCTTATCGCGATAAACGCTGGTCGACATCAAAGTTCTCCGTCGATTCAAGGCCTTCGCCATAACGACGATAGAACTCGTTTCGAAACAGGACATCTGGGTCATATTTGTGCTTCAGTTTGAAGAAGGCCTTGGACTGCGGATAGGCCCTGCGGAACTGTTCGGGCGTGGCATGCAGTCGATACGGTAGGTAGTAGGTGCCCTCGTTAGTCAATGCAGCGTTGATGATTTCGCGGGTCATCGCTGCCATCGTAGATTCAGCACGAACGCTTGTCTTCTGGTTGAAGAGCATTACGAAGGCGAACATCGGCTCATCCGCATAGCGCAGAAACGTAGCGCGATCCGTATCGACATGTCGCACGGTAACGTTCAGTAGATCCTCATTATGTTTTCGTACGATTTGGCGGAGAGACCGCACAAATGACACCACATTTTGTCGTGGGACAAAGTACTCGTGCAAGATGTCTGTCGAGTCGGACGAACGGTTTTCGAATATTTCAACCCCCTCGTTGAGCAACTGGTTGCGTGAGAAAATGCGATCTCGCAAATGCGGCTGGAGTTTGGTCTCTGCATTCCAGCGTAGTGTTTTACCGAAGTCACTTCCGACGGATCCGCGAAAGAGGCTGCGTCGCAGTGACTGCATGCGGGGATCGACAAGCGGTGGGATGGACACTGCGGGGTCTGGATCAACCCGAAAGACCGTGATAATGACCTCGTCGAGCAGGGTATCGGGGGCGATGCTCATCCGCGCATAAGCCATTGAAAACTGCTCCTGTGCAGCGCGGTCGAACGTGGATAAAGCTTTGTCCGCTGGTACGAGAAACTGCTCGAGTTGATAGCGCTCGTTGGGAACGACTTGCAGGTCAACGTCGAGGATGACGCCAAAAAGGCCATAGCCTCCCAGCGCTAATGAAAATAACTCTGCGTTCTCGTTTCGACTACAGCGCACAATGATGCCATCTGCCTTCATGAGGCGAAAACCGAGTACAGAAGATGCGATGGGAGGGCGACCGTATTGCCAGCCATGACAATTCACGCTGATCGATCCTCCGACGGTGAAGGAATCGTTGGATTGCATGATCGCCACCGAACGACCGAAAGGATTGAGGTATTTTAAAATGTCGTTCCAGCGGGCGCCTGCCTGCACATGGAGGATGTTGTGTTGCTCGTCAAGTTGCATGGCATTAAACGGGAGCATGTCGATGACGACACCACGGGGGTACATGGTATGGCCCCCCATGCTGTGTCGTGCCCCCGCGATGGAAACTGGCAGACCGTCACGCCTTGCCTGATGCAGGATCTCCGACAGTTGGGCCTCGGCGGCTGCTTTGTCCTGAGGAACCGACCAAGTCTTGCTAATCAGCGTCTCGTTGAGCCGACTGACATCGTTCATGATCCCTGGTTCGAGCACGGTTGGCGTAGGTGTGTTGGTATCGCGCCAGGCGGTACTTAAAAGATGCAGCGCGGGCCGGATGAACAGCGCGAGCAGCACGCCGATGCACACCACCATCCATAGCCAGCGCATTCGGCCAAATACGATGATCACAATCGCCCTTTCATGACGGCATGGTCGATATTTCCACTCCCACGGTACGTGGCATGACAGGGACGGCAACATACTGTCGCAGAATGGGTTTCACCAGGGAGAATCCCCTGCCCCCTAAGGCACTCTTCGTTGTTAGGCGATGATCTCGTTAACAATACGTCCGTGCACATCGGTGAGTCGCATGTCACGACCACTAAAGCGGAAGGTGAGTTTTTCGTGGTCGATGCCTAAAAGGTGCAGGAGTGTGGCGTGGAGGTCATGGATTTCCAGTTTATTTTCCACCACCTTGTAGCCGAAGTCATCGGTGGCGCCATAGGTTGTTCCCCCACGAATTCCACCCCCTGCCATCCAAACGGTAAAGCCAAATGGATTGTGATCCCGGCCATCGGTACCCTGTGCAAATGGAGTCCGCCCGAATTCACCGGCCCAGAGGATCAGCGTCTCGTCCAGAAGGCCACGCGCTTCTAAATCCGTGATGAGTGCTGAAATAGGCTGGTCGACGGCCAAAGCGTTTTTGGTATGCCCCTCTTTTAACCCGCTGTGTTGATCCCAGCGATCGCCATTGCCGTCGGTGCAGGTCAGTTCAATAAAGCGGACTCCACGCTCGACAAGTCGACGTGCTAGAAGGCAGATCCGTCCGTACCGACGCGTATTCGCAAAAGGTGCATCGAGGCCATACATTTCCTGTGTGGCCTTTGTTTCTCCACTGAGGTCGGCAAGATCCGGAACCGCCGTTTGCATGCGGGCTGCCATTTCATAATTTGCGATCGCCGCCTCGAGCGCGTCAGTGTCCCCGGATTGATCGCGATATTTTTCATCGAGTTCTCGAATCAGCCGTAATTTATGACGCTGTAAGGCAATATTCTTTGAGTGCGTAGGAATATTGGCGACCGGAGAGGCGCCAGGTTGGAAGATAGATGCCTGATAGGTGGCAGGGAGATAGCCGCTGTTGAAGTTGTCTAATCCACCAGGAGGTGTGAGTCCGCCGTTGAGTACAATAAATCCCGGGAGGTTTCGGCATTCACTGCCTAGGGCGTAGGTTACCCAGGATCCGGTACTGGGTCGCCCCTGAATGCCATGTCCCGTATGCAGGAAATAATTGGCAAACGTATGCTCCGAAAACTTGGAAGTCATGGAGCGCACAAACGCCATTTTATCAACATGTTGAGAAATGTGGGGGAAGAGTGCGCTGACGGGAATGCCACTCTCCCCATGTTCTTTAAATGGCCAGAGACTTTTTAATGTCAGGCCCATATTGTTGAATTGCAGCGTTTTTTTATCGATGTCCAGAGGAAATGGTTTGCCGTGCTCTTTGTCGAGAGTCGGTTTTGGATCAAAGGAGTCGACTTGGCTCGGTCCGCCATCCATGTAGAGGAAAATGATATTGCGTGCCCGCGGTGGGAAGTGTGGATCGCGTGGCGCAAAGGGTGTGGGGAGATTTTCTGCAGCCGAGAGATTGGGGCATTGTTCCGCCAGCAGCGCCGCCGCAGCCAATGCGCCAAATCCGGTTGCCGTGCGACGCAACATGCTTCGTCGACTCGTCGGCGTGGCAGCTATTTTATTACAGGGGTACACCAAGCAATCTCCAGAGCGTTTCTCTTATGATAGCCTCAGTTACGGCAGGTAGATAAATTCTTTAGTATTTAGCAGTACATGTGCATAATCCGCCCATAATTCTTCGCTTTTAGGCCAGTCCGTTTCTTCTAGGTTCCGCTCAGATGCCAGTGTCGTGAGGAAATCCATGGCTGCATGCAGTTCCTCATTTGTGGGAGGGCGTGAAAAGGCATCTCGGTAAAGACTCGTGATAATAGCAGCAGGCGATTGCCCCGCGGTGGCAATCGCTTTCTGTGCCCAGAAATGTGCCTGCTCGATCACAAAAGGATCATTCAATAGGGCGAGGGGTTGTGCGGGAACATTCGAATTATTGCGACGGCCTACCGGTCCGAGTGGGATAGGAGTGTCGAATACGAGCATCCAGGGGGAGAGGAAATTCCTGCGGACTGAGAGATAGATACTTCGGCGTCCATCTCCGTCGAGTGGTCCACTGGCGGGTCGGCCTCTGCCGCTGGTAAATTTTGTCAAGTGAATCGGAATGCTGCGACCACCGACGGTCGGATCGAGTTTTCCACTCACAGTAAGGATTGCGTCTCGGATTATTTCTCCTTCCATTCGTCGCATGGGCATGTGGGACAAGAAAATATTTTCAGGATCCATGTCGATGTCGTTCTCGCTGGAGGGGCGACTCTGTTGCCGAAACGTTCGACTGGTAACGATTTTGTAGATCAGTTCCTTGATGCTCCAATGCTTGTTAGTGAAATCAATCGCTAGATAATCCAAAAGTTCGGGATGTGAGGGTCGGCTGCCAAGGTGTCCAAAATTGTCGACGGTCTTGACAATCCCCTTGCCAAACAGGTGGTGCCAGACACGATTGACAATCACACGGCTCAGCAACGGATTGTTGGTGGGGTTGGCGAGGGATCGTGCCAATTGGAGGCGACCACTGCCGGTTAATTCTGGGTCGGCCGAATGATTCCCCAACGCTTCTAAGTTACGACGAGGAACCAATTCGCCCGGATTCTTTGCAGATCCGCGAATTAAGACGTTTTCATTCTCGGCATCGCCATCCCAGATCGCTAACGCGGTTCGCGAGTGGGTGCGTACATCTTCAAGGAGTCTGTCTTCATGGTCGCAGTAATCAAGCAGAACGGATTGAACCGGGCCGGTAAGGTTTTCGGTAATGTGTGGGTGCGCCATGGCCCAGTTTGCCAGGGCGAGCTCCAGAGGGTTATGGTGTTCAGACGTTTTACCAAAGAGTGTATTTTGGAGACCGCTGAGGGTCATGTTTACATACTGTTCAACGCAATCTTTGAAGGTGTTGCCGCCTTTCGCATTGACAGCCAACGCAATCGATTGCCCGACGGGCTCTAATGCCGGTGGCTCCTCGCCGGTTGCAATCATTCGCAGTTCGAATGGCTTTGCCGCTACCGGTACAAATTCAATGTGCGCTCTTTCACCCGTATAACGAGGAGTCTTGAATGTGACCCATTCCCAATCCGCCCCAGTGTCTAGTTTTTGCACGAGATCATTGTGGAGTGGTCCTTTGATCATGCGATGGGAGGCGACTACAATCTGCAATCCTGCAGTTCCCCGTACGAGGCAATGGACGGCGTGATCTAGTTCGAAAGTGTCGGTTTTAAGTGTACGGCCTGGTCGATTGAGATTTTCTAGAAATCCCTGATCTTTTTGGGTGCCTCGCGTCAATGCGAGTGTCGGCCACCGGAGGTCATGCTGTGCCGCGGGATGAATGGCAATTTGTAATTGTGGCGATCCTTGCCGTTCCGCGATCCAAAGTTCACCTGGCACCCGAGGGCGATCACCAAAAGCAAATCCATCCTGCCGTAATTGCTTTGCGCCGGTATAGTCAAAAACAAAGCGATTGCTATTCTGCGCTAAATGTGTTGCGTTCGCTTGTTGGATCTTTTCCAGGCTGCTTTTCCAATATGCATCGCGTTTATCAGTCGGGACAGCAGCCACCTTGGCAATGACGTACAGCGGATGGCTAGGGTCATTTTTGGCGTCATAGAGAATTTTGTTCCATCCGACCGGATCCGAGGAGGACTCGGGCGTCAGTAACCCCGCGAGCAACTCTGTTGAAATACGCTTCTTATTTGTTTGCCAGTCAGCCTGCAGTCGCTCTGTCACGTCCGCAAAAAGGTTTTTTCGGTTCGCCCATATTTTTTCAGCAATCCGTTGGTTATCAATCATCGTATCGAAGCGTACTTGACGATAAGACGAGCTTTGCAGGTAGCCCGCAAGTGCGTAATAATCATGGCTCGAAATAGCGTCAAACTTGTGGTCGTGGCAACGAGCGCACGCGATCGTTAGTCCAAGAAATGCACGACCAAATACGTCGATCTGGTTATCGATCCGCTCCATTTCATCGGCGCGGATGTCGGTGGGGGAATGAATCCAATCGCCCAGATACCAGAATCCCGTTCCCAAAATAGATTCATTGGCAGAATTATTCTCGTCTGTACGTGGATGGGGGAGAAGATCGCCGGCAACGTGTTCAATAAAAAACTCATTGAAGGGTAAATCGGCATTGAAGGCGCGGATGACATAGTCTCGATAGTGCCATGGATTCGGTGTGGTATGGTCATATTCGTGTCCCCTCGATTCGGCGTAGCGTACCAAGTCAAGCCAGTGACGTCCCCACCGTTCACCGAAGTGAGGAGAATCTAACAACTGTGTGGCAAGTGCGGCGATTGCTTCGTTATCGTCGCGCGGGTCCGAGAGGAAGGCATCTAGCTGGTCGGGAGTAGGTGGGAGTCCAATGATGGCAAAATAGAGTCTCCTTGCGAGCGTGTGGCGATCTGCATCGGGGGCATTTTTTAGATCAATCTTTTCACGTGCATGGGCGATAAAATCATCGATCGCGTTACGACTCCAAGCAGGATCCGTAGCGTTTGGTAAAGTGGGCATGGCGAGTGGTTGCCAGCACCAGTGGTTTTCTTTGCGTTTTGCCAGGGGAAAGGGTTCGGTAATCGGCTCGATATCTTCCGTAGGTCCAAACCATGGTGCACCAGATTCAATCCATCGTGCTAAGATAGCCACCTCTGCATCGGGCATCTTGGTGTCGGGAGGCATTTCCAAATCCTCCCAGTTGGCGGCTTTGATCAAGAGGCTTGCGTCCGCATCCTCAGGGATCATGGCAGGTCCGGTATCGCCACCACGTAAAATTGCCTTACGAGAGGTTAATAACAGCCCTCCTGCCGGTTCGGCTTCCTCGCGTACACCCGTGGGCCCGTGGCAGGCATAGCATCGCGCTTCGAGCAGCGGGAGAACCTTTTGTTGGAAGAAAGCACGAGTCCCAGGTTCGCTTATTGCCTTCTCTGCACGAACGACTCCCGGTCGGCAGCAAACCATCACAACGATAGGCAAAACCATCGAAATACGAGGCGGAAATCTGAGTAAAGCATGCATTGTTTTATTTTAACCTGGATTCCCCAGGGAGGTAAACAACACCTCTATCGTCGAGAACCGTAAATCCGGGTGATTGCGAACGCGTGGGAACGGGTTTTATACTGGCACGCAACAGATCGTTGCCAGTCATCAAAAAGGCACAGATGAACTACTTCTTCATAACCATCCTATCGACTTTGTTATTTGTAGCCTGCGCTGCCAACGGCAAGCTGGCCGATGGTGATGAACAACTGTTTGAATTCCCCCCTTCCCTTCTTCATTGGAAGGCCCATCCGGAGAATCCTATTTTTAGCGGCGGCGGTCCCGGAGCGTGGGATGAGCAAATTCGCGAGCGCGGTTACATTCTCCGAGAAGGCGACAAATGGCACTTCTGGTATACGGGCTATAATCTTGGGCAGACCGATCTAAGACGTTTGGGATATGCCACCAGTCGAGATGGGGTGCATTGGCAGAGACAAAGCACGGCCCCTTTACTGGAAGATAAATGGGTTGAGGATGTGCATGTTGTGGGGCACAACGGAAAGTACATTATGGTTGCCGAAGGAAGAGGCGATTTAGCGCATAGTTTAATCTCTAACGATGGAGTGAAGTGGACAGATTATCGTAAGTTGGATGTGCGGAAAAAAAATGGCGAGCCTATTGACGATGGTCCGTATGGAACACCAACACTTTTTATCGACAAAGGGGTGTGGTACTTGTTTTACGAACGCGGTGATCGTGGTGTATGGCTCGCCACATCAAAAGACAGAAAAGTCTGGACGAACGTCGAGGATGAACCCGTAATTAAACTGGGCCCAGATGCTTACGACCGCTACGCTATTGCCCTCAATCAGATTATAAAAATCGATGGTCGCTATTACGCGGTCTATCATGCAAACGCCGATCCCAAGTGGCGGGGTGATTGGAGAATGTGTCTTGCAGTCTCAGACGATCTTCGCCACTGGCATAAATATCCGAAGAATCCAATCCTTGAAGGCGATTTCTCTAGCGGTCAGCTTGTGCCCGATGGAGAGAGCTATCGTCTTTATACGCCCCATCCACAATTGCGTTTATTTTACCCCGTTCTTACGACAAGTAGTAAAGTTCAATAATGATTCATTTTACGCGGATGATTAGTGGTGCAGCATGAATGGAATTTTAGCAATCGGATTAATCGTGTGTACGACAGTAGATAAAACCTCAGAATATTTAGAACGCGGAATGAATGCTTTTCGCGGAGGACAAGTTCAAGAATCACTCATACAGTTTGATCGAGCGGTTGAAATCGACCCACGGATTGAGCCCTATCTGTGGCAGCGCGGAATAAGCCAATACTGCTTAGGTGAGTACGAATCCGGAAAGCAGCAGTTTGAAATACATAAAACAGTCAATCCAAACGATGTTGAAAATGCAGCGTGGCACTATTTGTGCGTGGGAAAGCTCAAAGGCAAAGCTGCCGCCAAAAAAAGTCTGATTGCAATCAACACGGATCACGACCGACGGGTGCCGATGAAAGAGATTTATCAATATCTTGCCGGCAATGCGGATGAAAGCGACATTTTACGAGCTGCGGAAAAAGCCGATACACCGCAGGCCCGTATGTATGCGCATCTGTATTTAGGGCTCTGTAGTGAAATTAATGGCGAAAAACCGAAGATGATTCGTCACTTAAAAGCCGCGTCAGCGCAAATGCTGACTCATTCCTATATGAGGGACGCCGCGCGGGTTTATCTTCAGCAGACACAGAAACGTGAGAATCAGATTAGTGATAAAACAAATAGAATTAAAAATGGAACGCAAGATGAAAAATAAAATAATGAAGATGGTTTTGACAACATTGTGCATGGTTGGCTGTTGCGGTGTGCTGCTGTCGATGGTGGCAGCGGCAAACGATAAACAGAGTTGGACACCGCTTTTTGATGGAGATACCCTTTCCGGCTGGGAACAGCGTAACGGAACGGCGCATTACCGTATTGAGGATGGTGTGATAATAGGAAAAACGACCGATGGAAGCCCAAATTCCTTTCTATGCACCACAAAGCATTATGGCGACTTTGTCCTTGAATTTGATGTGAAATGCGATCCACATCTGAATTCAGGGGTGCAAATTCGCTCCAAATCAAAGGAAGACTCGGGTCGCGTTTACGGTCCGCAGGTTGAGATTGAATCCACCGCAGCGGGCGGTTTATCGGGTTACGTCTACGGTGAGGCTACGGGTCGCGGCTGGTTGACGCCGGAATCGGTGCGCAAGCGCCATCAGCATTTTGATGACGCGGGTTGGAATCACTATCGTATTCGCGCACAAGGACCCATTATCGAGACGTGGATCAACGGACAGAAAATCGGCACACTCGATGACCAAAAGGCGGTGGAAAGCCACCCCGAAGGCTTTATTGGACTTCAGGTCCATGGGATTGGGCGCGGCCAGGGTCCGTACGAGGTCCAATGGCGAAATATCCGAATACAGCCACTCTAATTGCTCTAAGAAATAAATCTTACGGGGAGATGATTTGCATGCGAATAAAAATGATCCTAATCGTCTTGAGTTTGTCGCTCACGTTGGTTGGCTGCCATTCAGGAGAACCGCCGGATTCAAAAGAGACAGCGAATCAAGGAACGATCGGCGTATCCTTAATGACACTGACCAATCCTTTCTTTAAGGTCATTGGAGATACGATTGCCGAAAAAGCAGCGACACAGGGTTATGATGTGATGGTGGTTGGCGCAGACGAAGACGCTGCAAAACAATCCGCACAAGTCAACGATTTTATTGTGAGCGGGGTTGCTGCGATTGTCCTGGCACCCTACGACTCACGCGCTATTGGTCCCGCGATTGCAGCGGCGACGTCGGCGGGAATACCGGTGTTTACGGTAGACAATGGATGCTTAGCGGAAGGTTGTAACGTGACATGCCATGTGGCCACTGATAATGAGATGGGTGGCCGACAGGCAGGAGAAGCCATTCTCGAAGCACTTGACGGCCGAGGTGGTCCTGTTGCTATTCTCGATCACAAAGTTACCGAATCCTGTTTATTGCGCGTTAAGGGCTTTAAAGAAATTATAGAGCGCTCCAATAAGACAGCAGACAATCCCGTTGCGATCGTCAGTGAGTTACCGTCCGGCGGCAACCGTGCTACGGGACATCGGGCGACCAAAGATATACTGCAAGCCCATAGTGATCTTGTTGGACTCTTTGCAATCAACGATCCGTCGGCGCTTGGTGCCTGCGCTGCATTGGAGGAGGACGGCAAACAAGATCAAGTGGTCGTCATCGGCTTCGATGGCCAACCGGAAGGCAAGAAAGCTATCCTGGCCGGAAGGATCTATGCCGACCCAATTCAATTTCCTGACCGGATGGCCAAAAAAACGGTAGAGATGATTCTGGCGTACTTTAATGGGCAGGAGGTGCCCGCAGAGATTTTAATTCCAACAGAAATCTATCGACAAAGCGACGCCAAATCAGATCGATCGATTCAGTAATCACACTGTTTGAGTAAATAGAAGAAGTTATGGAAGCAATCCTCAATTTTAAGCAGGAACTGACAGGTGCCTTCGGGCAACCGATTGCGGAAAATCCGACGCAGGCAATGATAGAAGCCGCCTACCGCCACCATAAACTCGACTGGCGCTATCTGACAATTGAAGTTGCCCCGGAAGGATTGGCCGATGCCGTTGCGGGTGCCAAGGCGATGGGATTCGTTGGCTTTAATTGCACCATTCCCCATAAAGTCTCGGTGATCCCCTATTTGGATGGCTTGGGAGATTCGGCGGCATTGATGGGGGCTGTCAACTGTGTTGTGTGTCGCGAGGGAAAGTGGATTGGCGAAAATACCGATGGGAAAGGTTTTTTAGAAAGTCTGTGCCGACGGTTCGACCCGAAAGGAAAACGGGTGGTGATATTCGGCGCCGGTGGTGCTGCCCGCGCCATAAGTGTTGAGTTAGCCCTGGCTGGCGTGAAGGGAATCACCATCGTGAATCGAACCGCAGCACGAGGACAAGAACTTGCAGATCTTCTTGCGACAAAAGTGAATGACTGTGTTGAAGCTGAACTGGAAATTGAATTTATTCATTGGCCGAAGGAGTATGCAGTTCCAGCCCACGCGGAACTCGTAATCAATGCGACCTCTATCGGTCTCTTTCCTCAGCTGGATGCTACATTGCCTATCTCTAACGAGTCCATTGCCCCGCATATGTTTGTCGCTGATGTCATCCCGAATCCTCCGCAAACTCTTTTTGTCAAAACAGCCCGCAATCGTGGGTGCGAGGTCATTGATGGACTCGAGATGCTTGTCGCGCAGGGCGTTATTGGTATCCGGCATTGGGCCGGGATTGATGCGGATACAGTGGTGATGCGGCAGGCGTTGGAAAGCGTGTTTAAATCGTAGGTGTTCGCTGATTGTGATATGGATTGAACGCACCCTGTTTCTGGAAAATCGGAATGGATGATCATTCCAAATTTGGCGATTCCCCGCTTTTGCAGATGCGGGGAATATCGAAAGCCTATCCAGGCGTTCAAGCCCTTGACGGTGTTAATCTCGATTTGTGTAAGGGTGAAATACTGGGATTGGTTGGGGAAAATGGTGCTGGTAAAAGTACGTTGATTAAGATTATCGCAGGCGCACTGCCACCGGACAGGGGAACGATCCGGATTGACGGTGAGGACGTCATTCTCGATTCACCTCGTACAGCGCGCAAATATGGCATTGCGATCATTCATCAAGAAATGAGTCTCATTCCGACGCTTCGAGTTTGGGAGAATATCTTTCTATCGCGTCATGGGTGGGTACACCGGCAAGAAGAGAGGCGCGAAGCAGCACGTCTGGTCGGCTTGATGGGTCTCGAAATCAACCCAAATGCCTACTGTAAGCAGCTTTCGGTGGGTGAGCAGCAAGCCGTAGAGATCGCGACCGCAATCCGGGTCCAGTCGAATATTTTGGTTCTCGATGAACCAACAGCCTCCCTGTCGAAGCGTGAAGTCGCACGACTCCACGAACTTTTAACTCGATTACGCAAGCAGGGAATTGCAATCATTTATATCAGTCACCGACTCGAAGAGATTACGGAGCTATGCGATCGTGTTCAGGTGCTGAAGGATGGCTGCACACAGGAAGTTTATTGTGGAGCCTCGATCATCCGAGAGGATTTGATTCAATCGATGATCGGAAAACGTTTAGTGGGAGAATTTCCGCCGCGCGCACCATCGCCTGGGTCAACCCGTCTCAAACTTATCGAATTGAGTCGGCGGGGCTTCGTTCGGGATATTTCGTTGCATGTACGTCGGGGCGAAATATTGGGTATTACGGGCTTGGTTGGATCAGGTCGGAGCGAATTATTGCGTTTGATATGTGGTGCCGATCAACCAACGAGCGGAATGATGAAAATAGATGAGATGCCGGTTCGATTGAACAACCCGCGCGAAGCGCTAGCGGCCGGCGTTTGTTTATTGCCCGAAGATCGTAAGTCCGCGGGATTGTTTCTCGGTCGTAGCACGATGGAAAACTTCTCTATGCCAAACCTGTCCTATTTCTCAAGTGCGGGTTTTCTTAATAGGAATAAAGAGTCGAAGGCGTTTGCGAAGTATGTAAAGTTGATGAAGTTGCCTCTTCACTGCGCAGGCCGCATGAGCAATACACTATCGGGTGGTAATCAGCAGAAGCTGCTCTTTGCACGTTGGCTTTTCCGGCAATGTGATATCATACTGCTCGATGAACCAACGCGTGGAATTGATATTGCTGCGCGTTATGAGATTTATCAACTCGTCAGGACACTGATCGACGAAGGGAAATCAATTGTGATGGTCAGTTCAGACTTGGCTGAAGTGATTGGAATGGCGAATCGAATACTTGTTATGCGGGATGGTGCGGTCGCGGGCGAGTTAGACAATTCAAACAATGTGAGCCAAAGTGATGTCCTTGCTTTGGCCTATGGGGCAACGGATGCGACTAAACATTGAAAAACTGGCGAAGCATGTATTCGTGGAATACAGCATGCTGTTTGTTCTATTCGGATTGTGCATATTCTTTGCCATTGCCACACTTGAAACCCAAATACCCACCGGTCAACCAGCAGCCGATCAGTTAGCACCAATTATCCGGGAGGCGATTCAAAAGGATGGCAAGATTGTGCTCATCGCCGGGTTATCCACTGATGATAAGGATTTCATCGACGCTATCGATAAACAGCCGGGCATTCCCGAAAATCGTATGACGCGGATTATCGGAGAGTCTCCACGTCGTGTGCGGCAGAAATTAGAAGGAATGGTGGCGCGGGGAGACATTCCTGCCGGGATTATTTGTACACGTTCGATTTCCCATTGGTCCCTGCTTCAGAATCGCGACAAAATATTTAATGGTCTTGGAAATATACCGCTGCTGCTCCCGCGGGAGAGGACGACTTCAAATTTTCTTAAACCGGCCAATTTAAAAAATGTTGCAGGACAATCGGCAGTATTTGCGATCATCGCGATAGGCATGACACTGGTTATCATTACGGGAGGCATTGATTTATCGGTCGGGAGTTTGGTGGCACTCTCGGCGGTAACCTGCGCAATGACGATTCGCGATCTTTGTGGAGGGGTGGGTGCGGACTGGGGCGGCATTCTAATCGGAGTCGCTGCCGCTGTTTTAGTCTGTGCAATTGTCGGTTTCCTGTCGGGTATTATGGTCACGGGGTTCGGAATGCCACCGTTCATTGTGACCCTCGCCACCATGTCCATTGCCCGCGGTCTCGCGCAGATATTGGCTGAAGGTCAGTCCGTTTATCAGGTCCCGGTTGATTTTTCATGGCTGGCGGTCGGTAAACCGATTGGAATTCCTAATGAAGTGATTGTGATGATTGTGCTCTATATTGGAGCACACGTGCTCATGACAAAAACCACACTTGGAAGATGGTTTTATGCTGTTGGCAGTAATCGGGAGGCGGCGCGGCTCTCGGGAGTGCCCGTGGCGCTTGTGTTGATGATTGCCTACGTCGCTTCTGGGGCGTTGGCGGGAGTCGGGGGCGTATTAGAGGCCTCTCGACTCCAAAGTGGATCACCACTTTATGGTGGGATGTATGAGTTGTATGTGATTACAGCGGTGGTTGTCGGGGGCACGAGCCTTTCGGGTGGTGACGGAAAGATTCTCGGAACACTTTACGGAGCGTTGGCGATCGCAGTGATTCGAAATGGAATGAACTTAATGAATATCGAAAGCTATACCCAGGGAGTTGTAATGGGGGTCCTAATCCTCGTTGCGGTGTTCATCGATAGTCTGAAACGCGGCCATGTCGTTTTGTGGTTACGACGCTTGTTCATTAGGCCCACTTAGAGAATCACATTTATCAAGCCAATAGAATTCAAATACGGGTTAATTCGCTATGAAAGTAAGACAAAAAATTGTTGTAATGGTTGTGCTGGGGATGGCCTGGGTGCTGAATAGTGGCGGTACGCCCGCCGCGGATTGGGTGCCAATCAATAAAAAACTGATAAGCGTCGAAGACAATCTGCGTGTGCAGGAATGGAAATATCAGACGATTACACCAGAAGGATTCACCGTTACGATTGTTAAATCAGTGCTCCATGGTGGAAAACAAGAAGGGGTGGATATTGTCACCCTGGACAATGGACGCATGACGATCGTCGTGGTTCCGACGCGAGGGATGAGTATTCTGGGCGTGACCATGGGAAGATTACGACTGGGGTGGGATTCTCCGGTGCGTGAGGTGGTCCATCCGGCTCATATTAATCTCCATGATCGCGATGGGTTGGGATGGCTCGATGGATTTAATGAATGGCTCGTGAGGTGCGGACTCGAATTCGCAGGACACCCCGGAACGGATGTCTTTCGAGACAATACCGGGGCCGAATCAAAACAGAAATTAACACTGCATGGAAAAATTGGTAACATTCCTGCTTCCGAAGTAGAGGTCTCAGTGGATAGGGAACCCCCTCATCAGATACGTTTACGGGGCCGCGTGGATGAGCGGAGTTTTTATGGTGCAGCGCTTGAATTAGCGACGGAAATAACGACAAACCCTGGCAGTCCAACTTTCACAATTAATGATCGGGTCACCAATCGAGGGGCAAAGCCGCAGGAATACGAGATAATCTATCACGCAAATTTTGGGCCCCCAATCCTGGAATCGGGTGCATCGGTGAAGATTCCTTTGCGTCGCCTGCAGCCGATGAATGACGTGGCAGGAAAAGCACTTGAAACGTTTAATGTGATCACCGGACCGTTAGCAGGTCAAAAGGAAAATGTATTTCTTATCGAGCCGCTTTCAGATCCAGACGGTGATACGACCATCCTGATTCAAAACGCTGATAAAACGTTGGGTTGTTCCATGCATTACCCGATTCACCGCCTGCCCTACCTTACAATCTGGAAGAACCTCGCCTTAGAGCGCAGTGGATATGTCATGGGCGTCGAGCCGGGAACCAATTATCCGTTCAATCGCCGAGTGGAGCGACAATCTGGTCGCCTGAAAATGCTTGATCCGGGTGAAACAAAGGCATTTGAGTTATCTTATACCTTGCACGATAATCCTGAATCTATTCTTCAAGTAACAGAAGAAATACGCAATCTGAATGAGGGGTTCACGCCGACGCTTATCACCAGTCCGCCCTCAATTGATTAAGATTGTGTGTTCACTGATAACAATGCGTACGATGGCACCCAGCGCAAAACAGTAAAGGACGGAAGAATGCCACCACGTCGTTATCTACTATTGGAGGCGAACAATCATCAGTTGCAGTCCCTTCCACCCAAGGTGGCGATTCTTCCCTGGGGGGCGACCGAATCCCATAATTATCATCTGCCGTATGGCACGGATATATTAGAAGCAAGCACGCTCGCAGAACGGGCTGCAGCGATTGCATCGGCTGCAGGCGCGGAGGTGATTGTACTTCCGGTGGTACCGTATGGAAATGACGAACAGCAGTTAGATCAAGCATGTGCAATCAGTATTACCACAATAACTGCACATGCAATTCTAAAGGACATTGTCCGATCGTTGACAAAGCAAGGTATCGACCGGCTGATCCTTGTCAATGGACACGGAGGCAACCACTTCCAACCCTTAATTCGGGATCTACAAGGCGAGTTTGAGATACTGATTGTACTGGCTGATTTTTTCAAAATGGTTCCAGACGATTTTAACGCCGTATTTGACGAACCGGGCGACCATGCGGATGAGTTTGAAACGAGTGTGATGCTCCATTTATTTCCAGGACTTGTAGAAATGGAACACGCGCGGCCGGGAGAAACGATTCCTTTTGATATTGAGGAAATCAAGCAAACTGGGGTGTGGACTCCGAGGCCGTGGTCTGCGGTACATCCAGATACCGGATGCGGAAATCCGAGGCTGGCAACTCAGGAAAAGGGGAAAGTATATTGCGATGCCGTGATCGGTGCCTTGAGCCGATTGATGGTAGGAGTCGCGAAGGCGAAAAAAGGTGCGCTGCCCTACCAGTAGAAGAACAGTGTGCGCGTTATATCTCTAAAAGGGGAAAGAACTGCCCACTCAAAGGCGCACCACGCGGTATCGGGTCGATTCCCTCAAGGAGTGGTTCGTCCGACAGCGATTGGGTTCCATCGAGTATGACGTTAATCACCATAGCACGGCGTGGCCTGTCAGAGCGGTTTCCTTCCGAACCGTGTAAAGTTAATGGGTGGTGGAAGCAGGCTTCGCCTGCCGCAATTTCTATGGGCATCGGCTGGCGAAGTTGATCGCGCTGCTCCTGATTCAGGTTGCCGGAAATGGCATCGAGCGAGCCTGCAATCTGTGGCATCGGAAGGAGGCTCCAACGATGACTCCCGGGTACGTAATGGAGACACCCATTCTCTTTGTCACAGTCATCCAGCGCAATCCAACAAGTCAGGTGATTCATGGGCCCAGTGCGCGTCCAGTAGGAATAGTCTTGATGCCATGCCACTGAACCACCACAGCGCGCTGGTTTACAAAAAACTTGGTCATGCCAGAACCTCACCCGTCCGCCCAGTATTTGGCTGGCTGGAAGCAGGAAATGGGGATTCCAGAGTGCGTCGTGGAACGCTGCGCTGATTCGCCATGCGCCGAGGGCGTGAAATAAAATTGCACTATCGTCGCCAGATTCGTTGAGATGGTACTCATACCAAAGATGACTACAGGGGTGATGCGGGTCAGAAAGTTTATCTAGTTCCTCGCGAAGCACCCCGACTTGATTTGGATTAAGGATAGGAACGCTCTTCAAATAGCCATTGCGATCGTAGGAATGCAACTGGTCATCGGTCAAGGGAAGCGCAGGTTGCGCATCCGCTTGAAAAAGGTCAGTGAGCGGACGGTGCTTGTGCGAGAGGTCATTCGCAGACATTGGGGTCCTCACTTCGTCGAACTGCGTCACGCAGAGCGTTCAGGCTGGCACCGAGAGATGAATTCATAGCCTTTTTAGCAAAAAATAACATCGACTTCACATGCCAAAAAACCCCTAGGACCAGCGGCCACTAGGGGTTTGACGCTTCAATCAGGAACTATGCGACGGGCTGCGGACAAGACTCCTTGACCGTTTTAATGATCGCCGCTGCCACCTTATAGGGATCTGCATTGGATGCGGGACGCCGATCCTCGAGTCGACCTTTCCAGCCGTCATCAATCGTACCGACCGGAATGCGGATCGAGGCGCCGCGATCGGACACTCCGAAGCTAAATTGATCAATCGCCTGCGTCTCGTGTTCACCAGTTAAACGTTGATCATTGTCAGCGCCATAAACGCTAATATGTCGGTTGACGACATTACTGAACCCGTTGCAAATTTTTGTGAAAACTTCTTCTTCTCCGCATGTTCGCATAAGCCCGTTCGAAAAATTCGCATGCATACCAGATCCATTCCAGTCGAGTTTACCAAGTGGCTTCGGATGCCATTCGATTCCCAAGCCGTATTTCTCGCCACACCGCTCGAGGATATAGCGCGCGATCCATGTTTCATCGCCCGCTCGTTTTGCACTTTTTGCAAATACCTGAAATTCCCATTGTCCGGCAGCCACCTCGGCATTGATTCCCTCAACGTTCACTCCGGCTTCAAGGCAGGCATCGAGATGATCTTCGACGCACTGCCGACCGTGCGCGTTTGCCGCACCAACAGAGCAGTAATACGGCCCCTGGGGACCGGGAAATCCGCCGGCAGGAAAGCCTGGAGGGTTATGGTTTTTTGTGCACCAGAGGAAATATTCCTGCTCGAAGCCAAACCAGAAATCGTCGTCATCGTCTTCGATGGTTGCCCGGCCATTCGATTCGTGGGGGCTAGCATCGGCGTTGAGTACTTCGGTCATGACTAGAAAAGCATTTTTCCGACATGGATCTGGAAAGATTGCGACGGGTTTCAAGAGGCAGTCAGAATCATCGCCGGTCGCTTGCTCGGTGCTACTTCCGTCAAAGGACCACACGGGGCAGTCTTCGAGCGACCCGCCAAAATTATTTTCAACACGTGTTTTCGACCGCAAACTTTGGGTTGGCTTATATCCATCAAGCCAAATGTACTCGAGTTTCGTTTTCGTACTCATGTTCAGCCTCGTGTTAACAATAAAAGGGTTTATATTCGTTGATGTTTCTTCAATCAAAGCAAAACATCAGTGGGTGTGCGCTGTGCGCTGATCCTTGGTGGGGCCGCCCACCTCCGCCCGGCGGGTTCGTCCAATGGCGTCAAACCACTTTTTTTGGATCAATCCCTATCTCAGTCCAAGCAATCGCAGTGCCAAATAAGGTTTATTTCCATTTATCTTAAAAAATGGCGTGAGCTTTACAATCGGTGGCGCGGCATGATTTCTGGTTTGGATGATTTTAGGCCGTAAATGCGCAAATAATAAGCAGTTCAAATCCATCTCATCGGCCCCGTGTGTCGCTGAGTGACTTGAGGAGGTCGGAGCGGCCTTGCGTGAGCGCGTCGATCAATTCACCCACCGTTTGGTAGCGGTCAGCGGCATGTTTACTGAGTGCTTTTTCACAAATTGCATCGAGCAAAGGTACTTTTTCCAGTTGTTTAGAGAGCGTACTCGGGGGCGGGGGCGTGTAGCGAAGAATATTCTCAAAGGTCTCATTAATATCTTTCCCGCGAAAGGGTTCCTGCTGAACAAGACACTCGTAAAGCAAAACCCCAAAAGAAAATATATCTGAACGTTCATCCACGGGAGGCGTTCCTCGGATTTGTTCTGGAGACATATAGAGGGGCGTACCGGGTCGACTCCCTGTGATCGTCAGGCGATGCGTTTCCAGATCCGTATCTGAAATATTAAGCGGCTCTTCCTGGGGCATACCCCAGACCTTAGCGACCCCCCAATCCATCAGATAAACTTCATCAAAAATACCGACCAGAATATTCTCAGGTTTGAGGTCGCGATGGACGACACCGTGAGTGTGCGCATACCAAAGTGCATTTGCCGCGTGGATCAGAATACTAATTCTTTCACAAACGGGATATTTTTCTTCGGTCGCCTGATCGCCATGAGCGATTCGTACTAGGATTTCATAAAGTGATTCACCCTCCACTTTCTTCATCGCAAAAAAGATATTCCCCGTATCGGTGATCCCAATTTCATAGACGGGAATGGTGTTGGGATGCGCGAGTTGGGCAGTAACGCGTGCTTCACGCAATAGCCGCTTGCATTCCAGCGGAGATTTTGCCGCTTCGGGCGAAAGTGTCTTTAGTGCGACCATCCTGCCGAGGTTTAAGTCCTCACATGAATAGAGAACGCCTTTTCCACCCGATGGCATGGGTTGAAAATTGCGATATTTGGGGTACTCGTTGGAGAACCAATCGGGCAGTGCCGTGTCGGTCGTTGAGAGGAAGATACCAGGGTAATGCTGCTTCTTTTTGCTCATATATGGCTAGTATTCCAAAGCAGATCAGGGGATGGCCGTAAAGCTCCGTTTATATCAACTGCATTACGAACCACAATCAGCGGTAATTTTTGTCTGCAAAAGCTGTGTTTACTGATTGGCACGGTTTCAGAGTAATTTAGACTAATTGTCCTGCTCGTTGCGTTGTGTACGGGGGTGGGAATTGCCCATGAATGCGTGGGGCATTCATTCCTTTTCCGGGGCACGAGCCGAGCAGGTGAAGCGTACTCTTCTCATATATCGTAGCATAATGGGGGTAAGGTCTAATGAATCAAAAAGTAGTCACTTCTATCCTATCCGGCCTGCTCGCTGTTCTCGCAGGGGCGCATGATGCCCATGCGGATTCGGTGCTTCACGATTGGGCCCCCAACTTTGCTACGCTCGATACGGAACTGACACTCGCATATGAAGATATGTATGGGCTTGGATTGAGAGATGCTTCATCGGCGTTCGGGCCACACGTTATCGCAAATTCATATCTATCAAGCCACTACGACAGTATTGTCACACCCCCTGACCTATATCCGGCACATAGTTCCGCCGCACCGAAGGATAGGATTACGGGGCGACTCGATTTTAAGCTCGATTTTGGTTCACCCGTATTAGGGTCAATATTACCAGATGACACGTTTGCTCTGGATGTAAATGGCATGCTGAGTGCAGTGGATGCATTCAATAGTTACGGATATGAATCGGATGCGATCGTGGAAGGAAAAGCGGCATCCTTATTTTACATCGATGCGACGCATGGTGGAGGCACACCAGGAGCAAGAGTTGGTTATGTTTTATTTCCTGAGATGTCACTCCGGGCGTTTGATACGGCTTTAGAAGTGCATGTTGTGGAGACCGACCCCGTGACCGGTGCGTCGGTGGCGTCGAGTTACGTTGCCCCACATGGGGATGTAGCCCATCAGATTAATGGAGATCGGTATTACGAAATCCAAGTTTTCTATAGTGCGTTGGTGCCTTACGGTGTCGATCCGTATTACGAATGTCCTTACGAATACACTGTGAGTTACGGCAATCCTTATGGCCATGGCGTTCCAGAACCGTCTGCACTGATTCTTGGTGGCATCTCGATTCTGGGAATGGTCTGCTTTCGGCGGCGTAGGCATCTGTCTCGGTAAGAAGCATTTTTAATGCTTTGCCGCCGCTGGCGCGAGTCGATAAAACGCCCGCTCCGGTGGACCTTCGGTCAGGAAGTACGCCCTGCCCTGAGAATCGCTGGAAAATGCGATCACAGGAAGACGATTACCGTTTATTCGGATTGGCGTGTTTTCCATCGAGGTGTTGGAGGCGTTTAAGGCCCAGATATTTCCAGACACGTAGTCGGCATAGAGATAATGGCCATCGATATCCGGCATGTCTTTGCCTCGATAGACAAACCCACCGGTAATGGATCGGCCGTGGTGGCGGTCATATTGCCATATCGGGTCGATGAGTGCATCGGCGGAAGCCGATGAAACGACATCTCCGCCAAACGGTTGCGTTCCTTCTTTCAGACTCCAGCCATAATTGCCGCCACGGATGATGCGATTAATTTCTTCATAGCGGTCTTGACCAACATCGGCAGTCCAGAGATCGCCCGTAGCGTGATCGAATGAAAGTTGCCACACATTACGGAAACCGTAGGCGTAGATTTCCTCGCGGGCATCGTGGAGATCAATAAATGGATTATCGGCTGGGATACTATAGGGTTGGTTTTCTGTCGAACGATCAACATCAATTCGAAGGATGGACCCTAAAAGTGATTTAAGGTTTTGCCCATTTCCGAGCGGATCGTTTTGGCTGCCACCATCGCCCATGCCGATATACAAAAACCCATCGGGCCCAAAAGCCAATGAGCCACCATTGTGATTGGCAAAGGGCTGAGGGATTTCCAGTAAAATATCTTCATCGAAATCACCTATTATTTCAGGAAATTCATTATTGAATATGAGTCGAGAAATCACCGAGCGTCGCGGAGCGTCTGCTGCGGTGTAATAAATGAACAACTGGCGGTTGTTTTTGAATTGAGGATGCATCGCCATGCCTAAAAGTCCCTCTTCGTTCCCCTTACGAAAGTCGGCGATGCGATCACGTAAGTCGGCGACAACACGGAGTTCGTCTGCGTCGGCCGCATTAAAGAATGCTACGATTCTTCCTCCCTGAAGGGCAACGAGAAAGTGTCCGTCCTCGGTTTCTTGCATGGCTACGGGACGAATAGAAACAGCTTTTCCCTCAAAAGATTCAGAGGTCTTGGAGTCAAAGCGAAGTTGGGGGAAAGCTGAAACGCCAACGATCGGTAGTGCATCAGGGGGAGGTGTTGTTAGTTGTCCCTCGGCAGTGAGTTGGCGAATATGCATATTGCGATAAGCGACCCGGTCGCCGTGGTCCTGTAAGCAGATATGGCCCTTCGGGTATTTACCGAAGTTATCGTAGGCTGCAAACTTGCTCTGCTTGACCCGCTCCTTCCAGTCGGGTGATCCTTTCGTAAATCGAAAATAGCATACCCCGTTGAGAAGTAATTCTCCCTGGTTGGGTGCGATGCGCAGATAAATATGGTTCCAGTTTCCCGCCGGTTTTGTCGCGTCAGGAATGGGAGGTGAAGGAAGATCTGCTTGTGCTTCGGCTCGGGCAACCCATTTAGGTTTTGTGGGTTGGTAGAGTCCATAAAGCCATCCGGCCAATTGAGGATCCACGCCATGCTGATTATCGAGTATTTGAATTTCAGGGCCCGACATCCACGGGTACTTCTCATTCTGAGAAACATGAAACATCACGCCGCTATTTCCACCGGAAGCTATTTTATATTCAAACTCTAATTCAAAATGATCGTATTGCTCGACAGTAATGAGGTCGCCCGCGCCAGGTTGGTTGCGGACCAACGTACCGTTATCTGCTTTCCAGCCTTCGATTGGCTTATTGCTGCGATAGGGCTTCCATCCTGCTGTGCTCGTTCCATCAAATAAGGATGTCCAGCCATGGTTCCAGCCAACCCCGCTGGAATTATTTTGCAACGGATGTTGGGGTGTGTCTGCAGACCATGCACTTATGGCTAGAAAGCAATAGGAGAAAACGGCTAGGCATAGTCGGGAAGATAAAATAGAGTGCATGGAGGGAGCTTCTTTGAAAACAGTGTGTCTTTGCGGGAGTGGTACGGGGAAACACGTCAGTGAAGTCGCGAGTAAATATAACAGGTTTTGTTAAAACGAGGAGAAACCAGGTCCATGGCAGGCATGCTTGATAAAGCCGCTGCGGAGTGGAGACTCACCATCCGCGTGCCCCTCATTCTGGTGGCATGCAATGCAGCGCTCTTTGGTGCAGACAATCCCGAGTCCACTTGGAAAAGTTTTCGAGGACCAAGTGGACAAGGCAATGCGACGGATGCTGAAATCCCGGTCAAATGGTCGGAAGAAGAGAATATTCAATGGAAGACAAGAATTCCTGGTCGTGGATTCTCAGCACCGGTTATTGCTGGTGACCAGGTATGGGTGACTACGGCCTTTGACAAGCCAAGCAGTGAGGAAGAGATTGTTCGTCGCACTGTCGATAATACGGGGAGTGAGCCGATTACCGTCTCTGATTCGGCGACGATGTATGCGGTTTGTCTGGACCGGAGGTCGGGTGAGATTCTGCAGCGTATTAAACTATTGCATCTTGAGAAACCACAGTGGGTACACGTTGAAAATAGCTACGCAACACCAACCCCGGTGATTGAAGGTAATCGGCTTTATTGCCATTTTGGCACTTTTGGTACGGTTTGTATCAATACGGATGATGGAACAATTCTTTGGAAAAATACTGATCATCAGGTGATGCATGAAAATGGACCAGCAAGCAACCCGATACTCTGGAACAATCTTCTCATCTTTCATTGTGATGGAAGCGACAAGCAGTATGTCGCAGCGCTAGAAAAGGAAACAGGCGAATTCGCTTGGAAAACGGAGCGTACTGGAAGCATGCACGCTAATCCTCAATTAAAAAAAGCCTACGGGACTCCGGTGATTACGGAAGTTGATGGCAGAAGTGTTCTGCTTTCCCCAGCTGCGAATTGGCTCTATGCCTACGATCCTGCGACGGGAAAGGAGCTGTGGAAGGTCGCATTCGGGGTGTTAGGTTTTTCGATCGTACCAAGGCCAGTGATGGATCAGGAGAATGTTTATGTTTGCACAGGCTATGTCGCTTCGAATTTACTTGCGTTCGGACCTATTCGCGCCGACCGTCCTCCGGTGCTTCGGTGGCAATATCGCAAACAAGTTCCGCAGAAATCTTCTCCGCTGCTGGTGAATGACAGACTCTATTTTACTTCTGATCATGGTGGCGTTTTGACATGTCTTGATACCCAGTCAGGTACAGCGTTGTGGCGCAAGCGATTGGCTGGGGGATATTCGGCATCGCCGATTCGGGCACAAGACCGAATCTATTTCTTTTCAGACGATGGAAAGACAACGGTGATTAAAGATAGCACCGATTTTGTCCCGATTGCTGAAAATCAGCTGGCTGGTCGAATTCAGGCGTCGCCAGCGGTAGCGGGTGACGAACTGTTTATCCGCACGGAAACAGATCTTTATAAAATAGCGAAATAACCGGATTTCTGGCACAAATATTTTTTACGTGACATGCTACATATTTGAAATAGAATGGACAGGCGAAGGGGTTTGGAATAAATGAAAGAGAGTTCGAGTTAATGTAGTGCAGGCATACTTCGGGGTGACATATGATATTTGCCTATCTCAACGCATCGGAATGGCTCATGAATGTCTGCATTGGCGGCATGTTGCTTTGTTGGTTGATTGAAGTCACTGCCGCATTCAGAAACAACGCCCCCGGACTGGGGTTGTTTTCGTTGGTGCTTCCACCGATTGCACCCCTGATTATCGGCTGTATCTATGCACGCGAATGGAAGATTGGGCAGGTGATGATTGTATACATCGGTTTCGTATTCGGGTTATTTATTACATTGCTCTATACAATGTATCGTGCCGCGGAAAAGCTGAATTAACGTGTTCCGCACCATGGTGATGGACAGCTCACACGGTGGCCGATAATCTGGCCTCGATATATTCCTGATGTGTTGTCAGATAACATTCGCGGATGAGTTCGGCGGTTTGCTTATCGTCGAGGAAGCCATCGCTGAACCCCGGTGCATTTTCATCTATCGTTATACGGGCAATGGCTTTTAGATGAACGATAAGATCACGAGGGTCTTCATTCCCAATCGAAAAGCGAATTGTTGTAGGCGTGAGTCCTGCATCTCTGATTGCATCCTCGTCAAGTTCAGAATGGGTTGTCAACGATGGGCAACTAACGATTGTGTTCGACTGACCCAAGCTGATCATATGACTGAACGCGGGCGATAGCGAATCAAAGAACCGCTGAAAGGAGTCCCTTGATATTTCACCGAGATCTATCGTAAATAGAGGCGCCGGCAAACCCAGGAACGAAAGTTCGTTTGCCAGTGCATGGTTATTGTTTTTTGGCAATGCGCTCGAGTAAACCGTAATAGATGGATGGGAATCGAGAAATCGAGCAAGGATCCTTGTGTTAATACACTTTCGCAGCATCCGTACATCAAGTGTTCGAATGCCTTGAATAACCTCAAAGGCAGCATCTGCGCTGAGAAAAGCGCCTTTGACGTAGTAGACATTCCAGAACATTGTTTGATCCCATCTGGAAGTATCGTCTGCATGCCCTTTGGGGAGGAACATGTCTTTATTTTGTCCAATCACACATCCGGCAATAACACTTCCCGATCCGGATAAATCTTTAGTGTAGCTATGGATTAAAAAATCAGGCCGCTGCCGAACGTCCGGGAGAGCAAGCGGACGTTGCAGAAAAGGTGTTCCGACCGTGGCGTCCAGCATCACGCGGATCCCATGCTGATGTGCAAAATCACACATTTGTGGAACGTCGAGAACATAGCCGTGTGGATTACACGGCGATTCGAGATACAGGTAAATCTTCCGGCCTTCCGCAAGTCGGTCCTGGTATTTTGACGTGGTCTTCCTGTAACAGGCTTCAAGATCATCAACGGAGAATCCATCAAATGTTTCTACGGCAACAGCAAGGTTGGATGCTTTCGCAAACCAGTCATGGATAAGTTGATGTGCCCCGCCATAAATGTTGCGACTCGTGATGAGGATATCGTCTCGCCCGAGTAGATGGGAAAGTGTAGCGTCAATCGCAGCCATTCCACTGCTATAATTCCAGGCTAGGTACTCCGAGGCGTTTTCTCCTGCCTCGAGATCGACGATATAGTTTGCAAGAGAGATGCTCGTTGGATTGAGGAGTCGGGAATAAATTTCCAGCATCGGCTCTTTGCCAGCAAATGCGTCTTCAATCCATTCTGCGCATGCATAGATATACGTAGCCGTGCGCGTGATAACGGGGGTGGCCGAAAAAAGTGCCGTGACGTTATCAATAATAGGATAGGGTCCTTTAGCTATCTGAGTGGCTGCACTGAGTGGAAGTGACTGATAGGCGCGCCGAAAAGGCGTTTGGACAGAATCCAAAATCTTAGCGAGTTGAAATGAAAGGAACTTGAGCGCATTAAAACGAGCGATGCGATCGCTCGCTTCCAGCGATGTCATCTCAGAAAGTGTCACTTGCCATAGTGATTCAACTTCATCCTGGCTTTGATAAAGATGGGTTGCGATTGCTGCGAGGTGTCTGCCAAATGGCGTCGTGGAATCGACAGAAAAATGTTGGAGTTGCTCCTCGACGAGACCGTCAACGTCGGTGGCAGTTGTTGAGTTACGCCGCGGTGAAAGTAGTCGCTGGTTATCTCTAATTGAAGATTTACTCATAAAAGTGTGGTTTTATCCTCTAAAAACGCTTCTTGTTGATCGGCAAGCAGTTCAATCTGTGCTCGCGACAAAAGTGTCTTATTGTTCAGGATGGCATGCCGCTCCGGATCACGGAGAGAAATAAAATCAGCGCCAAATAATGATGCGTCGCGAAGGTCGGCGCCTCGCAAGTCCGCGCCAACTAGATTAGCACCCTCCAGGTCTGCGCCCTGCATGAGAGCATTTTGGAGATTTGCATCGACAAAGTGTGCATTGGCCAGGTTAGCGCCATTAAAATTCGCCGCCATAAGATTCGACTTTGTGAAATTTGCGTTTCGCAGAAGCGCGTTGGTGGCTGTTAAGCTGGATAAATCTCGATTGGACGCATCAATGCCCATGAGATCTAAGTCAGAAAAGTTACGCGAAGCAATTAGTTGATTGGCCTGTTGTTTATTTATGCCACTGGCGAGATAACGCTCCTCAAGCCAGGGATCGGCACGATTATGGTATCCGGCATCCTGTTCCCAATAGCCCAATTGATCTTCTTCCAGCAATTCGATGGCCTCAAGCCACTTCACGCTTTTATAAAAATAGCGGTCTGGCACAATGACGCGCACCGGGCCGCCATATTCTGCGGACAGTAGCTTTCCCTCCGCATAAAACGCAAGCAGTGCAGTTTGTGCGACCTCGAGGGAAACACTGCTTGAATGTCCACGCAAACTTCGGGCGACAAAGGATACATACCGAGCGCGGGGTTCGATCTGCTCGGGCGACAGGAGCCGTGCAAGGGGAATACCGCGAAAGGGAACTCCCAGGCGGGACCACCGGGTGACACAGTGAATATCGATGGATTGATCTTCGAGGGGTTCGGCAAGCAATTGCTCGAGCGTGAGCCTCCTCGGGGTTTTGAAAAGTCCGCGGAGTTGCAGTGTCCAGGGTTTAGATCGGCCTGTAGGCGGCTTTTCGCCCACCGGCGGCCACCTTCCTGGGCGCAGCAATTGTTGGCCGGGTGGGAGTTGGTCGCGTCTGTCCTCGAGCATGTGAGTGTTGTATCTCAAATACACGAAGCTGAGAAGCGGAACCGAACCCAAATTACCAAAGGATCAACGGGAATTTATCCTACGCGCGGGATTTCATAGCCGGCACGTGGGGTCCGTGACGCAAATGAATTGGCCATCTCGTCGCCAATAATTTGTTCCGTCTTTGGGTCCCATTTTATGTTGCGTCCGGTCCGTGCTGCGATTGTACATAAATGGCATGTATTCATCGCTTGCAGATGACTGTAGACATCCGACACCGGAAGCCCGCCTTCGCGTATTGTACGGAAGAAATTCTGTTTATGGCCTTCGTGAGGTTTGCCCTTGTAGAGTCGAGTTAAATCATCTTGGCCATAATGCCCAGCATCCCAATCTTCGTCGATGGGCTTCCCTGAAATTCGGCCACGATTTACAAACATCCGTCCCTTAGTACCTTCAAATAATATACCATTGGGGGGTGCGCTGGTGACGACCATTTCGGTGCCGTTGGCAAAACGACATGGAATGGAGAATTCATGGGATGCATTGTAGGAGTCGTCTACTTCTGCATATCCATCTTTGTACGGTACTGGGTGGCTCACTGCGGTGCCATCAATTTCTACCGGGCCCATTCCCTCAGAATCTTGTCCCAATGCCCAGGTGGCAATGTCTACGTGGTGGGCGCCCCAGTCGGTAAACTTTCCTCCGGAATACTCATACCACCAACGGAATTGGTAATGGCATCGCTTTTCCCGAAAATCGACCATCGGCGCTTGTCCGAGCCACATGTCCCAATCGAGTTCTTGAGGAACATTGGCGACTGGGAAAGGACCACCTGTGGGCGCACCGTCAATACCAACGGTCACCTTCTTAATATCTCCCAGAAAGCCTTTTTGGACCATGTTTACGGCGCGAAGGAATAGTCGGCGACTGCTTCGCTGTTGGGTGCCAACAAGAAATATTTGGTCGGGATACTGCTGACAGGCATCACGAATAAGTTTATTTTCTTCGAGAGTGAATGTAAGCGGTTTTTGACAAAAAACATGCTTTCCTGCCTGAAGTGCTTCAACAGCAATTTTTGTGTGCCAATGGTCAGGAGTCACAATACTTACGACATCGATATCGTCACGATCGAGAACATCCCGGTAATCCTTGTAGGCGTCTGCTTTTCCCTTCCCGATTTTTTCGTGGTGCTTCGCCCTTTCCGCATGCCTGGAATCAACATCGCACACCGCAACAATATCCCCAAATTGCGCATGGCCCATGGCATCGCCTGTGCCCATGCTCCCGGTTCCAATGCAGCCGATTTGTGGGCGGTCGTTCGCAGACTCATTTGCAAAGCCTCGCTGTGTCCAGGCAAAATAAGGGACTGTAACCGCTGCTGCCGTAGTTGTTTGGAGAAATTTTCTACGCGTGGAGTGTTTCATGGGGAGAGCACCTTGGGGCTTAGCAGGGGTGTTTTCGATATGGATGAGTCGGAAAGGGGTCAGGTCCCTTGGTACAAGATAACCTACCGGGGCGATTGCAGGCAAGTTTGGCCCGTTTTGTATATTTTCCGGGACAATTCCAGCTTACCAGTCGTCCGTACGGAAAGGGGAGGCCGGCAAACCATGACGGTTATACAAATTCGCACCTACCGGATTCATGGAATAGGCATACCGGACTGCAACCGGTTCGGTAACCGCAGGCGACGATACCAGAACTGAATTGCCATCGATTGTTGCCTTGGCCCAATGCCATTTTTTATCGGCACCAGCGATCGCAAAGCGAGCGAGTGGTGTATCAGGTGTTTCTTGGGGTGGGGAGAGATTATCTTTTCGAGCTGTCATCAGGCCCTTGCCGACATGATCAAACTTAATGCGGATAGCCGCCCCATCGCGGACTGCCGATTTCATTAACGGGCCTGAAGGAACCACCTCAAGTTTATGGGCATCTCGCAGGCCCCATTGGGCTAAACGATCGCCCACGTCTTGCTTATTGCGGGGATGAATATCGCCCGCATCACCAATGTCGGTAATGACTGCCATTCCGGTATGTGGAATTTCCAGCGCCTTACGCTGTGCTTCGCGGATTGCCGCCCAACCGTCCCCCCCCGCGGGATCATCGGTGGCATCTTGCCAATTTGCCAATTGCACAAAATAAAACAGCATGTTTGGGTTTTCGAATACCTTGCGCCATCCGGCGATGAGCGCCTTCATTTTATGGTAGTAGATATCCCCTTCTTCGCCGTTCGATTCACCCTGATACCAGATGGCGCCTCGTACACTGAAGGGCGCAATTCCATGGACCATTGAATTGTAAATAGTCGTTGCGCCATGGATGGAATCAAAGTTTGGTGGAGCGGGTGGTGAGCCAGGATGTATTCCGGATTGAATGTTTTTTCTTGCGTCGCTCGTCCATTGGTTGACACTTTTGAGGTAAGCATCGTGCTTTATTTTTCCCTCGGGTGTCTTAAGGTCAAGTTGGCGCAATCCGTCAGAGATATAGGAGAGTTCGTTGATGTCCTGAAAACCGGATTCAGGAATCCAGGGTTCGATTCGGGTCCCCCCCCAATTGGTCCCAACGAGTCCGACGGGAATCTCGGACTGCTGATACAAGGATCGCCCGAAAAAATAGGCAACGGCTGAGAATCTGCGGACACTCTTTGGGGTACAACGCTGCCAGGTGCCTGTTGTATTATTTTTGGGTGTACGACTGACCGTATGTCCGAGGACATCGAATAGGCGAATTTCGGGATAATTGGCATCGGCGATTTCTTTTTCCGCATCGGCACTGTTTTGGAGGTGCCACTCCATATTTGACTGACCGCTGCAAAGCCAAACATCACCCACAAGGATATCGGACAGCGTGATTGTATTCTTTCCGCGAACAATCATCTCACGAGGGGAGCGATCTGCAGCGACTGCTGGCAGTTGGACGCGCCACTTGCCGTCGCTATCGGCCTCTGCCTTACCCGACTCCCCTGCAAATTCAACAGAGATAGCTTCGCCCGGGGCCGCCATACCGAAGAGCCGAATCGGCTGTTGCCGCTGGATCACCATGTGATCGCTGAAAATATTGGGCAAGGAGACGTCGGCGGAAGAATGGTTGACTGCAACGCAGACAAAAAGGAGTGCCAGGGAAATTGACCGCAGGGTGTGAGTACGCAGTTTCATAATGAGTCCTCAAGAAAAAAATCTGGCGAGCGCAGCTTGTTTGCACAATATAGAGTTCAATCGCCTCGTTTGGGAGGTGCCCCGGATTCTTTATCCATCCAAGCTGAAACACAATCAGATTTGATTTCTTCGATTCCAGTCGGGGATAAATGCAAAAGAGTATCGGCGAGGAATCGGGCATCAGCAACATGATGCGTTACATGGAGAATGGTGACAGGAATATTCTTTTGCACATTACGTAGAAGTTGGTACATCTGATTACGCGTCTTTTCATCCAAGGCACTCAGCGGTTCATCTAACAGAAGTGTTGCGGGGTGCGAAGCAAGCGCCCGGCCAAGGGCCACCCGTTGTTTTTCTCCGCCGCTGAGATTACGGATGCCGCGATGGAGATGATCGCAAAGCCCGAGCATGGAAGATAGTTCGTCAATTCGTTCTTTTATCATAACCGGCGCTTCGCCACGAGCAACGAGTGAAAAGGCGAGGTGGTCTCTCACATTCATTTTCGAAAACAGAGCACCGTCCTGTGGTACATAGCCAATGTTGCGTTCAGCCGGCTTGAACGACGTCACATCACGCGTACCTAAGATGATCGACCCATTTGTGATCGGTATTAATCCTGCAATCGCTTCCAGTAGCGTCGTTTTCCCGGTTCCGGTCGCGCCCATCAGAATGCCATAGTGCCGATGCGGCACTTTCAATGAGACATGATCGAGCTGAAATGTGCCCGCAGTGATCGAAATGTTATCGAGTGTGATCATGATGAGTCAGCTGATTAAAGCGATATTGTTTTGGTGCCCCAAATACGCGTGAGCACCAGCACGAGAATTGCTGCGATGATCATGATGAATGATATAGCCACAGCGGCGGAAAGATCACCCACACTCAATTCAAGGAAAACAGACGTAGAGAGAACCTCTGTTTTTAAGCGCGTCGCGCCAGCGAAAATAAGTAGGGGGCCAAACTCTCCCAGTGCCCGGGCCCAGGCGAGAGTGCCGGCTGTAAGCATGCCTGGCAAGGCCTCCGGTAAGACCACGCGAGAAAATGCAGAGGCGCGACCACAGCCGAGCGTGAGCGCGACTTGTTCGCAACGAGGATCAATCTGATCGAAAGCGGCCTTCATTATCCGCACAGCGAAAGCACAGGCGACAGCAACCTGCGCCAGAATAACAGCTGGAATCTGGTAGACAACTGCATTTCGCAATGCTACCGGCATAAATTGAAATAATATCAGCAGGCTTAAGCCAACCACCAACGGCGGTAGAATTATAGGAATATCCAGGATCGCATCGATCAAACCTTTCCCGAAAAAAGAATACCGCGATAGTAAATAACCGAGTGGCACTGCGATCCAGAGGGAAATAATAGCCGTAACGGTACAGGAAATTAAACTTAGCGCGATTGAATATTGAATTTCGGGTTTGGAAAGCGCTTCTACGACCGGATTGTAAACCAAGTTACTGAGGAGCGGGTGACGTAGTTCCCAGTCCGCACGCAATCTTCCGGGCCAAGAGAATCGCATTCCTGCAAGGCCACCTCCCTCAGGGAAAAATATTTCCACTTGATCAGTTTCATGCCCGGGGAGGGTTATTTTATGAACAGAGCCTGGTCCGCCGCCGCTTGCGGTACGTTGTTGGTGCGTGAGGTGATCTTGATTGAGAACCCTAATATCGACGGGGTCTGTGTTGGCAAAGATTTGCAATGCAGTTACGGCAACAGGCTGTTCCCAACGGAATCGCAGGAAGCCAGGCTTGCTGTCGTCAATTAAATCTGGGGTGAGAATATTGCCGAGTTGTTTGTCGTTCGCATACGTTCCCGTCCCCTTGCCCCCAACACCTGTTCCTGGTCCGCCGAAATCGATATGTGGTGATCCCCATAATTTGTTTTTTGGATTACTAGAATCGAAGATGCGTGGAGTCGCGTCCGATTCGACCGACATGCCATATGGTTGCAGTTGCCGTTGTATTTGTTCGTCCTCCACAGAACCGGAAGTGTTACCGAGGGGATCGAAGGTAATCACTGCTTCGGTAGTGCCAGGTGCCCTTAAGAGGTAGGCCAGATCACCCACAAGCAAAAGAATGATCAGTAGTACGTACGTGCCACCCAGCACCGAAAATGTGGCAATAAACATCCCGTCGCTGCGGATGCGAGGAGACGGGCTTGTTGAATCAGGTAGTGACACCATGCAGTCCCATAACTAGTTGGATGGGCTTATATCTTTAATGGACTCGCTGTCGGATGACTGCGTCTCCGTAATAGAAGGCCGAGCACCCTCGGCCAACTGCCAACCAAAGCCGTGCTTCAGGAAGTCCGCCTTCGCGTGTGAGATACTATCAAATAAACGCGACGAGAGTCGCTTTACGTTGCTCTGCTTGGAAATGCCAAAAGGTTGTATTGCTTTGGCCAGAGCTGAATCTATTCCAATGACTTCGACATCGCTTCCGGCGACATCTGCATCCGCACGATACGCAATCGCCACATCAGCGGCGCCTGTGACAATGTTGGGTAACAGCAGTGCGCTACTTGTTGTTTCTGTAACAATATTTCCACTTTGAGAGAGAGACGTTTGCAAGCCAGCGTCTTCTAGCAGTTTTCGTGACAGAGCGCCAATCGTGCATTGTCGAGGTTGGCCTAGTGCGACGCGCATTCCAGGACGGAGTAAATCGGACAACTGCTGGATATTTTTTGGATTTCCCTTTTTTACGACCAAAACAATATCGGTATCGGAGACATTCACTGATTCCATAAAGAGGTCGCCGACGGTATCCATGTAGTAAGTGTCACACGCCATAAAAGAGTCGGGGAAATCCATAGAGCTATTATCATGCAGTGCCCGCATTTGTGCGGTGAGAATCCCACACCCGTTATAGACTGTATTTACTGAGATTCCCTCGCGGGCTTCAAAGGCGATCACTGCGTTTTCAACCGCGCGGCGATTAACGGCGCCAACAAAGAATGTCAGCTGTGGCTTTTCTGACCAGCGATCGCCCGCGGTGACATTAAATCCTCGTTGAGAGAATACTTTGAGACCTCGGTCAGTAGCTGTGACGTAACGGGCAAATTGCAAAGCCGAGGTGGGATGCTGTGTATAGTCGGTGACAGCAATTTCTATCTGCGCGGGATCTCCTTCGAGAAGAGAGTCGCGAACAACACGAAGATCACTGTACTGCGCGGCTGTACTATCCCAAACAATTCCTGCATCGACGCTTCCTAGGGACACCGCGGATGCAATTTCGTTTACGGTCGGCTTGAGTACAGTCGCGCCAGCGAGCAGTGCCGCCCATTCACCGGAGAGGTCGATCGCTTTTTTGGTCTTGGCACCCACGGCTGTTGCTTGTGGATCACCGATGGCATACCGCGTGTTGTTTCGATGAAGATCTGCAACATTTTTAATGTCCAGGTTCGCATTTTTATTAATGACGATTACAGGGCGTTGAGTGGCAATGGGGATTCTCTCGTGCACAATTCCCTTTGTCTGTGCAATTTGGGTATAGCTATCATCCGCAGCAATATAGAGGTCTGCATTCTGACCTACTTCAAGCTGAGAGAGCATGGTGTTCGAGCCACCATATTGAATGCGAATGGGTGTTCCGTACGTCGCTGTGTAGTCCGCAGCGATTTGATCAACAGGGTATCTCAGTCCGGCCGCGCAGAAAACCGTTAAGGCATTTAAGTCACCATCGAAATTCTGACGACCGGGAGCTTGTGGGATTTTTGCCACCCAGTTTAGCATCGCCAGAAGCCCAGCAACGAGTACGATGGATGCGACAACGAGTAGCGTAAGCAGATTGGTCGCACCGCAGGTTCTCATGTGATATCGACGCGCCATTTATGGTCTTTCGCTTCTTTAGTAGGAAAAATGAATTTAAATATAGCGTAGACAAAATGCATTTGTTCCACGAGAGTAGTCAGGACACCAATCTTCTTAGATTGGCGTAGGAGAGCCGCAAGTGGCGCACTGTGGATTTGAATTAATCTTAACGGATTGAAATTTCATTGTCCGAAGGTCCCCACGCAAAAGCTGGCCAAAGAGTGGATTTCCAACACCGGTAAGGATCTTAATGGCTTCCATCGCACCGAGGGCACCTACGGTTGCTGAAACGGCTCCAAAGACGGGAAATTCTCGCTTCCAGTGTTGTACTTCTTCAGGATAGAGGCACCGCAAGCAGGGAGTCTGTTTGGGGATCATTGATGTGATGTGAAATTCGAGTTCGTACATGGCACATTCGACCAGGGGAATATTATTTCGCATTGCAGCAGTGTTAAGCGCAAAACGCTCAGAGAAAAGTGGTGCGCAGTCCACAATAAGATCAACTCCTTCGGACAACGCCTCTACGTTTTCTAAACTCACGTTTTCGGCAACTGGTGTCACACCGAGGTACGGGTTGAGCTGCCGGAGGCGTTCCGCGGCACATTCGACTCGTGGCGATCCAATGCGTGCATGCGTCATAAGTAATTGTCGATTCAGGTCGCTTGGCTTAATGTTTCCAGCGTGTGCCAAGGTGATCTGTCCAACACCTGCGGCGGCTAATTCGTAGGCAACCACGCCACCTAAGCCGCCCACACGCGATATTAGAACATGGGAAGATTTTAAGATACGTTGGCCCTCTTCGCCGAAATCATCTACCCACATCTGCCATTCGTAAATGGCTTTTTCCTCAGCGGTTAATTGGTGTGTCTTGCTGGACACGAAAGTCCCTTTCGTTGGCGTCAGCCACCGCTGATCGCGGCGAGGAGTGTTATCTCAGACCCATCACAGAGTGGCGTCGAGTCACATAATGCCATTTGTTGATCGTTGACGCAAAGAAGGACCCCAGGACGAAGGTGTTGTTGGTCGTTGATGAGGCATGCACAAAGTGACGGAGAAACAGTTTTACAGAGTGCATAAAAGCAGTCCTGTAGCGTAGCCCCATCCTCAAAGTGCAAAGTCTGACTTGCCGTTCCAGCGACTGACTTTAAATGCGCGGTGTAAAGGAAGGTGACATTCACAGTAATGAAAAGCTTTCTGTAAGCGTTTAATAGTTGCGATGTGTGGATTTCGCTA
>Ga0114919_10000024_pt1 | contig 78616 bp, 143 predicted proteins | sample BlataG_FD_88682 | JGI IMG/M metagenome (GOLD analysis project Ga0114919, IMG submission 88682) | Deep subsurface microbial communities from Black Sea to uncover new lineages of life (NeLLi) - Black_00105 metaG | ecosystem: Environmental > Aquatic > Marine > Oceanic > Sediment | place: Atlantic... | reverse complement strand
TAAACCCCTGCAATTACTGTTATAAGACTAAACAAAAAAACCCATAAGTTAATATTAGATAATAAAAAAGCTTCAATCCCTACCAATCCGTTTAATGCTATTCCTTGCTGTGCTAAATTATTTAATATCTCCCCAAACTTTAAAAAAAACAGAGCTAAAAATAATAAATACGCAAGAATTATCCCAATCGGATTAATAAAAGCTTTTTTATTCATCAAATTAACCCCATCTTGTGACTCTTTTACTATAATCTATTGGTTTCAATAATATCTTTTTCTTTTTGTTTGTCTTATGTGCTTCATGAACATTCTTTCTCTTTTTGTTTGTCTTTACCAGCATGATTTTTTTTTTTTTTTTTTTTGGTCATTCTATCATCCTGCCTCGCTTATTAGTATTTACATATACTCCATTGCTTTTACTCTCTTATCAATTCCACTTTTTTAATTCTTCTGTTAATCCATCTACTTTATAAAACCATCCTTTGTGTGGCATATTATCCCCTCCTATATCTCTCTTATCTCTACATACTCACTAACTACTTTCAGAGCATCCTCATAACTCTTTTGTTTAATCACTCTATTTTTCATCTCATTTGCTTCATCTCTCTTACCATTTTGTTTGAGAAGTTCTGCTGCTCTACCAACGATAGCAAATATATTGCCATCTGCTCCGGTTAAGTTTATTTCTAATATTTGTTTCATTTCCACTCACCCCAAAACTATCTTCTCCCCTTGGAATAGTTTCGCAACTTTATCTTCTTTCTCCAATTCATCAATCATCGTACCTCTAAGCTGGATACTCTGGTCAGTTTTTGCTACGTTAAAAACTCGCTTGCATATTTGCATTGCTTGCTTATACTCAAATTCTTTTTTGTCTGAACCATTCATCCAGAAAGCGAAACCTAAATTCTGGAAGAATTTCCATGTACTGATTCGTTTTTGGACACCATTTCTCTGAACAAAGATTTTTAGGTCTTTCATTGAACCATTGTTATTTATCATTACTCACTCACCTCTCCAAAGAATTTTCGTAGTTTCATTATCTATCCAATTTAATCCGTCTTTATGGACAGATTCACACCCTCTTCCTGACCATGTTCCATAACACATATTCCCTGAGAATTTTGGATTCTTACACGAACACATCTTATTTATTCGCCTCCTTTCCTCTATTTATCCTCTCAACAATTTCCGGGTACGACAAACCTTCACAATACCAATATTCTGAATAGTTACTTATCATCCTAACATCGCCCCACCAAATACCTCCTTTTTGTATTTCCATATCTCTCGAATAAATCGTCCTTGCATATTTCGCTCCCCATTTGATTCTACATACTTCTGCTCAAACCACCTTATTGGATTTTCATTGGTTTGAGATAATGGTATCAATATCTCTTTAGCTACCTTCTCAACCTTTGTCATTCGTTTTGTTCCTCTAACCATTTGTAAATACTCCTTCACGGTTTTTGGTTTTATTACCATAAACTCAGAAGCTCGCTCTACAAAAAATATTCCGTTCTCAAATATTACTGGATTTTCTGGTATCACTTTTCGCTCACCAAGAAAGAAAAATCTTTTCTTCCTCTGTTTAGGCTGTTCCTCTAGTTCTTTTTCGACATCACTTAGAGAAGGATTTTTCCACACCTCCTCTAATACCCGATTCATCTCTTCTAATTCCATTCGTCCTCACTTATCCTATTAGCAGATTGTACCTGCAAAGGAGAAGTGGGAATTGAACCCACTCACATTCGTCTTTGCTCTTCACCAAGTCTCCCAAAATATATCCAAACAAGCTTAACGCTCCACAAATCACACGTGAGGATAGTGAGGTTTGCGAATTTACGCACTTACTTGGAATTTAAAAACTTATGAACTTATGCACGAAAGCAGGAAGAAGTCAATTAATCAAATACAATCCTATCATAATCCATTTATTTGTGCACATCTTTCTTCCTGTCTTCTTTATGCAGTCCACAAACTTTAAAAAACATTATGAAGAAGCATGGTTTCTCCTGAGCTCAAATTCCTTTGTTTTTCAGTTTAATTGTTTTCCTTAACGCGAAGTTTACGTTTGCAAAATACACAGATAATAGATTAATTACTAAAATGAGCTCATTTAGAGCCATGCTTCTCCAAAAAACATATCCCCCTTATTCGGGTTCATTATTTGTTTTTTTGTTTCTACGAACACTTTTCGTGTCAGTCCTTCTCCTTTTGTGCAGCTCTGTGTAGAGCGCGGCGAGAAAGGCATCCGCAACCATAAGCATAAATACTCTTTTGGAAGTTTCTCCGTATGAGATACCTATTTAGGTCTCAGAGAAAATCCGTATAAGCATATTTTATATGCCCCGTTTATAGGTCAGATAAAGTGTTTCCCCCACCCATCCTCATTATAGTAGGCATTGTTTTGAGGGGTATAAATAAGTTTCGTTCAGTTCAAATATTCTTTCAATAAGCGAAACTAACTTTAAGAGACACTGCAAAAATATGTATTTTTTGTAAGGATATATAGGATACTTATTTTTGTTTTGTTGTGTATTAGAAATTCTAACAATATTCCAACTTATTTATATAGAATAAAATTAAACATATTATCAGTAGCTACAAGTAAGTGATTCGGTGCGGGAATAAAAACAACGCCCAGAAAAAGGAGAGACGAAATGAAATGTATAATAAAAGCATAAAGAGACTATTTATTACAATGCCTCGAAAAGTATTTGATGACCTGAAAGAAGTAGATTTGTTACCAAACATTGATACATGGGTAACAAATCTGATAATGGAAGAAATTGAACATAAAAGAGAAGAAATGAAAAATGGGCAACGAAAAGATTAATATAGACGAATTAAGAAAATGGAACTTAATAAGTAAAATAAAAGTAGATGGTGTCAAAGCGTCTGTCACAGTATTACATGATGAACCACTTCCTGAGATGGATACTTTCGTAGATAAAAATAATAATCCTAAAAGAAAAACTAATCCCTTTAAAGAAAGAAAACTTAAAAGAGATCACTGGGATAATATAAGTGAAAAAAGTAAAACTATAATACAATGCAGAGAGAGTGAAGATATATTAAAAATATATTATCCCTTCGATAGAACAACTGGAGAGAGATTAATGAATTTTTGGTTCAGTGAAGACTATAACCCAACTATTACAATATCAGGAGCAATACAAATTGAGAGAGATATAAAAAAATGGTTCTTCCCAAAAAAACATACTTCAATCTCAGAAGAAGGAACAATAGTTAGAGAAAGTGTGAGAGATAAATATTTCGTTGATATAATGGAAGCTTTGATAGAAAAAGAAGGTACAACAGTAAAAGAGATTGCACAGATAATAGGTATTAAGGAGCAATATATGAGAACACACCTAAATAATCTCGAAAAGACTGGATTGTTAAAAACATTCAGATACAGTAAGGGTAAGAAACTGTATAGATTTGCACTGAGTAAGAGTAAGCTATCAGATATAAAGATAGTTTTAGGTTTATAGAAAAACTATAAAACTAACCTATACTAAAGATAAACAATACAAGTTAGATTTATAGAAAAACTATAAATCTAAAAATCATTTATTGACGTGTAGAATCTACTTTTGTTGAATCTACTTTTTGGTATAGTTAATCCTGTTAATTCTTTATATCGCTACGCTTCGCTTCGCTCTTTTTTCCACTCTCATTAGGAATAGAATAATGCGAAGCGAAGCGAAGCATTGACGAAAGAATAACATGATTAGCTAATTAATTAAATTCATTTTTAAAAGAAATATCAGAAATATTCTATTTTAAATACTTTAGAATATGTACTATTACATCAACCGTAAAACCATTTCCGAGCATTTTATATCGTTGTGTATCACTCATTAATTCTTTACCTTCTTTTCTTAAACTTGTATAATTGTCAGGAACTGTTTGTAATCGTTCACATTCAATAGGTGTTAGTCTTCTAATATGTTCTTTAATTTCATATAGTCCTGTTTTTGCACCCATTCCACCACCATTTGCATTTAAACATATACTTTTACCACTGATATAATAAATTCTTTCTGCCTGTCCACCTTTACCGATAGTACCTACTCTAACAGGTTTATTAAATATAAGTTGTCTTTCTTCATGAAAGAAATAGTTTTGTGGACAAGCTCGTGAATATGTTGCAGTGATGCAATAACTTTTTAACTTTTCTGTGTAACCCTTTTCGAGTATATCTTTTAAGTATATTTCTTTATCTTTTGGTTGTTCTACTTCTTCAATATTTGTCCAATAATATCTTTTTCGTTGTTGTGCCGTTAGAAGAGCAGAATTTATTAAAATAGGTTCAACACCTAAACTATTACTTATTAAATCTCTATCTGTTTTTTTCATGGATGCTACATTTTCAAATAAGAAATATCTCGGTTTTATTGTATTCAAAATCCTCATATAATCCCAAAATAAAATAGATTGTCCTTTTTTCAGTCCACTTTCTTTTTGTCTTTTTGCTATTGATAATGATTGACAGGGACTACCACCGAGCAATAACTTAATTTTTGGTAATTTTTCTATTTCAATATTATGAATATCACCCAATTGTATAGTATCTGGATAGTTCTTTTGTGTGATTTGAATTGCATATTTATCTATTTCCGAAGCGAAATAATTATCATATTCTATCCCCGCTCTTCTAAGTGCTATTTGCCCGCAGGACATTCCATCGAATAAACTTAGAACATTTATTTTCATTTCTTTATCAACTCCAAAAAGTCTTCCATTCTCAAAATAATCAATTTTTGTTTTTTGTTTTTCTCTCGCGTAATAAACAAAGGCACTTTCTTTTCGTCTTTTGCTTTTTTTTTAATTTCATTAAAAATTCTGTGGTGTAAATAAGATGCTCTGAGCTTAATTTCAATATAAAAGTTTAAAAACTCTGGGTTTACAGCAATACAATCAGAAGAAGTATTATGCCCACTTCGATTTCCACTTAATGGTGTTCTTTTTCCTCCGAACTCCTTACAAATATCTCTTTCTAATTGCTTCCATGTACTTTTATGAGTAGTCATTTGATAAAATCCTATTTCCTAAATTTTTCTATCATGTGTCTACATGAGTTCATCAACAAAGGTCTTGTTCCTTTTATCTCTACTTTATATATTTCACTCATTCTTTCTTCTCCATTTTTCTTATTAATATATCTAATTTCTCCTGCACAAATCCAGATAGGTTAATACTCCTATGTTTCTGCAACCATTCGTCTTGCTCTTCCCTTATGCTTATTACTTTTGTTTTCATTTTTCTATATATCTATAAATAAAAACATTCCATATAAATCTTTATTATTTTGGTCTGTAGAAACATTCAATTGATTTTTCTCCTCCTTTTAAAAAGCCCAAAACAATTGCTATTAGAAAAACACCTACTAACATAATAGCAAAAGATAGTAACATATACCAAATATTAATTGGAATCACATTATATATTCCTGGTTCACAATCTTTTAAATCTTCTATAAGTTTCTCTTGACCTAATCCTATAGTATAAATACTTAAAGAAAAACTGACTACTAAAATGAAGATACAAGACAAAAATTTATAACTATTTTTTACTTTCATTTCTTAATATTCCTCTTCTTCAATAATCATTACTCCATCATACACAAAATTTTCATTTCTTACTGTAATCATCTCTTCTTCGTGTTCAATAGACACATTAAACTGCTTCTCTATTTCATTTCTTATTTCATCACTACTATCAATCCATTCTTCCTCGAATTTCTCTGCTTCATCAGGTTCATACCAAAAATTTGCTATAATTGTTAGTGCTGTTTGTTCATCAAAACCATACTTCTCTATGAGTTTGTTCCAAAGTTGTGTTACTCTTTCTGAATATATCTTATATGCTTCCTTCAGTTTTTCCTTTTCTTTATCCATTTTTTATTCTCTCTTCTCCTAATTTCTTTTGCTACTTCATCAGCAAAATATCTCGTCATCCAATTAATGTCCCAATTTTTGCACGCATCATAAATTATATTTGATACTTCTTTTTGGGTTAGTTTCATAGAAACAACCTCTCAATCTTTTTTGCTGCATAATTCTCCTTTGTATTTTCGTAATACAAAATATAAATTTTAGGAGTAACGGTTTTATTATGCAAAGAACGTCCAATGCGTTGCAGTGATTCCCGTTTCGTATTATTGAATGAATGTAATATAATCATATCTATGTCCGGGACATCCATCCCTTCCTCGAAAAGGTGTGCGGTCGTGATAATACATGGTAAAGTTGTTTCGATGAATTTGTTTACTGCTTCTTTACGCATCTTCTTTTTTATTCCGCTGTGAAGACAGTATTCTTCAAAAATTCCCAAACCACTTATTTCTCGTGATATTCTTTGAGCAGTATCAATTCGCTCTGTGAAAATTATAGCCTTCTTAAAATTGCTATGGGTAAGAATGTCTATTACTGTATCTATCTTTCTATTACTTCCAAATAAAATTTCATTCCTATCAAATACCCAACCCTTGAAATAAAATGGTGCATTATTGAAACTTTCAAACGTACCCATTTTGGACTTTATTTTATCAGTTAAAATGTCATATTCATTTTGTTCATTTTCTTCTAAATGTACCCCTTTCTTTATAATTTCTGGTTTTAGTAAAGTACCATCGTTATAGGCTTGTTGTAGTGAATATTGATATACTTGTGGGATATTCCAGCCTACATCTTCTTTACTTATTCGTTCCGGGATAGGGGTAGCACTCAAACCAAGAATGTATTTACATTTAATATTATCCCATATTTTATAATTTACAGGTGCGAGAGAAGAGTAATGATGAATTTCGTCTAATATTAATGTTTTTACATTAAGTTTGTGTTTGCGTATAGAATTTATTATTGCTATCGTAACTCTTTTAGAACAGGGGTCGAGAGTATTGGTATAACCATTATACTTCTCACCGTCGCCTATACTGGTTATTACTGTATCGGGATAATACTTTTTTATATGGTTTTTCCATTGTGATAACAGTTCGATTGTTGGTACGACAATAAGAAAAGGAGATAGTTTTTCTTTTTCTATTAGTTTCAAACCTACAAAAGTTTTACCGCTACCGGTCGGTGCTTCGACATATCCCTGCCCTTTGTTCTTTATCCAGTTTTTAAATGCTTCTGTTTGCCATGCTAAGAGTTCTATTTTTTCCATTTTATTTACTTTCTATCTCTTTATCTAATACTTCAATTTCCTTATTAACTTCTTCCAGTTCTCTCTCCAATCGCTTTCGCTTTCTTATTTTATTTCCCCTTACAATTTTCTTAGTTCTTATATCTTCTATCATAGTAATATAATAAAGTTCATTCTATATAAAGGTTTAAAGTTTATCGGGTGTAAGGATAGTTTATTTCTGAAAATAATCGAAAGGTTTATATACCCTTATCACTATATATTGTTATCGAGGTTGACAATAATGAAAGCGGTTCAAATTACTGTTACGAAAGAGCAATATGAGTGGATACAAGAACAGCCGAGAGTCTTCAACCTCTCAGAAAAAGTGAGGAATTTATTGGAGGATTTAATAAAAAATAAAAAAGAGGAGGAAAAGAACTGATGCAACTGAAAGACTATGTTGAAGATGTTTTAATAGTGTTGAAGAAGAATACTGAGTTAGAACAACTGATGTCAAAGCTTGCTGAGGATTCTGCTCTCGTACCTGCAAAAAGCACTATTTTGGATATAGAGAAGCGAGTAGTGAAAGACAGAATTATTGAATTGACGGAAGAATATTTTGGTAAAGTTAGTTGTGAGAAGACAAAAATAGAGAGGAAAAAGCGTTTTTCATTTATAAAACCAATAAGATGAGAGGAAAAGGCAACAAATAGAAGCGAAAAAACTGGAGAGAAAGAGAAAGTTGAAAGCGGAATTATCATCACTAACAGAAAAAGAAAATGAGTGAAGAAGAAGTACAGGAAGAAGAAGAAGAAGTACAGGAAGAAGTGGATGAATGTCAAGAACCACCCGTTAATTTAAGTGATGAAATCAGGGTTGAACAATACAAAACGATATTAGAGGCTTCTCGATTTAGTGAAATGGAGTACGTATGTGGACTTATTGGTGGCGATGCGCGGATGTCTCAATCAATGAAAGCCAATCTTATTTCGCTAATTACAAGTGCTTCGGGACGTGCTGTTGCACTGGGTTATTACACCACCGAAGAAGATAGAAAATCAATTATTGGATTGGAAAGTCTCAATGAACAACGATTCTGGCACACTGGCTATAAAATTGACAGGAATCAAAAAAACAATTTTTATGTGGGCATGGCACGATATGGTGCAGAGATACAAACAAGAAAAGGAAGGGGAGCACATGGAGCAAGATTATTAGCAACAACGATAGTACGACAAGAACAAGGTGGAATGCCAGGCGAAAAAGAAACGCGAAGTGGAAAAAAAGGTTTATTTGATTGGTTATCAGGAAAATAAAAAAAATGAAGAAAAATTGCCTTAAAGTGTGGATAGCTATTTTTTTTGGTATGGCTATTATTGCAATGCACTCGTTTTTAAGTTTAGTAAAAGGCGGAGATAATGGTTTTTTACAATTACATTTTATTATCCTTACGTTCAGTTTTATTAGTTATCTAGCTATTTATTATCTTGTCCTAAAAGATGAGTTTATGAAGATGCAAGAACAATATAAAGAAATGGGTAGTTTGAAGAAGTTAGTTCAAAAGTGGAAAGGGGGTGATTAGAACGGCTGTAGCTATCCCACCTGGTTATATGGTAGTACCAGATTGGTTTGTATGGCTTACTATTGCAGCAATGATGATGGCTTCTGCAATGGGTACATATGCAGTATATCAACAGTGGTCATTTAAAAAGTTTTCGCCTGAAGGATTGATATTCAGGGATGCACGTAAAAATAATTTGGATGTTATAATGGATCACTACGCTAATATGCGATGTAGATTCAAAGTAGGTGAACGAGAGAAAGTGAAAAAGGATATGAAACCACCGAATTGGTATGCAGGCGGTGACTTTAAATTCATTCCCGAAGAGAGGACAAAAACTGTAGAACATTCCGTACGTGGTTTACCAATTGTTCACTTTGTACCGCCGTTACCCAGTGCGATAAATCCGATGGGAGTTAGGGCAATAAATCAATTAGCGGAGCAGTATCCAGAACTGAGCTTGGATAGCAATAAAAGAGAGATAGCGTATATGTTCTTGGCGCGTCCCGAAGAAGAAATTATAAATGATAGAAATTACTTGGTTGTTGAAAATCCCGATTTATGGAATAGAATTAAAGAAATACGAGAAGAAGTTGCAGGTAGTAAAGAAGATGGTAGTGAGGGATTAAAAATAACCGAAGGTGAGATGGTATTTCAAAATATTGCAAATGTTGTGTTAAACCCTGAAACTGCAGCGAGCGAAGCAAACATGCAGGCAACAATTGAGGCAAATACAAAACGAGAAATGTTAAATCGTCAGGGGGATTTGTTAGCTTATGGTACAATGATAATGATGATTTTAGTTGGCGCTGGGATTGCAGTATATATACTTTCAATGGTGGTGTGAAAATGGAAGAAAAGAAAGAACGAATAATAGAAATCGATAAGATAAAAGAAATAGTAAAAGACGTATATGTGGGTTTGTTAGTAGGGTGCATAGTTGCACTTTACTACCTGTTGAGAATTGTGAGATGAAAAAATGAAGATAAGAATAAAGGTATATGATTATCATTATGAGGAAAAGAGTATAAAAGAATTATTTCATAAACCATCGAAACTTAAAGTACTACGAGTAGCTTTGGTTTTTATTATTCCAATCGTTATTGTATCCGTTCTTTTCGGGCAAATACCAATTCAATCAGAAAGAGGTACTGTACCGAATCCTTATTATACTCACAATTCAAGCTATGAAAATAAAACAATTGGTGATTTAAACAGATTCATTGGTAATTTTGAATATCCTACGAAGCTCGTATGGTTATCTTCTCCAATTACTACAAAATCATTTGACTGCTCCGAAGCGAGTGCATATTTGGAATGGGCATTGGAAAAAGAGGGTTTTCATGCCTTTATTGCAGTATCGAGAGGGCAACGGCACGCTTGGGTGGTTGTAAAGGATATAAAGGTATCCGAAAACGAAACAAGAGATTTTGCGATAGAAAGCACTACTTTGGAGATAACACATTGTAAAGCAAGATATAGAAGTTATGACAGATTATATGATACAATATACGAAGTTCTTAAATTTCATTCTTATAAGGAATATAACTGGTGGGATAACATAAAAGTTTAAATATTATAAATTTTTTTAAAAAACATGGCAAGTGAATATATCAGGTCGGAAGAGAAACATAGAACATTAAAAGATGCAGTGGACACTGCATATTTAGCTACGCTTCGAGCAAGTACACAATTAGAAGAAGATATAGATTTTAGAACAGGTACTTTTTTAGCGGATTATAGGGATTTCAGGTATTGTTTTAAATTATTGTTTGGTGTTACAAAAATGAACCAGAAATGAGAGAACAATATAAAGAATTAATGGATGAAATAGAGGATTGGTTACACAATAATTTATTTAGAAAAACACTTAAAAGCAAAAATAAAGTTATAGTAAGAAAAGGTATAGAATTAGCTCGTGAGTGGAATAGTGCGATAAGAAGTAGGGATGTAATAAAATTGTAAATAATATATGTAATAAAATATAACCTAAAAAATAGAAAGTTTTACTATTTATAATATATGGAATTTAAGTTTTAAGAGGTAAAAAGGAAGGAAACAAAAAATGGCTGGAAACAAGTTTGATGGGATAAAGGTAAAAAAGTTTGAGTTGGGACTACAAGAACGTATAGACACGGGTTTAATGCCTTCGTTCTATAGTTTTATGAGTATCTACGCTTCAACCGTTGCAAACTTAGAAAGTGATACAGACCCCCGCCCAAGGCTTTTGTCGTGGCTTGGTATGGGTTATGTTCATCATATAAAAGAGAAACTTATGACCGAGCAGGAAAAAAAGATAGAGAAACGTGTAAATTTGATAAAAAATAACGGTGGTCCGATAACAAATGCACAAAAAGGAAAGATAGAAATAGAAGAGGCAGTGAAAAGCATGGCAGAAATAGTTGGTATATTTGATGAAAAATTTGAGAAGAGGCAAACGATTGGATTAATGATTTCACCAAAGGATATGGAAGAGTTGGATGTACCGCCAATTATTACGGACTTAAATTCATGTGAAGATGAATTGCGAGAATTAGGTGTTGAGATTGTAGAGAGTAAAAGAATGGTGGCTGAAGGGGAAGATTATGTAGAAGAAGAGGAGGATGAAATAGGATGAAATATCAAGACGTTTCTAAACGTATGGTCTTAGAAGGTGCAAATGAGTTTAGCCGATTTATATATCAAACACCTAAACAACCACTTGCGGTTGAAATAGCTCGTAAAGTTACTTCAAAACATAATCAAGATGCACGCTTAATAACAGTGGGAACTCAGGGTAAGGGTAAAAGTTGGTTGAACTTAACGTTAGGGTATGCCATTGCTCGTGAGATTGCTCGCATACAAAATAAAAAGAAAGGGAACAATAAGTCGTGGAAAGATTACTTTGGTATGGAAAACATAGTTATAATGGACGATTCAAAAGTAAGAGAAGTATTGTCGGATGTAAAACAATATGGGATATATTCTTTCGATGACATCGGGATAGCATGGAATGCCAGAGATGCTATGTCTAAAGGAAATAAGATGTTAAACGATGTGTTCCAAGTGTTCAGAACGGAAAATACGGTGGTTATGATGTCTATAATATCTGACTTTTTGATTGATAAAGTTCCAAGAAATTTAGTGACCTATCAGCAAGAGATGGATATGTCTCTGTTTGATTATCGGTGGGTGTTTCCAAAAGTATTTTATGTTGTTAGTAAACCACGAGAACATACACCCCACTATCACTATCCACGAACAGTTAATGATATTGCAGTAGTCAGGTACGCAGCACCTGCCCCTCCAAAATTTTTGAGTGCTGAATATGATGTGGTGAGGCGGGAGGCAGCGACTAAGCTAAGGGAGGAACGTATGAAGGGGGATGATGATAAGAACAATGGGGATAGTAAGGCAAAAGTTAAACCAGACTACCCTAATGAATGGAAATATGGACGAGTAGAAGAAATGATGGTTGAAGGACTCAGTCAAACAAAAGCATGTAAAATACAACAGTGTACCAGAGCAAGTTATCGGAAATGGCGAGATGACGAAGATAGGCAGGCGAGTACGTGTAACATGATGACATAATTACATTACTAAAACAAAATTTTCAAAATTTAAGAGTGTGATAAATGGAGAAAAATCTGAGTTTTCTAATTTAAAATTATAATGTTTTAGATAAGATAGAAAAGAAGTTAGATAAGATAGAGAAGTGGATATAAAATAAAAGTAAGTTAACAACCTATAAAAAGGGGACGGTTTTTATAATTCTCAAACGAAGCAATGTTTAAAGATTTATATAGGAAGAAACCTATCTTATTTAACATGAGCGAAAGAAAGGGAGAAATATAAAAAAATGAAGGTGGGTATTTATGCAAGAGTGAGCACGGATGAACAAAAAACGAACGAAGATCAGTTAAACGAGTTAAAAAGGTATTGTGAATTGTATAACCACGAAGTAGTGGCAGAATATAAGGATAAGGAAAGTGGATTAACCACTGATAGAAAAGATTTTCAGAGATTGCTAAATGACGTTGAGAAAAATGCTTTCGGTATTGAAGGAGTACTTGTATGGCGATTTGATAGACTGAGCAGGAGTTTGATGGATTTAAACACTACTACACAGTTTCTCCAAGAGCATAATGTGCAATTGTTGTCTATGCACGAGCATTTGGATACCAGTAAGCCAGAAGGAAAGCTATTGTTCAATCTATTAGGTTCCATAGCAGAATTTGAAATAGATACTATCAAAGTAAGAACGGAATTAGGAATGAAACGAGCGAAACGAGAGGGAAAATTGTGCCATCGTCCAAAAGTGAGAATAGACACAGAAAGAGTTAAGAAGGCGATAAATGATGGTTATACCTTAAAAGAGATAGCAAAGATGCAGGGTATGAGTTATGTAACACTTAAAAAAAGGTTGAATGATGCCGGAATAGTGTTACAAAGAGGGAGCAGAATAAAGAAATGAACGAAAAAAGACGAAAACAAATTCAAGTGCTATTGTTCATTGTTACCATAATTGTATGGATAGTGTTTGCATGTTTATTTTTAGAAGGTACATGGAAAGAGGAATTAGAGGAGCAAAGGAATATAACTTCAAGGCATAATATTAATTGGGAGAATACAACTATTCCCTACTTCAGTCACGCACCCCGTCCAGAAGGGCGAGGCATGAAGTCTCTGCGTGATTAGGGAGCGTAAAGGATGCAAGAAAAAAATACGCAGCAGTTGGGAAGTAGCATCACACCCAGAGATGCCGTTCCAGTTTCTGGCTCTGTGGTCGCAGGGTTAAAAGCTCCAAGCGGTAAGAGCGGTGCTCGCGATGCAAAAACTCTTTCCAACAATCCCGAGGAACATCATTCCCAGCATAGAGGGAGTTCTGACTTGAGAGTCCAGAACAATGTAGTCTATGTAGTGAATATGCGTGGAGAGCCGCTGATGCCAACGACACAGCGAAAAGCAAACAAGATACTAAAAGAAAGCAAAGCGAAAGTAGTTCGCCGAGAACCATTCACAATACAACTGAAATATGCAACGGGAGAGAACAGACAGGACATCATATTAGGTATAGACGCGGGTTATTCGCATATCGGTTATAGTGCGATTACAGCGAACCGGGAATTAATAGCAGGCGAATTGGAATTGAGAAGCGACATAAAAAGACTGTTGAATAAGAGAAGAATGTATCGTAGAACGCGAAGAAATAGGCTCTGGCATCGTGAAGCGAGATTTGATAATCGAGGACGTGGAGAAGGTTGGTTAACACCCTCATTGGAACATAAGTTCCAAAGCCATATTCGGTTGATAGAATGGTTGAAGCGAATACTACCTATAACGAAAACGATAATAGAAGTAGCGAGCTTTGATACTGCGAAGATGCAGAACCCGGAGATAAACGGGATGGAATACCAGCAAGGAGAGTTACGAGGCTATGCCGTGAGAGAGTATCTACTGGAGAAGTGGAACAGAAAATGTGCTAGTAGAACATATCGTACCGAAATCACGTGGCGGTAGCGACCGGGTTTCTAATCTTACAATTGCATGTCACAAATGCAACCAAGAGAAGGGGAACAAAACCGCGGCGGAGTTCGGGCATATAGGGATACAAAAGAAGGCAAAAGAGCCGTTAAGAGCTGCTACGTTTATGAACAATATCAGGTGGAAACTTGTGAATATGTTAGACTGCGGGTGGACTTATGGCAGTATAACAAAATTTGGGCGGACTCAACAGGGATTAGAAAAGAGCCATGTTAACGATGCGTTTGTAATTGCTGGTGGTAGCAGTAACCATGTGCGTGCAAATGTTTTTTACAAAGAAAAGCAAGTAAGAAGGCAAAACAGGAGTTTGTTTAAAGCCAATCTATTGAAGCGTGGAAGAAGGAAGAGGAACACGGTAAAAGAAGTAAACGGGTTCAGGAGGTTTGATAAAGTGCTATTTGGAAAAGTAAAAGGGTTCATATTTGGATTAAGAAGTAGTGGTTACTTTGATTTGCGAGATATAGAGAGGAACCAGATAGGAGCGTCAGTAAACTGCAAGAAGTTGAAGTTATTGGAACATGCAAGAGGAAAAATACAGGAGGTGAAAAGAGCAATTCCTTCCCGTGCTGAAGCACGAGGTCTCATTGCCCGTGGCTGATGATTCAATAATGAGAAATTATACAAATAAAACCAATGTTTGATTTAGAATTCATTAAAATCATTATTGTAGCAATATGCTTAGTTTACGCTTCTTATAGTGATATAAGAAGAGGTGAAGTAAGTAATAAGGTGTGGAGTTTTTTAATTATTGTCGGGTTGGTGTTTCTTATCACAGATTTTGTTTTTGTTCCGTTACTCTGTTCTATTATCATGATGTCAATTATAATGTTTGCCTTCTATCGTTTCGAGTGGTTCGCTGGTGCTGATGTTAAAGCAATGTTGTGTTTAAGTATTCTCTATCCTTATTTTATCAATCCAACCTCATTGCCCTCTTTCCCTTCTTCGTTTTGCTTCCCCCTCCTGCCTTTTCCTATAACAGCGTTAAATATTTTGTTTTTTAGTTCATTATCAGGAGCATTATATACTATATTTACTCGAAAGAAAGGAGGAATACCATTCTTACCTCACATAACAATTGGGTGGATTGTAGTTCTAATAATCGAAAGCTTTATATAGTACGAAAATAATGTAGTTTTTTAGTGGTGTTTTGTTTGCCGAGAGAGCGAGCCGAGCATCTTAAGCTATGGAGTGAAACATTGATTAGAAAAGAGAGAAATAAGTCAAATTTTCGAGTGATTAGAGACAAGCGAGGACAAGCAGGCGGGGGGTTTTTAGACCATCCCATTGTGTATGTCATAATTCTCTTCGGGCTTGCAGCAATAATCGGCTCAGTGATGATGATGATAGTCGGCGAGACAGATAAAGTAGTGGCACCAAACTTAGATACACCTTCAGTAACTAATGAGTCATGGGTGTTCTGGACAAACAATTCAGATACATACACAAATACTCTTGCTCATGCAAATGTAGAAGGCGACAGTGAAAGTGTGTACAATGTTAGTACACCAGGAACGATACTTACGAAAGACACGCACTATAATATAAGTGATAATGTATTGATGAACATAACTGCATGGACTAACGGAACTTATGGTGTGGACTACAAATACGATGAGAATAAGTGGAACGGAAGCTATCTCAATATCGTCAGTGGCGTGGCATTGGGATTCAGTATGTACAAGTTAGTCGCACTGATGGGAATAATGGCAATCGTACTTCCGATGCTGTTCATGATGTTCTCACGACGCAGGGAAGAGTAGTACATAACCAAACAAAAGAGAAACAATTACTCGAACGGAGAGAAGAGAAATGATAAAAATATTAGGTATCCTGATGCTTTTTGTAGCAGTGGGTATCTTAAGCTTTGCAGCAATGAGTGGTATAACATCAATAGACCAAAATATTAATCAAACATCGCTTAACGAATCTGGATTGAACGAAACATACACCCTAACGGTTGGTATGACACAAACAAGCTTTACAATGCTTTCTGGAGCAACAATATTTCTTATATTGGCGGCGATGTTCGGATTTTTATCATTGATGTTTGCTGCAATGAAAATGCGAGGGAGGTGAAAAAGAAAAATGAGTAAACTACACGAAATTTTAACAGACGCGAGGAAGATAAAAAGGGACAAGAAAGGACAGATAGGCGGAGGTTTCATGGATCATCCGATAGTGTACGTGATAATCCTGTTCGGTCTGGCAGCGGTAATTGGATCAGTGATGATGATGCTCGTAGGTGAAACTGATAAGGTCATCACGATAGCGAACGACAGTAAGTGGAACGAATCTTACTACAATGTAGTAGGCGGTGTGGCATTGGGATTCAGTATGTACAAGTTAGTCGCACTGATGGGAATAATGGCAATCGTACTTCCGATGCTGTTCATGATGTTCTCACGCAAAGGTGGTGAGTAAGCAAACGCCACAAAAAAACAAATAGAAAACATTGAGAGGATTTCTTTTTACCTCTCTTTTTTATTTTTTTAAACCCGATAAGCGAATGAAAGCATGATACCCATACAATTCATTGTAGACATGGAGAATGTTGCACCACAAGGCATGTTTGAGAGATACAAAATAGAATATGCGAACACATTTCTAAAAAGAACACTGGGATTAATGTTTAAGAGAAATTTTGATGGTAAATTAGTATTTACATTCAAAAAACCAACAAATTTTTTTGTTCATACATGTTTTATGCGGTTTGGTATTCATGTAAAATTTTATAACAATAATTATCTTATTAAAGAATGTGATATGAAACCATGGCAAGTTTTGGTTGTTCGTGGGGTGGATTGCTTTACTGAAGAGAAAAGAAGGTAATTACCACTTTCCATCGTACGGGTCAAAGGGTATATTATTCATCCCCGCTTGCCCTTTCGATACAAACATCATATATAATAAGCTGATAACTGTTAATAATGTATAAATTGTCTGAACAATACCTAATGCAACTAAAAGTGTAGCGAGCCATGCCATCTGCAATTTCTCACCGAATTGATTGCCTATAATTGCATACGCTAAAATGATAAATAAAAGCGATGAGAATGCGGCACCGAAAATCTTAAATTGAGAATTTGGTGAGAGATAGCCAACCGCTAAGGATACAAAAGCGATAATAAGAAGTATCGCAAATAACATAGTTTGTCCTATCATTTCATTTTCCTCCAATAATAATAAGTTCTGTTCATATATAAGCTTTTCGTATTCGTAACTTGTAAACTCTATTTCAATATTCCATGTTAATGTATTTGTTTGCCCGTTTGCGTTGATACCATAAATACTTACGGTTTTGTCACCTCCTTCGTCCCATGTTTTTGTGATATTATCGGAAGAAGAATTTTGATAAAGTTCACCATCTACGTACCATACCCAATAATCTATTTCCTGGTCAGCAGTGACATTAAAAAATACCGTGCGGTTGTTTTCGTCCTCGTGGGGAATGGTGAAATTGGTAGAATTATCAGAAGTGTAATTATTCCACCATGATGTTATGTTTGGTGCATACACCATCTCTGAAAGTGTTATGTTTTGATTGTATAATGTTAAATTGCCATCTGCATTAACGGTTATCGAATTAGTTATATAACCCGTTTTACTCGTGGTGACCAAAACTGAGTTGTCTTCTATTCCAGATAGGATATAATAACCCGATATACTAGAATAATTTGTTTCAGTAGTAACATTATTCTGGACATAAGCATTTTCTATTCCTGTGCCATTGATGTGCAGAACATAACCTGTGATATTGTACGGTAATCGCCAGTTTACATTGTATTTGTCGTAATCACCCCCTATTGGTTGTATTAGAAAACAAACAACCAAAGCAACTGCAAATATTCCTCGAATAATATTTTTGTTCATACATTTATTTCCAACAATAGTCTATTTCCTACTTGTATAAACCCAGCATCCACATATTTGTTTTTTCTGTCTGTTTCAATCCATTCCTTGCATTGCACGGACATACCTTGTTGTTCGCACTGCTCTATCATTGCTAACTCTTCTTTTGTCTGTGTTTCCTGTTTGAGAACTTCCCAGAACCATCCTTTAGCTTTTTCTTCGGATGGATTAATAGCATTTATGGCAATTTTGTAAGTGCCTTTAGGTGGTGTTTTCTTTATGAGCACTGTAATTTTTAACTTCTTTGCCCATCCTTCTTTGAAAACAGGGAAAGTGGGTTCTAACAGAAATTCATCAGGTTCTATGTACACATCAAAATACTCGTTTTCTTCTGCTATTAGTTTAAGCCCTTGCCATGTTTCTATATTCCAACCAGTACGGTAGAACACGCAGAACGAAATCCATGAGTTTGGTGTAGTATTGTTGAAATATATTTGCGGGTTTCCCGGATAAGCACCGTGACCGTGAACGCCCCACCGAGAATAATCGTGGGAATCGTAATAATGTTTTCCTCTTTCCCAACTCTGTACATAGAATTCGGGTTGTAAATAATAAGAACCATCGAGTTCACAAAGATTTATATAGTGCGATTGTATTTCTCTTGTAACAACATAAAAATCACTGGGTTTCTCTGGCAATTCACTCATATAGTCTATATGATTAGAAGTAGGAGAAGGAGAACAGAAATACAAGATGCTACTCGCTCCAATTATGCTTATTCCTATCGCTATAATTATAGCGACTAATACAATTCCTTTTTGCATTTTGTCTTCTTCCTCCTCTACTTCTAAACCTGTGCCGAATTTATCTGCAATGTTCTTTCGGTAGTTCCAGCAGGAGCACTTGTTACATCTGTCCAGATATACATACTGGTGCTTTGTGATGCAGGTACACTTGCATTAACTACAACTGCGGTTGTATCGAAAGTCGTTGCCCCGGTATAAGATGTTTCATTGTTTTGTTTAATAACTGCCCAATCGGGTTTCGTTGCAGTTAAGTTGCACGTGAAATTTAGGTTGAGATTACCATCATTTGTTATTGTTATTATTGGCGTGCTTGTTGCGTTGTTCTGCGAATCAGGTTGGACTCCACTTTGTGTTTGCGATGTCAGGTTATTATCGAAATCTATCGTACTTTCTCCACCTGCGAAAGTTATTGAGAATGCCGTATCACTCGGTACTATCCACTTTACCGTTCCTGTCCATGGGGTACTCGCATCATATACTGCCGCTGCGCTGCCTACTGCTCCTAACACCATTGCTACTATCAATCCTGCTACTAATATTTTGTTTTTCATTTTTGTTTTTTTTCACCTCCTTTTTTTTTTTTTGTCACCTTTTATAACTGTGTGACATTAATATATAAAGTTTTGTTAGTTTGTTGCTCAACGGTGTGGTTAAAATCGCTCCAAATCCATACATTTAAGCAATTGTCTGGTTGCAGACTAGAATAAATCGTAAGTTGTGTGGTATTAATTTCCTGAGCACCTGATGAATTGTTATCAGTATCAGCCTTTAAAACAATATCTGCAATAGTTGAATTTAGTTGCATTATCACGTCTAAATTGACATTGCCCATGTTTGTAACTTGATAAAATGGTGTAGTATATTTTTCTTCACTTCCCCACTCCACAAAACTGCTCTGGTTGGTGGTGAGTTGGTAACTCTGGTTAATCTCATCCGCGCTCAACGCCCGATTGTAAATCCTGACCTCGTCTATTGTGCCGTTGAAATGTCTATTTGCGTCTCCTGTTTCCCTCCCTATATCTAACCCCCCAAAAACATTTATTGCCCCTGTCCTATTCTCCTCATCCTCCAAAACACCATTTACATATATTCTTATTTTACTTCCCGTATATTGAGCAACAACAAAATACCATTGTCCTGCTTCAGAAATTGTTGCGCCAACTGCTATTGGTTGTTGTCCTGATGCAGTATATACCCTGAAAAAGAATTTTCCATCACCATCTACATTTACATCTAATTTATATCCATTAGTTGCCACTATACCAGCATGATTGCTTTGACTTGTTCCGATTACAGCAGATTTCACCCACGCCTCAATCGTAATCGCATCAGTGATGTTTAGGGAGGGGTCGTTGCCGCAGCTGATGTAGTCGTTGTAGCCGTCAAATACATTTGCACCATCTATCAGTCCCATGCCATCTGTTGTTGAAGTAGCAATCCCGTTAAAATTCTTTGGTGTGCCGTCATTATCATTTGAAGTTGAATCCAGATGCCCTACCGTATCATTAGCAGGCGCTTCTTGCAAATGATGTACCATTTTAGTATTGCTGTCATAAACACCTTCTGGATTCTCCTGCGAAGAAGCACCGTCATTGCCATAATATATCCAGCCAGTATATGTACCACTTGCGGGTAGGAATGAGATATTAACCCAATAATCGCCAAAGTCAGCGGTGTAGTTCTCCAATTCGTAGGCGATTAAATTATTATTAGAATCCGTAAATATTACATCATCCCAATCTGCCTGCATTTCGGGTTCATCAGTTACATTAATATATGCTGGATAATTAGTTAGTGTGGTGGTATTTACATTGGTGATAGTCCATTGCTTGCGGTACGACCAACTACTATTATACCAATTGGTATAATTAATACTGCTCTGCCCTTCGGGGTCATAGTTCGTAGCAGTGCTGTTAGGTGGTTGAAAATGAGCATAAGTATAGCCTGTTGGTAAGCTTACGGTGAAGGTGGTATCTATTGTGGGTGTTGTAAAACTAAAAGTTGTACTATTATCTGTTAGTATATTGTTCGTTGTGTTATAACTCCATGCTTGGAAATAATAAGTTGTAGAAGGTGATAATACGGAAATAGTTATGTTTGGTGTTGCCGTATTGTTTTCCCAATTGCTCCAATAAGTAGGTGTTAAATCAGATTCATTAGAATATTTTATTCTGTTTGCACAACTTTGGTTTACATCCCAATCTATCCAATGAGCAGTTGTGTTAATGCTACCGTTTGTCGTATTTGAAATTGAAGGTGTTGTTCCGCTTACCGATGCCTGCGTATGGAATGTAATGTTGTGCACTTCAGGCGTCTGGCTTACATTCCCGTACAGCGTTATATTCACCTTTGAATCCTGAACTGGGCTGGTGATGGTGGCATTCCAATTCGTAGTCGTTGTGTAGGTTGCTAAAGTTTCTATGAATGCCCCCGTATCATTGTTATAGAGGTTGATGCTGGCATTGGTGTTGGCAGGGAAGGTGAAGTTTGCAGATAGTTTGTAGGTTTCGTTGCCGCTCCCCGCATCGTGCCAGGAGGTGAGGTTGCCTTCCGTTTTATGTTCGTTATCCATAGTTTGATTGATTTCATTATTGGATAATGCCCGATTGTAAATGCGGACTTCGTCTATTGTGCCATCTAAATAAAATGATGTACCAAGATAACTCCCCATATAAATGACATTATTGTTAGAAGGTATAGTGTTGAGATTGGTTAATTGATTACTTATCACTCCGTTGATATAGAGTTTTGTATTGTTTGTACTAACATCTTTATCAAAAGTAACAGTGGCATGAATCCACTTACCAACATCAACAGCAGCAGAATTTAATCCAGAAGCACCGCCATAATTATAAAATCTAATTTCGTATGTGCTACCGCTTGGGTTTCGTATATCAAATAACCAAGCATCTTGTTTATTTATAATTTTATCACTTGAAGCTGGTAAAGTATCCACTCTCACCCACGCTTCTATCGTAATCGCATCAGTAGGATTCAAACTCATATCATTCCCGCAATCAACATAATCATCTGTGCCGTCAAAATCCAAAGCATAATCACCATACATTGATGAAGAATTCCATATTGATTCTGAACCCGTTGGTTTTAAAGTTCCATCATTATTATTCGTGGTATTCTCATCATTCGCATTTGTCCCAGAACCTTCATCAAATCTCCAATAAGAAACATAATCATCTACTTCCTGTCTCAGCTCAACCTTTCCAGTAGCCTGTACTTCTGTGGTATTATCATGCGAAACATTCCCGCTCCAAGCATTGCCACCGCCGCTACCGACAACCCAAGTGGGGTCAATCGTTATATCACCAGTTCGATTTGCATCCTTCACCCAAGCATAATTTATCCCCGAAAACAGATACCATATCCCATCAACTTTAATCACCCTGTTGCGAACTGTTGTGGTTTTTGTTTGATTGCATAAATAAGGTTCTCCAGTTGTTTCGTTGTAGCATGTCTGATTTACAAAAAGGGAAGAAGCATCACCAATCGGGAGATATGCTAAGACATCCTCATTCACATTTTTAAGTTTCAGGATGCCTTTAACGTCTTTATCTATTATGACTTCACCATCATCATCCATAAGTTTGTGAATGCCCGAAAACTCCCACAACTTCGTTGAAAATACCAGATATGTTTTGTCAAGCGGGTAAGGAGAAGCGGGATAATCTGTCTTATGAGAAACAATATCCTCCTTGAGCTTTATACCATCATAAATGAATTCGTAATCCATATCAGGGTAAATGTCTTCATAAACGAGTTTATTGTTTTGAAGCGTGATTTGAGAAGCCGCGGTGGCATCCAGTATTTTAGTGTGCTCTTTTGTCTCAATGTTTAGGAAGCGCAAAGCAGATGGCTGCTGCGAAAAGCTGAATTTATCCGTCACAATGGTGTTTTTACGCTGGTGGAAGATGGATTTGAAGGTGCCGCCATCTGCTATTACACCCTCTGTTGTATTTATATAAGTGGTATTCCATTCAGATTGGGGTCGCCATTCACCATCCCACCGTTGAAATGTGCGTATGCCATCGGTGTGTGATATATGACCATCTGCATAGTGAATTTTCTTCCAGCCGTTGCCGTAGGTAGTAATTGGTTCATTTCCTTCACTAAGCATCACTATTTTTGACCCTTCCTTTGGCGTGTAACCAAAAAATATCTTTACAGACTCAATTAAATCATCAATTGTACCCGCTTGAACAGGTGAAACTAATGAGATTACTAAGAGTGCAATTATTCCTATCACTAATATCTTTTTCAATTTATATAGTTCCCCTCGTACTCTTCACACCAGAAATATTTTAATATCCTAAGTTGCTCTTTGTCTAATTGCATTTTTAAATTATATTACTCGCCGTTCTCATATAATTTTGGAAGGGCGAGGAAGATATTAATCTTATAATGTATTTTGTAATATATAAAGTTTTCGTTTATTTTAGAGTTTTGATTTTTGGTAATAATGTCATATAAAGTTTCATTCATAAAGTTAGTTTTTATTTTTTAAATATCGAAAGATTTATATACCCCTATACTCTATGATATATTTGAAGAAAAAAAAATGAATGAAGAAAAAAAAGGATGGATGGATAGGTATACTTTTCTAACCATTTTTTCAGTTGTTGCAATAGCTTTCGGGTTTCTTTATATTTGGTTTTTGCCAACAATATTGGAAACGTCTGTGCATGAAGCTGAAATTACAATAGAGCATCTATGGGAAGGAAACGAAGGAGATTATTATTTCGCGGATACTGATGGCTACATATACCTTATAGGGTGTGAAGGTATTATGATGTATAAAGACATTCCCAAAGTCCGATTTAATCAACTCAAAAAAGGAAACAAATATGAAATTGAGTGGATTATTACTCACAGAGAACAATTTTTTACACGGGTTTCAATAAGAGAGAATGAGGTCAATCACCCCTCCCTAAACCCTAACAGGTTTTGAGGGAGGGGCTTGTTCCGTGAGGAGCGAGGGCAACTGGTTGATTAGGGAGCGTAAAAGGAAAAGAAAGAAATGGAAAAAAAGACGCAGCAGTTAGGAAGGAGAAATACATACACACCTACGGATGCTTCCCAAGTCCGTAGCAACTGTGATCCGTCATTAAACAGAGAGGCAACTCTCAGTGTGCCGGATTCAAAAACCCTTCTTAACAATCCCGATGGGAACCGACACTCTGGCAAGAGTGGACAGGACTTGCGAGTACCTGTATTAAATATGCGTGGTGAGCCATTGATGCCAACGACACCGCGGAAAGCACGTAAACTGTTGGAACAGGGTAAAGCGAAAGTAGTTAGCCGGGCACCATTTGTTATCCGGTTATTGTATTCAACAGGCGAAGCGAAACAAGAGATAGTGTTGGGCATAGATGCGGGTTATGCACACATCGGATACAGCGCAACGACAACAAACCGCGAATTGATAGCGGGTGAACTCAAATTGAGGAGCAACATCAAGAAGTTGTTACAAATGCGCAGTGCATACCGCAGGGGAAGAAGAAACCAGAAATGGTATAGAGAGTCGAGATTCGATAATCGCGGTAGAAGAGACGGCTGGTTAGCTCCTTCTCTGGAACACAAACTACAAACACATATCCGATTAATAGACCGCTTGGAGCGAATACTGCCGATAACGAAAACAATCGTAGAAGTAGCAAGTTTCGACACCCAGAAGATGCAAAAACCCGATATAACCGGTATAGAATACCAGCAAGGCAAGCTACAAGGTTATGAAGTGCGTGAATACTTGCTGGAGAAATGGTGCAGAAAGTGCGCTTACTGTGGTGAGACAAATGTGCCGTTGCAAGTGGAACATATCATACCAAAATCAAGAGGAGGAAGTGATAGAGTCTCCAACCTCACAATCGCATGCCACAAATGTAACCATAAAAAAGGCGACCTGACAGCAGCGGAATTCGGCTATCCGGAAATACAGAAACAAGCAAAGCAATCGCTGAAAGCAACGGCATTTATGAATAATATCCGGTGGAAACTGGTGAATATCCTTAATTGCAATTGGACTTATGGCTACATCACGAAACACAACCGAATACAACAAGGCTTAGAAAAATCACATGTAAATGATGCGTTTATTATTGCTGGCGGCGGGAACACCCAAGAAAGAAGCAAAGCACAGCAACTAACACAAACAAGACGAAACAACAGAAGCATACAAACAAACCGAAAGGGTTACAAACCATCAATACGGCGTCAAAGATACAAAATGCAACCCAACGATTTGGTGAATTATAGCAGTATGCTATGCAGAGTAAAAGGCATATTCAGTTACGGTAAATGGGTAAGAATAGTAACTAAAGTGGGCGAGGTAATTAATACAAACATTAAGAATGTAGAGGTGTTAAAATATGGAAAAGGAATACAATGGGAGTGAAGCCGATTCATCCCCCACCGAGCAAACTCGGAAGGGGTCTTCTCGGCACTTAGATAAAATAATAGACAGAGTAATACATACGTGTGTGTACGGTAAGACTGTAAAATACTATCAAGGATTGATATTATTTAGAAGATGGATTTTGCATATCCGCGAAATACCGGAATCTGATGTTCCAAAGGAGTTTATAGAAAAATGAAAAAAGAGAACAAAGAAAGAAATAAATGTTGTTTGGATATGGATACTGGTCTAACCCAATGTATGTTATATATCGGGGCAGCAGGAATGTTTTTAATTTCAGCTTTTTGTTATGCACTAATTTTGCTCTCGATTTCATCCTCCACTCCACATACAATTATTGTAGGGGGAGTAGCACTAATGTTAGGTGTATTGTTTTTAGCAATCGGTAAGGAGACGTAAAAAAATGAACAAACAAGAACGACATGAATATTTTGAAAACCTGATGAAGAAGTTGGGCATAACCAAAGAAAAGCGTAAAGCATACATTGAGTTTCTTATCAACCAGAAACGGTCGGATAAATGGCTCAATCAGAAGTTAGATATAGAAGTGTTGGAAGAGATGAAAGAGGAGATAGAAAGAGAAGAAAAATGATTGTAATATTTGAACTTGTTTATAATACCAACAAACAATAAACCTTAATAAATATCAAATTACATTTATTATAAAAGATAAGAAAATGACTAATTATTGCTGTAATGGAGTTGTATGTAGTAGAATAATATCAATGATACGAACAGAACAAATATGGATGAAAGCTAACAGAATAATCAGCAAATTGTGTCACTTATCTAAGAATTTGTTTAACCAGGCTAATTACATCATCAAAAATGCAGAGAAAGGTAAATGGATTCGCTACGGTGACCTTAATAAAATTCTCAAAGAAGAAAGCGAAAACTACCAATCTCTACCAACTCAAACATCTCAACAAATTCTTAAACTCTTAGACAAAAGTTGGACTTCATTTTTTAGAGCTATAAGAGCGTGGAAAAAGCATCCGGACAAATTCCTAAAGAAACCAAATCCGCCTCACTATAAGAAGAAGAACGGGGAGCATATCCTTATTTTTACAAACCAACAATGTCACATAAAAGACGGCATACTCAAATTTCCAAAGAAAGGGGGAATTAAGGTAAAGACACGCCTCCCAGATAATACAAACCTTAGAGAAGTAAGAATCATACCTAAAGGAGTAGGATATGTAGCAGAAATTGTATATGAAAAGGAAGTAGATATAGAAGAAAAAGACCAAAGTAGAATAGTAGGAATTGATTTTGGAAGCAAGAATATCATCGCAATGGTAAATAACATTGGATTAAAACCAATTGTTATAAAAGATGATGGAAGTGGTATAAAATCTATAAATCAATTCTATAATAAACGAAAAGCAGAATTGCAGAATATATATGCAACGCAAGGAATTAAGTATGGTGATAAGATGCGAAGACTACAAGTAAAAAGAGATAAAAAAGCAAATGATTGGATACATAAACTAACAAAATGGATGGTAGATTGGTGTGTAAAACATAACATAGGGACAATAGTAATTGGCAAAAATCAATATTGGAAACAGAAGATTAAATTAGGAAGAAAAAACAATCAGAATTTTGTATTAATCCCTTTTGATACAATTATTCAAAAACTTAGTTATAAAGTAGAAGAGGTAGGAATAACCTTAAAAGAACAAGAAGAGAGCCATACAAGTGTTTGTAGCTTCTTGGATAATGAACCGATAAAACACCACAACAAATATTTAGGCAAGCGAATAAAACGAGGATTGTTCAGGACTGCAAAAGGTTTGTTGATAAATGCCGACGTCAATGCGAGCTACAACATAATAGCTAAAAGCGAACCAAAAGCCTTTCTGCAAAGAGAAGTGGATGGTGTAGGAGGGTGTGCCTTACACCCATTACGTGTAACGAATAAAGAAATTAATAAATCTAATAGTACTTTTTATTAGATTTATTGTTTTTCATAAGGTCTATTTCCTTCTGCGATACAATATCCACACTTTAGCCTCGCCCTTTCTTACACGTAATTTCATACGTACAATCCACCCCTTTTTCCTCATTTTATCGGCATATACTATAGCTTGAGATCTTGAATTCCACATGTCAAACAACCTATAGTATTTTCCATCAATCAATACTTTTTCAGGTATGTCAAGGTGTTTACGCATAGTTTTTACAACTAATTTCCTATCTGGTGATACCATTTTCTTTTTTCACCTCCTAAATATTTAACCCATATTTCAATCTCTTCTTCTTTCATCATACAGGGGCAGGGAGACTCTGGACTTCAGTCCAGAGAGGAACTGCCCTTTTCATCTCCTCTATTCTTCCTCTTGCTCTTTCTACGAATGTCAACTTTTTACAACTTACTGAATCATTTACCTTTTCGCCTTCTATTGTTTTCAAATTGAAATATCCACTACTCCTCAATCCAAATATGAAGCATTTTACCTTTCCGTACATCACCTTGTCAAACCTCCTGAAGCCTTTTACTTCTTTCACGGTATTCCGTTTTAACTTCCCACCTTTCAATAAGTTCGCCTTGTATAAACTCCTGTTTTGTCTTCGCACCTGTTTCGTAATCACATGCACTTCTGCACGGTTATGTGTATTCTTACCACCGCCAATAACAAACGCATCGTTCACGTGTGACTTCGTCAGTCCACACTTTATGCGATTGTATTTCGTGATATAACCATAAGTATAACCACAACCAAGTATGTTCACCAGTTTCCACCGTATAACGTTCATAAATGCCGTTGCTTTTAACGATTGTCTCGTTTTCTTTTGTATCTCTGGGTGTCCAAACTCCTCTGCGGTTAGGTTGCCCTTCTCCCGGTTGCAGTCGTGGCAACTTATAGCCAAATTAGACACTCTATCACTGCCGCCTCTTGACTTCGGCACGATATGCTCTACTTCCAATGGCACGTCCTCCTTACCGCAGTAAGCGCACTTGCGTTGCCACTTCTCTAACAGATACTCTCTTACTTCATAACCTCGAAGTTCACCCTGCTGGTATTCTACACCGGTTATCTCAGGGTGTTGCATCTTCTGCTGGTCAAATGAAGCTACTTCTACTATCACTTTTGTTACCGGTAATATCTGCTTCAATCGCTCAACAAGTTTGATATGACTATCTAACTTATGCTGAAGACTTGGGGCAAGCCATCCTTCCTTTTTGGTATTATGTTCGAACCCCGGTTTTCTATACCATAATCTACTTCTGCGCGTTCTCCTATATGCTCTTCTCTTATCCAATAATCTCTTTATGTCTGTTCTTAATTCGAGTTCGCCTGCTATCAATTCTCGTGTTTTCGATATTACGCTATATCCAATGGTCTTGTAACCTGCATCTATTCCTAACACTAATTTGTCCACATTCTCTTCACAATCCCACAATAGCTGAATGGTAAAAGGATTGTGGTTCGCTACTTTTGCCTTGCCTGCTTCTAACAAATGTCTTGCCTTTGCCGATTTGCACGGCATTAAAGGCTTCCCGTTTTTATTTATGACATATACCAGCGATTTCGCTTTAGGCTCTCCTGCTGGTCGGAGTCCCTGTTCCTTGGGATTGTTGGAAAGCGTTTTTACGTCGAGAGCACCGCTACTACCCCTCGTAGTCTTTAACCCTTCGACCATGCCTTGTGGAGACGTGAGCAGTATCCCAGGCATGATGCTACTTCCCAACTGCTGCGTATTTTTTTCTTCTGCTTCTGTTTGCATCTTTCTTCTACGCTCCCTAATCACGAAGAGGCTATGTCTTACGACATGCCTCGCGCTTTAGCGCGGGGTTCGTGACTTTCTTTTTTCAAACCATGTTCTTGGTATTAACCCTCCTTCTACAATATTCTCAGTGATTCTCCCAAAGAAATTCTCTCCAAGTTTACGTCCTGTTTCTATCTTTGCTCCTACTTGTTCTGCTTTTTTAATTGCTTTTCTTGCTTTTCCCATTTTTCCCTTCTCCTCTATTTCTTTTATGCTTACCGGTTCTATTTTTTCCATTGTTTGTGCGGTAGTGTTCCACGAAAATGTTGGAATTGGTGGTGGCACATCATTTTTTCTTTCCACTTTCTTCTTTTTTGTATATTGCTCTTTTGCAATTATGGGTACAACTGTTTCATGTCCATCAAATTTTACTATCCGTGTACCTCCAAACATAGCTGCACGTCTTCTCATTTCAGCCATTGCTTCTGCACGTCTTTCCTTTCTTTCTGCTTTGCGTTTTTCTTTCTCTCTTTTACTTAGTTTTTCTCTCATTTTTTTCTCCTCCTTTTTGCGAGATAATACTTTTAGGTGGTTCAACTCGCAGATCACAAAAATCTTGAAATTTACTAAACCCTTCTTTCATTTGTTTTATTTTCTCTTTTGCTCTTTCTTTTCGTCTCTTCGCTTGTACATATAACATTGCTTCTTCTAAAGAAAAACCAAGTTCTTCGACCAGTGGTGCCGCCTCTTCTTTTAATTCTTTCTCTAATTCTTTTCTTTGTTTTGCTTTCTCTACTTTTTTTACTATCGCAGCTTCATCAACCATTTCCGCTAATCTGCTTCCTTTGAGCCATTTTTTAAAATTCATTTTTTCTCCCTCCTTTTTTGACTATCTCCGCTCTGCTTGAATTTTAAATCGTTCAATCGTGAAAGTTGTGCAATTGCTTCGTCTAAGCTCACGTTATGCAATTTCCATATCTTACAATATGTTTTTGTGTTTAGCAGAAGTATTTCGGGTATAAACACATCACATTTCGGATAGGTTGGGTATTGTTTCTTTCTCTTTTCGTTATTCGCTTCTTTCTCTTTTTCCATTTTTTTACATTCTTGATTTGAACACTGCTGCTAAGATACCACAGACACTTAAAGCTAACAACCAATATGTAACTCCTTGATATTCAATAGGTACAAAAGTCCAAATTGCTGGTGATAGAATTATACCCAATATTGCAGGAATTGCGATATCTCCTTGCTGTATGTATATGCCTACAAAAAACATTCCGAATATGAATAGATAAAACAGACCAGCAGGAATTGCGTTATTATATATTGCTTGTACACCATCACTTATTTGTAATATTGAAAAGTTCATTGTACCAAAAGTATCTTCAAATGGTTTGGAATAATTCTTATCCTCTATTGTGTCATCACCTAAATCTCTTGTGGTAAAATTCCATAACTCCGATGTATTTGTTGTACCATTTTCATCAATTGCTGTTATTTGCCACCGGTATTTAGTGTTATAAAACATAACTTGTGGATTCCACGACTTCTCTTCCTGGTTTTCTGATACATATTCTTTCATCTGCATATTATATTCCTTACGATAGAATTTTATATTGTAAGTCATGTTATCACTATCAGGATGTGTGCAGTTCCAACTAATTACGGTATTTTGTGGTTCTATATTGATTGCACCACCCGAAGGCACCGGGTCAAAAGGTTTATTGGGTGGTGTTGCATCTACTAAGCATACTACACCAAGTAAGAACAGTACGGAAATAACTACTGTTGCTAATATCACTGTTTCTGTGTGTTGTTTCATCTTTTCAACTCCTTTCTATTGAATATCCTCTTAAAAAGGATGCCAAACCGATTAAATAAATAAACGTTACTAAAGCTTGTAAAGTTTCAGCTAAAGGAATCCGCATATTCTCATTAGGATGATTCATTGAAGGCACGCCAAACGTATATGCAAGTGTGGGATACGGATATGTAGCGAATTTTAAGCCGTCTATGAAGAATCCCACTGCCTTACTGAATCCCCAGACCATATCTAAAAATCCACCTCCTGGCTTTTCCGCTTCTATTCCCGTGCTTATATTTCCTTCTTTTATTATTGCGAAAGAAGGCGTTTCTACGGTTTGACTTGCAGAAAAAAGATTCATAGAGTTTATCAAACCAATTGCTAAGCCCATACTGAATAATATCACCGCAACTTCGTAGAATTTCATTTTTTTGTTTAGCTCACCCCCTTCTGCCGTCCTTTGTTAGTAAAAATTATAAGCACTGCAAAAACTGTGGCAACGGTAAGGTATAACGGGGCTAAGGGGTTTAACCATAAAAACCATCCGAGATACCATGTAATCCAACCTGATAAAACTACAACTATACTGCCTTCTGGAACGGTTATTACTCCAAAAAATGCTGCAATTAAACATATTAATCCAACCGATATATAAGTGTACATATAATCGGGTACGGATTCAAATTCTAAAAGACGTTTATCTTTTTCAAAAATTCTTATGGTTATCGAGTATTTTATTTCGCCATAATCATCATTATCAGCTACAAAGCCAATTATATATGCTTCCCCTCTCTCTACTTCATAACTATCAAAAATATTCGCACAGTCGCCATCTGTGTAAGTATGATTGTATATATTAGATGAATTAGTTCCATTTGTCTGGTTGATAAAATAGTAAAGTTCTGATGTTACATTGTTTAAATCAACATAGCTAAAGTTAATATATGAGTGTGTATCATTTCCTGGTATATCATTAATTAGAATAGAGTAGTTCACTACATCCCACATGGAAGTAGTTTCAACCCATTCCGTATCACCGATTATGACTTTATAATGGTCTTCTTTGGGGTAGATATATAATGTTTCATTTATGCCTTCACTTGCCTTAGTAAAGGTCATTTCATATTTTACCACTTCAAGCATCCAAAAAGAGATACCACCGTTTGAATCGGTTGTGCCAGACATTGTTTCGTTTAGAATCATTATGTTCCCTATTCCAAAAAGTGATTTAATTTTATCCCATGTGGTCATTGTTGTTTCAATACCAATTGCTGTTACATCTACATTGCTGTATGGAATACCCTGAATATTCATTACCTTAAATTCGACTAAATGTGGAGGAGGGTAATAAGTTCCAGTACCACCAGCACTTTCCAACGGTGTCAAATACATTATTTTTTCGGTATTTTTATCCGTATAAACATATTCTAATGAAGCATAAAATCCTTCTGCATTTGTTTCTACTTTCTGAGTACCATAACCAACAGTAAAAGTAATTGAGCCGTTTGTTGTCTCTTTTACCGTGTCATCATTAACAATTGCGGTAAAACCCATTATAGTTGCGTGGGTACTTGCATCGTGTGCTTTAACAGTTAAGATAAATTGAGGTTGTAGTAAGATATAATGATAAAGGAAGCTACCGTTATTCGTTTCTATTTCTTCGTTTTCACTTGCTAAATAGCTTTCACAGGTTGCATTTATTGAATATGTGCCATTGGTCAAATTCTCAAATATGTAATATCCCATTGAATTTGCAGTTGTTGAAGTATTCCAAGAAACATTCCATAAATTTACCGTTGCTCCGCTTACATTTTGATAAAAAGGATATGATTGCACTAACCCTCCGATTGAAGTGTTGTGGTAAGTTATATGGTCAATATCAGGAAGCATGAAAATATCCATTTCGTATAAATCTACTTGTAAAGGTGTAAACGAAAAATCGTTATGTGTGTAATTTGTTTTAGTTGCATTTACATCAGTTTCAATATCTACGCTTAAACCACTTACGTTGTATTCTCCCGTTGAAGTATTTGAAGTAGCATTATAATATTGTGTGCTCTGTAAGAAGGAAGTGTTTACAGTGCCTAAAATTGCTTCGGTTTCTGCGTTATAGGTTATGCCTTCTATTAATATTTCTTCGTTCAAAGCCATTGTATCTCCTGCTATGTCATATTCGTGTCCCGTTGATTTATCTCGCATTGTTAACACAACAAAATAGGTATCTGTTTCGTAATCACTCAAATCTACATTTTCCGTTCCGCTTGCTGATGTTATAGCCCAGGTATATTTTACAGTAGTTGGGTCAGTTAAACCCCATACGCTTCCTTTATAGGTATAATCCGTAAAATCCGAATCAGTAATAGACCAGCTAACTTCTGCACTATCTCCGCTTACATAACTATCCTTATCCCAGTTTATTGTCGCCGTTGATGCACCACTTACTACATACATATAGAAGAAATAATCGGTTGCTAAAACCTCACCACCACGCTTTAACTCTTGGTAATAATAACCGTAATTGTCATCTTGCCAATTGTCGTGGTAAAGCATATCGCTTATGTTGTATGTTATTATTCCACATGGTTTACTTACGTTTGGTACGGTTGTATTCACTATTTCGCCAGTTTTTGCATATTTGGTTATTAAAGAATCAGCAGGGTCTAACGGAACACCTGCTTCTCTTGTTTTCCATGTATAAGAAGTATTGATAAAATCTGTACTTGAAGCAGGGTTATCTACATTTCGTTCCACAACAGAAGTATGTTCAAGTGTACCTACTACATTTCCAATTATTGAAAAATCATCATAATAAGTTTCCCCTCCTGGATAAATTGTGTCATAACGACCTGCAAATTTTATATAATACGCATCTTCATTGTAAGTACCTCCAATATCCGTAATATATGTTCCATTCACATATAACGCAAATACATTTCCTGATTTTAAAAAAGTGCAGTAATCATTCGCTTTTATATAAGTATGCATATCATTTGAACAGTTAATTTCCACATTTGAAATGTTATACAAACATATTGAAACATGATCCGGACTGCTACGAGGGACACAAGAAAAACGAGTAATTAATTCAGGATTTATGTTTTTTATTGCTGGTTTTGCCCATTTGGCTGTTGGTCCAGAATAAACCCATCCATAAAATTGTATGGCTTTGGTATCTGTATACGGATAATTGGATATAGAAACATGAGCATTCCCTAATCCTCCTCCTGCATACGTTGATGCATCTTCCCAAGGAGCGGTACAAATTTCATTCTCATAATAAAGAATTAAGTTATTACTTGGATGATTCTGCACATTATCACATAACGCATTAACACCACCAATTAATAAACTCAACACCACCAAAACTACTATTCCTATCCACATTAATCTTTTTTTGTTCATCTTCTTAACCAAACACCCTTTTAGTTTTCTCCACTCTAACTATCACTTCTAATTCGCTTTCGGATAAGATACGGTTGTATTGCCGTTCCATCCTTCTTTGCATTGCTCCTAACTCCCTTTGAGTTACGATTATGTTTTGCATTTCGGGCATCTTTGATAACTGTGCATATATGGTACTATGTCCGGTTCGTATTTTCTTTCTTCTTTTCAATGATAATTGTGCTTCAAATTCAGTTTCGTCAAAAGGTTCAAACATTTTATTTACTCTTCAGGTATTTTTTCTTTTATCTCTTCTATCTTCGCTAATACCAATTTCGGTTCTACACAAGTCGCTACTAATATCTGAAAATCCAGAGCATCCAAATCCTTCTTGCACATAATCAGCGGGGTGTTGCTAATTAATGATTGTTGTATTCTTTGCATTAAACCTTCTATCCATTCAATACTTGTTGCTATTTGATATGTTACTGAATCTTCGGTCAGTTCGTTTTCTGTTTCTTTTGTTTCTAAATTCTCTTTCTTCTTTTCTTTTTCCATTTATATTGTCCTCCTAATTTCCTCTAATTTTAGAATTCATCACTCCCGGAATAAGTACCACGCCGGATTGCACGCCGGATAACATATAAGCCGGCCGCGATGAGTATGAGGATGGGGAACCATGCCCAGAATTTTACAGTCCAATTTATCGTGTCTAAAATAATAGGTGCAATTATACCTTCAACTGCAAACTGATTTGCCATTTCGACTACTAAACTGACACCTACACCTAAACTCATGTACAATACAGCTATAACTATAACTACAAACATTGCATATACTAATGCACTTGCAAGTCCCCTTTTATCACTTATAAACTTCATTTTTTCGTTCTTTATTCCTATTGTTTTCTTCCTATGTGAACTACCTCCAGCTATCGCAGGGAGTTTCCTACTTCAACGATAGAACTTGCGGAAATTGGTATCAACTCCCGTAGTGGTTCCACCTCAGAAGGCACAAAGGGCAGTCCCTGCCCCGTCAATCCTCTTTCGAGTATGTTTATACTTGCATTATAATCCCTGTCTATTTCCATGCCGTATTTATGCTCTTTCGATGTGCCCCGTGGGTTTATCTTAGATACCAAAGAGCCAGCTATTTCAGCTTTGGTCTCCAGCATCCTAAAGAACTTGCTCCACGAAGCATCTAATATTGACTGTGCAAGGTGATGATTCTTCGTCATTCCTTTTATATTCAAATCCTCAATTGCTATCAGGTCATAGTTATCCACATAGAATCGTGACAGCTTGTGTAGGAAATCATCACGCTGATTTGTCAGTCGCTGATGTAGCTTTGCTACCCACAGAATCTCTTTCTTACGGTTCTGCGAACCTTTCTTCTTGCGTGATAGTTTTCGCTGCTCTATTCTTATCCGCTCCAGCGTTTTCTTATAGAATTTTGGATTCTCTATCTGCCTGCCATCGCTATCAGAAAGGAAGAATTTTATTCCCACATCTAACCCAATAACTTTCTCTATTGTCCTCATTATTACCGAAACTTCTTTATCCACCGAAATCAATGCGTACCATTCCCCCGATTTGTACTGCTTTACAATCACCTGTTTTATCTTCCCCTCTATCTCCCGGTGAATTCGCATTGGAATGTCCCCTACTTTGGATATATAGAGATTGTCGAGCCTATTGCCTGTCATGATTACTTTGAATCCTGACTGGTTGAGGATGAAACTTTTGATTTTACCGTATTTCTTATAGCGCAACTTACCCACTTTTCTGCCTTTCTTCTTCAGCTCGCGCAATGCCTTCAGATTGTTGTACAGCATGAACAGTACCATTTGTAGCGTTTTTGAATTTACCTTTTTCAGTCTTTCCTTCTCCCCTTTCATCACGGGCAGCATCGCCTGCAACTTGTATCGGGAAGGAATCTTATCACTATCATTCCAGATAGCCAGGAAGGAATTGTAGAGCAATCTGCATATTTCTAACACAAATAACAACTTCTTTTCATCTTCCTTTGCAGGGTACATCCGAAATTTATAGGTTGTTTGCATTTCTCTTTTTCTTCTCTCCTTGTGATTCCACATATTTCTTCAATTGGTCTAAAGTTACCTGCTCGGTAGTAGCGAGGAAATAGGAACGAGACCAAAACATATCAAGTTTATAGGTCATAGTTAGTATATTATAGATATTCCTATATAAGCTTTTCTATTTTTGTTGCTTTTTGCTGACCTTTGGAAACTATACCCTTCGTGGAAAAAAAGTTATCCTACAAAAGGACATACTATTGTAATGGGAATGAGAGTAATGAAAGGTGGGTGGCAAGATTCAGTATCGGAATTTGAGAAAGAGATCAATTGATGCAGGCATGAATGGATACAACGGCAGCAAAAAGAACTGAAAGCCTGTCCAAACTGTCATAGTCCATACTGGAATAAGTCGCGTATCTTCACTTCCTAAATTTGTACTCGGCTCAGACGAGGCATATTTGCGGACGCGGATGTAATCAAAAACGGATACTCTATCCGCAGCACCTACTCCCAATCTAACATAACCCGATGTCAGCCTGTCTGTATTCGTAAATGTTACGGTTACAAGTTGCAAATCCCATCCATCACTAAATCTATATCCAGTTAAGACTACACCATTTACAATAAATCTAAATGTGTACCATACATCTGGAAAACTGAATTGTGGAGTAGCAGTATTTGCTTGTGCTGTTCCTGCAATTATTATCGAATTTTGATATCCTGCAAATGAAGATGTTTCAAACCCTTGCGTTCCCGTAGTAGCAGTGTAGGTATCGTAATCCACTTTCCATAATTCAATGGGTTCTATTGCACAAACACCGTTTATCAATAAACTTAACCCTACCAAAACTGCTATTCCTATTGCTATATATTTTTTCATTTTTTCATGTGATTTGAATTTGCTGATTTACTAATATTGTTTCTGTTGATATTTCCTTTATGATAACTTGATATGTATTAAAAGATAAGGGAGTTCCGCCTGTGATGACTTTATTAGATATTATATCAGTGTTAGTTAATGATATTCCTATATAAGCTTTTCTATTTTTGTTGCTTTTTATAGATATGCATAGAATAGAAAGATAACAAGGGAGCCAAGAAATCCCCACCTTTCGGAAGGGGATTTCTTGGCTCATAAGTTAAACTTTTCCTTTTTTCCTTTTAGGTATTGTATCTGCCATTGTTATTTGTGGTAACATTGTAACTTTTGATATTTTTGGGATGCCTGATTCAATTGCACCAAAATGAAGCTCGGTCGGACGTTGTACCATAAACTCTTCCAACCATTCCCATTGTTTCTTCTTTTTTGCTTTCTCTTTCTCTTTCTTCTTGGGATACGGATATGGATATGATATAAATAACGATTTTCCAGGTGGATATGGTTGTATATACGGTGAAGGAGACGGTGAAGGAGACGGTGAAGGAGACGGTGAAGGAGACGGACTAATACTCGGTGATATATAGGGTGATGGTGATAGAGAAATATTTGGAGATATTTTTGGTGAGATATATGGTGAAATTGAGAGTGCAATAGATAAACTTGTACTGGGGGATGTAATATGTGATATTGAAGGTGATGTGGGTGACCTACTCGCAGATATACTCATTGATAAAAAAGGTGATATTTTTTTAGACATTGATACCGAGAGAGAAGGACTAACAGAGGCTCTTTCGATTTTTCCATAAGAGGGCATGTACGGAGATTTATACGGTAATACAAGTGCCGATTGAAAAGCGGAAGGAACAGCACTTGAAACTGCTGCTGGGGGATACGATACACCTTTTATTTGTTCTGCAATGTTCTGTAACCCGAAACCAAAAACTGGTTTTTCTTCACCAAAAGTACCCAAAAATACTTTCTCCCCTTCTTTCTTTATTACATCTGTATATGCATCTCTAACTCTTTTTGCAATTTCTATACCCCAAGCATCAGTCCATTTCTCTAAATGTGCATCAGCTCTTTTTGCATCAAGTAATTTACCTCTATGTTTCAATCCAGCTATATTTGTCTTTTCTGCAAAGTAATAGTCTGTTATATCCTTAAACCGCCCTCCGTGTTCGGGAACTAAATATCCTTTTCCTCTAATAATTACACCTTCTTTTACTTTAGTTCCAATAGAAAGTCCTTCTTTTGAAATTTCTGTTATTCCTCTTCCAATATCAAAGCCAGTTTCTCTTATTTCTATTTCCTTTAAAATATAATTAATTTCGTTACGAACCTGTTTCGATTTTCCGTATTTAATTATATCTTGAATCTCTTTTGGTGTAAGGGATACCCTTTCTCTGAATAGTTTATAAAATAAGGTATCCTTTCCAATTACTGGACCAAGACGACCCATTGCAGTTTCAATAGCTAAATGTTCTTTATAAGTCATTAAAACACCTGTTTCACCCTTACCTGTTTTAACGATATGATGAAATTGTAATCTATCAGTTCCACCTGAAATTATACTTTTATCACCTTTTGGATGTCCTTCAAATAATTTGGATTTAAGTTTAGGTGTATATTTCATACCTCTAAATACTTCACTTGTTTTTACTTTAGTTGAAATTCCTGTTATTACTTTTTCAACTAATCTTGCAGGTTTCAGCATTATCTCTAGTGCACCTGTTTTAGGATTTATACCTTCAATAATATAGAATGGTTCACTTCTCACTTGAACTGCTCCCCTAAATTTACGTGAAGCCTGCTCAGATAAAGTAATACCTTTAAGTCCTTCTTTTGTTTTTACCATCTTTTCAGCAGATAAACCCCATCCCAAAAACTCTTCGCCATATTTATATCCAGGAACTTCTTTACTATGAATATCAAATAACTTCTCTCCTGATTTTATCATTGTGGGTGTTTTTCCATGTATATCCACTTTAACTTTAATTACTTTCCTTCCCGCCGCTCTATTTATAGATTCTACAACAACTTCAGCAAACTCTTCCATACCTGTTACATGTACATCAATATCTCTCGCTACTCTGCCCAATCCGGGCTTTCCAATAGCTTTTCCTGCTTGTTGTTGTATTAAACTTCCATACAACTCTGCATTATATTTTTTTAAGTCTCTTATTATAACATCCGCCACTTTACTTGGATTTGGAACTTTTTCTCGTTCTAATATTTCAATTATACCTGACTTTACTTCCTTTGCCGCAACCTTTGACCTGATAGTAAAAAATCTTGTACCACGTGCTTCAACTATTAACGGTTCTTCTACACCAGAAATCTTCCTTAATATTTTTGTTTCAAATGGAGATTCTGGTAACCACTTTCCTTTTTCTGCACCAAAAAGTTGTTTATAAGATGTTACCGGGTATCGTTTAAAACTGACTCCTCTTTCTGTACGAATTTTGTATTCACCTTTCTTTATTGCTTCTTCTGTCTTTGTTAAATCGGTTACTGCTTTTTTATATTTGGGGTCTGATTTTGAAACATGTTTTACTATTGCTCTTTTATCCCTTAAAATCTGTTTATAATCTCTTAAAGGTATATCATTTTTTATAACTATTTTATCTTGACCTACTTTTCTTGTTAACATATCAACAACTTGCTTTCCTGTAGTTTTATTGTATATTTGGGCATTACCACCTTTACTAATTCTTACTTCATAATTCTTACCGAGTTGAGATTGTAACTTATCTGCCAACGTCCTTATTTGTGGTCGTGTCTTCCCTGCAAAGTATATATCAGTATCAGCACCATACCTTACTGTACCTTTTGGCATCTGATAATAGATACCTCTCGAACCTGCAACATAACCTTCATTTACTTTTGCAAAGGCTACTACTATTTCAGCCTCTCCAACTATTGGTTTCCCAAATTCTAAAGGTTCTCTTGTTACTGTTTTTGGTAGTTTATAAGTAAAAGTTGGACCAGCATAAAATTCTTGATATGCAGGCTTGCCTAAAATACTTGTCTTTTTTGTTCTTAAAAACCCTGCAGAATATGATACTGCTCCCGAAGGCATTTTTGCTTTTTGAATTTTAAATCTTCCACCTGGAACTCTAAATCCTCCTAAACCCCACATGGCAGTTATCGAACCTGTAAATTCAACTGGTTTTACTTTTGCAAATTCAACCATTCCTTTTCCATATTCAGTTAATTTTCCTGGAGCTACAGTTGGTTTGATAATCGTTTCAACAGCGATACGAGGCGCTTCGAAAACTAAAAAACCAGGTAAGGATGCAATCATTGTACCTGCACCCATTCCAAATCGCCTTGCCACGTGTGGTTCAGGCATTCCTTCAAGTTTTGCTTGTTCTGTTTCGTATGTTTCATACGCTGTTACGTATTTTTGTGCTTCAGGAGTATATTCAACATATTTATCTTTAGGGTAATATTCACCATTCTTTTTAGTATAGTACTTCTCAAATTCTGATTGATATTCGTTAAACTGTTCTTCAGTTCCAGTAAAGGTTTCACCTTTTATATAAGGTTTCCATTTATTACTCCAATCTACAATTTCTTGTGATGGTTTAACAGGTAAAATAATTTCTCCAGATGGTTTAGTCCATTCAGGTTTTATTAAATCCTGTGTTGCTCTATGTGTTTCTGATACTGTTTTTTCTTGTCTTATTATATCTACCTGTCTTTTCCCACCCATAAGAGTATGAACAGGTTCAGATACTAATCTTGTATATCTCCTTCCTGCTTCTCTTAATGTTGTAGGTGTAATAGCATAAGGGTCTATTCCTTCTTTTGGTTTAAATTCTTCTTGCATTCGAGCAAATCTCTCTTTACCGAATACTGTTTCAAATATCTTTTCCAAGGGTTCTCGAAGCGGAGGTACGTATTCTTTTTGATATGTTTCTTTGAGGTCTTTTGAAGGTAATTTTGTTGTAGGTATTCCTATTCTCTTTTCTTCCCATGTTTTATATTTTTTATATCCACTAATAACAGGAGCTACAACTTTTTCTTTCCAAACTCTCCCTGTAATTACTTCTGCACCTGTCAATAATGTGGTTTTGATTTTAGTATGAACTTTTGCAGGTTCAAATAGTATATCTCTAAACTTAGGTGGTTCTTTACTTGGTACAGCAAGGAGTTTTGATACCTCACTCGGTTTAACATAACCAAAAGTAGTTGAATAAATACCTATACTTCCTATTTTACTTTTTATTTGTTTAATAGTTGGTGGTACTTTCTCCTTTAAAAAGGGTAAAACTGCTTGAGCACCCACCGTCAATCCCATCCGTCCTGGACTTATTGTTGGTTTAGATGGTTTAGTGGGTGTAGTAGGTGAAGGTCTATAAGTTTCAGGTTTATGTGGTACAAATATAGGTTTAGGTTTAGGTTTAGGTTTTTCTCTTTTTATTGAGATTTCTCTTTTTCTAAAAGGCTCAACCGATATAGGGATTCTTTTCTTACGTGTCATTGACATTATAGATGGTATGGTTAATCTGCCACCACTCATTTCCTGTAAAGTCCTTTTCTCCTGTGTTGGTGTTGGTTGGTGAGGGGTTATGTGTGTTCTCCACCATTCTGTTTGTCGCTGTGCCAATCGCTGAGATGTTCTCGTTGGTTGTCTATGTGCTTGCCGTATTTGCGTAGTCCATGTACGTGGATCATACCAAACCATTTTATTTTTTCTTCTTTCTCCTTCTCTTTCTACCTATCTTTTTAACGTTTCTGAGAATGAATGTGTTGCTTTTAAGATTTTATCGTAAGGTACTCTTGTTATTTTCTTCTTTCTTCTTTGTCCTTCTTTCTTTTGTTGATATGGTGATTCTGTTATACCATAATAGGGATTTACAACTACTCTTTTATTAGACATTTTTATTGTTTTAGATAAAGATGTTTTACGTAGAATTACTTTACCATTTTCAAATATCAAATCGTCAATATCTTTATCTGTTTCCTTAACTACTTTAGCTATAAACTTCTTCTGACGTGTCGCACTTAATGGTTCTCTTTTTACTGCACTTTTCTTTCCTTTTTGTAATGTTCTTAGATGTGTCTTCCATATTTTTAATTCTTCTCTTACTTTTTTGGCTTTTGCTATTTCCGCTTTTGATTTGAGTTCCATAGAAGCAAGTAATAGTTCAGTGATTTGTATAGCATCTATGGTATCTTTGATTTCTCTATGTGGTGCAGCACCCATTGAGCCGTCTTTCTGGCATTGTGTAATTGCATTAAACTTCCGAAGGAGCTGGTCGGATGCTCTTTGTAAGTTTATACCTTTCTTCTTTATAGGTGGTTTTGAAGAACCGTAAAATTCATATTTACCATAATGGTCTTTAATGGGGTGTATATCCAGTGCGTCCTTCCATTCACCTTTGATATTAACCTGAACAACATAACTACCCCATTCTGAATTGGCAACGATTTTAGTTTTTATGCCTCGCTGTCTCATCAATTCTGATAAAATATGTGCAGCATGAGAAGGATTATCTATTACTATGTCTAAATCCTGTGGTCTGCGTGCATGTATTGAGTGTGTTGCCATTGCAGCAGAACCATAAACTTCGCTTTTGCCTTTATATTTCCGTATCCAGTTTTTTATAGCTGGTTCTACTGAGTTAGGGATATTTTTTATGTCAATACTACTTAACGGTTTTGCTATTATGCTTGTCTCTTCTGATAGAGTTTTTACAATCGTCAGTGCTGCATTCTTCCTTCTTATCTCAGCTTGTGTTAAGGTTTTCATAAAAACTGTTGTTTATTCTTTCCTTATGTAAATACCCCAACCTTTTCGACCATCGCCACTACACTGTTCCGCAACACGGGATTTATAATCATCTTCACGTAGTTCCTTTGCTATCTTTTTTGCTGCTGGTAGAGATATTTTCCAATCAAAAATTCTATATTCCTTTCCCTCAAATATACGTTTGGACGGTATTCTGAACTCGACACCCACTCTCTTACTTCTGGCTTTTATTCTTTTTATTTTCGATTTTTCAAGACGGTTTATGCTTTTCTTAACTGTTCTTTTAGCCAATATTTTTTTTAATATGCTCATTTTATCACCCCCCTAATTCTTCTTTTTTCTCTCCTGCTTTCGATAACAATACTCGGTTCGTTTTCTTTACCTTTACGTATATTGATAAATCTTATAATGTTACCGTCTATTTCTATGTCTTTTATATCTGGCATTTCTTCTATTTGCGGTCTTAACTGAAATCTTCTCATTTTACCTTTTTCCCAATTCCTTATCTATCTCCTCTTTAATTTTTCCATTTATCAATGCGACCACACTGTAAACAGACTTCTCGTTACTCATTTTTTCTATCTCTTCCATTGTGTACCCGTATTCTAAAAATTCCTTTATATCTGCTTCTTCTTTGGTTTCGTTCATTTTTCTTTACCTAATAGAATTTTTTGATGTAGCTCAATCTCTTTAATTGCTACATCACTACCTTATGAAAAACACTAAACATTGATAAGTGTTCCTTTATGTGTTATATAACAACACAACGGGTGTAAGGCACACCCTCCTACACCGTCTGCCTCAACTCTCGCAAAGGCTTTCGGGTCGCTTTTCTTTATTATGTTGTAGCCAGCGTTTACGTCTGCATTAATTAGCAATCCCTTTGCCGTTCTGAACAATCCTCTTCGTATCCGCTTACCAACATATTTATCGTGGTGTTCCACTGACTCCCGGTCTAAGAAGCTGCATTTGCTTGTATGACTCTCCTCCTGCTCTTTTACTTCCATCCCTTTCTCTTCCGCTTTATACACCACTTTCCGTATTATCGTATCAAATGCAATTTGAACAAAGTTCTGGTTATTTCTCCTCCCCAATTCAACTTCTTGTTTCCAATTGTCATTATGCCCCACTATTATCGTTCCGATGTCATACTTCTCACACCAATCCACGATGAATCTGCTCAGTTTGTGTATCCAGTCATTAACTTTCTTGTTCCGCTTTGTTTCCAATCTCCGCATCTTATCCCCGTATTTTATCCCCTGTTTGTCATAAATACTCTGCAATTCCGCTTTCCACTTATTATAAAACTGGTTGATAGATTTTATGCCTTGCCCATCATCCTTAACAACAATCGACTTCTCACCGATATTGTTTACCATTGCAATGATGTTCTTGCTTCCAAAATCTATTCCTACAACCCTGTCCCTATTTCGCTCTTCTCCTATCACCTCCTTCTCATATACTATTTCGCACACATAACCCACGCCCCGTGGAATTATCCTTACTTCTCTGAGATTTGTTTCATCAAGCAATCGTGTTTTTATCTCCAATCCCACCATCTTAGGAAAGATAAGTCGTCCCTCTCTTATCTTGCACTGCTGATTTGTAAACACCAGGATATGCTCCCCGTCTTTCCTCTTATAACGGGGTGGATTCGGCTTCTTTAAGAATTTTTCAGGATGTGCTTTCCATTCCCGTATTACTTTGAAAAAGGACTTCCAGCTTTTATCAACGAGTTTAAGGATTTGTTGTGCCGTCTGTGCAGGCAATGCTTTATAGTTCTCGTTCTCTTCTCTGAGGATTGCATTCAGCTTGCTATATCGAATCCAATTCCCTTTCTCCGCTTGCTTGATAATGTAATTCGCCTGGTTATAGAGATTCTTAGACAGATGGCAGAGATTGCTGAGTATTCTGCTTGGATGTAGCCATATTTGCTCTGTTCGCACGACATTAATTTTCATTCTTTGTTCTCTCCTCCTTCTTTCTCTACCAATCGGCTGGTTTATGGTTTTAACTTAATGATATTATTTGAATGTATTTTTATTTGTTTTTATTGAAAAACGTAACTATATCCATGTTTCCTTAACCACTTCTCTTGCTGTTCTATCATTTTTACCAATCAACAACCCCATTATATTTGACATTTATCTTTCCTTTTCTAATTTTCTCTCTTGTTAATTCGGAAAAACTTTTTAGCAAACTCGCTTTGTTCTTCGCAAAGAAGTATTGTGGTTCTTTTCTTGCGGGAGAATCACCCCATATTTTATATCTTCTCACTTTTTTATTCATTTTATCGTATTTCCCGTTTTAACTCCTTTCTTCTTTTTTATATTTTCCATAATAATAGGAAGTTTATCTTCGCTTAATGTTTGAAATGTTTTCCACTTTCCTTGTTTATAACTTTGTAGTACTATCTTTTTCTTTCCTTTTCGTAATGCTTTTTTGATTCTTAGAAGGTTACCACCTTTAAATTTCCAAACCGATATAATTTCTGGTTTTCCCGATACAAGTTTTGATTGTTTCATATTTTATTCTTTTCTGCATCTATTAATCCTTTTATACTAGCATCTATTTGGTCTATACGTAAGATCATTATTTCAAAAGAAAGAATATTTATATCATGGACAAAGATTTTTTTTATAATCCAAAAACGGGATAAGTATTTAATCCATCGCTCTTTTCTGTTTATTTCCTTCTGAAGTTGTTGACATTCCTCGAATTTTTCCAATTGATATTTTATATTCATTTTATCTAATCATCCACCGTTTTCTTTAAATGTTTTTCTGCATCTACCAAAAAGTCTGATGCTCTTCCAATCTCCTCTAAAATCTCTTCGTTTGTTTCGAATGATTCTCTGGCTATTTGTATTTGTATATCTGAAATACAATCTTTGCAGTATCCTAAATCATCCAACAACTTCCTTATGTTTTCCATATCTTTTTCTAATGTTTTCATTTCACCATATCCTCCAACGTTCTAACATCCGCCATCCTTATTCCGAAAGTCATAAGATTGTCGCTTCCTTTTTTTACTCTCTTCTTTGTTTTCTTAGTATTTAAAACTTTCGATTTTTTCTTTCCATCACTACTTTTGAAATACATCTGTCCACCTGTTTTGGTTAAGGATTTTTGAAGGGTCATCCCAGTGGGTATTTTCAAACCACTTTTAAAGTTCTTTATTGCGGTCTGGTATTTTATATTCGCTATCAATTCTCTTAATTCTTCCTTTTCTACAATATCCCAAGCAAGCATGTATTTGTAATATTTTCCAAATCCTAATCCTGGCGTGCCTATCATTTTTTACAACCTCCTAAAATTTTAAATTATAAATAACTTTTTCCCATTCTAAAAAGAAATCATCAACCTTTCCTTCATCTATCTTAGGTGATTTTCCTTTAACAGGCTTTTTCTTCTTTCCTTTTGTTTTAGACTTCCCCTTCTTTTCCTTTATTAGTCCAGTACCCTTTCCATATTTCCCATATTTCTCAGTTGTTTCCTTTGTTTCAATCAATCCCTGTGATTTTAGACTACATATTCCATCAGATATTCCCGCAGCACCATGATGATACTCTTTTTCGAGTGCATCAAATAAAACGGGAAACAGTAACCAATCTTTATTTTTAATGTATTGTAAAATATGTTTCTTCGTTTCGCTTCTTGTTTTTTTAATTGCGTCCAGTTCATGGTACACTATACTATTTTTCTTCTTCTTTACAATAGAATACAAAGGTGGTATTCCCGCAGTAGATTCTCTGTTCCATTTATTTCCTCCTATATCTACAAAATATTTTCGTGTAGCATGATGTAGTGTACCTACTCGATTACTTAAATACCCTACAATATCATACTCTTCTGGGTTTTTTAAGGTCATTTCAACACCCCTTCAAATAATGTTTCCTGTATTGTAAAGTCAAAAGGTGACCGTGGTTTAGATTTAGATTTAGTTCGCTTTTTCTTCTTTGGTTTTGTTTTAGGTTTAGTTTTAGTTATCTTCTTTAAGTTGCTCGTAATCGGCTTTCCTAAATTCCGTACTTCTTTAGGCTTATCCTGTATTTTGTATTCGCCAGCTAAAAGTAGTTTGTCGTGTTGAGATAGTTTTATATCTGGTTGTTTCTTCGTAGCTTTCTTCTTTCTCTTTGTGTATTTATATTCCCATTGTTTTGTCTTTGAGTTCCATGTCCGAGTTAAGCCTTGTTTAGTTGCTTGCTTATAGAAATCACGGAGATTAATATTTTTAAGTTTTTCTAAAATCATGGTTGAAACTTTATCAGTTTTTAGTTCTCTAAAAGCATCGTGTAAATATTCATTAGCTACATCAAAATAGTTTCTATCTACGTATTCTTTCCATTTGGTTATAGATTTTGATGCTTTTTTCATCGCGTTTTCAAACTCTTCTGCTGTTTTATACTTGCGCGCTTCTTTTGCTAATGGCTCTAAACTTTTTGGTATAGTTTTCACATCCTTCCCTCCTGTTTTAGCGAATAGTACCCTTTACACATCTTTTGGTTTTTGAATTGTAAACCTGTACAACCGTTTTCTTCTTCGATTTCTTTTTTGTTTTTGGCATTATTTTCTCCTCTTACAATATAACATATTTTTCGGTAGCATGGTCAAATTCCCAACGCCCCCACGGTGAGGTAACTCGATACTCCTTTAACACCCGTACTTTTTTTGGACTTGCATATCCATCAACTTCTTTTTGGAAAGAACTCCGACTAACAGCATATACTGAAATAGCTTTTACACGTTGACCCGCTCTCAAAGATGAAACTGCCGCACCAACAGCACGTTGAAAACTTGATGTAGCCCAGACCAATTCACTGCCAGCCATAAAACGCAACAATGGTGGAGCCATTTCGTCTTCCATGTATAATGATGAAGGAGTTATCCATCGCAATCCCTTTCTCGGTGATCCGTGATATAATACTCCACGGGATATACGTGATTTAAGTGATACCTGCTTCTTCAGTTTCCTACTTGCCTTCTTTTTAGCTTTTTGCATTTTCATTAAAAGACCCAAATTGATTGTTTTGGTTTTCTGATGTAATAAACCTTTTGGCAGGTATCGAAATATATGTTCTCACCGTGCTTTCTTTCCGCTTCTGCTTCTTCTCGTTTAGTGAACCACCAACGTCCAATCTTGAAAAATTTTGGCATTACTATTTCCTATCACCGAGATGTCCATATCCCGATTTTACCTTCCTTTTCGCTTTTACTCTTCTATCCACTTTTAGACTTCTCCCTATGCGTGTCCACTTCTTAAACTGTCCGTTTGCCTTTCGCTCTACATAAAACTTTCTGGTTTTCTTTTTTATGATTTCTCTTTTTCCCATTTTTTATCACCTCCTATTTCTTCAATCATTCTGCCTCATCCAACTCTCTGCAAAATGCTGTGCATTGATAAATGAATCTCTTACTCCCAATACCTTGATTCGTGAAGTAGCGGTGTGCAGAAATGTGTACACAATATACACTCCTCCACCATGTCGTAACTGCTCGAAGCAAACACTACGGGGGGATTTTACACCCAATTTTGCCCAAACATTTCCCACAACTTTCGGAAATCTATACCAATGCTTCGTTCTGCTGAGTTTTTTATACCCTTGCTTCTTTGCATACTCTTCTGTCATTTGCATTTTTTTTGCCTCCTATTTATACAACGGTTTTAGTCGATTCTATATGTGTGCTCCATCGCTGTTGATTCTAGCGCGTCTTTACGACCTCGTAAAAATTTGAGGTCGTCAGATTCCTCTACCTTAATATCAGCGATGACGGTTTCTTCGATTAATTTATACATTATGGATTCCTCTTTTTATAATCCAGAACTGCCGTGTACTCTTTGATCAGTTTTTTCTTAACTGAATTTCTTTTTTCCGCTCCATTGATCCATGCGGTGTTAAGATTTTTTACCAACCGTATAGCCTCTGGTAACTGTTTTGAAGTCGCCGAAAGTGATTTCATTCTTTTCTCTGCATTTATCTGTTCATTATCAAGAGTTTTCAAAGATGTTTTCAAACCCTCAACTTCCTTCATCAGTTCCTTGACTCTTTTAGCGGCTGCTACCGCTTCTGCTTTGGTTTTTAGCATACTATCATCGTCTTTTTATTCTTAAATCTTCTGGTATTCTTTTGTATACCCACCATTCCCCTGCCACGTTCACGACTCTTGCCAACTGCCCTACACTACGGAGAGATTTGGCACCTCTGATAGCTTCGCTCTTCGAGTCATTAGGCATATTGCCTCTTCGGTATGTCTTGCCGTTAAACTTCTTAGTTTTGGGTACATGCGCCCACTTCCATCCTTTTATTTTACCCATGTTTTTTCACCCTCTTTTATATTTTCTCTTTGCTATTCTCAACTCTTTAACTGTCTTTATGTGACGATTTGTATATTTTTCTCCCCATCTCTGTTGATTGCCTTTATTTTTTACTTCTCTTTTTATGTATTTCATCATCCTCATTGCACTTCCAATATCCTTTTTACGCATAAAAGGATAGTATTCCTCTTTTCGCTTAATCACTCGAATGTGCATCCCTATCTGTCTTGCCATCTTTGCATATTCTTCAGCACTACGTTTTGTCTGTGGATAATCAAAACACTGCAACCATATTTCCCCGTTTATTTTTCTTTTGGTTTTCATATTTCATCCCTTCCCAACAAATCCCATGTTCTCAAATATATGCACTATTGTTCTCGGATGTTTTGCCACATAGCTATTCACTTTCCTAATCACTTCCTCCTTTGTTCTCCCACAAGCAACTAACGTCCAATATTTACCTGACGGAATTAGGGCATTCCACTTATAAAAATGCTCTGGTCTTTTTTCAAATACCATGTTTTTTTACCTCCTATTTCTTATCTGCACATACCTCGCTTTATGTTGCTTCCCGTTCAGATGCTTTCTGACCAATGTCAATTCCTTCTGCATCCCACTTCTTTTTCAATTTCATCGAAATATCAAATAGTTGTGATGTTCCAGTGCAAATTGGTCTTTTATTATTGGGCATCTTCATTTCATTTATTTAGGTTTTTAGCGAAGTTTACAGCATCTTGCCTTGTCTTAAACATTACCACTCTTCTTTCTCCTTTTTTCTTCCTATTATATCTGAGACTTCCTTTTACCACTATCCATTTATCGGTATCAAACCACCTCTTAGCTTTCCATTTTTGATCTGTCATACATTTCACATCCTATTTCTTCAACCCCTTCAACGTCATAGCCATTACTGCCCTTCGTTTCAATAACCTCGTAACTTTTATCCACTTTTTCCCTTTCGATGTTGGATTATGTACCATCTCACCTATATCTGCATATTTTATCACTCTTAACAAAGCAACTGGAATATTATCCTTTTCTGGTATATCAAGTTGTCTGCTCAAAGCTCCTTTTCTGCCTTTGTGTATTGCTTCTTGTATCCATAATTTTGGATTTCTTTTTGGTTGCATTAGAATGCTCCTCTTAAATTGGGATAGTGCTTTAGCATATCCACTTTCGTTTTGAATAGTTTAGCTTTTATGACGTCTTTACTATCTCTATTTACAACCCATAAGTTGTTTGTTCTCGGTGTTTTCGTTGGTAGAAGATGTGTTATGTAGTAAGTATGTCCATTTGAATGTATTGTAAATTTTTCTCTTGGTAACTTTATTGATTTTGCCATTTTTTAGTTTCTCACCAATTTAAATCCTGGTTTTGCGACCAGATATTCTTTTGCCCCTAACACATAACGCCTGTATGATTTTGTTTCACCAATTTTAACACTGTTTTTTGGTTTACGCTTGGTAATTACAGCGTTTTTGTATGATTTCCCGATATATATTGTTTTTACCATTTTTTACCTCCTATTTCTCTTTTTTCAACAATACATCATAAGGATTAACGGTAGTACCTTTCACAAATTTCTTTCTTGCCGTTTCTGCATCTTTTGCTATAACTTTGTGCCATCCATGATTTCTTCCACGAAATTTTAATTTATACGTTGGCATGTTTATCACCTCCTATTTCCCTTTTCTACGAATATAAACATTGTAGGCATTCCCGAAATGTCCAGACTTGATACGCACAATATGCACTTCTCTATCTCTGTGATTTTCCTTGATTTCTGTTGCTCTGCCCAATCCCACAGGTTTTTTGTTCGCCTTATAATAGATTTTCTTACTTGGTGTTTTTCTCATAGTTTTCGCCTCCTATTTCCTTTTCCTTACAAAAATAACATATCTACAATCCGCTTCTATTGAAATATATCCATCCTTTCTTTTTCTTGGTATCTTTCTAACTATACGAACGTAATACCCCTTATTTTGCCACTTTGCTTGTAATTCTTTTGCCACTTTCAAACTAAGTGTCATTTCTTTTTTGTCAAAGCGTTTACCATCAAACTTGCGATATACTCTTCCAAAATAATCCTCTTTTTCTTTGGGATGTCTTCCCCCTTTTTTTCTTTTCTTTCTCATCTTTCTCTCCTATTTTCCTTTACCATTTCCATAAAACCTTCTTCCTGCTTTTAATCCCGCAGTCATCCCCGCTTGATAATCCTCACTTTTTAGTTTGTCCTTCACTTTGCGAGTTATTGGTATCTGTCCTTTAGCTTTACGTTCTGCTCTGCGAAAGCCCGCAGAGTAACCTCGTTTATAGTCTATACTATGATTTACTGGTTTCCTACCTGGTCGCTTTTTTATCATTTTTTTTATCCTAAATCCATACATCTATCGCTTCGTTCGTATAATACATATTTCCATCTATATTCTTTGGATGCTGGAACTATACGATAACTCGCTTCTTTTCTCCGTGTCTTCGATTTTAATAACCTTTTTTTTCTATTCTCTCCAAGTTGCTTTAAATGTGCTTTGTTATTTGACGAAACTGCCCGTAAATAACGTTTTCCATTAAAATATCGAACTTGTTTTGGTTGTGTCCCTACGTATTTCTCAAATTCCTTTTTACCCATTGTTGTACCCATTTTTATCCCCCTTATTTCCCCCTTCAAATATTTTTTACTTACTATACTATTATAATATACAAAGGGGTATATAAACCTTTCGATTTTTCATAGTTATCTCACTGAAATTTTCCTATCAGCATCCCGGATTTAGGCACTTCAGAAAACACAAATTTAGCTTTCCACAACCACTGCGTTTTCTCATATTTATAATAAAAATCATGTTCTCGTATCTCAACCCTTTGTAGATATTTAGAGAAGTCCCCTGACGCTTCGTAAGTTAGCAAAACATTCTTAAACAAAGGTATTTCAAACACCGGCTCTTCCAACTCGTCCACTACAAATGTATGAAAATGCGAAGAACCAAAAAAACGAGCCATAAATGCATTAAACTTTGGGAAAATATATTTGAATTTGTCGTAGTTGTAACCAATGTAAAAACTGATTAAAAGCGGTGGAAGGAATACAACACCAAGCATTAGGAACATTTGACCCAACACCACTAATAATTCAGATAGAATAAAAGCTGTTTCTGGCAGTTCCACATTAAAAACCTTATCTAAATTTGCTAAGATGTTATACCCAATGAAACTAAATCCTGCAACAAAAACCCACGCTAAGAAGATAACCGGAAAAATAAAAGAGAGTACCCAATTCCTTATATTTCTATTTTCAACTGGGTACTCAAACTTTACATCATTGTTTGGTTTGGTATAGTCTACCGTGATGCGAGCATTTATCGGCAGACTATCTGCATATTTATCCATTTTCGCCTATTCTTCTAACTCCACCAACGGGTCACCAAACAATCTACCCTTCTTCTTTTTCGGTTCTTCTTCTTTCTTTTCTTCTGTTTTTTCTTCCATTTTACATCACCCTAATTTAATATTTTAGATTTATACACAAAAAGGACTGACACAAAACTTATTTCATTATTTTTTCCACTTCCCAAATCTTAGCTCATTCATATAGTGCTTCTCAACTCTGTGAGCGATACCTGCTCCAATCCTGAAAAATAAAGCCAAGATAAATAAAACAAATGCAACCAATAACCACGACCATTTTCTTGTGAGTAATCCAGCAATCTGAAGCATTACTCCAATTAGTAATAAAAAGGTTGTATAGCCTTCTAAGCGATGCTCAACCCGACCCCAGAAAAATCCTTTCGTAAATTGTTTCTTTTGAGATTTGGATGGTTCTTTCTTCATAATCAAAACAAACTACTTCACCTCTTTGATAAGGTCTTTATAATCATTTCTAACTACCAATTTAGCACCTTGTAACTTGTCCAATTCCCACACAATTCTATCCTCATTATCAAGTCTACTATTAAAAAATATTTCTGCTTGTCTTAGTTCATCTTCGGCATTCATAATGTGTTTTGCTTTTTTGATTGTATATACATTGAACTGTAATACTTTGTTTTCCAGAAGCTTTGCATTCTCAAGTGACCAATCCAATTCCCAATCAAATATGTCTTTTCTTAAATCATATCCCGAATCAAAAGTTACACCTGCTTTGGTTAATTCATTCCTTGCTTTTTGTATGTATTTTAGTTGTTCTTCACTTAGTATAGGTAACTTTAACGTTGCATTCATTATTTCACCTCCTTAAAGCATTTATCATAGACATGCTTTACTTCCAGATATATACTCCAGCTTCCAGATATATACTCCAGTTATTAGCACCCAATCTCTTTACTAAATTTATGCACGCTTACACTACCTCAACTTCTGTTACTTGTTCTCCTTTCTTTTTGATATATTTCTGTATTTCTCTAATGTCTGCTATGGTCTTCGTATCGCTTATACAAATTTCTTCTTTTTCAATCATTTTTAATTCTTCTCACCCCAATTTTCATTAACTTCAATTAACTTCTCCATCACAGCCTTTCTCTCCTTAAGTTTCCTTTCAAATTTCTCTGTTTCAGTAAGAGCATAATTAGTTATTTCTATTGGTATATTTCCAGTTCTTATAATGCTATAATAAAAACAAAGCCGTACCATAGAAGATACATCTATACCTAACTTTTCCCCCGTCTCAACTATTCCCGAATAGATATTCTTATCCAAAGCAATGGGTTTGTTCTTCGACTTATCCAACCCATTTACATTTACAGAAAAATCCGTAAAGAAATTCCTTATTAATTCTAACTTAGCAAACCTTAATGTTTTACGATATTTTCCTATGTCTCTTATCTCTTCCCTATAACCGTTTTCAATTATACTGAATCCGTGTTGAATCATTCTATTAGTCAGTTCCGACCAACTTAAATTATATATCTCTCTCAACTCAGAAAGAGATATTCTCAACCACTGTGGTAACTGAATTGTTGTTCTCTTCTTATTTTCTTCTTTTACTTTCTTCCAATTCTTACTTAATATTCCATCCAAACTTTCTGTGTATAACATAATTAATATATTATCTTCATTATATAAAAACCTTTGAATTTATAATAGTATATAAATTCTTACAGTTTATATATCTTATATAAAAAGTCATTTCTTATATAAAATGAAAAATATATTAACTTTATTAATACTACTACGTAGTACCAATGGTACATATAAACATATAAACTTTTTTTCTACTGGCTTAAATTTTTCTATTCTGCTTCTAACTGACAGGAAATTCTTCTTTTCATTAAAAGTTTAATGAAAAACACCTACTTTAATATAAAGTTTTAGTTTTTTAAAAAAGTAGTATATAAACTTTTGAAATAATAAAAAGTTTATATGTTTATATAAATTATATAAACATATTAATAACATATCTATTCTTCAATCTCAAACTTCTTAATCTCACTGAGAAGAAAGTAATATATAAACATAAAATCTTCTCTATCCGAAATATCAATTGCATCTGGTTTTATTTTGATATAAACATTTTCATATACCACCGAATCATCTTCTTTTCTATATATTGTTATTCTACACACTTTTTTAATACCATTATTTTTATTCATTTTAATTATCTCACTTTTATCTTTTTCTTCAGGTTCTATATTTAGTTTTCTATACCAATATGTTACGGAATTAACGTCAATTTCTAATTGTTCTGCTATTCTAATCTTTGAAAACCCTTTACTGGCTAATTTTGTAATTTGGTTAGTACGTAATTTAGTTAGAATTAAACTCATTTTTCTAATTTTTCCTTAAAATGTTCAATTAAAAGAATAAGAACTGAAGATTCACATCCATGTTCTCTGACAAAATGTTTCTGCATAGTCTCTTTTTCGTGTAACGCTTTTTCTATATCTATTACTGGTTTTTCTGTCTTACTCATTTTTCAAATTTCTCGTTTCTCAAATATTTTAACAATCTACCTTTAGCTATTACTCGTCCTCTCTGTCTATTAAACTGGTCACGTCTATCGCAGATAGCAACACCGTGAAAATTATAACTAACCTCTAACTTACGTAAAAGATGCGTTGCACGATTATATTCACTAACTATCCTACTTTCCCATATATCATCTTCTATAAACTCCTTTATGTCGTTCCACGTGTACTCAGGGTTATCCGTAGCTACGGTTACAGCACGAAATGGATACACATCAATAAAATGGTATACAAAATGGTATATTCGTGGTTTCACTCCAATACTTTCGTATGCTTTATCTAATTCCAATTCTACTTTTGTTTTCATTTTTTTCATATCTCTATTTTTATTTGTTTTCTACCATCCCAATCTATCTCTCCTTCCCACAACTCCTCTAAAAAGCCGAATACAGTTTTATCTGGCGACCAAATCTCGCACCAGTCATCTTTATGTCTTACACCTCTACCAATAGTTTGTATAAACTCCCTTTTTGCTATATCTCGATAATACATCCAAAACGCATTATCACCAAGTTTTAGTTTCATTGCTTTCAATGTAGCGTCATTTATATCTGGGAAAGGAAATTTAAGCATAACAATACTTCTACATTCATCATCTTTTAAGTCCACACCCCTTTTCATCACTGTTGAGAATGTAATGTCTCCATTTTTTGTTCTCAATGTTCCCTGACCTTTCAATTTTTCACGAATACCTTCAGGTAAATACTTAAAAGCATGAACGGGTATCATACATGGTTTTGCAGACTGTTTAATTGCATTAACTAAATTTCTCCAATATTGCCTCTTAAACTCTTCATGTTTCCACGTCTTATACGTAACTCTATTTTCAGTTCCTAATTTTTTAGGATAAACAATACCCGGAAACTTTGGCTCTCCTTCAATAAAGCAAAAGTTATCAAAGCCAAATATCTCTTCTAAAATTTTCTCTGACTGAAACGTAGCTGACATAAGCAACATCTTATCGGCACTTAAATTTAGTAACTTTTTGACAACTATTTTAGGTTCTGGTATGAAATACTCAATCTGTCTATCCTTAACCGATACATAACATTCATTTATAAATTCCAAAATATCCGAATATTTACCAGTGTTTTTATCTCCTATATTCGTTAAAAACTTCACAAAATTACTTAAAAATACTTTTTCATCTTTGCCAATATTACCTTCATAGTTCGTTTTTGTAATATCAATAAACATATTTTTAATGCCTGTAAACATTTCTAATTGTTCTTTTTCGGTAGTTGCATCCTCAATTAGTTTATTTTCAATACTATCAAGCATTTTATAATTTATTGACTTTTTCAATGAAAGGCTATCTAGAAACATATCACCTTCGTCTATTATCTCAACAGGCTTTACAGGCTTTCTTTTAAGTGATAGAGTTTCAAGTTTCCAAATTGAATCATTCATTATGATAATATCACTGGATTCATAATCTCGATACTGCTGATAATAAGGACAAACTTCTTCACTTCTTCTTAAAATTGCGAACTCACCGCCTACACCTTTATATCGTATTGGTTCAAATTGACAGTCTAATTCCTTAGAATATAACGCTTCCAAACCTGAACGTATTACTGGACTAAAAAACTCACATTCACTTGCTATTTCTAACCGTGAAATTGGTTTCCCATCTTTCTTTGGCAATGCTTTTACGCAGGGTAATTTTTTATAATTGCATTTAACATAAGGGTCATATAAGCAATCAAAGTTGTTTCTACCTTTTATTAGACTAATTCGTAACCAATCACCGTTCTTTTTTAGGATTTTATAGTTATTTTCACAATAATCTCGGACATATTGTTGCTGAAGAAGTTTCGTTGGAACGATAATTAAACCTCCATTCAACTCATTAGCTACATTTAGAGCCACAACCGACTTTCCGCTGCCTACACAAGCTTTGAAAAAAACTGTTTTATAAGATTCAAAAGCTTCTATTATCTCTTCGGTAACTGTGTCTTGTCCCAACCCATTACTGTACAAAAGTGGACTAATTAGTTCATTGTTTTTGTATAAATTCCACATTTTAAAATCCAACTCTCTCAATTTTAGAAATTTCTCTATCTATGTTTTTAGTCATTTTTTCTTTCTCCTATGCTACACCATACCTTCTCTACATTACAAAAAATAGAATGGTTTTGATAAGTTGCTGTCTGTTTCTATAAGTTTTCAGTATCTTTTTTTGGTGTTTCAAGATAGGTTGCCACAGCCTTAAGAGAGATCAAAAAATGTCCTTGTTTGTATTTGAACATTGGTATCTCGGCTTTCTTTACATACCCTCTGATAACAACTTCATTTTCACCAAGAAATCTGGCGAGTTCCTTTAACGTGAGCAATCCTTCGGACGGCAACACCCTTATCTCTTCGTTTGTCATTTTCCACATCACCTCCTATTTCTTTCATTATTTTTTCTATATATCCACCTTCCAATTTATACCTTAACTTCTCAACTACGTCTCGTGGTGCAAACAGCATTATAGCTAATTCTCGGTCATTCATATCTTCCTCTAAGCCTCCAATAGCCTCCATTATTTCGTAAGGCATAAAAGACCACATAGCTTTTACTTTATCTTCGGTTTTATATGGGAATGATATTCCTTTCTTTGGCAATTTTGGATTTGTTTTTTCTATGGACATAAACACCAAAGGTTCAAAACCATCATTTGTGATTTTCTTTAAAACCTTTCTATCTAATGTTTTACACAACCCATGTTGAGCCAAATTATAGGGTACATTACATTTCTCAAATTTCTGTCCATTACTTATATCAACCCAATAGTTTGTCTTATTCTCGATACACTTGACTAAAAATTCACTCATTTTTCTATTTCTCCTTTTAACTACTCTGGTATTTTTCTATTTTCCTTCTGATATACTTCAATTAACATAGCTTTTGCTTCTTCAATGAATTTATTTCTCACAGTTCTATGTACTTCAGCAATATCCTTTTCAGTATCAAAAACAATTTTTAGTTCTGGATGGTTTTTTAACAACATCCAATTCGGTTCATAACCCGTAATATCTAAACCCATAAGATAACCTTTTAGAAATGCCTCTTCCTTAGTTGTTGATACTTTACTGAATATTTCCATCGCTGTTTTAAGGTTATTTTCACTCATTTTTTATTCATCTAACTCCTTCTCAATTTCTTTCATTTCTTTATCTATCTCTTCTTCATTTATTTTCTTGGGGTTTTCTACGAGTATAACACCTTTTACATCTTCTTCTACATCTTCCTCTTCGCTTTCCCTAATAATCTTAGCCATTTCTGGTTTCAATAATTCCATTACATCCTGAGCTTCTGTTTTCGATAAGAAATATTCAGAAAGTAAAAACAGTTCTCGCTGTCTTTGGTTTTTAAGTGATTTGATATTTCTCTCTTCACAACCTACATATCTCTCATCTATACTCACCTGCTTTGCTATCTCTAACTTCCCTTTGAAATCACTCTGTTCTTGTTTTAACTCTTCTCTTATATCCTGGTAAAAAATATAAAATATTGTTTTTCCGTAAATACCTTTGTCCTTTTGCTTAAACATTAATGTCTCAGCATGTTTCCATAAAATTCTTATGTTCGGGTTTGTTAATAGTATTGCTAATTCATCTAAACTTTCATATTCACTGCCCCCTTCAAAAAACTTTCTATATGGCATTTTATCTTTTTACTTCCTTATCATCGGCGAAATTAATATCCTCAAATCTTGTTCAGTATGGTCAATTAATAATGGTGCTTCCTCAGTTGGTATCCAAATTTCAAAAGAATCACTCATTTGAGAAGTGTATTTATTAATAAGTTTGTCGTTGAACCAAAATTTTCTGGTATCACCATCTGTTATGTTACTCTCACCAAATAATTTATAGTAAGTAAAGCTTCGTTTGTTGAACTCTCTGATAATATTTATTAACTTATTAATCGAATACTTACTAACTCCAACCACAAAAGGTGTATCACTTGAAGAATATTTCGCTTTCTTTTCTAAGCCTAAAAATATTTTACTTATTTTCATTTTTACTTCTCCAAAAAATCTTCTCTTCTTCTACCATGATTCATACCTACAAATCTCCCATAGTGTGCATCAAAAATCATCTGGTATATTTCCCACAACTCAAAATAGTAGTAATCGGTAACCAAAAATTGTAAAGGGAAGGAAATCATTTTCCTTACCCACTGTATTCAACTCTCGGCAGTAATAGCTGTAATATGCGGTAGTTGTTTGTATTGTTCTCCAGTACCAGTGGTATTAAATCCTTTCCCAGACTCAAAACTACTTCGTCATCTATCACTGCATTAAATACGTTTTTCAGATAGTCCGTATTGAACATCGTCGTAAAGTCTTCTGACTTTATATTCTCCACTACATTACTCTGAAAAGAATATCCATCTGTCGTTTCTTGCATAACCGAAAGTTTACCATCCTTCATTTCAAACACGGTTACTGATTCTCCCAGTCCTTCCAGTTCTTTTCTAAGCACAGGTATTGTTTCCTTTACTATCCATTCACCATCCTTTGATAATTCCACAATACCATTCTCATCTCGTACAAAGAACGCCTTTGGAAGCGGAAATTCTTTTCCTGCTTCAATTACGGGTATCTTCAATTTTTCATTTTCCGTTCTCAGTAACAATGAATTATCGGTCTTTTCTATTGTTACCTCATCTCCCGACAAATTTCGTATCAGTTTCATTGTCTTCTCTGCTTCTATTGCTATCTCCTCTTCTTCACCAATTATTTCATACTCCAGAAAAGCATCTTTCTCAAATCTGCACACTGCCATTGCTGAGTCTGCTATATCTTTGTTTATTGATTCCATGTATTGTTCTTTGAATACCATTACTGGTGTCTCTACCTCTCCGTTCATGCACACTGCCCTTACTAACGCCTTAAAAAAACCCGTTTCTACACTTATTTTCATTTTTTTCTACACACCCCTTCTTCTACTATCCATATAACTTATTTCTCTGTCTATCACTTTAATCACGTCCACAATTGCTTCTTTCAGTTCTCTAAAGTTCTCTGCACTCTCTACTCCTACTATACTATTCTTTATGCTTTCGTTTTTATACATTTTCTTACTCCTTTTTGTCAATTTATTGACATTCATCTCTCTGAAGTTTTTTAAGCCAGAGACGGAACACTTCCTCGAAAAACAAATAAAAGTCGTCCTTATCGAGTTCCTTACTCCATACCGCATTATTATCTTCTCTTATAACTACGAGATTTATCATTTTAAAATCCTATTCTTTTAATTATAGAAGGTTCTCTATCCATTTTAATTTGGGATACTTCTTTAAGAAGTCTTTTATAAGCAATTTCACAATATTCTTTCGATATTTCTATACCTATACTATTCCTTCCTAACCTTTCTGCTGCTACTGAAGTTGTTCCAGAACCGAGAAAGGGGTCTAAGCCACCTAAATAGGTTAAATTAGGACATACTATTAGTATTTTCATTTTGTTCATTTATAATTTTTAAGATGTAAAGATATACTTGTCCGGGTATAAGTTCAGTTTCTAAGGAGATACTTTTGAGTATGGTATCCACGTCTTCATTACTATTGAGACGATTAATTATATGTTCAGTTAGCGGTTGTAGTTTTTCAATAACTTCATTTGTAAGTTGAGGGATTTTAGCGTGTTTTGGAACAGATTCCATTCCCAAATTCATAATATATCGAAAAATATTATTAATAAGAAAAAAAGGGGTGATAAGAAAGGAAATTATCCCCCACCATCCTAAAAATAATGTAATAAGAAAAAATTTCCAGAAGTTTTTGTGAATACACAATTTACAAAAGTTACCTTCAATTGTTTTTGTTTGTCTTATAATAAGCATTCCAATGTTCTGATAAAATTTAACGTATTTTGTCTGTGCCTCAATACCACAATTTTCGCATATTATTTTCATTTTTCCATCTCAAACAAAGAACACGCTTTACACGCTTTAGGTATTTCATTCTTGTCAGTATTATTACAATTATAATTTATTTTAGTAACGCATAAAGGTTTGTATAAATGTTTATTTACATCATGATTTTATACCAAAGTATAAGTCTCCTTTATAAGCTTTAAAAATAAAAGAAATGTAGAAATTGAAAAATATTTTTCTACATTACAATTTTTTAGTTTTTACCATTCTCCAATTTCGTCTATTTTTTCTATAGTTCTGTTATATCTTTCCATTACCTATTCTTTCAATTATAGAAGTTTCTTTATCCATTTTAATAGCATTCAATTTCATCTATATTCAATTTCATCTATTTTTTCTATAGCCACATTGTATATCATCACTACTTCAATATTGTATTGTATTATTTCTTTCTCTGCTTTATCTACCTCTTCATTACCTGCTTTGTAATTCCCCTTCTCATAATAATCGCAGGCTTTTTCCATGTGTTCCGTTGCAGAACTCATATAATCCATCAACTTTGCATAGGATTGTGTTGTATCGACATATAACCTGCAAAGCCCTTTGTAATGCTCTGTTGGTGCTATCTTATATAGTTCTTCAAATAGTGCTTTAGCTTCTATATTTTGTTCTCTTGCTTCTAAGTAAAATTGTGCTGCTTCGCCATACTTATCACCAGCTTTACTAAATTCATCCCTTTCATAATATGAGTCTGCTAAATTTTCTGATTCATTTGCTTTTAGTTCAGGCTCATAACTACCATAGTTAAATATCTTCTTCGCTTTAGTATATTTGTCTATAAATTCTTCTTTATCCATTTCCATTGATGAAACAACTGTTTCTGTTGGTATATGTGTTGGAACTATTGTAGGTATAGATGTAGGTATTTTTTCAGTTTCCAATTTATCAATGCATCCTATTGTCGTTACTACTGTGCAAACTACAACCATTAAAACTATTGTTTTAATTTTCATTTTTTATTTTATCTCACCTCCTATTTTTATTATCTTCGAATGCTTTTCTCTGTTCCAATTTTCTTCCTATATAAATAGGTAAAATTCCAAGTATTATTCCACCAATTAACATTCCAAGTATTTCATAGATACCATTCGCAGAAGGTATTTGGTAGATAGTGTACACTACTATCAATGCTAACCAAATTATCTCTCCTAAGCTCATTTTATTTTATCACCTTCTTAACAATCTCTTTACAATTTACTTGAATACCTTCTTCATATCTTTTACTGTATCCCTGCTTATACCAACTCCTCAATTTTTTAGTCTTCTTAATTTTCACTTTATTTTTCATTTTTCAAACTCCAACTCTATTTCATCTTCACCTTCAGAATTATCCAGTCCTTTTAATATTTCATTCTTTTTCTCTCTCCATAAGTTTTCCATCTCTCTAAATCCCCATAAAACAACTTTTATTTCCAACCATTCCATCATTATTTTTTTCTTTGTTTCTCTTATAGGACCAAACCCATATAAAATCTTCATTAACATCTTATCCTTAAGAATTGCTTTGGATAACATCCTTCCATTAGAAATATAATTCTCAAAGAAGTCTTTTACATCTTTAACTTCCTCTTTGTGTTCATCTCTAAAATCTTCATATCCATATTTGGTAAATTTTTGAACTTTTCCAGTTGTATGTTTATGTATTCCTTCATGACAATTTTTACACAGAACAACAAATATCTCAGGATTATAAGATAAATGATGAATCTGAAGATTTATTGAATTTCCGCATAATGAGCATTTTCCACTTATTACTTTTAACTTAGTTATTCCTTTTTGAAATTTTTTATAGTTCATTCCTTCATTCCCTTTTCAAATAAACAGCAGTAGGATGAAAATACTTCTTATTCTTCTTTATCCATGCCAATGCTTCCTTCTTAGTCTTAAATGTTTTAGTTCTTCTATCCTTCCCTGCACCATAGTCAATACTATATTTAGCGTACTTATGTCGTCTCTTTAATTCGTGTTTGAGAATTAGTTTACTATCTTTGGTGAACCAGAGATATGGTATATTATTCATTTTTCAGTTTTTTATCTCGGTTTCTTTCATACAATACATATCCATACTCACCAAAAATATGTTTAGGTATCTTTTCTACTCTTACCCAGTATCCAGCCAACCGTCTTATTCTTGCTAAATTCTTAGCTGTATTTACATCGGAATATAGCATTTCTCGAAGTGTGTATATTTTTCCAGTAAGTACTCTCACTTTTGGTACTACGTTCCATTTTGGATATTTTTCTTCAATCATTTTAAAAGGTTATTTGTTTCCCGAATGAATCCAGTGATGTTCCAACTGCATCCAGAATGGGAGTTACTTTGTCTAAAATGCAAACACGTTTCATGTGTTCCCAATCCACGATTATTTCGAGAGAACTTAAATCAGTATCCTCATCAAAACTCATTATGTTTGTTGTTGGTAATCCTTTAACTCCCTTAACCCAGAGCATCATAGGTTTATCTTTATAACCAAAATTTGTATTCAAATAAGTATTTGACCATATAGCAGACCTTACATGAGCAATATTACCCTTATAGTCTTTAAAAGATTTATTCAGTCCTTTAGCAATGCCTATATCACTCAAAGAACATTTAGTAAAGTCAACTAATTTTCCATTAATAAAATCCTTTATCTCTTCTCTTTTATCATACATTATAAGGTCAAACAATTCATTAAGAAGATTTCGTGTAAACTTACTCTGATCAGTTCTAATATTTTCAAACCCCTTAGAAACAATATAATCACAGTCCTTACCTTTTTCATGTACGATTCGCATTACATAACGTTTCTTAACCCCTGGAAGCAGTAAGTATTTTATATATTTTTCAAAATCCAGATTAAGATTTGTTTTTACATTATATTTTTCTAGAAAATAATTATTAATTCCTTTTCCTAATTTTTCTTGAATATTTTTTGCATTTTTAAAATATGTTTGGACATAGACCGAATCCGTATCAGCCAAAAGAAGTTTATAATTGTTCTCTTCAGCAATTAAAGAACCATGTTTTATACCTTCTCGTGCGAGAGAAGCAATAATTTTAGCTAAAGTTAGATTATAAAATCTGAAACCTGGATAAGCAAAAACTCCATAAGAACCCGCATTAAGAACAAATTTTATTGCCTGACGTTTTAAATATAAGGATTTACGTATCTCACTTCCGGGTATCGCTTCTTCCATTTGCTTTGATATTTCAATCTTTTCTTTCATTAAATATTTCACAAAAATTTGATTAATTCCTTCATTTTTTACAAATTTGGTATTAAACTCAGGAATAAAAATCCCACCTTTCTCGGATATATTTTCTGGTGATATAAAGAAACTGAGAACAAGATTAGGATAGTAGGAAGTAAAATCAAATGATGCTACTCCTTCATATAATCCTGCATCAGCAGCCATTACATAAGCTCCCTGAAATTCCTCGTTCTTTAAGTTTTCAACAGTTGTTGGTAATTTTATCCCTTGTTCTTTTGCTATTCTGAGATGAATAGTATCTACTAACACAGAATTTCCCAAAGTTTTATTAATACTTTCCATTCCCGCTAAATATTTGAGGTTGAGAAAATAATCAATTATTGAATATTTTTTATCAAGCGCAAATATATATCTTACATCATCACTTGCATATTCCTTAAAATAAGACATATCTCCACCAGCACGATAATCCTTTAAAGCCTCCTTAATTGTTTTAATTTTATCTTCAGTAGTTATCCCCTCTGAAATTACGACGCGTTTAAGTGGTATTTTTGAAGTTATGGATTTCAGTTTCTGGTAACCTGCCTGCAAATCAAAGGATTCAAAAGTTCTTTCATCTACCCATTTTAAATCAAGTCTCTTAAACCTGTTTTTAAAATAAAGTAAATCAAAATCTACAATATTATAACCAGTAATAATATCCGGTTCTATCTTTTCAATTACATCACAAAAACCTATAAGTAAGTCCTTCTCATTATCAAAATAAACTATTGTTTGGTCTTTCTCACACTCTATACCACTTCTTCCTCCTTTGAAAATATAACCAAATAACTTATTACTTTTATTTGTTCTGAATGAAAAACTTATAACAGGTTGTTTTGCTTCTTCTGGTGTTGGAAAACCCTTCTCTGGTAATACTTCAATATCCAAAAATAAAATTAATGGATTAATACTTACTTCACAAGGTTTTATGTCGTTCTGCGAAATATATTGCTGACTATCTGGAATTTCAATTCCTTTGTAAATTCCTAAATCAATTAATACCCTTCTCGCAAATACAATATCAGCTTCCCATGTTTTTGGATACTTTGTTCTTTCTGTTCTCACTTGCGAAGGGTCTTTAGTATGAACAATAGATAAACTTTCACCGTAAATTCCTTTGAATTGACCAAAAGGATTTTCGACATAAAAATAAGGTTGAAAATCTGAAATAGTAACTTGTCTTTTTTGGTTACTTCCATCTCTTATCCATAAATCCACCAAACTCCCACGTCGGTGAGCACTTATAAGAAGTCCTTTCATTTTTTATTTTATCAACTCTTCACTCATTCTTTTTCTCCTTCTCTCGTTAGAGAACAAGTCGCACATGCATCATCCGTAATAAGAGCAAAAACATGCTTTATCATTAGTTGTGTATAACATTCATTATCTGGATGGTCGTCTTTTGTATGGACGCATGAGTCCGCTTTTGACATTGGAATGTTTAATCCATACCCTTTCCAATATTTCATTTTCTCACCGAGCATTTTTTTCACCCACTTCAGGAAGAACAATCCCGAACCGTTTAGGGTCAAGGAGATGTTCCTTCCCGTTTTTCCATATTTTGCGTATGCTTTTTCCGCCATCTGGGAATAAATATTTTGTTTGTATTAGCCCATTCTTCTGTATTTTTATTACTTGCATCAGCATACTCACTCTCTTAGCATCCGCATCATGGACAACAATAGCTCCTACTCTCCAGTCAATCATGTTTGGTTCGTATAACATCTTTTACCTCCTTTTTCAATGAATACCTAAATGTATCCACCTTTTTACGCATAATTTTTCCTACTTCCATTTCTTATACACACATTCTCCATATTTTTTTATTAACTATCTCATCTCCATTTCATATTTTATAAACCTATTCATCCCATCCAAAGCATCTTCCTCTTGTTCAATTGAAATTAATGTATCATCTTTTTCCATCACATCAGTTTTCATAAACTCCTTCACTAACTTTCTTTTCTCTCTTTGCTCTCTTCTATAAACTTTATCTTTCATTTTATCGAATAGTAGCCAAGTTATTCATTTTCTATTATTTCCCTTTCTGCTCTCTTCAACATCTCGTCTCGTTTCTTCAATACTAACATTTTCTCATCCAATGGCAATATATCCCTTGGCACCTCATCATGCGTTCCTATATCCATATTACTCATTTTCCTCTAAAATTAATTTTAACTTATCTATCTTTTCGTTCGTAAGATAATCTTCTGAAAATGAAACAAAAATACTTAACATTATTGAATATCCATCTACCGAGAAATCAGATGATTTATGAATTCTGACACCGCCCGCTCTTATTTGCTTTGATATTTCAGATAGTATGGTTTCACTAAATTCTATCTTTTCTGTGTCATTCATTTCCCGTTCCACCAGTAATATCCTTTATCCATACAACCAAAAGCTTCTTTTAATTTAAAATTAGAATACGGCTTCAATCTCCTCTCAAAGACTTTTCTAATATAATATTGTGTTTGTTTCTCATCAAAATCATCCCATTCTAAATCTTTAATAACTTCTAAGATTTGTTTGGGTATAAATCCAGTGAACATCATTTCGGAAACAAAGTCAATTCTCGCTATATTGCATGGATTATTTTTCTTAATTTCTGTAATAACACACGGTCGAATCAACTCTTCCAAAATTTCCATACTCGGAACTGACCTAAGCTTAATTTCATCTTTGAATATTGTATCATCTCTTTTTTGTACCTTTAAATCACCTACTAATTCCTGAATTGTTCTTAGCTCACCTGGAAAGAAATTTATGTTATGTTGAATTCTACTATAATCCAGAATTTCTTGAATATTCATTTTTCGGAACTCAAAAGGTAAAGGAATGCAGTATCTACCGTCATTTAAAGTGTTTGGAATTCGAATCATTGCACTCGGATTTCCTACTAGATGCATATCAACTGTTTTTAATCCATCAATAAAACTTTTGTGTAATTTTTTGAGATAGTATTCGGCTATATCTCGCTCCAGTTTTGCTGGTTTCAATAAACCATAAACATGTGCGCCCTTCTTTCCCGAAAAAATAACTGCGTAACTGATATTTCTATCATGCAATCGTGAAGCGAGTATATCTGCCTCTGTAAAAACTTCATTTAAATCTTTACTATCCAAATCAAAAACAAACTTGTCCAACAAAATCTCTTCACCGATGTTATAAACTGATGTATAACACCCCATCGAAGACCCACTCATTAATGATAAATAACGCTGAAAATTCCTTTTGCAAGTTACTTGCTTTCGGTAAAAGCTACCTTTTTTGAATGGATTCGGAATTGAAACATCTCTCGGAAACTGATTATAAAGAAAATTAATGTTATTTTCGTTCATTTTTTCAATTGTTATCCAGGAGGAGTAAAACCCCTCCCATCATTCCATACCTAACCGAACCATACACATCTATTATTAGATGAGAATAAAATATCTAAATTATTTATAATCTCCTTTATTTATACCAAATTTACTTAACCAATCTATTAACTCTTCTTTTGTTGTAGAACTAAAAGACGATTCTTCTATTGCTCCCACTAAATCTTCATCTTTGCCCTTATTAAGAAAAATAGCCAAGAGATTATCATGTAATTGTTGTCTGTGTCTTTTTATTCGCAACAAAGCTAAATTTAATTCTGGTCCTAAATCCATTTTTCTCACCAACTAAATCTCACACGCAAACCCAACTTAGCACAAATCTCCAAAAACCTTTTCGCTGATAAGTATGCCCATAAATCCTTCTTATCAAACTTAAAATCCCAATCAGCCTCTTTATTCAGTTTTTTCACAAATCTTGCACTCCAGCCATTTTCATTATACATACTTTCACTAGTTGCTCTCTCAAGCATAATTCCACAATCACTCACATCCAAACTTCCAATAGATAACAAACAATCTACTGAACCCGCATCTTTCTTTATATCCATTGCTGCTTGTTCAAACAATTTTCTTGCTTCTACCCTTACAATTACCAACCTTTTAGGTCTATCACTCCAATCCAATCTTAGACTTGATATTGCATCCCAACCCATTTATATCACCTCCTCAATATCTTGAATAGAAACTTTTGCCGTAGAGAAATCACCTGATCTATACTCTAAAATATATTAATAGTATATAAAGGTCTAGCAAAAAATTACTCAGTTTCTTCTCCTGATACTTCCCCACTACCTAATATATCCGATATTGCACGATTTACAGCAACTGTTTGAGCCTTCATTAACACATTTTCTTCATCTGCACTTTTTCTACCGCCTTTTGTGAAAAAAATGTCCCGTGAAGTTGCTACACCTTCAGAAATAACCGAAGCCCCTGCTGGATGCCACACTTTCACCCTCACTTTATACATATATCCTCCATGCTCCATGCTAAGTTTTTCTATGTTTTCAATATCCCAACTCAATCCAAAAAATCTGGCTAACTTTCTCCACCCACTTCGCTTAATATGCGGACTTCCTTGTCCTTCAATTGCAGGTTTTCCATCACTACCCATCCAGAGAATATCATTCCCAGATAAAATTTTTCTCTTTGCTTGTTCAAATTCTTTAAAAATCCTGACTGATTCTTGGACTGAACAAACCGGTGCCACTAATCCAGTTTGAGCTAACGGTTGTAAAGACTGTGTTTGTTGTGTCTGTTTTGTTTCGTGAGCAGTAATTACTTCTGGTTCTGCGACTCCTTTTTCTTCTACTTTTGGTTCTTCTACCTCCAGTTCTATCTCTTCATCCTCTTTCTTTATTTCCTTTTCTAATTCTACTTCTGATTCTTTCTGGTTTTCTGGTTCTAATTCGAGTTCAATTCCAACCTCTCCACCTTCTTCTTTTTCTATCTCTACTACTAGTTCTGTACTCTCTCCTTTTGCTTCCTCTACTGGTTCTCCCTTCGCTTCTTCCAACAAATCCTCTAACTCATCCTCTCCAATTATTATTTCAGTCATTTTTTATTCATTCCTCCGTCTCTAATAATTCAATATAATGTTCTATTACAAACAATATCTTAGTTCCTAACATTCTATGTATCTGTGCGATTTCATGATACAAAGGGCTTGTATCGTCTCTTTTTCTTACTTCTTCCCAGTATAAACTCATACTTTTTAATGTTTGTATTTCTAAGTCAGTAAGTACTTTGTTTACCTCTTTATTCATCTTTTGTTTCCTCCCAAAAGTTTAAGATGCCTATAACTCGCTCTAAATCTCCTACTATTAATGCCACATCTTCTTGTGGCTTTACATCTTTTGCTCTAGTTAATACCTCATGCACAATAAGCTTTGCTTCTCTTAATTTGTTTTGTGCATAATGTTGTTGTTCAGCCATTTTATTTCTCCTTCTTTTCACCTTGATGCAACTCGCATACATACCCAGCGGGATATACTAATACAGCTCTCATAACTGGTTTCTTGTCATTCCAACCAATATCTATCGTTCCCAAAAATGCTAACTCTGAGTCCTCGTCCCATTTATAGAATCGAGATGGTATCCAAACCGTGAGTGTTTGTGGTAAGATAATACTTTCATCTCCAATTTTTACGAGTTTTTCTTCATAAGGTAAAGATTCGTCCTTTATCGCATAACCTTTTTTAAACCCTCTCTGCACCATTCCCTCAATCAAAAACATATCTGTCTTATCAGCATATATAGTTTCTCCTTGTCTTTTTGATTTATGCGTAACCACATCTGAAAGCTTGTCCAGCTTTGGTAATTTGCATATTTTCGTTATAAAGTCCTCCTCTGACATTTTAAGTTTCTGTGGATTATCAAACTTGGTATCATCTCCAACTTCAGTAAAATATCCTCTATCATAAAGCTTTACATTTGAGTACGCTCTTATCATCTGTATCTTCTGAACCATTGATGCAAACTTTCCATTGAAAAGTACTTCCTTCACTTCGAAACTCTCGGTTTTCTTACCGTCTTTAACCTTACTAACTTTAACAGTAGTAAACATAGTTGAACGCATGTTCTCTATTTTATCTTCTGCATCTTTTTTTAGCCGTGGTTCTGTTGTTCCAAAAGGAATTAACATTGAATAAGTCGTTGCTAGTTCTTTGGACATAAAGTCTTTAAACAATATTTTACCAGCAACTTTCTTTTTCTCTTCTTCAGGTACTTTCCATCTTTTCATACTATCCCTGTTCAATATCTTTTCGTATTCACTTATCAGTTCTTCAACCGATATCTGGCGTGTTCCACTAATTTTTTTTATATATCCTTCAAAAACCTCTGAAGGTATATCTTCTTCTCTCATTTTTCTTTTTCTTCTCCCCTTACTCTCTCCACTAATTTAGTTTTAGAACCAAATAACCATTCTAAAAATTCACCGATTGCTTGACTTTTCTCACTAACAGATTCTAACTTTTCTAATTCAGAATTCATTTTATATCATTCCTCTAAGATACATTATTAATAGTATAGTCCAACATATCTGAAGAATCCATAATCTTAATACTTGCTTATTTAAGATATTTAGCTTTTCTTCTATTATTTTTTCACTCATTTTTCTTTTTTTCTTCTAAGTCTTTTTTCCTTCCAAAAGATAATTTCTTGAAATAAAGAGTTAAGAATAATTCCAACCATAATTCCAAGACCATAAACTCCTCTAAACTTTACTTCATCATAGTAACTCACAAGAGATTCAATCATTATTGTAATTGTAAAAATAAATAAAATTCCAACTAACATTGAAATCCAATACATTTTCCTCATTTTTCTACCTCTCCTAAGTTATTTTGTTTTCCATCCCCCTTTTTTACAAATCTTAATACTTGGTACTCATTTAACTCACGATGTTTTATATTTTCAAACCACATTTCTGCATCAGGTTCATTATAATAACTATCGAAAGTATATTTAATGAAAGCATCAGCAACTATTTCTATATAACTGTCCACAGGATATTCCTTAAGTATATCCTTTATCGAATCCTCAAACCCATATAATCCAATATTATCAATCTCCATAGATAAGGATTCTTTATCATAATGCCAATCAGGGACGTCAGAAATCAAACAATCATCAAATACAACTGTTTCAAACTCTTCATATTCATCATTATCTGTTTTGTGTATGAAACACCTAATTTTGCCTCTGTAATCAACACTGTCTTCTATCTCTTTGATATGACTTTTTATTGGTTCTTTCATTTTTCCATTCTCTTCTTTGAATAATAAAATTCCTTAATATCCATTTCTGGTTTTAATCCTTCTAATACCATCTCTTTTTTGCAGATGTCCCAACAACTTAGTGCTTTTATCCATTCATATAAACCAAATCCGTATAAATCAACAGAAGAATCTAATAAAAAAGTTATATCTACGTTATCCAGCTTCTCATAATGCCCACTTCTAATCATTTCAGTTAATCTCTCTCGCTTAGAATCAGAAGTAGCTATATATCCTTGAGAACCTTGTCCAATTGCTATCGCTTGCCTGAAATCACTTGCTCCAGAATCAGATAACTTCACTAAATCAGAACCTTCTAATTTCGTTAAATCCGATAATTTTGGTTTATAAAATCGAATAACCTTACAAATTTTGATTATGCTTTGTATTTTATTGTAATAGTTTGAAATAAGAATAATAGGTTTCTGTGTTTTCTCTATAACAGCTTTCAATTCGCTAATTCTCGCTTCTGTGGTATCAATTTCTTCTAATAATATCAACGTAGGTTCAAACGAACTTTGCAATGAAATATTTTTCAATTTCTGCATAAACTCTTTGTTTCTCAAATCAGAAGCATTAAATTCAACTACACTGTAATTGTATTTTTCTGCTATTTGATAAGCAAGTGTAGTTTTACCGGTGCCTACGTGCCCCCAAAGGATTAATGCTTTCTTTTTCTGACGCTTCCATATTTTGAGCCAGCTATTCGCTTCTTTAGTTTGTTTTTCAGTTGATATTAAATTCATTTTTATATCTCTTCTAATCACTATTTTGACAATTCCACCATAATTTCATTTTTTTGCGTGGGACTTCTACTGCACCCCAATTTTCTGGAGTATGAACAGAACCAAATCGTTTCTTTATATATTCATCTATCTCATCTTTAGTAACGTCTGGATGTGTTACTATGAAAATACCTTGCGTAAACCCTGTTTCTCCTAACAATTGTATCCTCTTCAACCCTTTAAAGTTTTTATAGCAATCATAACACTGCTTCATCCAATCTGCACCATCAAACTCTTGAAGACAAGTCTTGCATATTCTTTTCATTTCTCATCCTGTTTTTTTGCTTACTGGATACAATAAAATTACAAACAATACAATAGATATAATGAGCATTGCAATAAACACTGGTACAAAACCCACATTATACACAAACCATACCATTGCAAGCATTCCAAATAAAAACCACAAACCAAATAAAAATTGATAAATAATTCCTCTTTTCTCTCCTGATTTTTTATTTTTATCCATTATTTTCTCATCTCCTTTTCAACCATTTTATATCTACTAAGCAAAAATACACTAAAGCGTGCTACCCACGAAATATAAAATCCACAAATTATTCCTAACCCATAAATAGCGTTTGGTATTGAGTTATCACACGGTAAAAAACCACTTAATAATCTCATTAACAAAAGACTAATTACTATAATACTAATTCCCGCTACTAAGATTAAATAGTAGCCAAATATTTTTCTCATCTGTTTTTCCTCCATTTTATTACTTTAATAAAACCTCCACTCTATCTACATTAGTTTCGTACCATACATCTGCAACTATATCTTTTGCTTTTTCCAACTTATCTTTCATTATATTTCTCCTAATTTCATTCCAATTTCTGAAAGTGAACAGTACAACCCAAATTCGCAGTCTCCGCAAAATCTGTTTTTTCTCCTTTCGTTAATTCCTTGTTTCATCTGTTCTAAAATATCTTGAGCCGTATTCTTACCTTTCATCAAATCCTTTCCTTTTAACTTATGTTCGATACCGTTTAAAGTTTGAAAGAACACCACCTTATCAGCTCTTGAGAGTAACTTATAAATATGTCCTTGCATCAAAAATTCATCTCTCCATTTACCTGTTTTCCAATCCACTACAATTATCTTACCATCTGAATCTCTGAAAATAGCATCTATAAACCCTTTTAAACCTTTGCTAACAATTCTTTTCTCTACATCCAATACCTTCCACTTATTCTTAATTCTATCCTCTTCAAAGTCTTCAAAGTTTCTAAGATGAGTTGTATAGCCTTTATTAATGTTCTCAATACCAAGTTTAGGTGTTTGCTCTCCGATAGTAGTGCTTAAAGTTGGATGAATATTATCAGTAGAAAATTCTTTGGTTTGCATAACCTTTAAATAGTATTTCTGAATAAGTTTATGCAGATTTTTTCCGAAAATAGCATAAACATTATCTTTCTGTGGTAATGGGATAATATTTGGGTTTTTTTGGCAAAAAAACTTAAAAGGACAAGTTTGAAAAGTTGAAAAACTCGAAGGTGATAATGGTAAAATGTTTATCATTTCTTAATAATCTTCTCACCCACTTCTATAATATTTTCATCATCATAATCAATTTCACAACCAAGTGTCCACCATACATCTCTACTCCATTGCGCTGGTTGCCAACCATTAAAACAACCTTTCAATCTTACCCAATAATATCCATCTTCTCTTTTCATTTTATCCCACCCAAACAACTCCTTTTCCTTCTACTCATATCTCATAACTTGTTTCTTCGTTATATTCACCGTCTTTTTCAATGCTGTACATTATTCCGTCTTTACTGTAAAAACAAATTACAGTTCCATCTGTAAAAACGATATCAAAATCATCGTCAACAACATGTGCTCTTATAGATTTGATTTGTTTTCCTATCAGTGTTTTCAAAGGTGCATCCCATTTTCTATCAATCATTTTTTACACCTCCATATCTATTAATTCTTCAATTAATTCTTTACCTCTTTTCCCGTATCTCTCTTCAACAAAGTCGGCGAGACTAATATCTCTTTCATCATAATTCCTTCTTGTCTCCATGTATTTATCAAACTTTGCTAAGTCAAAGTCTGCAATTCCAACCATCCATAGCTTGCCTGTGAACCGACCAAGTGTAGTGTTAAAAACTTCTTTAAATTCATTGCCATACTTATTTAGCATTTTCTTAACTGGTTCGGGTACTTCTCTCATCTTTCACACCTCTTCCTTCCAAGAAATTCCATAACTATATTTTCAGCTAAAGGATTGTTTCCTCCCGTTCGCAACCATTCACAAACTTCTTCATCAGGTAATTGCTCATCACCAATATCAATACTCTGCCACTTTCCTTCTAAACAAACTCTTATATATATTCCTGTTTCCATTTTATTTCTCCTTATAATATATCATTATTCTATCACTTCATAGGATAATTTTACTAATTTCCATTCATTATTATTTAAATTTCTATAAAGAACTGCATGAATATAACCATCAATAAAATAAGGAATTTTCGCACCAATTCTTTTTCCTTGTGATATTGTAACGTCTATTAACCACCATTGTTCTTTTTTCTTACCGAGTATATCCCAATACGGTGAAGGGCAAATTTTATTTAAATCATGTAATTCTTCAAAACCATTTAGGGATAAGTAATCTGATGCATCCTTTTCTGCCTTACGCCATGCTTTTTCTACCGCTGATTTTGTTACTTTTATTCCTCGTAAGTAATTTATACATGACCATTTACTAATATTTAATACTTTCTGTATTTCGTCATAACCCGCCCCACTTCTGCGCATCTCCTGCATTTTTCCCAATACTTCATCTGTTATTTTAACCATACTTTATTATCTAACCTTTATAATATTAATTAGGTTTGGTCTATATAAACCTTTTTAGTTATATTTTTCTATATTTAAAATCACTTATAATGAACAACTGCCAGAACACTTGCTAAAAATGAACTGATTTGCACAAGTGGTGAACATTGCAACTTTAAATTTTTCTCTACATCTCCAAGTCTTTCATAAACCCTAAACTTCTTCAAAGGTGGTATATCAATATCTTTTACACTTTTATAAAATAATTCAATAATTTCTGAGTTATTTACTGTTGGTTGTTGTATTAAGAAACTTTCGAGCAACATTAAAGCGTCCTGCCACTGTCCCTCGATTATTCTCTTAAATATCTCATTAATTTGATTTACTTCTGCATCTCGCTTTTGAATGTACTGAATCAAGGATTCTTTACTGTGAGAATAATTATCAATTACATCCAATAACTTCCGTGCATCACCTTTTGAATAAGAAACTAAACCATTTATAACACTTTTTATTTCTTCTTTATCTTTAAATTTCAAACCTTCTTGTTTGAGAACTCGATATATTATTGTTATTAGTGCTTCTTTGGTTAAAGGTTTAAAATAAAGATTAGTACATCTTGAATATAAAGCATCAGTTACTTTCCACGGACGATTTACAGTAAAAATAATTCGATTTTTTGTTCTTAACTTTGCTAATTCCATAGGACGACGCAGAGCAGCTTGAGCATCACTTGTATTATGCGTTAGAATACCATTCCCTAAGAAGAAGTTTTTATTCTTCTTCATAGTTATATTATATGCTTTTTCTCTACCAAAATATTCTACTTTAATTATTTTAACTAAATCAGGACAATCTCCAATAGTTTCTGGAATACTATTATTTTGCAACGCTTTTTTTTGTCTTCCTTCAACTAATCGCGATATTAAATCATGTATAGTTACATTATGACAATACGGACATACAAACATTAAATTTTCTCTTTTATTATTTTCACGATTCCCATCTTTGTGATGAACATAAATTCCATCAGAACCATTTGTCTTTATATTCTTATGACAACATTCACATTCAACTATTTTCATTCCTTTTAAATATCTTCTATAATTTGAATCCTTAAATCCTTCAATTCCATATTTACTTCGTTTTGCCCTTTCAATATCACTTTTCTCACCAAAAAATTCTTCAAATGTTTTTCCTCTTCTATTATTCCATGAAATACCAAGACGTTCATTGAGGTATGTTTCTTTTTCTTTACTATCTAACGAATCCCAAAAACTCTTAAACTGGTTTCTTCTCTGTTCTTTTACCTCTGGTCTTTTTGAACAATTACTATCTCCAGGATGTCCTTGCTTCTTTATTCTTATATCATCTTCTATACACTTCCCTTTATTCCATGCTTCCTTTCCATACATTGAGTTTCCAGAACCAGACATATCATTTGAATGTCCTTTATCTTGGCACTTAACAGAGCAAAATCTTTTTTTTACAGTAAATCTTTCACAAATCTCACACTTTCTTATTTTCAAATCATTCTGATAATCTAAAATCTCATCACCAACTTTAATATCTTTTAATTTAATCTCTCTAACTTTATTGTTTATTATTGTAAAGAAAGGATGATTAGGACTTGCTATTAATTCTTTTCCATTAATAAGACTTAATTTATAGAAATTAATTATTCCTGAATCAACACACATCCCTTTATCTTTCTCAATTTCTCCTGTATCAATATTTAGAGATTGCATTGAAATATATCTGTCTTGTGGTATTTCTTCGATAGGAACAATACTTTTAGATGTTCCATAACCTTTAAGAATTTCTGTCCCTTTTGGAAGACAAAGATTGTCTGCCTCATCAAGTAAAATAATTCTCTCTCCAGATGTAAATAACATCGTCTTCACCTCATTTCTAATTGTATCAATTCCTCTTGAATCAGACGCATTTAACTCTTTAACTACCACACCTAATTGTTTTGCTAATACATAAGCACTTGCAGTCTTTCCTACACCAGATTGTCCTATAAAAATTAAGTGTGGTAGAGATTTTATATCCTTATAACTGCTCAATATATCTACTACTTCCTTCTGACCAACTATCTCATCCCAAGTTTCTGGAAGATATTTTTTTTGTAAACTCATATTCTACACCTTAACTCCTTAAATCCTAATCTCCTAAGTTTATCATTCATTTTTTGACACATTAATTTACGAGTTTCTAATTTAATCTCTATTTGGTCTAAACCTGCCGTATTAGCATACTCCTTTATTATGCCATATCTAAAAAGTTCTTCACACTCGTCAGAATTAAATCCTAATTCTCTTCCCGTAAAAGTCAGAAACACAGTAATAGCTCCCCAATCAGGTGTGTATTTCTTATGTGCACCCGCTAAGTGTAAATGATACTTAGTTATTGCTTTAAAAAATCTCTCTTCTAATTCTTTTTTTGTTGTTATTTTTTCCATACCCAAAATCTCCTTTCTCTTGTTATTTTAAACTCTTCAACACCTTCTTCTTTTGCTTCGAAAATACCCATTCTCACTTGTTCTTTTATTATAGGCAAAACTTCATTAACACTTTTCATTTTTCTTACTCCTTTTATAATGTCATTAGTCGAAAAGATTGTAACGAGCAGACCTAAAACACATAACGGTATAAAATCAAACCAAAGATTTACACCATATCCTGCATTACGAGGTACATGTACCCAGCCATCTGAAACCAATAGTTCTATGCTCATACGTAATCCAAGACCAAAAGCCCACATACCACAAAACCAAAATACAATCTTTTTAGTTTTCATTCTTTCTCCATAAAAATATTATTCAAGTAGATTGTGCACCATAGAGATAAAGTTTTTCTGTTTTACTGCTCACGTGACCATATAAGTAGTAGCGTATACTGTAAAGCATTCTCTCTATGTTTATGCATCTACTTAAGTAACTGTAAAGTGGTACTCAGATAAGATGAGCGACTTCTTATTTGAGTACCTTCAATTTTATTCATATATCTCGAATTTTCTCTGATTCTCCACACCGTCACCATAATGTGGACATGGAGAATTGAGAAATTTCTCGCATTCACGTACCCAACAATCTCCCCAGTATTCTCCATTCACACCGGGCTCATCTTCCCATGAGAACGGTTCGGGCTTAGAACATATATACCCCGTACAATCGGGGCAGACACACCTATATATAGTTCCCATAGTATTCACTCCTTTCTTCTTTGACGTACCTATTCTGCATCTCCCGAATGCTTCTCTTTCCCTTTGCCATTCCTCTTCGGTCATATCAAACCACAGCCTTTGTGTCATTTTCTCTTCTTCACCCTATCATCCCACCTATATACCATCCGCCTGCGAAGCACACCAGATTGGTCAGCAATACAAGCATGAGTTTTTTTTTTTTTTTTTTTTGTCTTTTTTTTTTCTTTCCTTCCTTTTTTTTTTTTTTTTATTTTTCTTTTTTTTTTTCAATTATTCAAAATTATTTTATGGTGTTGTCTATGTACAATAATATACAGATTAAATATTTTTCATTCTTTATTTAAGTT
>Ga0114919_10000023_pt1 | contig 78990 bp, 63 predicted proteins | sample BlataG_FD_88682 | JGI IMG/M metagenome (GOLD analysis project Ga0114919, IMG submission 88682) | Deep subsurface microbial communities from Black Sea to uncover new lineages of life (NeLLi) - Black_00105 metaG | ecosystem: Environmental > Aquatic > Marine > Oceanic > Sediment | place: Atlantic... | reverse complement strand
TGGCTGCCACGAGGTACTCACCATCGGCAAGGCCGGTAAAGGTCCAACTGGCTGTTCCACTGCCTCCCCGCATGTTGTGGTTGTCGCCCCCATAGGCCGCGGCAACCAGACTGTTGCTTTGATAAGTGAACCCACTTTGGGTAAAGCCTTCATCCCCATTATCGAGAATCGCGACTAAAGTGTGAGGGTTCGCTGTGGAACTATAAATACCAAAATGAGTCCCCACACTGATGGATGCCTGTACGTCGACGAATTGTCCGTTGGCAGGAGCGACTTCCATCAATGCGCCATAGGCATTGAGCCGTCCACCAGAAACTGTTTTTCCCGATAGACTTTCGACAGAGTCGGTGCCCTGAAGGATTGCCTGCCTGACTTCCACCGGGGCAAGATCTGGGCGTTTGGAAAGCAGGAGACTTGCCACGCCTGCCACGTGCGGAGTCGCCATCGAAGTTCCGCTTTTTGTCGTATACCCCCCACCAGATTTGGTGCTTAAAATACTTGATCCTGGTGCGCCCAGATCGACGCTCTCCTCACCAAAGTTAGAAAATGAGGAAAGGTTATCGGCATGTGTCGTTGCGGCAACCGTAATTACATTATCGCCGAGAAAACTTGCAGGGTAGGTGGGCGTGCTATCGTTATCATTTCTATCGTTTCCCGCACAGACGACGTAGATGCTTCCGGCAGCATTGGCTTGATCGATCGCAAATTGCATCGAACTCGAATAGTTTCCGCCAATCCAGCTATTATTGGTTATCTGGGCACCCATCATGGTTGCATATTCCAATGCGCGGAGCGCATGATAAATGGAACCGCTTCCGGCGTCGTTCAGAAAACGCAGCGGCATGAGCTTGGCATTCCAGTTGACTCCGGCCACCCCAATTTCATTGTTTCCCGCAGCGGCGATCGTTCCGGCGACGTGTGTGCCGTGCCCATGGCCGTCCAACGGGTCCGCGTCACCGCTGGAAAAATCCCACCCGTGGATATCGTCGATGTAGCCATTGTCATCATCGTCGATGCCGTTTCCCGCTATTTCACCGGGGTTGGTCCAGATGTTGCCTGCAAGGTCGGGGTGGGTGTAGTCAATTCCGGAATCGATCACACCGATAACAACATCGGTGCTCCCGGTTTGCAAATCCCAGGCTTCTGGTGCGTCAATATCGGCATCTATCAAACCCCCTGTCTGTCCGGTGTTGTCGAGAGCCCACATATTCTCAAATTGTTCATCATCGGGAACAGTTTCTGCAATCGTGAATGTGTAGTTTGGTTCGATAAATGCAATCCGTGGATCGTCGGACCATAAAATATAGGGGGTCATTAGGTCTGGTCCGACATCCCAAAGTTCGAGTCCACTCTGCATGACGTTGAGCGTTTCATGGCCGAGGCGCAGCTGTTTATCGCGGAGCGCGGTCAGGACAAACGGGTCTGCCAGCGTTGCATCGGTCAATTTAACAATGAGTTGCCCTGGAACATGCTCGGATGCGAATGCGCTATCGGACGAAACAGGATCTGGCGATGCCAGATGAGCCGATGCAGAGGACGCCTCTGATTCGGTACGGACTGCATCGTGTGCGGTGGTGATATCCCATCCTTCGGCGAGTTGGGCGCTGAGGACATACGCACCGACCGGTACCTCATTAAAAGTATAAAATCCTGAGGCATCTGTCGTCTGCGCAAACTCACCTATTTCATACAAACCGTTTCTGTTGCTATCGAGAAATACGCTCCAACCCGAAAGTCCCGTATCGGCGTTGGAACGGATTCCGTCACCATCGACGTCATTCCAGAGTGTACCGGTGATTTGACCTGAGTCAGCGTCGAGGGGAGATACACCAGAAGCAAAAACGTTGCTTGCGGCGAGAAGATTCCTTTCCTCGAGTCGCTCACATTCGCGCACACCGAAGGCAAAGACTGCTCTCTGTCTCGAAGCATGCTGTCGTTTTCGGAAGGCGAGCATGCGTTTCAAATACCGCAGCATAAATTCTCGTTCCTAAACCGGATTGCTCCGGTAAAGGGCACCGCGCACCGCCATGCGGATTATAGAACACGCTATTCACCAGACGGGGCTAGAGAATCGATTCTATAAATCCGTAAAGCAATACTCGAGGCCGGGTTGCATCTTCTCTTTTCCACTTCTTAGTTTATGGAATGGAGATAATAGGACAAGAAAATGGATGCGTTTTATTCGCATGAATTTCAGACAGTCGCGACATTTTATTTTCGCCTAAAAAAGCATAGCCTAATGGCAACGACCCCCTGTTCGTGGGGTGATGGGAGTGCGTGCCAAAAATGCGCGACAACGTGCAGAAGATAAGAGGACGCGGTGTGCGCGGCAAATGGCAAGTGCCCGGAAGGCCCCCGCGGTGACTATTGCTTTCTGTCGTCGTACGCTTCGATGCGTCTCTTCTCGTATGCGGTGCGGGCGTGATCGTATGCTGCGCGGGCAGCTTCTTGCTCGTGTTTCCGGATACGTGGCTGCTTCGACTTCCAGCACTGTTCGACCGAGTCAATACACCACTGGGCACTGCGTTTGCTGGCTCGGATTGGCTTTCCGTCGAGTTGCACGAAGATGGGGTTCGTATGCGCGGCTGCAAATATGCGCATTGCTATCCAACTTGATCGCTCAGGAGCGAACGTGAATTGCAAATCATGGACAGTTCCGTCGGCAATGATTTCTTGGGTTTCAACCGGATAGCCATTCACGATGAGCTCAACTGGAACTTTACGCGTATTGTCGATACGAGCACGCTCGGGGTGCCAGTAGGGTTTGTGCGTCAGCGGTCTGTTTTTAATTGATGTGTCCGCTTCCTCCGGAAGAAGGGCAGATGCTTTCACCGATACGTTCAGTACCTCTCCTTCCGGAACATCGAGAACGCTCGCCTTGTCATCAGTACCCTTCTGGCCGACGCCCAGTCCGTTGATTTCAAAGTCGTAGAGGTGCGACTTGCCATCGGAACAATAACTGCGTCCATCCCGAATGCCCTCAATCCAGCTTTCATAGGTGAGGGGCTCATTGTCGTTGAGTTTGACATAAACTCTGCCCAGACCCACACGTTCGCCATACACGCAGGGAAAATCGGTCTCCCCGCTGATGCGGCACTGGTAACCGCAATTCAGCGTGTGGTACCAGATATTGAGTTCCCAGGGGATTGGCGTATCGACACTCGAAATGAAATCACAGGCATCGTGCGTGACATCAACGATATACTCGTTCGCGCCAATGCCATTGAAAGGGGGTATTAGATAGTTGGGTAGCGAGTGGTCTTTTACTGCCAGGCCGGCCCCACTGTGGGAATAACCGACGACGCCCCCCTGATCTTTGCCCCATTTCAGGATTGGCAGATTCCAGCTGGGCCATTGCCCGAGCCGTTCGGTTTTGTTGCCTTCAAAAGTCCCCGTTTCATTGTCATACGACCAGCTAAACTTTTGAAGCTCATCGTATGTAAAGTCGTCTTCCTCGAGATTGAGTAGGCAAAGGTGTCCGGCATGGGAAGAGGGAAATCCGGAAACTTCCACATCGTAACGCATCAAGTAATGCGGCTTGGATAGCTCGTCGAGTTTTCCTGAAAAGAACTGTTTTTGGTGATACCAGCAGGGACCCCAGGAAAGGACACAACCCACGTTGAGGTCCTCACCTAAAATGTGGCGCATCATCGCCGCCGGGTCGACTCCCTGTGCCGGGGCATCGTAGTGTGCACATCCTGCTGCATGGATATGGTGGTCACCCGAGTACCAGGCCTTATCCGCAAGATGGATCCAGCGGAGGAGGTGGAACGTTTCGATGTGGCTGTCGGTGGCGGGAACGACGATATCCTTGTTGAGAATGCGGTATTCGGGGCCTCGCGTATAGGTCACCGCATACTTGCCGGGGGGCAGAGAAACCGTTTCCCCGTCGTGACGGTAGACCTGGTCGTGGAAAAAGAAATCAGGAGCCATCCGCTTTGACCTTGCTGGATAAACGCGCCCGGCAATATCTCGAAAGATAAATTGACCCGTGGTTGGCTCGCCATCGTGATCGTAGACGCGAAGGGTTACGGGCACCGATGGTTTGCAGTCAAAGAGTATGGGCACATCGCTCCGGAACCCAAGGTCCTGGGTTCCCTGCCCTACGTTGAACGATAGCGTTGCTTCGCGTTGACCGCTGTCTCGGCTGTAGAGCAACACCACGCGGTACTCAACTTGCAAGCCGCTCAGGGTGGGTTTGAGTGGAGGCTTATTGTAGGTGTCCATACTGAGCCAGCGGTCACGAAGTTGCTTTGGCGTGAATGGATTATTTGGCTTACTTAAGTTGGTGGATCTCCGGAAAACCGGAGCGGCATTGGAGCTTTCAATTTTAAGCGGTGCAGTTACGCCGGCTCGATTGTGCACCTTTACCAGGAAGGCGGTCCAGCCATTCTGGATCAGAGTGGGTTGAGAAATACCGGCCGACGCCTTGACGCGACTTTCCGGGTTGATTGTGACAAAAGCGAGCACGAGGGGGTCGAGCGTCTTTTGAATCGCAGTCACCATTTTTGCTTCGTCCGATTCCTGTAAGGCGGAATCGAGAGCCTGTTGACGCGCTGGGGTGAGGGGTTGACCAAGGAATCGCAACGCCTCGGAAATGCGAACTACCTGCGCGCTAAGTGGTTGAGAAGCTACGCCTCCGATGACGGGGATATTTTCAGCCAACGCCAGAGAGGCATAACTGATCGTTGATAGCACAAACAGAGTGCTTAGGAGAACGCGTATCATTTTAAGGTCTCCAGTTATTTCCCGTCCCGAGCATAAAGATGAACCCTATTTTAAGTTATTCGGCGAATCTTTCACGGGGGTCGGGGAAATTTGTCTACACTGGGTCGGTCATGCGATTTGTACTTCTCTTTAGTTTGTTCTTGGCTGCTGTCAGCGTAAACGCTGGCACCTATCAAAGAGTGGACGGTCACCGCGTCCAACTAAAAAATGTTGACGGCACACCACACAAAAGGCAGGGACATGTCGGGCCTGGGGGGAACCTGCGGTGGGCCGATCTACGGAATGCCAGCTTGAGGCACGGTAACATGTGCTTTGCAGATCTCCGCAACGCGAATCTCGAAAAGGTTGATTTATTTGCTGCCGATTTACATGGGTGTTCTCTCGGCGGGGCTTCACTGACAGGGGCCAACCTCAAGGACGCCCACCTGGGGGGAGCGGAGTTGGATGGTGCGGACCTTCGTGGTGTTGCAAATTGGCAGAGTGCCGATTGGAGAAAAGCCCATTACACGGAGGGAACCGAGCCGCAGTGGCCGGATGGTATGGACGCAAAAAAAAGGGGAATCCTCAGAAAAAATCTTCCTTTGGGGATCAAAGAATAGCTAGATTTTCTCGGCACTCCTTGACTGGGTGTGCCGCAAGACCAGAGGTCCATGCAATGGAACACAGATAGTTTATTCCGGGAGACCAGCTTCAATAGACACACCCCCTACAATAGGGGTTCATCTAGATCGGTTTCCGCGATAGCCTTGTGGTTGCTAGTAGCTTTACGTACTTCAATCATCAGGCGTCCTTCGCTCATGAACGCGAAAACAATTTTTGTTGTGGCGATTGCGTTCGTTTTCTCATCTCACGCCGATCGGGTTTGCGCTGTTCAAATTGTGCAAACTGGGAACTTCGGCGTTCAAAGCACGAATTGGTCAGACGTCACCACCGTCGATAAATTTGACGGTACGCTCGGCATACTTCAATCGGTAGAAATGGACGTCAGCGGATCGATCACAGCTAATGCGGGCTACGAAAATCTTGCCGCCGTGGCGAATAGCATCACGCTCGACGCTGGCGCCATCATCACGGGTACTGTTGACGCAATGAGCATTGGCTTCAGCCTTTCGATTGCACCCAATCACCTGGGCTATTTTAACGGAGTGCCCGCACATGATGGTGCGACTGATTTTGGGGGAGCATCGGGCGAACTGTTTATGGGATTGACCGGATCTGCGACGGACGTTCTTTACAGCAGTGCGTTCAATTCGGTTATCGAAGCGTTGCTGTTACTCGATTTCACAGATGCGAATGGGCCTGTCGGCGGACTTGATACACTACAACTCGCTGTAACTGCTAGTGGCAACAGTCAAGCAAGCGATACGCATGGAAATGTTGCGAGCTTTTTTCAAACATCGGCCGAGGTTGAATTCGCGCTGAAATATGTCTATCAATCGTCTGTTGCCGGGGCGAGTGCACCAGAGCCGACCGCTCTGATGATGGTTTTGTTCGGATTGCTGGTAGGCGGCTTGTTTAGGCCACGCGCGCGGGCTCAGCGACGATAAGTTTGTCGCATTGGTAGACGTGGCACGCTCGACACCACGTAATTTGCAGGCAGATGTTTAGGATTCGCTGGCATCTTCTTCGTCGTCGGGCGATTCTGGTGCTCCTCCCGTAATCTGCTCCAGCGCAATTTGAGATTCCACTAAGCGGACGATTGCACGGATGGGCTGGTAATCATAATTGCAGTCATCGAGCACAAAAGTTTTCTGGGTGCCCCCAGATCGATACCGGACCTTGGCAATGCCTTTCTTATCCCAGCGTTTTTTATCGAACGAATCTATTTGCGCAAATGCCAAATCGTCACGGCGCGAATTGCGAAGCCCATTGCCGTCTCCCTCGATCCAGCTCTTTCTCTTGCGCACCAAGGAAACTAGGAAGAATAGACTGAAGGGTATGATCGCTCCGGCCATATAGAACTGCTGGTCGATCGCATACGGATTCTTGGGTTCACCCGGATAGTCGTCTGGCCAATGCTGTTGCTCGTATACTTCTTTCCATGCCGCGTCCAGGCGGGAGGCAGTCTGCGCGATCGCATCCTCCTTCGAGGTTGAGTACTCATCTGGCGCGTTAAGTATTTTGACAAGTTGTTTGCGCAATGTGGAGCGATATCGGAGTCGATCGGGTTCGTCAATCTTATCGCTCGCCTCGAGAGGAACATGCTGATACAGCCAGGCGAGTTGGAGGAAATAAGTATTTTGTTCGGCAGTCGATGCATTGCGCTGTGCGTGAAGCACAGACTCAATCTGCTCCGACCATCGGCTTATTCCCCATTGATCGGGAGTGAAAGGTACACTGAGTTGGCGACTGGCGGAATTCGCCTCGTTACGTATGTCGCTGAGAGATGTATCGAGTAACTCAATATACTTTATTGCCTGAAGACGCTGCTCCGGATAGGTGATCATGCCATCGTAGACACACCAGAAAGCAAGCCCCAGACTGAAGAGTGAAACGAGTCCCAATCGCAGTAAATAGGGACGACTAATATTTGCCCGAATGACCTCTGCCATCATCTGCTACTCCGTATCAAATTCGCGAGTGATTATCGTTTTTAGGTAGCGCACCGTGACGGGGTCACAGTTGGCTTGATAATCCATTGTAACTGCGCGCGTGGGTAGACTTGAAGGCGGAAAAATCTCATGCGGAAATAAGGGGCTTCTGGGTTATGTGCGGATGCCGTTGCGGGTGTCCTCCGCCTTGATTCGGGCTCGACGGCGCTTACTGAGTAAGCGTTTTTGTTTTTTTCGAGCCCGAGCCGAATGCTGTGTCGAGACACATTCGCCGATAGATTCCATCCGATTGACCTTGGTTGTCGAACGTTGCATCAACGTACTCCTTTTCGAATCAAGAAGGAGAGAATGCGCAAATAGCCGCCCGTTCGAAACAAGAAATGCCTTGAGATGCGATAGAAGGTGTCCCGCACGCCACGCGAGGCAGTGTTTCCCGTTGATTAAAATTAGAAGAGGAACACCCATTGCATGTGCCGTCAAGGAAGCGTTTTTTGCGTAGATTTGACGGCACGTATTTTACCTAGAGGGTAGGGCAGGACGCAAATATTTTTCAAATATATACGGATAGATATACGTTGAATAAACTTTTACGGTGGGCTATCCAAGAGGATTGCCGTAAATCGCTTAGGCCGCATGCTTGCGCGGAGTCGATTGTACGGCGGGTGATTCCACGCGGGAGGCGAGTCCGGTGGTCGCCATGTACCGCTTCCCTTCCAAGCGGTCGAAGTGACCGCCAGTCAGCCATCCAGTCATGATGCCACGACCGAGAAAGTAGCCGAGACTTCCGCCCCAGAATACATCGCTGAGAAAATGGGCGCTTCCTGCGATGCGCTGAACGGCAGCCAATACAGCCAGGGTCATGAAAACATAGCGTCCGCGAGGATAGAGCCACCCCAGACCGATTGCGAAGGCGACCGCCACCGCGGTATGGGCTGAGGGGCTACTTCTTTCGGTACTTCCGACAGAAAAGAGTGGTAGTACACACGTGAACGAATCGGTAAACTCCGCCGTAAGATCGGCAGCGTAAGGGCGTAGGCGACCGACCAGTAATTTCATGCCATTGGCAGCAAGGCCGGCGGATACGACAGCGAGAATGACGCGAGGGATAGCCCAGCGACGGGAATGATCGACCACAAAAAGGACGATGAGAATCGCTGCGATACCGATCCCATGTGCAAAGGTTTCTGCCTTTTCAAGAATTTCGCCCAGACTTTGCGGGAGGCTCCCTGTTTGAATAAAACGGGCGATTCCGAGATCGTGTGGCAAGGCAAAAAATCCACAGCACAGCAGCATCAGGGTGATAAAAATCCAACGCCATCGCCTTTCTCGGTAGGTATCCGATAGACAGTGGGTAAAGGCGACTGGCTGCAGTGGTGCGGCGCGGTGAAGCATCGCGGGAGTCTAGGGATTTTGGCCACCGGATGCAATGTAAGCCAACTGCATGCTAGCAGTGCATTGAAGCCAAAGCGTTATTCAGGATTCGGAACAAAATCACCACCGCGACAACGCTTCAAGTACCGCAGGGCACGCACCTGTCCGGTCATTTCGAACTCGCCACAGTACACCGGGTCGTGCCAGCCTTCGATATCGATGGTTCCACGATAACCCTGCTGACGCAAAATACCAATCAATCGAGTCCAGTCGGTTTCACCGAACCCGGGCGTTCTGTGCGCGACATATGGAATTGAACTGCGGATCCCCTCACGGCGGATCACATCCCATTCAATTTGGGCATCTTTGCCGTGAATATGATAGATGCGACTGCCCCATTCTTTGAGTTGGGGGAGGGGGTCGACAAAGCTTACCATTTGATGGCACGGCTCCCATTCTAATCCGATAGCATCACTGCGGACCGCCTCAAATAACATTCGCCAGGCTTGAGGAGAATGGGCAATATTCCAATCACCGCGTTCCCAGTCACCGTGCATGGCGCAATTTTCAAAAGCTATTTTTACTCCGCGTTCATCCGCACGGTCCGCAAGCGGTGTAAAACAATCGCGAAAAGGTCCGAGCGATTCCGGGACAGGGCAATCTGGAATTCGCCCGGTGAATCCGCCAACCACATCGCAACCAAAGGAAGGGGCTGCATCGATCACGCGCTGCCAGTCTGTTGCGGTCTGTGGATCAGTTAGAGGATTGCCATAGAGACCCAGCGCGCTAATTACCGGTGTTCCGGCGGTGGCGGCAAGCAATTCCCTAAGCTCGCCCGCAAGCCTTTCAAGGTCGATCTCACCCACGTGGTGACCGAAGGTGAGCTGGAACGATTCAAACCCATGGGGCAAAATCTGCCGGATCGTGTCGACCGCATTCTCGGCGTGCACGAGGGTGCCGATTCGGAGGTCGTGATGATTTCCTTGCTGCATTGTAACGCCGAGTGGTGAATAGAATTTATCGCATGGCAGAATATCGGCTTCGCGGAGTCTTGACTACTGCCATTTTAACGGCGGAGGAGCAGAGGCACGCCGGGAATGGCCATCCCGGCCAGGAGTCCCATAAAGTGCGCGGTGTTGGCCACCGGACCAAACAGACCGACTGCACAGAGGACCAGCCAGATGAGGAAGAAGACGACCAGGCTTTCAGGAATGTGCCATCCGGCTGCCCGATCAAAGCGACTTTTGATCCAAAGAAAACCAAAGAGACCATAGTTGACTCCCGAAAGGCCACCAAACATAGGGCCCGAGGCATAGAACTGCCCGAGGTTCGATACGATGGCGACAAACAGCACGAGCAGGAGTATTCCACGACTCCCCTTTTTTGATTCGATCAAAATGCCAAATTGATAGGTCCAATAAAGATTGAACAGAAGATGCATCCAGCCCATATGGAGGAAGATGGGGGTGATTAAACGCCAGACTTGGCCAGTTTTTAAGGTGTCGATCAAGCCACCGGTAAGGGCAAGACGGAGGAAAATCTCAGGATTTTTTCCAAAGTTGCTTGCGACCGACACGACAACTGCGGTCAGCATCAGGAAAAAAGTAACGCGGCATCGTGAGAGGGTGGGTTGTGTCCATTGCTGCCGCACGTTGATCGTTTTCTTTTTGATTTCTCGCTGACGCTGTTCTTCTTCACGGCGAATGGTCCGTGCATCGGTAGCCGCTTGAATGTAGCGGTCCGCGTCGGGCGCCGATTGGAATTCGGTAAAAAGTTCCCGTGCGCGGTCAATAGACTGCTCGTCGCGTACCCAGATCGAAAACGCGTTTCCTTCTGCATCGACGCGTGCAGTAATTTCAAGCGTTAGTAAATAGTCAGCAAACCGATCCGCATGGTTTGCATTGCTGATGTTTCCCACCAGTCGCATATAGTTCTCCTCGGAGAAGTATCCCGGTCGTCGCTGTGAATTTTAACGACGAATGTCGGCAGGGCTAGCGGAAGCCGTTTAGTTGCCACCGGCGTTGGTCGTTGAGCCTACCGCTCGAGCCAACGGGAGAACAGGATGCACTCCGATTAGGTGCTTATGAGGCCTTCCGAGAGCGTCACGGCCTGCTTACGCATTCGATCAAGGTGATCCATCACGTCTTCGAGTTTTTGTGAGGGTTTCCCGTTCTCGAAAAGGGTTTGCGTGATTTGCTCGTGGGCCTGATTCCACTGCAGCCAAAGTTGCAACGCTTCGCGGCATGCGGTTGCGGTATCTGGTTCCAGTGCCGCCTCATCGAGAGCCGTGCATTGGTCGGCCAGTCGCTGTGCAGCCTCAAGCTTCTGAAGGGCGGCAATTTCGTCGACCGTGCGGGTCGATTTACCTGTATTAACGCGGTTTCCAGTCGTCTGCGCCATTTGGGAATCCCTCCAAATGTAAGTCGGCTTTCGAACAGTACCGGAAGAGCAGCAATGAGGTGGGTATCACTAGGCGGGTTGGTTCAACTTTGTACTCTTAGGTAGCGGCGTCCACTGCCGCTTCCGTTCAAATCGGTATGAAGGGGGAAACTTAGGCTATTACGCCTTGGGATGTCAATGTCAATTTAAAAAAATGAGTAACAAATAAATTAGCAGTGCTAGGTAACCGGGTTATTTGGGTGAAGCCTAGGTAGTCGGTAGGGGAGAGGGGATATTGCAATAAGATCAGAACGCTTTGATGGATGTGGTAGGATTTGATCGACGTGAATCGCTTGAAAATTCCTTGTTTGCACAGGGTTGATTTGATAAGGACTGGCTGAATAGTTAACATAGGCCGATATCCTCGACGCGGCTCACCGCTCCTACCGTTGTTTAACGGCTATTATGGGCAACCGCCACGCACCTGAAGCAGTTAGCACCCATTGCGGTTTGTCGCGGAAGGGTCGGTGGGAAGAAAATGTTCCTGGGAAAGAATGCCATGCATCACTGGCGTCGGATCTATTTTCTGGGCGTCTTTGTGGCGATTCTCGCGTTTGGCTCTGCCAACATGCCGTCCACCGCTGGGGATTCGGGTGAGTTGGCTGTTGATTGCGATGCAATGATTGATATCCATGTTCCGCAAAACCCCCAGCATGCCGATTTTGTAATGCGGGTTCAATTCTCGCAGCGGTTGGTCTGCCTCGTTCGGAGCGAGGCCGTCTACCGGGCCTTCCTATCGCGTGTGGGACTGCATGAAAAATATCGTCGCGAAGCGATTGAGGGCCTTGCCCGGCTCCACGAGACAACGCGGCTGGATGCATGGTTTGCCGCGATTGATCGACTGGATAAGCACGGCGTGGTGCTCGATCCCAGGCAAGGCACACGAAGAGCGACATCGGCAGAAAGTCGTTCCGTTCTTGACGCCTACGCCTCCCTGCTCACGCAATGGGATAAAGAGGAGCTCAAAGGTGCACGTGACGCGCTGCACGGCTTAATACAACAGACAAAGACTCCGCAGATCAGGTCGCTCTGTTATGCGGGTCTTCTCGAATCCGGCGTGGACCCCGTTGTAGTCTGGGAACTCGCAGCACAACGTGAGCGTGGCCTCGCCGATCTCCTGGACGCCGGAGCGTGGATTCCGCTCCCTGTCCGGGACGTGTTCTGGCAAAGGTGTGTCGAAAGCCAAGATTTCGATGCGGATGACACAGCAGCCCGTGTTCGTTTTGCGCGGCACGTTTCTGGCAGGGATCACGAAATCTTCAATTACCTTGTCGCGCAGCTCCGCAAAACCACAGCACAATCAGCACAGAGAAACAATATTATCGCAGTTCTCGCATCCCGCGATGTTTCGAATTGGCCTGCAGATGCGATTCAATCGCTCGGCGAAGAATTTACGCAGTGGTATAGCGCACTGAGCGTCAAAGATCGCAATAGTGGTGCTGCAAAAAAATTAAAACAATTGATTGAGCAAATTGCCAGACGTTTACCAGATGGTGAAAAACTGGTTCTGCTTGCGCGACTTAAGGGATTGGAGGTTGCCGAGTATAAAATCACCGCCCTACGCGAGCAATTGGCTTTTGATCAAGAGGTTCTCGTGCTCCAGGCGGGCCAGCCCGTTGAGATCACTTTCAGAAATCAGGACACCATGCCGCACAACTTGGTCATGACGCGGCCCGGCGCTATGGAAAAAGTGGGCGTGGCCGCGGATCAGATGGCGCTGCTGCCCGGCGATTGGGGAAAACAGTACGTGCCAGAAACGACCGATGTTCTGCACTATACGGAAATGATTGGGAGTGGGAAATCAGCGAAGCTTGTATTTACTGCTCCGGAGGAAGAGGGGGTTTACCCTTTACTCTGTACATTTCCCGGACACTGGTTGAAAATGTTCGCGGCGGTCGTCGTTACCGGTCATCGAGCGGCTTATCTAACAGACAATCAACCGCTGCCTTCGCGAGACGTTTTGCTGGGCATTAAGAATTACGTGCATCAGTTCGACGATTTATCACGACAATTGGAGGACCCTGCGCAACCGCGCTCTTTTTCGCGAGGCGAGACGGCTTTCTATTCCAGAGCGTGCGTCTCCTGTCATGCAGTGGGTGGTAAAGGTGGTCGTGTGGGACCCGAACTTAGTTCGCTAGCAGGTAAACAAAAGCAAGTGGATATTCTTCGTTCGATTATGTATCCCTCGGAGAAGATCGATCCTGTATTTGCTAAAGTTGAGGTTGAACAACTGGAGAGTGGAAAACGTTTTACGGGTGTACTAATTCCCCAGGCTGATTCCAGCATCGTGTACGTGATTGAAGATCCACTCGCAGAATGTGAACCGCAGGTTTTTGATCGTGCCGATGTTGAGATCGTTCCGTTGAAAATGTCGCCGATGCCGGAGGATCTGCTTCGTAGAAGTAGTCCTGATGAGGTATTGGATTTAGTGGCCTATCTTTTCTCGGGTGGCAATCCCGAACACCCGGTGTATGTATCTGACGGGGATGAGTAAACGAGCACCTAATAAACACGCGTGGTTCCATAATGATCATTCAAAATAAACGAAGAAAAGAGTCGAGCCGAATGATTGGTGGTTTGGCCTGCGTCGTTTTGTTGACTGGATGTGACGCGGGGCAGTCACCGCAATCATCGAGTGCAATAGAAACTCAAACAGAGCTGATAACGGCAGCAACTCCTGTGGTAGGGATTGTTGACATGCAGCGTTTATCGCAATCGCTCGGACTCGAATTGCAACTCAAACAGAAGCGACAGAAACTCCAAGTAGAGTGGGATCGAGTCAATACGCAGACGCGTCGCGCGATCACGGAAAAGTTAGAAAGCCTCGGTGGTGATGCGAAGCAGTTAAGCGACTCGGGGCGTGAGCAATTGAGGGAACTTGATCTCGACCGACGCCGTCAACTCGAGGAGCTCGATCGAAAAAATACAGCGGCACTACAGGAAACTAATCGATGGCTTCAGCGGGTACTCATGGAAAAAACTCGAGGACCTATTGCAGAGATCGGAAAGGAGAAACGGTTTGATCTCATTCTCGTGCAACCACGAGGCGGCGTTGCCTATATGCGTCCCGGCGTGGATGTGACGGATCTAGTGCTCAAAAAGGCGGGAGGACCAGTTGGGGTCGTGAAAAAGGATGCGGCCGATAATGCAGGAAGAGTGGAAGCGACGAATGCAACCTCGGACACGAAACAATAATATTAGGTCGGAGCGTCCGTGGACTGCTCGCTCGACGTCTTGACCGGAAGCTGTGCCTCGATTTTCGTCCCGTTCCCAGGGGAGGAAGCTATCTTTAGTTTTCCGCCAAATATTCGAGCTCTTTCGCGCATGCCGCGCAGTCCAAAACGTCCGAGAGGAATCTGATCCAGATCAAATCCTTTTCCATCATCGGTGATTGAAAGTTCGATCATCTCTCCATAGATACCGAGGTTGATTGCCACTGTTCCAGCTTCTCCATGTCGCTCTGAATTATTGAGTGCTTCCTGCACGATACGAAAAATATTGCCCTCCAGGAGCGGGTCGACTCGCACAGGCCCCATTTGAGGTGCGAATGTAATTTTCATGGACTCAGCATAACATTTTTCAGCAATCAGATAGCGAATGGCTTCAACAACACCTTCTTCATCAATAACGAGCGGTCGCAATTCTGAAATTAGGCGGCGGGCATCGTTGATGGCACGACCAAGAGCCTCAATGATTTTGAGAAAATGGTTGTCGAGGCCTAGATCAGTGTGGCTAGTTAATTGTCCTTTGAGTGCCTCGGTAAGCATCTTCGCGCCTACCACATCTTGGACGAATCCATCATGGAGGTCATGGGCGACTAGAAGACGCTCACGTTCCTGGATATCAATCATTTTACGAAGAAGCTTCTCATCGGCCTCAAGCCGTTCGGAATATTTTCGGCTTTCGGTAATATCGACCGCTATTCCGCCGAGGAGTATCTCACCGGACGGCCCGAGTAGGCGAAATTTATAGACGGAAAACCAGGTCGTTCTGCCGTCTAAGTTGATGAGGTGTTCTCCGACATGAAGCGGTGTTTCGCCAGCTAAAACACGCGCATCATGTTCTTGAATTATTTCAGCCGATTCTTTTTGTGTAAGATCATAATCGGTAACGGAACCATTTGTTAATTCTGATACGTCGGTTGCATGATAGGCGAAGAAAGCATGGTTGCCGTAAATATATTGCCCCGCATTGTTTTTGATAAATGAAATCGCAGGCAAGTTCTCCATAAAGGCACGGAAACGTTCCTCGCTTAATTCGAGCTTTTGTTGGGCTAATCTTTCCTTAGTGATATCGCGAAAAGCACATACAGCCCCATCGAAATCGCCGACAGGAGTAATGATAGGCTTTGCGGTTATGTATAAAAGCACATCCTTAGAAGTTTCTGGATTGCGAATATAGAGTTCTTCATTGTGTACGGATTCCCCACGTAGTGCGCGTGCCAGTGGCAGTTGATTGGCCGGATAGGGCGTGACGCCATCGATCCGGTAGCAACCGTATTGCGGGGCCCAGTTTTCTACGCCCGAAACGGGTTCCATCCCTAGGATCTGTCGGGCGGCAGGATTAAAAATCACGAATTCACCAGCATTGTTCGAAACAGTCACGGCAACATCAATGCTGTCCAATACGGATTCGAGCAGTTTTTTTTGCATTTCAGTAGCATGTTGCGCCTCCGCGAGGGCGGCAGAACGGCGGGCGAGTTCAATTTCGTTTGCGTTACTTTCGGTAATATCCCGAAAGAGTACGACGCCTCCAGTGAGTGTTCCATGTGGATCGCGGATAGGGTTCGCAGAAGCAGATACGAGGATCCCCTTAGGGACATCATCGTTGCGGATGAATATCGGAGTATCACGCACAGATTCACCGCGTAATGCGCGGGCAAGTGGTAGTTCGTCGGTTGGAAACAAATCTATTCCGTTGGGGCGATAGCATCCGTAACGAGGGCTCCAATTGTCTGTTCCGCTAACTGGACCAACGCCGATAATTCGTTGTGCCGCGGCATTAAAAAGCATCATCCCGCCCTGTAGATTGGAGACAATAACTCCTACATCAACACTTTCGAGAACGGATTCGAGAATATTTTTCTGCTCGACAGCCGTCCGAATAAAGATGGAGAGACTCTCAGGGGCATTCCAAGGCGATCGGCCTTGTGAGGGTGTGGAGGGGTCTTTTGTAAGGTCGTGTGCTGCTGCGGCGGATTGTAGGATCGTTTCAAGTTCTTTGACGCGATCACGCAAGCGAGCTATTTCGGTTTCGCCATTTTCAATCGACCTATTCATGAAATTCCCTAAATATCTTGAAACCCTAGCGCTACCAAGACGCACCCCGTTCCTCCGATGACGTTGATTTGCTGCGAAGCGGCTATTTCAATGGCCCGTGTGCTTTCGGCGCCGGGTTGCATCCAAAGGTGTTGGATCCCGAGTGCAACTGCTTGTTCGATAATTTGTTCGGTAATGGTCGACGGCGTGATGAACGAAACCCCATAGATCGGGACGGGAAGCGATTGAAGGTCGGGGTATGCAGGCACACCTTCTACCGTTGATGCGGAAGGGTGGACCGGATAAACGGCCCGCCCATTTTGCAGATAGGCACGCAGAACTTTATTTCCATACTTGTTACGGTTTGCAGAAGCTCCAACAACGGCGTGGGGAGATCCGGCGAGAAACAGTTCTATTTGCGCATCGAGATGCATTGCGAGATGATTAAAAGAAGTGCGGTCGGGTGTTTGCCGCATTATACGAGAGTTATGCCTGCCGTGCAGGTGATTCGATGCACGGTGAGATTCGAGATACACCGTTTGCTTGTTATTGCCGTAGTTCCACAGCCGGTCGCAGGCGAAAATTACGTTGCGAATCACGATCAGCGGTGAGTGGGATATCTGTTGATCGCCGCCGGATCTTGCTATCGGTCGGTTTTTTGGCAGGCGGTTCGACGGTTGATGCTTTGGGGGTTGGTGAATGGTCGACAATTCCGGCCTCGGACCCATTAGCATTCCATTGGGTCCATTTTCCGGCTTGAAGTCCATGTTGATAGTGGCCGACCGTTTGTGTGGCACCGTTCTGGTGCCACCAGGTCCACTCGCCGTGGGGACTACCAGCTGCAAAGTTCCCGCGCACCTGAAGCTGCCCCCTAGGGTACCACCAGGAAAATAACCCTTCGCGTTCTCCGCGAACGTACATTCCTGTCTCTGCAGTTTGGCCATCGCGTGTGTAGTACACCCACTGTCCAACTTTATGCGACTCGCCGATCGCCTCACTCGTTTCGATATGAATGCCTCCATTCCACCAGTCTGCTTCGACGCGAAGGCGATACCGCGGATGAAGCAGAGGTCCTTTCGCCTGGAGTGTGCCGTCAGGCCAATGGAACTCCGTCATGGCACGGAGTCGCCCGTTTTCAAAAGTATGTGTTTCTACAATATCGCCTTCACTGGTCCATTCGCGATGTGTTCCGACAGGCACGCCGGAATCGTAACTGGCGCTCAACATCCGACTTCCACTCCCAAAAAAGACAACGATTTCACCATGGAGAATACCTTGCCGGAAATTCCATTTCCGAACAGGCCTTCCAGCAGAATCTGCAATTTTCCACTCGCCGTCGAGTGCGCCATCGGTGAATTGAAAAGTTGAAATTAGAGGCAGTTCGAAGTTGCCCTGTTCAGGCGAAAAAAGTTTGGTGGCATTTCGTTCGCGATATATTCGCTTCCAGCCTCCCGAGGGGCTTCCGGCTTGATAGGCACCGATTGCAACGAGTCCGCCCTGCGGATCCCAAAGTTTATAAGGTCCATGGTTTTCAAAATGGCCCACGTCGGTCATTCGTACGACACGCTCGGTCTCGAGTGCGCCTGTGTTGTAATGGCTCTGAATTTTTTTTGTTTGTCCTGCGCCGGGCTCAGCGGTAGTTTTGTTTTCTTTGGCGGAAGTCGACAGTTCAGCGGGGGATGCAACGCCGTTATCCGGGGGCGTCTCCAATTGTGCCTGCGCTGTGACGATCGGTTGGGCAACGAGAATGACCGATGCTGCTGTTTTTTGTACAGGGGAAACGCTTTGCAGAGGTTTGGCAACGGTCAGCACCTCACCGCCAAATACTGCAGTAAACGACCCGCAGGTGAAAAAGATAGTCGACGTCAGGTGGTAGAAGCGATTCATATCGTGTTCTCACGATGGTTTATGCTTTGTATTGATATTCAATCGAAACAGCCTTACGATTGTCCCAGGAGAGGCGGTTCAAAATGCCAGAATGAACTCCCTCCGTTTCCTTCACTCGTCGTAGTCCGGATGTTCGTTACAACAAACTCCTGTCAGGCGAAATGATAGGTACAATCGCACTAGCATTACTGACGCACATAAACTGGATAATCACTATAAATTAAAGAATAGGCGGATCACGTTGCCGTAGGAAAAAGCTGCAAAGCGTTCAGGCAATCCGGTCGAATGCCGTTGATTTGCCGCATCGCTTTGGATTCTCGATTTATTAGCCTATTTGTTTGCTCTGGAGAGACAATGAAGTACTCAAACCACATCGTAGTTGCACTGCTTGCGTTTATTGCATGCTTCTCGTTAGCTAGCACTGGACCGAGTGAGGAGCCGCAAAAGGTGGACCCGCCGGCCACAGGACAAAAAGCAATCCGAGTCGATCACCTGCAATTGCTTCCGGGGTTTGCGGGCGAGAAAATCTATGCGGTTCCAAGGGCGAGTCAGGGTTCGTGGGTTGGTCTCTGCCGGGGGCCAGGCGGGTCACTGTTTGCGAGCGATCAGGGCGGTGCAGGAATCTTCCAGATTCATCCACCCACGCTCGGGGATACCAAATCGGTCACCGTTGTGGAAAAAGTGGATGTCCCGGTTACGAGTGCGCAAGGACTTTGCTACCACGGCGGGACCCTTTACGCCAACGTGAACGGGGAAGGTTCAGGCGTTTGGGCGATTACCGATTCAAATGACGACGGGAAATTGGATACGGCCAAGCACATCCTTCCGCTTCGAGGTGCAGGTGAACATGGCCCGCATGCGATTTTCCCGACTCCCGATGGCAAGAAGTTAATCGTCATGGGCGGCAATTACACGCGACCGGCTCCACTACAAGGAAGCCGGTTACCGAGCAACTGGAAGGAAGACCTTCTTTTACCCCGCCAATGGGACTCCCACGGACACGCCAAGGGTTTGCTTGCTCCCGGGGGTTGGATCGCGCAGGTGAACCCCGATGGGAGCGAATTTGAAATGCTCAGCATGGGTTATCGCAACCCGTACGATTCCGCATTTTCTCCTGAAGGTGAACTGTTTGCCTATGACGCAGATATGGAATGGGATATGGGTGCCCCCTGGTACCGACCAACGCGGATCTGCCACGCGACGAGTGGGAGCGAATTCGGCTGGAGGGCAGGCACGGGTAAATGGCCAAACTATTTTGAAGATAGTCTTCCTCCGGTCGTTGATATCGGGCCCGGGAGTCCGGTGGGAGTCCTGTTCGGGACGGGTGGAAAATTTCCGTCCCGGTACCAGCGGGCATTGTACGCGCTGGATTGGACCTTTGGTACGATCCACGCGATCCACTTGAAGCCGCGGGGTGCTTCGTACGTCGGAACCGAAGAAGAGTTTATTAGTGGGACTCCGCTACCGGTTACCGATGCGGCGATCGGCAAAGATGGTGCATTTTATTTTGCGACCGGCGGACGAGGTATCGAGTCTGCACTCTGGCGTGTGTTTTATGAAGGTGACGAGGATGTTCGCCCAGCGCCTCTGGAAAGAATCACGCATGCCAACGCTGTGCGGCGGGAACTCGAGCAGTTACACGGCCACCAGTCCCCCGGCGCTGTTGATGCTGCCTGGCCTGCGCTGGCGAGTCCGGATCGGTTTATCCGCTATGCGGCGCGCGTGGCCATTGAAAATCAACCGGTCGACGAGTGGAAAAAACGGGCATTGAACGAAAGCCATCCCCAGCGGGCGCTACTCGCGCTCATGGCACTCTGTCGGCAGGCAGGCAAGGAAGCGCAGAGTGAGGTGCTCGATGCCCTGCTGCAAATCGATTTCAGACAGCTTTCGATCCAGCAGAAGCTCACACTGCTGCGCAATCTTAGCTTGTGTTTCATGCGACTGGGTCCACCCGATGCTGTACAGCGAAAAAAGGTTATCGCCGTGCTCGATGCTAACTTTCCCAACGATAACGATCAGGTTAACGTCGAACTGGCTCGCTTGCTGATTTACCTTGATTCACCAGGAGTTATTTCGAAGGTTCTTGCGCTAATCGAATCGGCCGATCCACCGCAGGTGCCCGCGTGGGGTGAACTCATCGCTCGCAATCAAGAATACGGATCTCCGATCGCGAAGATGCTCGAAAACTATCCGCCGCTGCTTGAGATTCAGTATGCGTTTATGCTGCGAAATCTGCGCTACGGCTGGACCTTGCCGGAACGCCGTCGTTATTTTCAGTGGTTTCTGGATGTAGCAAAACATCCTGGTGGCCATAGTTTTGCAGGGTTTCTGTCAAATATCCGTAAAGTCGCGCTCGCTAATTGTTCGCCTGCCGAGCAGGCCGGCGTCGCTGATTTAACCGGACAGCAGGTGGATCCGCAGCCTCTGCAGGAGGTTGCGCCACCGGAGGGCCCGGGCCGAGAGTGGACCGTGGAAGCGGCACTTGCTGCGATCGACGGTGGTCTTTCCGGTCGAGATTATCAGAATGGACAGAATCTTTTTTATGCGGCACAGTGCGGAGCCTGTCATCGTTTTGACGGGAGTGGTGGATCGATCGGTCCGGATTTGAGTAGTGTCTCGGCACGTCTCTCCCATAAGGATTTGTTGGATAACATTATCAATCCGAGTCGCGTCATCTCCGATCAGTACGGCTCGCATCTGGTCAGCACTACCGATGGTCGCGAATGGGTCGGGAGGGTGGTACCGGGCGGCATCGACGATCCATCTGATTCGATTCGGCTGCACACGCAGGACCTGGGTGCAGAACCCGTTCTAATCCCCAAGAATGAGATTGAGGAAATGGTACCCTCGCCTATTTCTCAAATGCCGTTGGGCCTACTCAAACCCCTTTCGGAAAAGGAACTGCTGGATTTGATTGCGTATCTGCTTTCCCGTGGAAACGCAGAAGATGCAATGTTCGCTCCCCCGAGCGGGGATTGAGCAAACGAAGGATCCCGAAAAACCCGCGGCCACGGAATAAGCTTTCGCGCCGAAGTAGGCAAATTTCGCCGCGGCAGAACCTCTTGGCCAACGTTGATTTGAACTGGAGTATGCTGGCAGTGTGGGCCCTTTAACGCCTAAATCGAGAGTTCGAGTCTGGCTGCCCATTCCTTCAGATTCTATTGCCCAAGATGTGCGGATTCTCGATCTCGAACTGCCGACCGAGTTGGTTTTTCGGTGGACCGCGATTTATACCTGGTTTCTCAGCAGGAGGGTGAACCACTTAATTATTCTATTTACCCCTACCTCAAAGTGGATTGGATCGCCTGCAAGAAAGACGCCATCAAGATCCGCTTTGCATTCAAGGATATGCCTGCCGGATAAAACGCTCGCGTTACACCGCCGAGTTAATCGCGTTAGAGATACGCAGCCCGCTTCGTGTCGGGCGCAACACCCTCAGGGGTTTTGTTGCTCTCAATATCGAACCAGGCATCGTCAAAATCGATCCTGGGATTTTCGCCCGCTGCGCCACGTGCCATGGCAAGATTTGCCGAGAGTGCGATCACTGCGTCGGCGAGGGCGACTTCCGGGCTACAACGAAGTGGAACGCGCAGCGCGGAGGGGTCCTTTCCGTCTTTTGCCAATCGTTCCCTTTCACGAATCGCCCAGCAGAGATGTTCAATTTGCTCCGTGTAACCGCGACTCAGAGGCAACGTCAGCGCTTCCCGAGCAAGCCGCGCTTCCGGGCTGCCAGCTTTTCCGTCGACAAAAATACACTCATCTTCACCGCGTCGAGCCACTGCCGTGGGTTCGTATTTGCCGTATTTGGGTCGGGCAAGAAGGAGGACCTCTTTTTCCCGGTCGAGGATCAGTGATCCCTTGGTGCCGAGAACGGTTTCTCCGTAGCCCCCAAAACCGTTGCCGTTGATCGAGGAATAGGAAACGACAATTTTTTTCTCGGGGGCCGTTTTCGCATCGTACTCTGGAGATGGATATTCAAACTGGCAGTAAACGTGATCGTCGATATCGCGATCGTGCGGAAAGACATGTCGTCCACCGACAGCTGTTACACTCAGTGGCTTCGCTTTTTTTCCATCGTTGCGCAGTGCGCTGATAAAGATGCCGGCCGCGTCAAGTTGATGGCTGCCGAGTTCCGCCATCAATCCACCTCCGGTACGATCCCACAGTCGCCAGCGGATGAGTTCTTCGAGAGCCGGTACATCGCGTCCCCCTACATTGCGATCACGGTAACCGTAGTCTTTGACGCGGGTGGCAATTTCAGCGTCACGCAGTTTCTGGCTGAGAATTTCAACTTGATCAGAAAGCGCGGAAAGGTTGTAGCGTCGCGCGATACTCGGCTCAAGGCGTAATTTTCGAAGATACGTTTTGTTGACCGCGACCAAACGTGTTTCGAGCTTTGTGGTTTGTGCAGTAATTTGTTGCCGCTGGCTGTCAGTAGCATCCGGTTTGCCCGCAAGCGCCGATAACTGGTTGCTTAGCGCCGCGATCTTTTTAGGAAGTTCGATCAATTCACGGTCAAATTTATCGAGCAGGGCAAGCGTTTTTTTGTCGCTTATTTTCTTCTTCGCTGCCGCCATTACTCCGGCGAACTCTTGCTTTGCGTGGGCGAGTGTTTTCTGGGCCGCTGCATGTTGCTCCGCCATAACTGGGTCGGTGGGCAGCGGCTTTTGCCAGCTATCGTTTCCGGGGAGATTGTCGCGGTGCCACTGGGCGCGAATATGGTGGATGGGTCCGATCAGGTTTTTCTTGATCAGTTGAACTGCGTTTTCGTACAGCACGCTATAGTGCCGCTGATGGCCAACTGCGAGGAGCTTGTCGGTTTCGTCGGCCACGCGTCCCATTTCTTTGCACTCGTGGACGCTGTGGGCCATGAGTTTTTCACAAAGGACGTGCTTGCCTTTGCGCATCGCTTTAATCGATGCCGGGGCGTGCAGGTGGAGCGGGAGGGCAATAATGACCGCCTCCACGTTCGGATCGTCAAGTAACTGTTCATAACCATCTTCGTAGACGGCCACTTCGTTGCGCGCGACCGATTCATCTGCCCAGCCGTACACTTTCAAAAGACCGGGTCGGACGCGACGGGCATTGGCGCTTGATTTGTCGCCATGGAATGCGCGATAGACATTGTAAGGCCGGATGTCAGCGATCGCGACCACTTTGGCATATTGGGGATTCAGGGCACCGATCAGCACGCCGCCTTCATCCCCCGTGCCAATCACACCGATGCGGACCGGCCGATCCACCGTGCCATACTGAAAATATTTTGCGCCCAGCCCGTTTCCTGAGGAAAGATTCTGGTCGACCGATTCGGCGAGCAGTTTTCCAGAGGTATGCGCACTCCCAACGGCAGCATAAAAATTCTCCATGCCGACTTCTTTATCTTCGGGTCGAATGTTCATACTGTGTACTCCTTCCGCGCAACGTCAGGAGCGATACCTTCAGGAGTCGCGTCACTCTCCGGGTCGAACCAGGCGGGGTCAAAAACCAATCGCTTTTGTGAGTTAATCGCTTGGTTGGCCACCAGCGCGATCACTGCATCGGCCAAGGCCACTTTGGGGCCACACCGCGGCACGTTGGTGGGGCTCGGGTGACGAATACACCACGCCCAGTGTTCGATTTCTTCGGTGTAGCCGCGGCTGACTGGTCCGGAGGCCGCCTTGACTTCCGCTGCTGCGTGCGTCCCGCTTTCGGTCGTATCGAGTACCGGCCCCGCTGCTTTATCGGCCTGGATGGTCGTGGGCTGGTCTTTGCGGTAAAGCTCGACTTCTTTTTCTTGCTCGATAACAATCGTCCCCTTGGTTCCCATGACGATTTCGCCGTAACCACCGAGTCCGTTCCCATTAATCGACGAATAGGTCACGACGATCTTTTTGTTCGGATCGCTGTCGTAATCCGGTGCAGGGAATTCAAAGTTGCAGTAGACGTGGTCCGCCGCATCGCGGTCGGGTGGGAAAAGATGCCTACCGCCGACGCCGGTCACTGAAAGCGGTTGGACCTTTTTCCCGTCGTCGCGGAGTGCACTAATAAAGATGCTTGCCGCGTCGAGTTGGTGGCTGCCGAGTTCGGCCATTAAGCCCCCGCCAGTACGGTTCCAGAGCCGCCACCGAATGAGTTCTTCATGCGGCGAAAACGTTTTAACCGATCCGTCGGGAAGTGTGAGCTGGGGCGATTGGTACCCGTATTTACTCGGGTCGATCTGTGCGTCGAGTAGTCGCATTCGTGCTAGTTGACGTTTGGCTTCGGCCACATCGCGCTGCGCACGTGCGCCGGGACTCCACGGGGCGTCTTCGGCCGCCAATTGTTCAAAAAGTTGTGCCGAGTCGGTGGCATAGCGGTTCATTTCTGTACGCAAGGCGTCGTCCGGTAGCGGTTGCTGCCAACTGTCGCGGCCTGGCAGGTTGCCTCGATGCCATTGGGCGCGAATATGATGCAAATCACCGATCATTCCGCGGCGAATCATTTCGCGGGCGTTGTCGTAAAGGATGCTGTAATGTCGCTGATGCCCCACGGCGAGAAGTCGATCGGTTTGCTCAGCTGTGCGCGCCATTTCCTTACACTCGCCGACGCTGTGTGCCATAAGTTTCTCGCACAGAACGTGTTTGCCTTGACGCATTGCCTTGACCGAGGCCTCTGCGTGGAGATGGAGCGGAAGGGCGATAATCACACCCTCAATATTTGGATCATCGAGCAGCTCTTCATAGCGATCGGAATAGACGGCGACATTGCGGCGGGCGTCAGCCTCGTCGTCATAACCGTATTTACTGATCAGGCCGGGCCGAGCAGTCAGTGCGCTGGTGCTCGAACTGTCACCGTGGAAAGCGCGGTGGATGTTGTAGGGGCGGATGTCCGCGATGGCGGCAACCTGCACATAGTTGGGATTAATGGCGCCCATCAACACCCCACCCTCATCTCCGGTGCCGATGACACCGACGCGGACAGGATTTCGGACACTACTTCCATAGCCGAAGTAGACACTGCCTAGACCAATACCGCCGACAACACCTGCAGCGACACCGCCACGAAGTAAATCGCGCCGCGTCAGACCACTCCGTTGACTAGATTCGCGCTGTTGCATCGTGCCAGGATCGCTTCCACGTTCAGTTGAGGGCATGAGATGGTTTCCGTGAGAACGCCTAGGAGTTAGTACGTGGCCCAGGGCCTGTGGGTTTGCAGGATCCGCCTCCCCCCATTGTAGGCAGAAAGTAGTCGATTCCGCACCATCTTCCTGAGGGGGTCACCGCGAGCAGGAGACACCCGATCAACATGACCACCTGGTAGCCGATCGTGCTATATCCAGCTATCCAAGGGGGTTGCGAGGCGATTACGGTGAGTAAAAAAAGACCGGCGGAAATGGCGGCAAAACGGCTCAGAAATCCTACCACCAGACACCCACCGATAAGAAAGTGGGTGACCATCAGAAACCGATCAAATCGGGCAACTGTATCATGGGATCGGGGAAGTGGTACTCGCTGGTGGGCCGTTTCCGTAACGGCTAAGGCGGCGAGTTCATCGCGAAGCTCGTCTTCGATCACATTTACTGCAGTCTGGAAAGCTGCCGCCGCGGTTTTCAGTTCAGCCTGTTTTGCGGCAATCCGCTGCTGCTGGTACGGTACGTCCGAGGCAGTCGCGGTCTGCTGCCAGTCGTGGAGACGGGCCCGTTCGTGCCGATAGGCAGCAATATCGTCTCGATTCGTAATGAAATAGTCGTCCAGCTGCCGCAGGTAGTAGGAGAATACTTTGTCCGCGCGTTTGAGTTGGTCTGGGTCGTATTGATAAAATATATTCGCTTTCAGGCGTAAGCGACCAAAGTCGAAAACGATTTGTTCCTGCCAGGCGGCGTAGGGAGCCGCATGGAAGGCGTCCCACTGAGCCGAACGTGCGGGATGCGGGTTGGGAGCGTCGACCCGCGGAATCGCGGCAAGTTCCATGAACCGGTGGTAATGGGGTAGGTTGGCTTTGTAGAGGGGTGCGAGCGGGCCCTTGGCCTGGGAGAGAAATCCCACAGAGGAAAAATTGCGATCAAGATTTTTACTTCGGCCACTTTCGAAGAAATACCAGCCGATTGCAAGTCGAAGTGCGACCAGGAGGATGATCACCGCCGATGGATAGAGGACACGATTTTCCATGGGGGATATTTCCTGAGTCGGTTTTACGTGTCGCGAGGGAGTGGGTGGGTCGTACGGCCCGGCAGGAAGCGGCCTTAGAGTTGGGGGTCCGTTTGCAACACTGCTCATTGTAGAGAAAATGAGCACTGGTGGCCAGTGTTATCGCAGCGTGTAATGTTTCGCTATGGCGGGGTGTGACTATTTTATTAAGAGAAAGAAGACGGCGATGCGATTGTTATTAGGTTACCCGGTCGAAGCAAAACATGTTGCCCAAATCCAGGCGGCCGCCGGTCCCTATGAGGTCGTTGTAGGAGAGCAGGATCAACTAGCGGAGTTACTTCTGCAAGCCGATCTTTTCTGCGGGCACGTGAAAGTGATGGTAGATTGGAAAAGTATTGTAAGGCTCGGGCGTCTGCAGTGGATTCAGTCGTCGGCAGCGGGACTCGACCATTGCCTTGATCCGGCGGTCGTTCATAGCGAGATCGTCATTTCAAGCGCATCGGGCGTGCTGGCCGATCAGGTGGCCGAACATACGATGGGTCTCATCGGTGCGGTACTGCGTCGATTGCCTGACTTTCTGGAGGCGCAAGGCCGGCGCGAATTTTTGCGCCGGCCTACGCGTGACTTGCATGGCTCGACGGTGGGTATCGTGGGTTTTGGCGGGGTCGGTCGTCGTCTCGCAGAATTGCTTGCTCCTTATCGTGTCCGGATTGTGGCCACCGATTATTTTCCAGTTGATCCACCCGATCACGTGGACGTCGTCTGGCCGCGAAAAAAACTTCCGCAGCTCCTAGCGGAGAGCGATATTGTCGTGCTTTGCGTGCCGCTTACCGATGAAACCCGCGGATTAATTGATAAAAATAATTTCCAGGCAATGAAGCCAGAAAGCGTGCTGGTCAACGTCTGCCGCGGTTCGGTGGTGGTAGAGCACGATCTAGTGGCCGCACTCCTCACGGGTCAGATTTCTGCGGCGGCCATTGATGTAACGCGTGACGAACCTCTCCCGGCACAAAGTCCACTCTGGGAGGCTCCGAATCTCTTGATTACGCCTCACGTCGCCGGCCAGGCAGCGAACCGCATCGATCGGATGACACATTTCTTTTGCGAGAACCTGACACGCTATCAGCAGGGGCGACCGCTTGTGAATCTGGTCGACAAACAACTCGGCTTTCCGCGTCCTGCAAGGTAACTGCCGCCGCAAGAGGCACTGATAGCTCGGCGTCCGTATACGTTTCAATACACACGCCATAGATATAAGTAACGGTTTATTCGACGAGCGTCGATTTGTTTTTTTAGGTCACTTGATCTTGTGCGACACGGAAAATCGCTTTTAATGGAGCGATACTCCCTAGTTTGTTCAGTGTGCAATGATTGAGGTGTGCGACGATGTCGACAACGCGGATTTTAAAAGAGTCACCAACGCTCACTCTTGCCGGGAGTATTTCGGAGCGTTGCCCGGAACATCTCGTTGCTGAATACGATGGATTAATAGACAACCAACGTTTCAGCTGGACTGAACACCACCGCCTGCTGCGGCAGTTAGGTGAGGGAGGGCAAGGGATTGTTTATCTTACCGAACGCAGAGGCGCCGATCATTTTACGTTACCTGTTGCGCTGAAAATATTTTCTCCAAGTTCTTTTGATACCGAATCGGCCTACGATGAGTCGATGGCACGCATGGCGCGGGTGGCTGCGATGGTTGCACAAATTCAGCAGGACAACCTGCTCGATGTGCACAATTTTGTCGACCACCGCCGGATCCGGATGATGGAGATGGAGTGGATTGATGGCTACGATATGGGCCGCTTGCTCACCGATGCGATGCTCGACCGCTCGTGTGAACGCGTGAGCCGACGACGTTGGGATTATATGAACAATGTGATTGTCACGGCGGGTCCTGTGCATCCGCGGCTCAAGCCGGGCGTGGCCGTAGCAGTCCTGCGTGATGTATTGGGGGCACTCGCCGCGCTGCACCGAGAAGAAATTATCCACCGGGATGTGAAACCTTCAAATATCATGCTCAAGCGAACCGGGAATGCCAAACTAATTGACATAGGTTCGGCAGCGGAAATGTCGGATGAACCGGCACGGCAAATGTGTACCCCGGCATATGCGGCGCCAGAAGTTTTAGAAGCGGGGGAATTTTCTCCGCGATCCGATCTCGCCAGCCTCGGCTACGTGTTGATTGAGATGCTCTCGGGACAACCACCGTTCCACGGCATCACTGAATATGGGCCCCTGTTGGAAGCGAAAAGAACCCTCCCGCATCGACTGCATGAGATCCTTCCGGATGAAGTCGTCGTCAATGATTTACTGATGAATTTCTGTATGGGGCTCATCGCGCCGGATCCGGCGCGGCGATTCCCGAATGCGGAAGCGGCTGATTTACGGGAAGAGGGTGCAGCCCACTTCCTGCGTCAACTCACGCTCAATGACTTGGGCAGCGAATACGGTAACGAGATTCGACTCTGGCTCGAAGAAATCGAGTAGCTGCTCGTTATTGAGTGATTTTGAGTTGTGGTATCGTTTTTTGTAGTGCGGCGATTCCCGCGGGGCTCACCCGGGTAAAGGCGACGTTCAGCTCCTTGAGATTCTTCAGCGACTTAAGCTGCGCGAGGCCTTTATCCGAAATGGTGGTTTCACTCAGATTGAGCGATTCGAGTCTTTTCAGTGGCTGAACCGCTTCGATGCCTGCGTCTGTCACGCTGGTGTTCTGCAGGTTGAGCCAGCGGAGGTTGGTGAGGTCCTTAAGCTGTGTCAGGCCCAGATCCCCGATTTGCGTGTTCCAGAGGTTGAGCCGCTCGAGTTTTTTTAGATTTGCTAATTTCGCCATTCCGGCATCATCGGTTTGCGTTTCGCTCAAATCGAGATTAGTCAGCGTGTCGGCCGAAGCGGTGAGGTTATTGAGCGTGCTTCCCGAGATGGCCGTATCCCGCAGCGAGAGTCGCTTGAGGCGTACCATCGGCGCAAGGGCGGCCAGGGCATCGTCGCTGATGTAGGTCCGGAATAAGTACAATTCGTCGAGCTTGGTGTGCCGGGCGAGGTGGGCAGCCCCGTCATCGGTCACACTGCAATCTTCGAGCCAGAGGCCGCGGAGTTTGGGAAACGCTGCTAGAATTTCCACGCCGCTGTCATCCACGGCCGGACACCGCAGTTTGAGTCGCTGCAGATTCGGCAGTCCGGCCAGCGGCCGGAGTCCTTCGCTGGTGACCATCGTGCAGCCGCGCAGATCAAGCACCTTGAGCTTTTTGAGCTTAGCGAGGTGCGCAAGGCCAACGTCGGAAAAGTTATTGTAGAGCAGAATTAATTGTTCGAGGTCCTGCATCTGGCTGAGGGTCTCCAGCGCAGAATCATCCAGATAGGTACTGCGACGGAGGTTGAGAACCTTGAGATTGGGGAGTTTGGTGAGTGCGTGAATCCCCTCGCCGGTGATCTCGGTATTTTCGAGTACCAGGGTTTTCAGTTTCGGGTTTTTCGCCAGCAGCGGGAGAGCGGCATCGGTGATCGATGCCCCCCAGAGCGTAAGGCGATTGAGTTCGGAAAAAGCGGAGAGCAGCTGCAATTGATCGAGACCCACGTCGGCTTCGGCCAGATTGACCCCCGTGACGCGGCCGGATTTGTCTGTTTTGATTTTTGCGCCGCGTGCTTCAAGTGATTGAACGACCGCATCGGGCGCCGCGGCAAAGAGTGGCCCGCAGAGTGCGAGCAAAAACAGAAGCGGAGCGACGGAGCGGGCGGGCATGAAAAGATTCCTAGGAGGTGGGGCGAGCCAATTATTTTACGGCAGGGGGGGGCGGTGGGGAAACCGCCCGTTTGGGTCAAAAACACAGGTCGGTGCTATCAATTGCAGCCATAGCACAGGCAGGTTAAATTGTGGGGGTGCAGTGGGTGGCAACAAAGGTTGCCTCCGCGAACTCCCACCCCGTCCTAGAGAGGCCCACCGATGGCTACAAGAATCACCAGGCGTTCTTTTGTACAAAAATCTTCAGCCGTTGCTGCCGGATACTGGGTGGCGGGTGGCGTGCAGGCGGCGGAAAGCAAGTCGGCCAATGAAAAGGTACAGTTTGCCTGTATCGGGATTGGTGGCAAGGGCTCGAGCGATTCGGCCAATGCCGGCAAGAGCGGCGAGGTGGTCGGTATTTGCGACACAGACAGTAAGCGATTGATGGGCGCTTCGAAACGCTTTAAAGGCGCAAGCACGTTTGCCGACTTTCGCGAGATGCTCGATACGCTGGGTGACAAGGTCGATGCGGTGACCGTGAGCACACCAGATCACACCCATGCAGTCGCCGCGGCGAAGGCCATGTCGATGGGCAAGCATTGTTTCTGCCAGAAGCCCCTTACACACACGATTTACGAAGCTCGCTATCTAGGAGAACTTGCGAAGAAGATGGGCGTGGCGACCGAGATGGGCAATCAAGGCACATCCAATAATGGTCTGCGTGAAGCAGCAGCGATCACACAAAGCGGTGGTATTGGCGACGTGAAGGAAGTGCACGTCTGGACCAATCGACCGGTCTGGCCACAGGGCGGGTCGCGACCGGAATCGAAGCCAGTTCCCAAAAGTCTTTCCTGGGATGAATGGTTAGGGCCGGCACCGGAGCGGCCTTACGGCAATGGATATCATCCCTTTGTTTGGCGCGGCTGGTGGGATTTTGGCACCGGTGCCTTGGGCGATATGGCCTGCCACACGTTCAACATGCCTTTTGCGGCGCTGAATTTGCGTGATCCCGTTTCGGTCCAGGCGGTTAGCTCGGGGCACAATGGTGAAAGTTATCCGAAATGGTCGCAGATTCACTTTGTGTTTCCTGCCACCGACAAGCGCGACGCCGTGGACGTCTACTGGTACGACGGCGGCAAGCGACCGGATGCGTCGATGGTCGGCAAGCCGCTTTCCTCTTCTGGTGCGCTGCTGGTGGGTACGGAAGGCAAAATCTATTCGCCCAAAGATTACGGCGAGGAATTTGAAATGATCGGCGCCGATAATAAACCGCTGCCGAAGCCGAAGGTGGAATACGACCGCTCGCCCGGTCACTTCCGTGAGTGGGTCCGCGCGATTCAGGGCGGTAAGCCGGCGATGAGCAATTTTATTGATTACGCCGGACCGCTGACCGAGACAATTCTGCTCGGCAACCTGGCCGTCTGGGCGGCTGCACCGGGTGGTGAGGGCAAACGGGTGGATTGGGACGCCAAGAAGTTGGTGGCTCGGGACGCCCCTGAGCTTGCCACGATCGTTCGGAGCGAATACCGACCGGGCTGGGAACTTGCGGGTAACGTAACGGCCAGCGCACCACAGCGTCGCGGTCTCTTGGGTCGGCGCCGGGGCTGATTGGGGCGTCAGAAAGCAGCGTGCGGGACTTGACGCTAGAGGTGGGCGACCGCGGGGTGAATGTCTATATTGTCAAGGCCGGCCTGGTCGATACGGATTCGACGCGAATGATCCCCGATTCGCAGAAATTTTTCGACGGACATACTCAACAGAACATGGTCGGCGACCGCGTGTTAACCGCCAAGGACGTCGCCAACGCCGTGTTGTTCCTTGCCAGCCCGCTCAGTGACCTGATCCAGGGCGAAATCCTTACCGTAGACGGCGGCTCGGCGATTCACATTTAGCGTGACAGCTCCACATAGCCGACGTCGCCAGAGTTTGGAGCGTTGACAGTAACCCCGAATCTCCCAAGGTCTGGCGACTTCTCCTGCCTGGGTGGGACGAGTCCCTGAGCCCTACTCCCGCCCATAGGCGAAAACCATCGGGTAGTCGTCGTACGTTGGATTATGATCGACCGCGGTTTGATAGCCTTGGCGTTTGAGGATATCGAGGACAGCGCCGAGCGGTCCTTTTCCTCGATGGACTTCGATGGCAATTTGATGGATACGCGGCCAGTGCTCGTTTCGAACGCCGCTGAGAATGTCGACCTCGGCGCACTCGGCGTCGATCTTCAATAGATCGATCTGTTCGAGATGCTCCTCGTCGATCATGTCTGAAAGCGATCGCAACTGACACTCGACGTCGACCGTCTTGCCGTAGATTTTGTTGACCGTCGTCGCCAGCCAGCCGCGGCACACTCTGGGTAGCATGGCGATCGATTTGCGGAGAATGGGGTTTTTCAATTGCTCGAACGTCTTCAGCACAAACTGTTTTTCGTGCTCGCGCTCCTCGGGCGAGTGATCGGGATACATGGTTGAGGAAATTGCGAATCGCGGCACGGAGGAAAATATCGCCGTGGTGCTCTCATGCGAGACGCCGACGTTATGCGCCCGGACATCGTGGCCTTCGATGCGCTCGGCGTTGTGCTTAAGGACCTCGAATGTATTGGGAATCGGCTCAAAGCTATGGATTGTCGCCCGTTTACATCGGGACGCGACATAGACCGCGAACATTCCGATATTCGCTCCAATATCCACATAGCACCCATCGTCGGGATACTCGATCGCTTCGTGATCGTAGCATCCTCCGGTGAAAATCTCTCCGTAAATAATGTCGGTTTCGACCTTATTCAAGTGAAAGAAGCTCGTTCCATTAGGCAAGATGTAAGTCTTGGGCTCGCGTGGCATCGTGGTCAGTTTTCATTGGAGGAGTCGGCGTGAAAGAGCGTTGCATTTTGCATTATAATCAGCGGATCAGCCACTGGCCGCATCTGCGGCTATCGGCTGTGCGTAAGGACGGGCCCCCTTCATGGGGACTGTTCGTTTTTCGCATAAAACCCTTGCTCGAAACGAAAAAACTGGTATCCTGGGGGGGGGTGGGGATCTTTATGGAGACTGGGCTACCTTTGGGCGGTTGCCAATTCCTCCAACGAAAGCTCAGTGCGGGCAATAAACGTGCATAGGGAAACGCTAATATAAGTAATCGCAAAAGCAGCATGTCACCGACTGCCTTTGTGGCGGTAGGTGACCAAACCGGGTCAGCTCATGAATCATCGGGCAAAAGTGTTCACCACGTACCTCCAGCTACGTGGACTCTCCGTCGGCTTCCGCATTGTACAGCAGCCTGTTCTGCGGGCCGCTCTTTGACTAATTAATCTTACAGGAATTCGCTCATGACCTCCGGAAGACATCCCTCCTCGCCCGTAGGCGTTTCTGCACCCATGGGAACATGCCCTCACAAGACGGTTGCCGCGAAGTCCGCAATTGTTCTCGACCGTACCTGGTGGCGCATCATCGTTACTAGTTGTTTCTTTTTCTTACTCGTTGCTTCCACGGCATACGGGCAGATCGATCGCTGGTTTACCGTGCAGCCGATTCAGGTTCATAATGATTTTGGACTCAACCCTGCACCTATGCCGCTTTTTCAGGCGGAAACCGAAAAAATATTTTCGCAGGCAGGTGTCGCCCCTATTTGGCTGCCGACGGTGCAAGTCAATGATTCGTCGATGCTGGTGGTCTCTGGCGTAAACGATGTCAATGTCCCGGGTAACGGGCAGCATGCCGATCCCCTGACCGTCAACATGTGGTTTGTGGAGGACTTGGACATCGGTCCGGACTGGCTCCTTTTTGGCGAGGCGTATAATGGCGGCAATGGCGTGGTGATCAATGGCACTGAAGTGCAAAACTGGGACGGAGGTATCGGGCGGATCGATACGGTGGCACACGAGATTGGCCATAATTTTGGTTTGGGTCATTTTGATTTTGGCTCTGGCGGAGGTAATAACCTGGTGACTCAGGGGCTTGATCGCGATGCCCCTGGTGGGATCGGACACATTACGCCCGATGGCGATAATCTCAGCCAACTGACCGCTGCTCAAATCACTGAAATGCGTTCGTCGCCGTTTCTTGGCACGGTGGCCGAAGTGCTCGTTGATACGAATGGCTCCACTCCTTACAGCACCGATGATTTCTTTCTGCTCGATTTTGCTAGCGGGCCCGGTGGGATGTCTCTGTCAAGTTTGACGATGGACCTCAGTCCGGTCGATGCGTTCCTTGACCCCACGGCGACCGATCCTGGTGCAGCGGGGACTCCCTTTGCGCTGAACAGTGCATCGATGGTGGGCGTAGCGACTGGGGATATCACCGTGAGTGGTGACACCGACGGCAGTCAACTCATGACGCTTGATTTTGCTTCGGGGTCTTTTACCGAGGGCGACTCCTTCCGATTCGGCATTGATGTCGATCTACTGTCGGGAATTGACGCTTTTGGAGCGACTCCCGAGGAACTCATCGGAACATTGTTCACCTTTGAGTTTGATTCAGGGCTCCTCTCCGAAGCTGAGATTGAAGAGGATTTAATCGCTAGCTCGATTGAGCCCGTCAAGAACTTTTCCTTTTCCGACTACAACATCATTCGGCCGATTGAGCATCCCTTTCAGTGGTCCATTCACACGGATCCGCTTCCCAGTGTCCCTGAACCGGCAAGTGGACTCTTTGTGCTTCTAGGCGCAATCTTCCTGGTGGGGTATTCTCGCCATAGGCCATAGAAAGTAGGCATCGTCGGGCTTTCTGGGTGCGTCTATTTCTCACACGTCTTGGGGGGGGCGGCACGTGGGCGGCCTGTTTTTGCCTTAAAATGGAGGTTTCTGTACTCTCGGGCGGCAAGACTTACTGGACAATAATATCCAGTTTTTTTGCCCCCAAAACTTGTGTTTTTGTGGAGATAGCATTACGATGGAGGCGTTGCCTGTCCGATTTATTCCGAGGACGGACCGGTGGACTCGTCAAGGCATATTCAGTTGCTCTCTTCGGTGCTGATTAAAAGTACGCTGACCGCAGTCAATCACGGTAATATTACGGGGAATTACGCGGTGCTACGCGAACTGGGCTCCCCCGTGTTTAAAGAGAATTATACGGCGGCCGATTTAGCGACTTCTTTTGCGGTGCTGCGCCAACAAAAAGTTGACCTTTCTCCGGTGCTCCTGGTTATGCCGCAGCTTATAAAATCACCCTTTCAAGACCAGGAGGGCCGGTTGCATCTAGAGGGCTACTGTAATCTTCTTAATCAACAACGGGTTGAGTTTCATCTGGTCTATCAGACGGTCGCGAGTGGTTGGCTCATCGAGCATATTGCTGTCGGGGTGAATCCGGTTATCCAGCAGGCATCAAACGTTCGGTGAAGTGGCTAGATGCCAATGCCCATTGTCAGCGAGGCCTGTCTGTCGCTACAAACGGCTCGCTCTGAGTGGACGCTTTAACCGACGACAGCACAGCAGCATGCAGCCGAGCAAGGCGAGTAGCGCTGCCCCTGGCTCTGGAGTGTGGTAGAGCAGTCCTGTAGGGTCCAGTTGCCAGTTGGGTGGGGCAATCACCTCGGAAAACCATCCGGTTGCATTGGACTGCGATCCCATAGTAATGAGCTGAAAAGTGTCCGCCACGTCGGGAAGAAATCCCTCGATGAAAGCGATGTTAGCGACTCCGTCAATTCTATCCGGGCCGGTGATCACCAATTGATCGAAGTCATTAATTGTATCTCCATGGATACCGAAATCAAAAATAGTATTCGGACTTACGGTGACATCGTGAAAAATAATTGAACCGACAATCCGGTCCACGGTGAGGGGATCGCCGAGTAAATTGGTGAGCGGCTCTCCAATGCCAATACTTCCACCAACGGTAACCCCTTGGATGGTCCCCGTTCCGGTGAGATTTCCATTGAAATACAGGTCGCTCGCTGGGTCACCAGCAATCAGGCCACCGGTGCCCAGGTAGGTATTTATGTTCAGCGAACCCCATCCCGACACGGTTCCGGAGTGATTGAGGTTCAAAACCGAGGTTGGTTGGGTTCCTGTGATATTACCACCTAATAATTGGACTCCACTTGAGATGAGACCACCGGGTCCGGGGTCGATGGTGCTCCCGTGGTAGATGTAGGTTTCCCCCAATGTTTCAAGCTGGCCGCCTGTGCCGATATCGATTGTTGCCGTGCCTCCGGCGGGCCCCGTCGGGCCGCCACCCAGGTAAAGATCACCCCCAATTCGCATAGTGGATGTAGAATCACCACTGAGGCTAGTAATAGTCACATAATTATTAGGCGAAGTTTTCCCCACAATGGTGGTGCCCGCAGACTCGATTGTTGCGCCTTCCTCGATCGATACGGTAGCCGTCCCGGCATCACCGATGTTCAGCGGCCCAGTGTTGTTCCATAGGGTACTCTCGCCGTGCATAGTAAGACTGGCGGTGGAATCACCGCCCAGTGCGAGATAGGCCGTGGTGCTATTGACGCGGCTTCCATTATCGATCAGCAGGGAACCCGGTGCGGAAATACCAATCGCCAGCAGGCCGGCGTTCCAGGGGTCACTTTGGGTACCGGGAGGTCCTGGACTGATATCGCCGGTGACCACGATTGTGGCAACCGCAGGCCTCAAGGGAAGCAAGACCGCCAAAGTCATCGTTAAAAGGACGGAAATTCGAAGGACTACCCTGCGCGCTTTGTACTCAGTCATGAATTGCACTATTATTGCCATCGCCTTTTTTAAAACATTGGCTGCGCAGAAGCTGCCATTTCAGGTAGCAGCAGCAGGTGACGAACCCCACGAAAATACTATACTGCACCCTCCTTATCCTAACCGGACTACTAGAAAAGTTCCACCTTTTGGTCGAATTTCCTGGTTTGAAACGTAAGCCGCATGCCCTTACGGGATGCAGATTTAGACTTAAATGATATTTCCTAAGTAGCGGTGGATTCAAGGCCATGAAGGACACAGCAGCGCAGCACGTGTTACCCTCGGTGCTCGGCGCTATCGGGCACACGCCTTTGGTCGAACTGTCGCGTCTCGTGGGGTCCCCTCGCGGACGGATTTTGGCAAAACTCGAATATCTTAGTCCGGGGCATTCTAAGAAAGATCGTATTGCGCTTGCAATTATTGAGGCAGCGGAGCAACGCGGCGAATTATCGACTGGGCAATCGGTTGTGGAAATGACCAGCGGCAACACGGGTACTGGCGTGGCGATTGTGTGTGCGGTTAAGAAATATCCTTTTGTTGCGGTAATGAGTGAGGGCAATTCGACCGAACGTGTACGGATGATGCGGGCCCTCGGTGCCGAGGTGGCACTTGTTCCTCAGGCCGGCGGCGGGGAAGTAGGGCGCGTGCGGGGTGAAGATCTCAATCGTGTCGAGGCTGCAGCACGTCGCATTGCGGACGAGCGAGGCGCATTTCTCGTGGACCAATTTGTAAGAACTGAAAATACTGCCGCCCACGCTGATGGAACAGCGGTGGAAATCATTGCGCAAGCCGATGGCCAGATGGATGGTTTTTGTGATTTTGCGGGTACAGGCGGAAGTTTTGCGGGGTGCGCTCTGACTTTCAAAAAACATGATCCAGGCATCCGCTGCTATCTAGTCGAACCGGAGGGGGCAGCGGTGCTGAGCGGAGAGAAGGTTCGCTGTGGCGACCATCCCATTCAGGGAGGCGGGTATTCACGGGATCTGCCTTTGATTGATAAGGGAATCGTCGACGGATTTTTGAAGGTCGGGGGTGAAGAAGCAAAGTATTGGGCCCGGCGATTGGCGCGGGTAGAGGGCATTTTCGGTGGGTATTCTGCAGGTGCGAATATCGCCGGGGCGATGGCGCTGCTGGAGGGGGAAATGGCAGGCAGGACAATCGTAGTGATGATCTGTGATTCAGGCCTGAAATATCTTTCGACCGATCTTTGGGACGAATCGCCGGATCCGACGGATTAGCCGCCGATTTCAATGCGGCGGCCCTCTTTTTCGCTTTCGCGACCAGCCAGGACAATCGCCATCGACCGGTAGGCGTCATTCAGGTCGGACTGCCGCCGCACGAGGCTGGTTACGGCGCGCACAAAGTGCTGGAGCAACTGTTCACCCACAGGCCGGTCTGCTTCAAGAGATTCCCGGTGCCGCCCAGAATTGTCAAACCAGGTTACCGTGGCTGGGAGGTCGATAAACGCCACGCCATTTTCACAAGCGATTTGCAGGGCAGTAGGAGGCCGGAAACTGATGGCTTCCGGCCATGACTCCGGGAGATAGTGGCCGCAACTCAGTTGCGCGGTTACGGGTTGATTGCCACCGTGTGGGGTAGCGGAAAAATTGAGGCTGAGCATCTCATAATCTGTTTCATACAGGCCATCGCCGGAACGATGGGCTACCCCGGTTACGCTAGTCGGTTCGCGATCGACAAGGAACCGGCACCAGTCCACCAACTCCACCATGTGATGCATAGGCATTCCCCGTTTTGGACGCGGATCCTGATCGGCGCTCTCGTCCACGAGTAATCGCTGATGGCAAAAAATGATCCGTGGTGGACCAAGTTGGGTGGCGATCAGTTCTTTTAATCGAAGTGTTGCTGGAGCATACCGTTTGGGTAGTTCGGCCATGAAGGCAATGCCGGCCTTTTCCACACGTTTCTTAAGGCGATAGGCGGTCTCTAGATCAATATTGAGGGCGACCGCGCAATAAACTGCTTTTCCCGAATCGCAGGCTGCAAGGATTGGAAGCGGCCCGTACCATTGGGGAGCGAGCATGAGAATGGCATCGATATCTTCGGCTAAGATCAAGGCGCGAAAACTTTCGAAGCAGCGTGCATCAAAGGCTTCTGCAGCCTGCTCTGCGCGATGCGCCACCTGCTCATAAACACCGCGGACCTCGATGCGATCGGCCAGTGCGCGTAGGACTGGAGCGTGTCGCTGCTGCCAACTACTGCCAAGTCCAACGATGCCGACGCGAAGTTTCATTCCAGGGCGTCCGAAAAGGGGGGAAGTCTTCCAGGCCGGGATTATATCCACCCGGGGGTGCTAGCAGCAATCATCGAACTTGGCATTCCACCTTTTTCCATCCGGGGACTACACTTGTCGGGCACCACGGAACCCTTAGAATGGGCATCTTAGGAAAGGGCCTCCGACGAGGTCGGCCCTGAGTCGCGATTTGATTTTTGGAGGTGGTTACCGTGGCGAGAGATTGTGAAGTATGTGGGAAAGGCCCACAAATGGGTAATCGAGTGCAAACACGCGGTAAGGCGAAATATCTTGGTGGAGTTGGTACGAAACTCACTGGAATTACGCGACGTCAATTTAAACCCAACCTACAACGTGTCCGCGTTACCACCCCACAGGGCACGAATAAGCGGATGCTCGTCTGCACCCAATGTCTACGTAGTGGTGCGATAATCAAAAGAATACAAGCCGCTCCGTTTGCTTTACCCGTATCTTCTGAATAAGGTTTTCCGGGGGCCTCCTAGGAAGTGTTGAGTGGAGAAGACGGATGGGCCTCTCTCGAGCGGATGTAAAAAAGGTAGCCTCTCTCGCGCGCTTGTCCATCACGGATGAGGAAGCCGAACTGCTGACCGAGCAGTTAGGTCAGGTTTTGACCTATATCGAGCAACTCGGTGAAGTCGACACTGAGGGTGTCGAACCAATGGCACATGCCATTGAGCAGGTCAATGTACTCGCTGACGATGTCGCCGAGCAAAGTTTTCCGCGCGAACAGATGCTCCAGAATGCGCCGGCCCGCGACGAAGAATGTTATCGCGTTCCGCCCGTACTCGGCGACTGATTACGCGATATTTTTAGAACCCCTGAGTCACATGAAGAGTTCGCATGTCGATTACGCAGAAATCCGCGGTGCAACTTTTTGAGATGATGGAGCAGGGGAAAACGACCTCTAGAGAGATCACTTCGGCATTTTTAAACGTGATCGAAAAGAACGAACCGCAGATTGGATCGTTCGTGCGGTGGGACGCGAAAACGGCACTGGCAACCGCAGAGAGCATCGATGCCGATAGGGCTGCCGGAAAAAAGGTTGGGGCATTGGCGGGACTTCCGGTAGCCATTAAAGATATTTTATGTACTTCCGAGGGCATAACGAGTTGCGGTTCGAAGATGCTGGCGGAATACCGTTCTCCCTACGATGCAACGACTGTCGCGCGGCTCAAAGAAGCTGGGGCCGTGATCGTTGGTAAGACCAACATGGACGAGTTTGCAATGGGATGTTCTACGGAGAACTCGGCCTTTCATCCTACCCGAAATCCATGGGACCATGGTCGGATCCCTGGGGGTTCCAGCGGGGGCGCAGCGGCATGTGTCGCCGGATCGATGGTTCCGTTGTCCCTTGGCAGCGATACGGGAGGATCGATTCGACAACCAGCGTCGCATTGCGGTGTTGTCGGCCTCAAGCCAACCTATGGTCGTGTGAGTCGTTTTGGCTTGATTGCATTTGGCAGTAGTCTCGATTGCATAGGGCCCCTCGCGCGGACGGCGGAAGACGCGGCCCTCTTGTTATCGGTTATTTCAGGACGAGATCGACGTGATGCGACCTCTCTCGATCGAGAAGTTCCGGATTACCTCAGCGAGTGCCGTAAGGATCTCGGTGAGCTTCGACTGGGCGTGGTAAGCGATCATTTTGGTGAGGGGATTGACCCGGAAGTTAAATATCATGTCGAGCAGGCAATTGATATTTTTAGAGAAATGGGTGCTTCGGTACATCCGGTAACACTTCCGCATAGCCGATATGCAATCGCTGCCTATTACATTATTGCTTCGAGCGAAGCATCGAGTAATTTGGCGCGCTATGATGGGGCACACTATGGCTTCCGAGCACAAACTGGATCGGAAGACACCCGCGATGGTTCTCTGGAACGGATGTATCAAAAAACGCGTCAGGAAGGCTTTGGGGCGGAAGTCAAACGAAGGATCATGCTCGGTACCTATGCCCTGAGCGCCGGATATTACGAGGCCTATTATTTAAAAGCCCTGCGGGTGCGGCGATTGATTGCAGAGGACTTCAGAGAGGCATTTAAAACAGTTGATCTGTTGATTGGTCCGGTGACACCGACGCCCCCCTTTAAGCTGGGCGAAAAAGTTGAGGACCCCCTCGCAATGTATTTAGGAGATTCGTACACCGTAGGGGCTAATCTTGCCGGCCTTCCCGCCATTGCGTTACCCTGTGGAATCACCGACATGGGCCTGCCGGTCGGAGTTCATTTGCAAGGACCCGCGCTCTCTGAATCTCAGTTATTGCAGGCCGGCAATGCGTTTCAGAGTCATACTGATTGGCATCACCGGACGCCTTAAGAGAGGAGTGAGTCATGTTAAAAATTAAGCATCGGTATCTAGTTGCCGCGGCCTGGGCGCTTTTTCTCGGAAGCTGCGTGTGCGGCCCACTGAGCGCAGAAGACTACCCGATGGCTGGTACATGGGTCGTCGATTTTAAAAAGACTGCAGAATCGCTTGGTAATGAAGATAAAGCGAAAGGATTCTTAAATGCTTCTCAAGGGATAAAACTCGAAATGGTTTACCGGCCCGATGGGTCTGTGGTGTTTACCAAGTATTTCGGTGATGAAAGCGAATCGTTTTCGGGTAAGTACAAGATTGATAAGCGTGATGGAGATGAGTTCGTCATGGAGGTCATGACGCCTCGCAAAGGCATACGGTTCGAGCAGATCTATCAGGCGCCCCAGGACTTTTTGGACGAATCTGTATTGATGAAAGGAACCTTTCGTGAGCACTATCCAAAATCAGAATCATTCGGACTGGCTCAGGGTGACCTCGTGCTTGAGGTGTTTTATGAAAACCTGTCCGATGACCAGAAGGCCGCGATTGGCAAGCAGCAACCGGGAGCCGAAGCACCGGTCGTGGTTAAAGGGATACTGGGCAAGTCGTCGATCGAAGATGATGAGGTATATTTTATTGAGGCGAAGGGTATTCGCTGGGGCAGTGATGAGATGGAAACGAGTCGATGGAAGGTGAAGTTTATCAATCGAAATCATTGCCAAATGGATGCACCGGGGCTCGGAATGCCCTTCCTTTGGCAGCGGATCAAATGACAGAGTTCCATCAATAAAGGGTAGAAGTGGATCGTATGACAGGGCAACCCTTCACAATGGTGATCGGACTCGAAGTCCATGTGCAGCTCGCCACACAAAGTAAGCTTTTCTGCCGTTGCGCCAATCGATACGGCGAGGCGGCAAATACACTGACATGTCCAGTGTGTGCCGGGTTGCCTGGGGCACTTCCTGTGATGAATCGCGAAGCCTATGCGCTTGCGCTACGGGCGGCGCTCGGGTTGAACTGTGAGATACCGACGTTCACTAAATGGGATCGAAAAAACTATTTCTATCCTGATCTGCCGAAAGGTTTTCAGACAAGCCAATTTGATTTACCGCTATCTCAAAACGGATATTTAGAAATCAATGCCGCAGATGGGAGCTTTGCTTCGAAACGAGTTGGTATTATACGCGCACATTTGGAAGAGGATGCTGGAAAAAGTCTGCATGACGAGATAACAGGAAAGGGTGACAGTCGCATCGACCTGAACCGATGTGGCACACCACTCCTCGAAATTGTTAGCGAACCAGATCTACGGAGTCCCGAAGAAGTAGGAGTGTATCTTTCAGAGTTGAAATTATTATTGAGTTACCTTGAGGTGTCGGATTGTAATATGCAGGAGGGAAGCTTACGCGTCGATGCCAACGTTAATCTTCATCTCCAGCAAGATGGAGCGCTGCGGGCTACGCCGATCGTTGAGGTTAAGAATATGAATAGTTTTAGGGCTGTTGGGCGGGCGATTGAATGTGAGGGTGTGCGACAATATGCGGTTTGGCAGGAAACTGGCCGTGCACTCGGAGATCCGGGTGTAACCAAAGAAACGCGTGGCTGGGATGATGCTGCAGGTGTGACCCGCCCTCAGCGCAGTAAAGAAGAGTCGAGCGACTATCGATATTTTCCAGAGCCCGATCTTCCGCCGGTGGTCATAACACATCAGGAAATTCAAGCCTACCGTGACCAATTGGGCGAACTGCCCGCGGACTTACGGAGTCGGCTCATGGCACAATACAATCTATCGGCCTATGACTCAGACGTGTTGGTCAATCAAGGTCGACCACTCGTTGACTTCTTTCAGCAAATTGCCGATTCCATTGGCGATGGGAAAGTTGTCAGTAATTGGATTCAACAGGATGTGTTGCGATTCCTTAGTGAGACTTCTCAAACCATTGCGGCATATCCCGTTAAAACGGATACATTTGCTCAGTTATTGCAAGCCGTTGATGAGGGGAAACTCACGACCGGTCGAGGGCGCGAGGTACTAGCTAAAATGGCGACCGAAGGTGAATCACTCGAGGCTGCAATGGCCTCGCTGGGAATCGCAGAGGTGGATGCTGAAGAGACAGAACAATTATGCCGCGAACTATTGGCGGCCAATCCACAAGTGGTTGCGGATCTCAAGGATGGTAAACAAAAGGCCGTTGGTGCTTTGATTGGACAGGCATAGCGCAAAAATCCAAATATTCAGCCTGGTCAAGTGCAAGAAATCTGCTTGCGTCTTGCTGATCAGATGTAAGGCCGCTTATGCCCGGTGCGATCATTACCCTGACGACTGATTTTGGTAACGGCAGTCCCTACATTGCGGCGATGAAAGGCGCCATCCTTTCGGTCAATCCTGAAGCAACGATTATCGATTTAACGCACTCGGTGCCATCGCAGAATGTTCGGCAGGGTGCGATCAGTTTGGTAACTTCGGTTCCTGATTTTCCGGAGGGTACGATTCATGTGGCGGTCGTCGACCCGGGTGTTGGAACCGACCGTTTTCTTTTGTGTGTGACTATCGGAGGCTGTTATTATCTCGCCCCGGATAACGGGCTACTTGATGGCTTGGCCAGGAGAATCAATCCCGATAAAATTATCGCACTCACTGAATCCGGTTATTGGCTTGCCAAAGTGTCGGATACTTTTCACGGACGGGATATCCTGGCACCGGTGGCAGCGCACCTCAGCTTAGGGGTACGTGCAGAATTACTTGGTGACCCACTGAGTACGATGAAGCAGTTAAGCTGGCCTGAGGTTCATGTTATGCCTGGAAAAATTGAAGGTGTCATTGAATCGGTTGATTCATTTGGTAATCTGGTTTCGAACATTGAAGATGAAATGCTCGGTGACGTACCCCGCGACGACTCGGTGCGGATTGTTTGTGACGAACACGAAACACAAGGTATTTATCGCACTTATGGTGATCACCCCCCGCTAACATTGATTGCACTTATTGGATCGGGGCGAAAACTTGAACTTGCGATTGTGAATGACAGCGCTGCACTCATGCTAGGGGTCGGCACGGGCGCGAAGTTGAGCGTTCTTTGGTAAGGTTTCCTGTTTTAACGGGGTTTGTTTCATGGCGACGAACAATGCACGGTTACTTCTGTTGCAGATTCGCAATCCAGGCGATCCGATGCAGTCGCAAGAAGTAACGTGTTTCGCTGATGCTTTGGGAGTGGAGGAGTCTCAGCTAGTCGTTTGGGACTTAATCGCTGGGAGTCCCGACTGGAGTACTGTTGCATCGCACGATGCAATGCTGGTCGGGGGTAGTGGAGAGTATTCCGTGACGCAGGATACTCCTTGGATGGATGCTGCGTTGCAATTGATGCGCGAAGTTTCGGCCGAAGGCTTTCCTACCTTTGCCTCCTGTTGGGGGTTTCAGGCAATGGCGCGTGCTCTAGGCGGTGAGGTGGTTACGGATATCGCCCATGCGGAGGTGGGAACCCATCACTTACAACTCACCGGTGCAGGGAAGGAGGACGAGCTATTTGGTTCATTAGGGAGTGATTTTCGCGGTCAGATGGGGCACGAGGACTGTGTGGTGCGTCTTCCGGAAGAAGCCGTGTTATTGGCATCCTCGGACGTTGTGGTGAATCAGGCGTATCGATTGGAAAACCGACCAATTTGGTGCACGCAGTTTCACCCGGAACTTAAGCGAGAGGCGCTCCTGAAACGGGTCCTGCAGTATCCCTCCTATATCGAAAAAATTGCGGGCGTACGCCCAGAGCAATTTGGCGGAATGCTTGAAGATGCCCCGGAAACAGAAGGGTTACTACGTCGATTTCTGAAGATTGTGCTCCAATAACGCTATTTGCGCAGCATCCATCAATAAGCGGATTGTAGAGAGTTAGTCGCAGAATGTGTTAACGACGACGACGTAGGCCGAGCAGCACAGTTAATCCGATGAAGATCAGCACGGCTGCGGCCGGTTCCGGCACAGCACCGCCCGCACCACCGCCGGGGTCAACGTAGTAGGAGTACGAGATGTCAATAGTGAGCACCTCAAGTCCAAATCCATTGCCATCCGCCACCGAGATGTCGAAGAAAGAGCCAGGCTGAAATACCTGCTCTGCAAAATCAACGCCGTTGAAGTTGGCCGTATCATCGCCAGCCGTATTCGCATTGGTGACTGTTAAGGAACTCTGAAGAACAGCCGATTCATTGTAGAAGTCAAGCAGGGCCTGATCTTCTCCAATGCCCCCGCCGCCGGTTAGGCGGTCAAACTCGAAAGAAACAATTTTTATGCCAACGAGTGCCGTCGTATTAAAGGCGATACGTATCGACTCGGAAACAAGCCCATTGTCGAGGGCATCGGTGTCGTCGCCTGACCCAGGGGCATTGATGCCAAAGCCCGACGATGTTTTGTTGAAGTCGCCGCCGGTTGCGGTCAGCACGAGTTCAAATGTGTCGACGCCATTGTTGTCGGCATATATAAAATTATCCGTTCCATCAAGCGAGAAGCCAACGGCACCTTCAAAGTCGAGATCTATCAGGTTGGCCCAAGCGGTCCCCGGAACGATCGCCAGCGCGGCGAATAACAGAGCTACCATCCATGTTCGAAACATTAGCGACACTTCCTTAGCACTTAGCCCGTGGGGCGATTTTCCTTTGATCCTTGCCTGTCCCAGTGCGCTCCGCCCTGAAGCAATAAGCCTGATCATAGGCTGAAAATACTACCTTGTAAGTATTTGGCGCGAAAAAATAAAAGATTTACATCGTCTTTAAGATCAGCCCGAGGGAAATTATTTAAATACCCCCCCGTTCAGGGAAGCAGGGGATCAGGGTGCCACTGCGTGCCGTCCCGCCAGAGGCATCTCGATCGGTTAATCCACAATGCGGATTTACTGGGCGGTAGAACGGCTTCCACTGGGAGAACCAGCGATCCGGACCCCGGAGGGCAGGGGCCGTGCGGCAGCATCGAAACCCATCGTATAGAGCTCTTTTTTCAAAGTGCGAAACGTGGAAAAACTGTCTGGGTAAGTCCAAAGGGTAATCGTTGTCGTTTCCGGATCCATGCGGGCAAGTTGCCCTCGAAAGTGAGAGTGCTCGCTGAGTGCGACTTCGACCGACTCGCCCAACTGTGTGCTTGTAGGAATAAGTTCCCATAATTTTGAGCGAATCATAAAACCGCTGCGGCCCGTTTCCATCCGTACCTCGCGGGGGAGGGGGATTTTTTCGAGGGTGTAACGCATATGAAACCCTTCCTGGGGTCCAACCGTCTCGGTCGCCTCGGGAAGCTTGTCGAGTTTCCAAACCTTTTGGCGGGCTTGTGCCCTTGCTTCTCTGAATAATGAATCGATCGGAAGGTGAGTGACTCGCCCTGCAAGTAGCTGATAATGTACCTCACGCCCAAACACTGATTTTCCAATGGGTGTGGGATAGTGCTCCATTTCTTCAATGCTGTTGTCCGCGGATGCTGCCCCGATGTGATCTATTTGCAGCAGCTCAAGTTCGTCTTTTGTGATACTGATTTCTGCGCGGAGATTATGGGCAGTGCGTTCCGCTTGAGAGAGTTTATTGCGACGGTCGTTTAGCTGGTCCTCGGTTTCCACGAGAAAGACACCGAGTCTTTGTCGCTCTTCGTTTCGAACAGCCAGGTAGTCATCTAATTGACGCGATTCTAAAATCAAGCGGGCGACATCCTGTTCGAGCGCCGCATGTTGGACCGCCTGCTTTTGAACAGATTGTTGTTCCGGCAGAGGAGCTGCCGCTTTTTCCGGTGCCTCTCGAGCCCGGATGCTAACAACCATGACGAGAATAATGAGAATGCCGACGATATTGGCGACAATATCGAGGAAGGAGTCGTGATCGTGCTCTAGGTTCGAATTTGAGCTATCAGTTCGCATCAGAAATTCCGTGGATAATCATTTATCAAATAAGCGATAATCACATCCGTTTTATCTCAAGACCACTCCGTTTGAGCAAGTTTTCAAGCTCATTGGCTCGACCTTCGGCCCCTTGGTCGGAGTAGATATTCAGCACGGGTTTCCAGTACATTCCGCGACCGGCTGTCCCCCAGGTGGCCATGTGTTCCCAGATTGCAGCGACAAATTGTTCGATGGTCTGTCGCGTATTGTTTTCAAACGGTATATGGATCGGTTGCTGGCGCGGATCCGTGTGGAAGAGTGTGATTTCTGTTGTCGTGATTTCGATGCGCATGGGGCGTTCAAATGGAAAGGACCCACCGCTAGCGCCGGGAAGCGCCCAATTATCACCGCGTACTTCTGAAATGGGAGGCTCTGATTCCTGACTGTTGCCTTGTGATCCACCGAATTGAAATGAGACGCTATTCGGTTGATCTTCCATGTTGGTTGCATTGGAACTGGCACCGGTTCCCAGCGTTGCTGCACCGGGCGGGTGGTTCTGAGTGTTGTCGGACGTTTGATTTTGATCAAGAGTCGGATCGGTCGATTCGGCCGAAGCATTGCCTGCCGCCTGGGCCGAAGCATTGCCTGCCGCCTGGGCCGAAGCATTGCCTGCCGCCTGGGCCGAAGCATTGCGTGCCGCTTCAGCTCGCCGTAGACCACTTCGGTTACGGTCCGAATCAGTCCCATGGCGTTGATTGGCCTGCCATTCGGATTTATTGGAACGATAGCCACCCCCACCTCCCCCAAAGCCGTTTCCATCATCACCCTTTCCCGTATCGACCCTTCCGCCATGATGACCATGGCCGTTGCCATTTTTCCGCTGGCGACTGGTTTGGAGTTGCAATCGCTCGGCACGCGCCACCATAAATTGGTGACGGGGGCGGGCAATGTTGATGGCTTCTTGGGTGACGCGAGCGAGGGTGGGATCGGGGGCCTGAAAATCCAGAGAAATATCTTCATCGACCAATTCATAGCCAAATTCAGCCTCCCAGGATCGAATCGCAATGCGTGCGGCATAGTAGGCGGGAATCCCGGAAGGACGCACTATCAAAAGGGGATAGGGGTCGACCCTGCTTGCTAACGACGAACGATGCTCCCGTAAATAAGCGCTTTGGGCACGGATACCGGCCGCGAGTGGATTTTCGGGACCCAGTGGTCTGGCAAAATCCTTTTGCGTAATGTGAATGCCTTCAGGTTGGAAATGGACACCATCTTCGCGGCATTCAAGATAAATAGGCCTCCTAATCGTCCCATTACTTCCGTGATATGGGACAATTCGATAGGACGGTTTTTTTGGCGCTGTGGCTCTTAGCTCTTCAAGGAGTTGTTGGACTTCTTTTTTTGCAGCGGCTAAATCCGCCAACTCGGCCTTCAAAGTATCCAGATTTCCCTGACGGCTTTTGGGATCCTCGTCGATATCGACTGAAATCGCCTGCACTTGCCGGATCTTTTCACCAAGACGACGCATATGGTCTTCGATATGTGCTAATGCGCGTCTCCTTTCCGCAAGATGGTCTGTAATTTTATTGCGAAGTTCGTGGAGTTTCTGGGAGTCTTCCGTGAGGGTGATCCGTTGTGCCTCGGCAGCCGCTTTCGCATCCTCGGTAATACCTTGATGCGCAACCTCTGCGGTGGCCTGTGCACGCTTTGAAATTACAACCAAGAGTACCAATAGCGCCCCCATGGTGCATATCAAAACGGCCAGAAAAGGAAAGAGAGTTATCCGCTGTGTTGTGGCGGATGGTTTCATGCGGCATTTTCTCCGCTGGGCTCGGGGGTGAGTCGGACAGGGAGTGTCGGTGACTTTGCGTAGGCGATGCGGGAATTGAGTAAACTGATCGCCGCGGTCAGGCTGTGGATTGTCTGGTCAAAATCACGCGACGTTTGCAGTGCCGACAGATTATGATTGAGCGTGTCTTCGAGTTTGATGATTTGTTCAGTGGCCTGCACGACGCCGAGCATTAATTCGGTCTGGCGAGTCATTTCTCGTTGTTGTAATGCCCCAGCATGGGTGGCATCGTGAAGTAGCTTTGCAATCGCACCGCGTTCTTCCCTGCTCTGGGCTTCGGCCGCTTCCAGTTGTTCGCGATGGGATTGTGCGCTCGTCTGAAGCGCTCGACTGAGGGCCGTTTCGAGTTGCTTTTCAGTCGTTGTTGCGGTATCCCGCCACTTTCCTTCAGCCTCATCGATCGTACGCCGCCATATTTCTGCCTGCCGGTCTACGAGGCAACTTGTGCTTTGTAGGATTTCATCGCTGATTGCCCTCAACGTGGCAATGTGTGGATCGTCTGTATTGATATCCATGTGGAAGCGCCCAATCAGCGCGGATTCAGCTCGATCTTCAATCTGTGTGAGTCTAGAAGTTTCCCAGCGACTAATAAAAAACATCCCGAACATCAGTATTATGGATAATGCAAGCGCCAGAGCCGTCGTGTCAAAGGCGACGCTCAGGCCAGAAACGACAGAATTGATCGCGGTTTCAAATGAAATATCCCCTACCAGACTCGCTAGTTCGGCAACTGCTCTGGTGATACCGATAACGGTGCCAAGAAAACCGAGAATGGGAATTGTAGAAATAATGATTCGTACGGTGGAAAAACCCGACGACGAGCGATCTTCAGCCTGCTCGGCCAGTAATCGGAGGTGCGATTCGAGTCCTTCATTTGTTCGTCGACGCGCAACGTACTGAATGCCTCTGATAATTCGATCCGCGAGATTGCTGCCGCGAATAGATGCAGGCTTTTCGGCAATATTATCGATCAGGTCCGGGCAACCCGATACGTTGAGTTCCTCCAACTCAAATGGGCCCAGGATATCTTCCCCGGTGACATTCGGTTGCCAAAGTAGATGGAAAAACTTGAACGTAAGCGCCGCAAGTCCCACGAAAAACATGGTGGTCGCAATGTATTCGACCGGGTGACTCGCAAAATACCGGTAAAGGAGAGGGTGGTTGAGGCTACCACTATCGATAGCATAGTAGAACCCAAACGAAGCGACACTACCCCATAGCACGGGTGTCTGGACGAGGGACCTAAGAATGTTGGTTTTCTTCTCAGCCACGTCAATTTCCTTTACATCTGGTGTGCTGCACAGGTGCTAACCGTCGCTCCGTGCATAGAGCCGATGCCCTCACAATCGGTGCAATCCGCAGGGATTGATCACAGGAAACGCTAAAAGGCCCAATAATCCAGGAAAAACCATGCGCGCATGCCGGCGCTAGCAATGCCACGGGCCTGGGGTGGGACTGTGACGCGAGAATAAAACGGGATGTTTATTTGTCTCGGTAGGTGGCAAAGCAGCGGGGAGTTTCCCAGAGGCGAGTTTCCACGACGGGAAAACCCTTGTCACGTGTGTACTCGAAAATAAGTTTCGCAATGTTTTCCGCCGTCGGATTCGTATCAATCAGATGCAAAGGTTCCCCCAGTTCCTGTAAATAGGAGACGACCGGATCATCCTTGCAGAGGATCATTCGGTGATCGAGCTGTTCGTCTATCCAACAGCTGACTACATTTTTAATATCCGAAAAATCGATGACCATCCCGCGGTGGTCGAGATTGTCCGACTCGAGGGAAATGACAACTCGACCATTGTGGCCGTGAAGATGACGGCACTTTCCCTCATAGTTCAGGAGACGATGTCCATAGCAAAAATCAATTTCTCGCGTCACAAGATACATGATATATCCAAGAGGAATGTTAGCGTAGGCGGTATTGAAGATAAGGCGTTCAGGTAAATCGAGTATGGATAAAATAGTTTTCCAGGTCTAGCGGGTGCGGCGACTTATGGAGGTCACTAAGCGGACCGGAGTTAGCCATTACGTATGCTGCAGCGCTTTTTGTAATGGCCACTGGACGATCGCGACCATCGCAAGGATCCCCGAGAGCGCTGTAATCTGTAGCGCCGAGACATGCTCACCATCCAACGCGCCCATAAGCAAGGCGATTACGGGAATAACGTAGGTAACCATTCCGGCGAATAAAGGACCACGCTTTTGCAGCATGATCGTAAAGCAGAGCAAGGCGATACCTGTTCCAAATACGCCAAGAGCTACCGCACTGATTGTTGGCAAGATCACACTTACGTTGTCGTAATTGGCTTGGAGCGGTTCTACTATTGCATACGGAGTCAGTATGATGCTCGTCACAGCAAGGCAAAAGAAGGTTAACATCACAGGCGATACCTTAGAAAAGGCCCGCTTAACGTAAGTATTAGAAACCGCATAGCTCAGCGGTACAGTGATTGCAGCGGCGAGGTGTAAGAGATCGACATCTCGATGTAGTCCATCAATAAATAAGAGACTGATGAAGCCTAATCCTGCGAGTACTCCGGTGAGTTGTCTCGGTGTTGGCCTCACACCGAGCATGGGGATCGAAATCATTATTGTTATTAAAGGAACGAGCGATGGCATGAGTCCAATCATACCGCTGCCGCAAAACTGAATTAAATAGGGCTGGACGACGAAAGGCCATGCGTAACCCATAAGAACAATAACCGCGAGGCCGGGAATATGAATCCGCCGAAATGGCCATTGGCGTTCCCGGTAAACGACAATAAGCGTTAAGAATAGTGCGCCACTAAAAACCCGAATAGCAGCGACACCAATGGGTGTATATGCTGTGACCGCTATTTTCATCAAGAGAAAGTTAACGCCCCACAGCAGCGACACCGCAAGAAAAAGAATGTGCTGCATGCGATTCGAATTTGGGTCAGCGGGTTTGGCAGATGGGCATGCGTATTATGTTTTGTCCTCGGTTATCTCTACTATCTGACCCTCATTCTTTGCCATCTCCCTGATTTCCTCAGTTATTTTCATCGAACAATATTTAGGGCCGCACATGCTACAGAAATGTGCGCTCTTGAATGCTTCCTGTGGGAGCGTTTCGTCATGCATGCGCTGAGCGGTTTCCGGATCCAGTGAAAGGCGAAACTGTTCGTTCCAGTCAAAGGAAAAACGAGCGCGCGATAACGCATCATCCCGATTTTGAGATCCTGGACGGCTTCGTGCAAGGTCCGCTGCATGCGCGGCAATCTTATAAGCAATCACGCCGTTGCGAACATCGTCTCGTTCTGGAAGTCCTAAATGCTCTTTAGGCGTAACGTAACAGAGCATCGCGGCGCCACTCCAGCCGGCCAATGCCGCGCCGATGGCACTTGTGATGTGGTCGTAGCCGGGAGCGATATCCGTGACGAGAGGACCTAATACATAAAATGGCGCACCATGGCAAACATCAATTTGCCGCTCAATATTCATAGCAATTTGGTGCATGGGAATATGTCCGGGACCTTCGACCATTACTTGCGTTCCATTTTCCCAACTGCGTTTCACGAGTTCCCCAAGCACATCGAGTTCCGCAAATTGCGCATCGTCGCTTGCATCAGCTATCGATCCGGGACGAAGCCCGTCTCCAAGACTCCACGTTACGTCATATTGCCGCATGACTTCACATAACTCGTCAAAATGAGTATAGAGTGGATTTTGTTTGCGGTGCGCCATCATCCATTTCGCGATGAGCGACCCTCCACGACTTACGATTCCCGTGACCCGTTGGGTGGTGAGGTGCAGGTGCTCTAGGAGGGTTCCACAGTGAATGGTCATATAGTCCACTCCCTGTTTTGCCTGGTGCTCAACCATTTCGAGGAAATGATGAGGCTGCATATCCTCTATCTCACCGTCCAATTCTTCGAGCATCTGGTAAATTGGTACCGTTCCAATGGGTACGGGCGAGGCTTCGATTATCGCTTGACGGATCGAGTCGATTCCCTTGCCGGTAGAGAGGTCCATGCATGTATCTGCTCCATGGTGCACGGCTTCATGGAGCTTTTCTAACTCCCCATCCTGGTCGCTGGTGACCGCGGAATTACCGATATTCGCATTGATTTTGCATTTTGCCGCGATTCCGATGCCCATCGGCTCGAGTTGCTTTTGGAGATGGACGATATTCGCGGGAATGACCATCCGGCCCGTGGCAACTTCTGTCCGAATGCAATCCAGATCGAGTTCCTCTCGATCGGCAACAAACTGCATTTGGTCTGTAATTATGCCTGCTTTGGCCTTCTCAAACTGTGTAATTGGTTGGGGCATCGTGCCTTCCTCTTAGGGAAATGACTATGATTTTAAAACGGGGTTCTCTTACATGGGTGTATCGTACCGTTGCCGGCGGAGAGGTCAATCGTCACCCGGCTTTATTTTCCGGGGTAATACCGTCCGCCTAGGGTGTCGTTGTTTTTTCGTTATCAATCGACTTACGTAGATGGGATATTATCAAGTAACCAGTCCTCGAGCGTGATATGGACCAACGACGGAGCGCGGAGTAGTGAGGCTTGTGAGGGAAGTATCGCAGCGAGCCATGATCGGTGCACAATACCTGAAACCAGTCGACGACCGATGCTCGATACGCTGGTGCCTTCTTTCTGGGTTCTCACATTATCGGCCAATCGCTTGTAGGTAGCTGGAAATAGATTCGGTTCTGGTCCGACATGGACAACGACCCGTACGCCTGCGCTCAATGTTTCACATACGGCGTTCCAGACGCGTTGCGGATGGTCTGTCCAGTCGTTGAGTATTTCGCGCGCATTGTAGTCGTTGTAGTCAATGCCCCCGGTTACGAGCGATGCGATTGGAGGGATCGGGCTACAGAGGCGATCGCCCATCGTCTGCAGTCGCGTTGAGGCCCTGTCCGCAATCGAACGTTGCCTGACAATGGGCGTATGGAGTGGGGGCCATTTGTGGGGATTTTTGCGGAAGTGAACATCCTTCTTCAGTCGCTCTTTTCGTAATGCGTTAAAACGATCGATGGTATTACCCTGGCCAAGCAGGAGGAGGGTATTGGGTGAGAGGTAGGCGGAGATGGCGATGGTACCTTGTTTTTCTAGCGTAATTTCTACGCAGAGTCGTTCGATCTGCTCAGTTGAAAGTTCTCCGGTGCGGGAGAACACAATTCCCATACGGGTATCAGCACCCAATTCAGCACAGTCCGCAGCGAGGGCGATGGGTATCCGAATCGCATCGCTTAGAGACATCACGCCACCACAGATATTTGCGGCAATTTCTCCGAGGCTATACCCCGCACACAATTTGGCATCGGCGTATCGGATCGAGTGGAACTCTTGCAGGAGGTCAATCTGCGCAATTTCAGTTGCGAGGATCAATGCTACCGCATCAGGGAATGTAGCGATATTTGTTTCCTGCCGATTACGAACACGCTCCACTAAATCAATCGATTGCTTGGTTTCCTCGCTAGCAATCTCCGAAGCTTCCTCCAGGCGTTTTGCAACCATTGGGCCGTAAATAGGACTCGCAAGAAGTTCGGGAGTTTTCCCCAAATTAGTGACGTTGTAGCCTCGGAACACGAAGCATGTATCTGTGATCGAATCTTTGAGGTGGCCGTTCATAGGTTATTAATCAAATCGGCTGAAAGGAGTATTCGTATGCAATAGTCAGGTTCCCCGTAGCACAGGGCGTCAAGCGAATGGTGGTCAGTCACACCCTAGCAAACCATGGTTGTTTGATTAAAAATATGAGAACGTCCCGCATGGATTGGATTGTGAAGGTTATCGAATAAAAAATCATATCCCGGTGCATTCGTTGATTATTCAAACAGGTCTATTTTTCCGTGGAGGATATCCCTGCGAATGTACCTGAGAAGATCGATAGGAAAAAACGCGCAAAAAATAGTATTATTTCAAGGCAATTCAGAATGTTTCCGGAAATAGGTATCACCCGGGGAACGTGGTGCAGGAACTATAGCAAAAATAAGTCCTCAAAGGGGTTTTAAGATCGTGCGGCCTGCTGCATCGACATTCGAGGCTGCGCCACATTTAATTTGACGATGTATATGGAACTTCTCGCGGAAACGTGAAACTTCGGGAAAAAGATTGAATGGCGGAATCTATTTTAAAAAACAGATATGCAGTCGTTTCGGGTAGTTCGCGTGGAATCGGTCGTGAAATTGCAATCCGACTTGCTCGGTCGGGAGCAGACATCATGCTCCATGGGGGTCATTGCCAGGATGCGCTCGACCAGACGCTCGAAGAGGTGACGGCTCTGGGAGTTAATGTGAATACTATCTGTGCCGATCTCAGTACAGAATCGGGACAGCTTCAACTTATGGACGCAGCAACGTGCGGAGGTCGTGTTCCAGACATTTGGGTGAATAATGCAGGTGTAGATACGCTGACCGGACCACTTGCCACTGTTGACTACTATACAAAACTTGCGCGATTATGGGAGGTGGATGTCGTTGCTACCATTCGACTGTCACGTTTGGTTGGCGGCCTTATGCAGAAAGCGGGTAACGGATCGATTATTAATATTGGCTGGGATCAAGTCGATTGGGGAATGGAGGGCGATTCGGGTGAAATATTCTGCGCCACGAAAGGCGCCGTAATGGCGTTCACGCGATCGCTTGCGAAAACGCTCTCGCCAATCGTTCGCGTCAATTGTATTGCGCCGGGATGGATTAAAACAAAATGGGGAGAGACGGCGCCAGATGATTGGCAACAGCGCGCCATCGGAGAATCGTTATTGCGGCGTTGGGGAACGGCACAAGATGTTGCAGAGGCAGCTCTCTTTCTCGCTTCATCCGGTTCGGCATTCATTACCGGTCAGTCGATTGCGGTAAATGGTGGGCGTCGGTGACTGACTGAGACAATAAGATGGAACAGTATTTTAAAAAAGAAAAATGGAGGGGAGGCAAGCTTCATTTTGTCACAGGTAGGCTTGCCGAGCATTCCCTTCGCCAGGCCCTTGAGAGATTGTCTGCGCAATCGTCATTCTCCTATACCGTCGACGTTCTGAAAATTACGGTTGCGGCGTTAATGACTCCAAAGTGGATCGCATCGCGGATTAATGTGCCTGAGGGAACCGATTTTGTCATTGTCCCTGGCTATTGTGAAGGCTCTCTCGACCCCATTGATAAAGTTGCGTGTTGTGAGGTCATTCGGGGTCCTCGTGATTTGCGGCGACTTGATGTCTTCTTTAATCAGCCAAATGATCGAGGTGAAGAGTATGGCGCACGCGATATTCAGATCCTTGCTGAGATTAATCACGCACCGGATTTGCATCTTGATGATATTGTCAAATACGCGCGTAAATATTCAGCAGATGGAGCCGACGTCATTGATGTGGGTTGTAATCCGGGTGGAACGTGGTCGGGTGTCGCGGACGCAGTCAAAGCAATAAGAGATGTTGGCCTCGATGTTTCGATTGATAGCATGGACGTTCGAGAGGTCGAACTGGCAGTACGGGCTGGCGCACAGCTTGTTTTATCTGTTAATGAAACCAATCGAGAAGCGGCTGTCGACTGGGGCGTTGAGGTGGTGGTTGTTCCTGATAATCCAACCACGCAGGACGGTTTAGAGCAGACCGTTGATTACTTAGCAGGGCAAGGTGTTGCGCTGAGAATTGATCCCGTACTTTCTCCTATAGGCTTTGGATTTGCGCAGAGTATTGGCAATTATCTGGACATACGAAAGCGATATGTCGATGCCGAGATCATGATGGGAATCGGTAATCTAACCGAGCTAACAGACGCGGATTCCGCTGGCATCAATGTGCTGCTGCTAGGGTTATGTCAGGAACTTGGCATTCGCAGTGTACTCACCACGGAGGTGATTCCTTGGGCACAAACGAGTGTTCGCGAGTGTGATATCGCTCGAAAGTTAGTATTCCATGCGGTACAGAATGCGGTGTTGCCGAAACACGTGGAAGAGAAACTGATTATCCTCAGGGATGCGGACCGGCCCGATTACAACGCGTTATTCTTTGATAAACTATCGGCGGATATTCGGGACCACAATATTAGATTATTTGTGGACGATGCGGGAATTCATCTAGTGACAACGGGCAGGCATCTCGTTAATAGTGATCCATTTCTCCTTTTCCAGGAGTACCTGGATGGTGATGATGGAAGAATGGATGTAGGACACGCCTATTATATTGGCTATGAAATGTGTAAGGCGATGACTGCGCTCACGCTCGGTAAAAACTATCAACAGGATGAGCCGCTTAATTGGGGATTCCTCACAAGTAATGAAGTAAGCCACTGTAAGATTAAGGACCGGAGAGAATAATGCCAGGATGTCAAACGTGGACTGTATAGACCAAAGTGATCTTGTAATCGAGGGGCTGCTGACGACTAGTGATTCGACTGGGGATCTCAATCTTTCCCCGATGGGTTCTAGGATAGATATCTCGCGAAAGAAGATGGTGCTTCGCCCATTTAAAACATCACGGTCATTTGCAAATCTCATCAAGACTAAAAGTGGTGTATTCCACATCACAGATGATGTAAATCTAATCGCCCGAGCAGCAGTTGGATCGATAGATCCATGGCCGCAAATGGTGCAAATCATCGATACGGACGTCTATCGATTGTGTGATACTTGCCAGTGGTTCCAGCTCGAACTTGCATCGATCGAACAAGAAGGAGAAAGAGCAACGCTCCAACTGAATATCCTTAAAATGGGCAAGGTGCGAGATTTCATCGGCTTTAATCGGGCAAAACATGCTGTTATTGAAGCTGCGATACTTGCCACTCGGGTGGGGATTTTGTCCGACAGCGATATTACCAGCCAGATGGAAATGCTTTGTTCATGGGTTGATAAAACCGGCGGCGTTTCGGAGCATGATGCATATTCTTTTTTACAACAGTTCATCATAAAGAAAATAGAAAGCGTTCAACCTACGAGTTCGAGTCAAAAAAACGATTCATCGCAGGGATAGCAGTAATGTTATCGTTCACACACGATGCTACATGCAATGACTTCCAATATTCAATCGATTAAGCTGACCGCGCCCAGTCGGCTACACTTCGGGTTGTTGCCGCCCGGTAGCGACCAACGGTCACGACGGGGTGGGTTGGGTGTCATGATTCAGGAACCGTGCCTCCTGCTGCACGGCGTGCCTAGTAAAAAGTGGACAGTGACAGGGCCATTTCAACAGCTTATTGAGCGAATAGCAGCACAACTCTTAGGGAAAAAAGAGCGGGATGCGTTGGCTCTGCACATTCACGTCGATCAGGCACCTTCGGCACACGTCGGATATGGTACGGGCACCCAAGTGGCCATGGCAACTGCCGCACTTCTCGAGGCGTGGATTGGAGGTGTGAATTCACATGGGGAAGCGCCGCCAAATGTGCTGGATCGAGGAAGTCGATCACTCGTTGGTTCAGTTGGGTTCGCCCAGGGCGGCTTAATATACGACTCTGGCATCGAAAAGTTTATGTCTCCCGCTACGGAATGCCAAGCAGAGGTTGCCGGTGTCCGTTGTTACGCGATACCCGTGGCATGGCGGTGGCTAACAATATCTGCAGATGGTCTTAAAGGCCTGTCCGGAGAATCCGAGGTCACCGCCTTTGCCAGTGTCATTGCGGATGAGGACAGCAGGCATCGCGTAATGCGATTTGTTGAAAACGAACTGCTTCGACGCCTAATTGATAATGACTTTGACGGCTTCAGCGCGTGTTTATACGAATATGGCATCCGCTGTGGCGAGTTATTTAGGCAACATCAATCGGGAATATTCTCCTCGAAAAGAATGTCTGAGGTGGTGACAAAGATAAGGGGCTCGGGTGTTTGCGGCGTTGGGCAAAGCAGCTGGGGACCGACAGTCTTCGCTCTCTTCCCAGACTGTTACTCTGCGAAGAAATTTGTCACTGAGAATGATTGGATCAGTCAGGAGGGTTTAGTTCCAATGATTTCCTCGACCGAGTTGGACGGCCATAAAATGGCAATTGAACATATCAATTGCTAACCCACCTTTAATACAAAACTTATGGCGACTCGGTTTCAATACTTCGTTACGTAAATGACGCATTGATTGCTAATAGTTTGACAAAAAAGTGGCCCCGGGAGAAAATAAAAGGCGACAATGAACCGAAGGCGGATTCTTTACTCTTCTGGATGGGACGAGATGACAAAATCTCATACTGCTTCGACTCTGTTCGAGCATTCATTTTCATTGTCCCCGTCTTTACGCGGTTTATTTTTCGATAAAACGGTTGCCCCTCTCGTTGGTAAAAATCGCAAATGAAAAAGGATCTCTGAAATATACTGGGATAACAAGTTCATTGGGATGACACGAACATGGCGGTTCTTACTGGCACGCTGACCATAAACGCGGCATTTCTTGCCGACATTAAAGAAGATAATCGTCGTTTACGGGAACTCCTCGAGGCAGCTGCACGTGATGCAACATTCTCTTTGTGCGGCGCGATTATCCCACGAGAGAGAGTGGAACTCTATCACGCTGTCAGGGATCAATTAGCGCTGCATTTTACGCTAGAAGATGCCTTCGGCTATTTCCATGATGCAATCGAGGACAATCCACGACTCAATTCAGCAGCTGAGAAACTTCATTCGCAGCACGAATCATTATTTAGAGAAATGTGTGTGATCGTCGACGCATCAGAATCTATTCTGTATGGCGAGCAAGATGCGATTGCAGTACAAACGCTGCTGCGAAACTTCGTTCATTTTTATATTCGGCTGGCCGAGCACGAGCACTCGGAAAATGAGTTGGTCTTAGCGGCGTTCGATGACGATATCGGTGTTGGCGATTAAATGGCGCGAATATTTTAAGGGCCAGATGAATCTGCATTATGCTCGGTCCAGGCGGCAGCACCGAGGACGCTTGCTAAGTCACCTAGTTCTGCTGCAACTACGTTGAACGAATCCGAAAAAGTAGACAGCACCCTTTCACTCGCCACTGTTTTGATTTCGGTGACAAATAGTTCTGGCATTGCTTCCACCATTCCACCCCCGAGGACGACGACCTCCGGAGCCAGTAGGTGGACAATATTTGCGACGGCCACTCCTATATGGCGGGCGGCATCCCTTACAATCCTGTCGATAACGATATCACCGGACCGGATGGATTCCTTCAGCGCACCGCTGCGTATTTGTGATATGTCCGCACCATGATTTGCTAGCAAATGCGGAGCTTGTCCTCGAAAGGCTGCCGCTGCTGCCTGGGCGGAAATCACGAGGCGACTGGAGACAGCTTCTAGGCATCCGTGTTGGCCGCAGCCACACAGTGGTCCCTTGGGTACTACCTGCATGTGGCCAATTTCCATGCAGCTTGACTTTGCACCACGCAGAATCTGGCCTTCATACACACAACCCCCGCCAATCCCGGTGCCTAGAAAAACACCCAGTGCGGTACGGTATTCACGACCTGCCCCAAAACGATACTCCCCATAAACGCCAGCGTCGACGTCATTCATAATCCGGACGGTGCAATTGAACTCATCTTCTAGAACTTTTTTAATGGGTACATTTCTCCAACCCAGATTAGGCGCGTTCTCCAATATACCGTTCACGAGATCGAGCGGTCCCGGGCATCCGATACCGATTCCGTTGAGTGTTTTATCGCTGATGCCAGCATCTTCTAACGATTGGCGGATCGTACTAATAATTCGTCGAAGGCCAGCTTTACTTCCCTCGTGTCCTTTTGTCTTTGTGCGATGTTTGCCAAGCATTACAAACTTTTCACTGTACACCGCAGAGAACATTTTTGTTCCACCAAGATCGAATCCGATCCAGTATTTATCTTGTGCGGCGTCTGGCATTTCTTAGACTCCAGTGGGTCAGAATGTGGAATGCTAATTTATCTTCAAGCACAGAAAATGACTAGATGCCTATTTCACCCGCTGGAGTGCAAAGTAGTCATTGCGCTATCGATACAGACAATTACGAATCGCATTAATTACATTAAAACAAGGCATGATAATGCTGAGCAAGTTTTTCGGCGTGGATGCAAATATCAAAAGTCTTCGCTACCTTTTTTCGACCACGCTCCGCGAGATGGACTGCTTGTTCTGGTGTTGAAATAAGCCTCACAATCTCAGTTACCAATTCAGTCCGGTCTCCGGGTTGGGTCAGGACTGCGAAACTGGAATCAGGAAATATTTCCTGGGTTCCTCCTACCGCTGTAGCTATGATCGGAATCCCACATGCTGCAGCTTCTAAAAGTACCCGGCCTAGTGGCTCTTGATGCGCACAATGAGTGAGCAAGGAAAGTTCGGGATAAAAGTCATGCATGTTGTCTCGAAATCCAAGGAAATGTATGCGGCCAGATAAACCATTCTGATGTATATAGGTCTTTAAACTGATTTCATGCTGGAGCGTTTCATTTTTCTGGGAATGTCGCTGTCCTGCAATCAGTAAATGATAATCTTCGTTGTGGGAAGCAATTTCTTTAAATGCATGGATAAGTGTGTCCAAACCTTTGCGCAATGCGATCTGACCGACTGCCCCAATAAATTTACGACCAGGAGGTAGATCGAGTTCCCTGTGAATAAATCCTGTCGGTCTTTTGGGCCTGTATAGGTTTAGATTGATTCCGTTGTAAAGGACGTGGGAGTGCGTAGGATGGATTCCACCGGCACGGTGAAATGTCAATGTTGCCTTTGAAACAGCGAGAATGACACTGTTTAAATTTATGTCATTTATCGCCTGGCGCGATAGACGGATAATATCTCGAAGATGACCAATGGATGGAATTCTAAGTTCATTAGCAACCGGACCTGCGATACGCGATGTCGAAACACTGATTGCGTGTAATGCATCGGCTCCTGTATCACGTAACGTGGTTGCTAACGATTCCCTTATTAATGAGATAGGCAGCCGTTGGCCTAAACCGCCATTAAACGAAAAAGGAATATGTCGAATGTTATGCTGGCCGAGGGCATCCGTCAGCGGATTGCCATCGGGCGCTATGGCGGAAAAGTGGAACCCGCGCGTTTGGAGATGCTCACAAAATGCTAGTGTGGACCGTTCTCCCCCGTTCAATGTCGGGTACTCCATGAGGAGAACGATGTGGCACATCGGAATTCTCTTCTATCGCGAGTTAGAGAATACCATACGCTTCCAAAGTGGATCGTAATGAAAGCATTTCGGCGTCTGACAAGGGTGTCAACGGCATACGTAATATGCCGGAATCTTGCCCGAGCAGGGCCATCGCTGCCTTGATCGGAATGGGGTTCGTAGATAACCCGAGCATGTCCCGGCAAAGTGGGAAAAGTTTGTGGTGCCAAGCCTGCGCTTCAGCAATATTCCCAGTATTAAATGCCTTTAGCAGTGAAATCACATCACGGGGAATAATGTTGCCAACAACAGAAATCACTCCTCGGCCACCAATAGACAGTAGAGGCAACGTGAGACTATCGTCCCCGGAGAGGACGGTTAAATCAGTATTTGCCAAAATCTGTGAAGCTTGATCCATTTGGCCAGTTGCTTCTTTAACCATAGTTATTTGTGGAAGTTCAGCCAAGCGAATGATTGTTTCCGGTTCGATATTCTTTGCAGTTCTTCCCGGTATATTATAGATGCAAATCGGAATTTCGACCGATTCGGCGAGAATCTTAAAATGCTCAAACATGCCAGCTTGAGTTGGCTTGTTGTAATACGGTGCAACGACCAGCGCGGCGTCGGCACCTGCCTTGCTCGCCCAACGGGTTAGTCGCAACGCCTCCTCGGTATTGTTTGAACCCGTACCGGCCATAACTTTAATTCTGCCATTCGCTGCTTCGACCACCGCAACAATGACTTTTTCATGCTCGTCATGGGATAGCGTGGGAGACTCGCCAGTCGTTCCGGTCGGTACAACACAGGTTGACCCGGCTTCGATTTGGAATTCAACCTGACGAGCCAAAAGTTCATAGTCGACATCGGGGCCCTTAAAAGGGGTTGTGATTGCGACTGAAAGTCCTGCGAAATCTTCTCCGCGCGTGGTCATGCCATTACCTGTGCCGAATAAATAACCGAGAATATTTGCGAAGCGCGCCAGTCTACGAAAATAAGATGGTCGATACTAGCCGCCATAAATTATCGACGCCCATAGGAATCAGTCACAAGTCGTTTCATTTCCCTTACGGCATCTTCTAGTCCAATAAAAATAGATCGAGCGATAATGCTATGCCCAATATTGAGTTCGTGCATTCCGCTAATCGATGCGATCGGCTGAACATTGTTGTACGTCAGCCCATGCCCGGCGTTCAGTTGAATTCTTGCTTGCTTGATAAGTGTTGCAGCATTGACCAATTGGTGAAGATGGTCCGCTTGTTTTTCGGGCGTTGATTCGGCATAGGCACCAGTATGAAGCTCAATAGCATCTGCCCCCGAATCAACAGCACATTGAATTTGATCCTCTACGGGGTCGAGAAATAGACTCACGGGAATTCCAGCTGTTTTCAGCTTGGAAATAATGGGACGGATACGAGATGTGTTATTGACTATGTCTAAACCGCCTTCGGTTGTTAGTTCTTTGCGGTGTTCCGGGACAAGGGTGACCTGGTCCGGTGGATGGGAACAGGCTAATTCAACAATCTGTGCGTCGCACGCCATTTCTAAATTTAATCTTACGCGAGTGGTTTCCCGCAACAGTAAGAAATCGCGATCTTGGATATGTCGCCGATCTTCCCGTAGATGGATTGTGATGCAATCAGCGCCCCCTAGTTCTGCGCAGGCTGCGGCCCACACCGGGTCAGGTTCATCCGTCATGCGTGCCTGGCGGACGGTCGCCACGTGGTCGATATTTACGCCTAAATAAGCCATGTTGAAAAAATAAAAGTGAGGGGAGTGCGACTGATCGCGTTCACGTTGTAGTTAGTCTATACAGTCGAGCCTGAGATAAGAAGAACAGCAACCGTCATGTAGATGACAATTCCTACGACATCAATTATCCCAGCTATAAAGGGAGTGCTCATCAATGCCGGGTCCCAGCCGATTCGCTCGAAGATTAGGGGGAGCATAGCGCCCATTAAGGTTCCAGCAACGACTACCAGGAGAACGGTGATCGGCACGGTTAACGCATGGATCAAGTGCTGAGGGTTATCAGGACCGAGCCACAGAGCAGCAAGGTACCCGATAATTCCCAAAACCATGCCGAGAAATAATCCCTGGACCAACTCTCGTGTGATAATCCGCATCCAGTCACTTGGTGTAATGTGGCCAGCACTTAGGGCCGAAATAATAAGCGTGGCAGATTGACTACCCGAATTTCCGCCGCTAGAAATGACGAGCGGGATAAATAATACAAGCCACGTCGTTGTGAGCGGCCCATCTCTATATTGCTTGAGCGCAAATGCGGTGAGTAGAGCGCCTATGAAAAGGATAATTAACCATATACCGCGATTCCAGATAAGACGAGCTATCGACGCCCTTAAATAGGATTCGTCGAGCGGTGCAACACCGCCAATTCTTTGCGTTTCCTCGATGGCTTGCTCGCGGATGAAATCAATAACGTCATCGTGCGTGATAATTCCAAGCATGCGATGCTGTTTATCGACAACAGGTATTGCAAGTAAGTCATATTTAGCAACTTGCTCTGCAACTTCTTCGGTATCCTCGTCAGCGTCCACAGAAATAACGTGCGTGTCCATTAAGTCACCAATGACAACATCGGGTCGGCCAATTGAGGACACTAGGGCGCGAGCGGAAAGTACGCCGGATAATCGCTCTTGCTGATCAACGACGTAAAGATAATAAACAGTTTCTAAATTAGCCGCTTGAGTTGCGATCGAACTAATTGCATCGCGGACGGTGGTCTTTTCCTCAAGGCGGGCAAAGTCGGTGGTCATCATCGATCCTGCGGTATCTTCTGGATAACGCTGAAGATGAAAAATATTCTTGCGGATAATTTCAGGGATTATTGGTAGAATCTCAGCGACGACTGCGGGTCCCGTTTCATCAAGTAGGTCGACGCGATCGTCAGGAGATAATTCGCCAATTAATTGAGCTGCATCATTAGGCGATAGGTTTTCAATAAATGAAACCTGTTGAGGTAATTCATAAAAACTAAAAATCTCAGCACGAGTCTGCGAGTCCGTATAACTGAGTACATTCCACGCCTCATCCCAATCAAGCATGTTCGTGAAGTCCGCGGCTGCCGCCGGGTGGACTGCATCGCAGAATTCTTTTAAGCCGGCGTGATCACCCGTAGCCAGCATCTCTCGCAATTCAGGAATAAATAGCGTGTTCGGGCACATGGATAGCGTCGTGATTGATTGTTTCGCGGAAGAATCGCGATAGTCGGCCAAATCATCGGCAGCGTCAAAAAATAGGCTGATGTATTCCGTTGCATTGTAGCAAAAAAGCGGGTTGGTGAAATCATCCAACTCACACTGTTTTTAACTGAGCTCATTAGCGAACTACGGTCCTTTGTTGACAAGCATATGCTCGCTTGCTAGAGTCGCGCTCAATGCGATGGCACAGGGCTCACTTATCCTGGTGTATGTCTGATGAGCGAAAAGATGGAAAACGACCTGTTGCGATGTGAAGAACGCATTGGGTTCGTATTTAAAGATAAGAGCTTATTGGAATGTGCACTCACGCACGCCTCTGGAGCCGATCATCGACTAGTCTCAAATGAAAGGTTGGAGTTTCTAGGGGATGCGATTCTTGGGGCGATTGTTTGCGAAATGTTATACTTAATGTTTCCACACTTATTGGAAGGTGATCTCACTCAAATTAAGTCTGCGGTTGTCAGCAGGCAGACCTGCGCTAAGTTAAGCGCCGGTCTTGAATTAGATGAGTTCATAATTGTCGGCAGAGGCATCGCATGCGGTTCGGGATTTCCATCGTCGGTTCTTTCGAACACCTTTGAGTCTCTAGTCGCTGCTATTTATTTAGACGGTGGTACAGACGCCGCGCGTGGATTTATCGAGCGGCTTGTTGGCCCAGAAATTGAAATTGCCTACACGGGAAAGGGTGAACTCGACTATAAATCTATTCTGCAACAAACAATTCAGCGACAGCTAGGGATGACCCCTACATACATTGTGCTGGAAGAAAAAGGGCCGGATCACAGCAAACAGTTTTTAGTATCGGCCCAAGTTATCGACAAGGCATACACCCCTGCCTGGGGTCACAATAAAAAAGAAGCAGAGCAGAGGGCAGCGAGCAATGCATTAGCAGAACTGGGCAACGATAGTATTTGATGGGTGATAACGTGTGAGAGCAAGGACGTATTGAATTAAGGGTCTATTGGCATAATGCAACCTTTATTGGTCCCAGTCGGTTGACGTGAATAGGCGTGCTGTTGTTTTATTTTCGGGCGGATTGGATAGCAGGCTGGCATTGTCGTAAGTAGCGAGGTCCTTGGGCAATGACCTCATAGCCAAGGCCGTAGAGATCTAGGAATAATTGATCACCGCAGTGCCCCCCCGGGTCGATTATTGCGACCCTTCTCAGCAAAGTACCTTCGCACCAATAATGGGAATAGGAACTATTAAAAGTTAGGCGGTATTTTAGACGCTCATCGAAAACGAAAGTAGTTGTAGGTCGCGATGCGTAGGAAAGCACGACCGTCGAATTTCCTGGCTTATCGTGATGGTCTGCATTAAATCGTCGTTGATGATGCCACGAGATTTTCAGGTCCGTTCATTATCTAAGCATGCCTTACACTTTACGGGCGGACTAATGCTGCGGTTTGCTCGTCACGCAGATGAGGAGGCGACTGCGATTATGGAGTGCAATGGCGTCCGTGACGATATTGAGAATCGTACTTATGTGGATGCAGAGGACGCGGTAATGCTATGATTATTTACCGCGGTCTATTTCAGATAGATCCAGCAGTCGACGATTGTGCGGCGGAATCAATTTAGTGGAATAGATACGACCATTTCGTTCGAAATCGATAATGAACGGTAGCGCAATATCATTTAAGGGATGGGGCCCCTCTGCCGTGTCGGACCACGGGATTCCGTTCACAGCATGAATCCGGTCAGCTAACTTTAGCCCCGCAGCGTCTGCCGGTGATCCCGGGACCACTCGACTGATCATCGAAGTGCTTGGTTCCGCAGCGTCATTCCGCCACGAAATACCAATCCGCATGGGCCGTCCGCGGAGGGTGATGTCTTTTATCTCCGCCGCATCCCTGCCTTGAGGCAGTATCGTTATCTGAGAAATAACTGGGGCGCTGAAAACGGCGTTACGCATCGCTTTATCATTATCTACGGTCATTCCGTTGAATGCCAAAATCACATCGCCTGATTTTATACCTGATTGCGAAGCAGGTGACCTTCTCGCGACGCTCGTAATCAGTAGTCCATTAGCCAGGGAGGTGGCGGCCTTCCATGTAACTCCAAGCCTTTTTGGCGCAGCTGGAAGTGGTACTTCAAATCTCTTTTTCGTGCGGGGCGATTCCTGTTTTGCAGAATCGCGAAATGAGGGAATCGAATCTCTTTTGTCTATTTCCAATAACATTCGATATGTAAACTTAGCAACACTTTGAATGCCCTGGGAATTAATTTTATGCGCATCATCGCGTGGTCGGTGGTAGTCGTCGTGTAGACCTGTATGCGGCATTAAATAAGGAATGCCATTTTCATAAAACGGGTGATGATCGCTGTTGGCTTTTATTTCCCAATCAAAAATTATATTAAATGGCTGGTTATTGATCGAAACTGAATTTACGTTGGCAATGAATGATCGGGCGCCGCTCCATGTTCTTGTTCCGTAAATGGTAAGCTCGTTGTTGCGCAGGCGTCCGACCATATCCATGTTGATGGCTAATTTGATTTGGTCTAGAGGGATAGTCGGATTCGCAATGAAGTGTTTCGATCCCCATAAACCTTGTTCCTCGCCGTCCCAAAATGCAATAATGATTTCACGGCGACACGGATTTAGTTTCAGGGCTTCTGCTATTTCGAGCAGTGCTGATGTGCCGCTTGCATTATCGTCCGCCCCATTATGTATATATCCGGTGGGTCCATAGCTATTTCTTTTGGACCCATAGCCGACGTGGTCATAGTGCGCACCTATCAGGATATATTCATTCTTGAGTTGGGGATCACTTCCAGGAACTATGGCCAGTAGGTTTTGGCAATCGTTACGAAAAGGTTGACTGTATTGTCCTTTTTTACCACCTGGTTTCAGGCCCATCGAAAGTAGTTGCTCGCGTAGATAGCCTGCTGCGGCCCGCCCCCCGCGTGTACCTGCTCCGCGTCCTTCAAATGTATCGTCTGCCAGTACATCAACATGGCGCTTTAAATCATTATCACCTATAACAGAAATGGCGTCTGATAAACGGGATTTTAGATGCGATGTTTCCGCTATGCATTCGTAGGAGTACTGGATATGAAATCCATAGGATATGCAAATGGCAACGAAAAGCATCAATCGCATCGTGGTAACTCCTTTTTATTCTAGGCAACGAATAAGAGGTTGATTCGTGGTTTTCAAGGTGAACATCGGCCTGTCTAAAATCATAGGTTACGTCGAAGCAGTTTTCCACAATTAATGCTGTTTGGGTGGCGGTATGGTAGATCTGCCTTGCAGGTGCCGAAAGATTGTCTAAAATCGTTATAACCGGATTACCCGGTGATTCGATTTGTGAATACCGTTTGGGGTAGACGCAGTGTATGGAGCGGTGGCTGAGTGGTCGAAAGCGCGGGTTTGCTAAATCCGTGATCTCGTAAGGGATCCGCAGGTTCGAATCCTGTCCGCTCCGTTTAATGGACAGAGATGAGGTCGTTCTGTCTACCATCTCGATGGTGGAAATGCTACTTACTCGACTGATCGCGAATCGTCCAATCGTAAACGATACAGACCGCCGAAAAGGCCGTGCTCAGCATGAATCCAGAGTGTGCCCAGTCGGGGATGAACGAAGCAACTCCAACATTTCCAACGGCGAGGATCGCCGCAATTCGGCCGCTTCGGATCACGGGATAGGCTGACGCCATTGCGAGGGCCACGAACAACGTGTCCCCGATCATGATAACGTTCCCAGGATAACCTGCTTTAATTGAAGCGAAAGCGAATAGTGGAGCCGCGCAAAATCCTAATACGATAGTATGCCCTAAGCGGCTGCCTAGATTCGTTGTAAAGAGCAACCGTTTGCTTAATATTAAAGCGGTGCAAATGAGTAACGCGACCGTACCGGTCGTAAATAACAGTCGCAACGGTGAAACTTCGGATGGATTCAATGAGTCATAAATCAGAACAGAGATAACAGTTGCTGCCACAATTGCGATAATGGATACACCGAAGATGATTCGTCCGAGTTTGTTCATATTCGGGTCGAATGCCGGTGCAACGCGTTTAAGATAATCAACTTCAGCGGCCTCTCGAACAGCTTGTTGCTTTTGGTCTTTTACGAGAGTGATTAGATTTGCATCGACTTCAGGCATCGACTGGATAAGGTGTTCCGCTTCGTCAATATGCCTATTGGAAAGTAACCAGATGATCATTGAATGTAGTAACTGCTGCAGTTCCGGAAGAACGCCTTCGCAGTCCGGGGACAATTGAAGGGCCTGTTCAAGTCCAAATCTAGCCTCAGCAAATCTTTGGCGTATTTGAATCCCATCCGGTTTAAGTTGCTGTTTGGATTTGATAAGGGTTTTAAATTCGTTGGCTTTTTCAATTCCGCGATCTCGCACCATATATGCTTCACGAAGCGACAGGTATTTTTCTAACGCCGCTCTAAAATCGGTGGCGGAGTCAAATCGATCGTTTGGGTTCTTTGCGCACGCCCGGTTGGCTAAGTCAGCAAGTGCGGGAGGAACTTCCGGGCGATAGGAGTAGGGTTCGGATTTCCCGGCAGCATCTAATGCTGCAACAACATTGTTTGCTTTATGTCTCCGCTGGCCGGTGAGTATGGCATGAAGTGTAGCACCCAATAGAAAGATATCTGTTTGGAATGTTATGTCAGTTGCGATACCACTGAGCATTTCGGGGGCCAGGTAACCGGGTGTACCCACTAGTCCATCGGGCACAGTATCAATATTCATTGTTCGCATTGCGATTCCCCAGTCCATGAGGTAAACCTCGCCGAAACGGCCAAGCATGATATTATGGGGCTTGATGTCTCGGTGAATGACACCGCGAGAGTGGGCAAACTCAACAGCATGGCATACAGCACGTAGGACATCGATGGCATCTAATAGGTCGTTCCCAGTCTGGGGTTTTTTATCAAGAACGTCATTCCACGAACTTCCTTGAATGTATTTCATTACAACTTCAGGGCTATTGTCATCGGTAAGGCGGACAAGGTGGACTGGAACAATATTTGGATGCTCGAGTCCCCCCATGATCATCGCTTCGTCTAATAGTGCCCTCGCTAGTCGCGCTTTAGCGAAGTGCAGACGTTTCACGGCAACATCCCTCTCCGGTAGATGCTGGTGAGCGATCCGTACCACACCCATGCCGCCTTTTCCTATAACCTCGCCGACATCAATTAATCTCTTGGGGAGATCGACTAAACGCACATCTTCCCGTTCAATGTCCAAGATTCGATCTTTATAGGATTCCGATACCGATCCCTCGAGGACAGAATCATCCGACATGGAAGACTGATAGGTGATAGTCACGTCCGTCGCAGATTCAGACATTTTAGACGGGTGTTTTGGCATGAGAAAATGAGTGAGAGAGTATTACTGGATAGAGGGAACGCCTCTAGGCTGTCATTATCTTATAATCGGGATTACCGTAGCATAGAGCATTCAGAGTTAGAATAACAACGCGTCGGCGTGTGTGACGATTTGCATGAACTACCCGCTAATCGCCAAATAACGAGTCATCTGGATTAAACGGATAGACAATAATTGTTTATGATCCGGGGCAATAAGAATTCCATCACCTTTATGTATTCAATAAAGCTTTCTTTGAGTTTTCTGTTAGGGCTGCATCTGTGCGCAGTAAGCCATGCCATTGCAAAGCCCAGTGATGCACAGATGCAGAAGGAAAAAGAATATAAGGTGGCCAGACAAGCTCACGCCCTGCTTGAGAAATGGATATCCAAGGGGACCGCCTCAGGGTTGTCAGGTACGGTCTGGGATAATCGTGATGATGGGCATTCAAAAATAAATCTTGATCAAATGCCAGGGATGGTCCAGTTTAAATACAAGCCATCGGAGGCAAAAACAAAAGGCTGGGGATTGCAAACAAGGGTGATGGATAAAACGACGGTCGGAAATTCATCGACCGCACATAAACAGATCGACAAGGGTAGTCAGCCTCGATGTGCCTATAGTTCCCCGATTGGACTTTCAGTACTTCGGAAACAATATCGCGCAAACAATATCTATATTTACCCATCCCACATGGACCATATTGCCGGTAACCAACGAGAGGGCAAAAGTCAGACAAAAAAGAGGGGTGCAGGTCGTGGGGATATGTACCCGACAAATACACCATTTATCATTGTTTCGCAGGGATCCTCCGGAACAGATAAGCCCTTTATACGCGCCGTCGCTTGGACGATTGGATCCTTTCAAAGGGATGTGCGACTGTTCCTTGAAGAGCATGGGTTGCTCATGCCAACAGTCCAGATGCTGTTGCGACGGAGTCAAAATAACATTGATGCTGATAAAGAGTATTTGACGGGTCGCGCTCACCCGGTCGTTTTTGACAGAAGAAATATTAACGTGATCAAAATGATGAATGCTGCGCACAGGATGGCTCTCAAGGACATTCCTCCTCTCGTGCAACTCAAGCTTATTTCCGAGGATACGATGGTTGCCGGGCGGGACTTTATTGGACCGATTCGGTTATCAGAAAAGCTTTATGAATCCCCTGAATTGATCTCCCGTATATGGCGAGGATATTCACCGTCGCGGACGATGCGTATTTCAGCAGCAGGCACGATAAATCCCTCCGGGCTACCGCTTCAATACTATTGGGTCGTACTCCGCGGTCCGGCCGACAAAGTTGACATCCAATTATTAAATCGCGATGGATCTGAGGCAGCCGTTAGGTTTGCCTACCCTTATCGTTCCGAATCGCAATGGTTTGAAGGAATGTGGTCCAATCGAATTGAAGTTGGCGTGTTTGCTGGGACACGAAGCAATATCTCCGCCCCCTCGTTTATTACTTGGGTAACACTCGACAACGAAGAACGTCGTTATAACGAGGACGGGGAAATACAGTCGATTGACTACGGCACTGGAAGATATGTTGATCCTCGACTTGCTGTGGGTATGCCGTTTCGAGATACATTTCAATGGAGTGATGGGCATATAACTGGCATGACGCGAAAAAATACAGACGGGGTAATAGAGCAGGTCGAAGCGAATGGAAACACCATTAAAAGTGCAGCGGACATTAAAAAGAATAACTATACTTCAAATGAGCCAAAGCCAAGCGATTCAATAGTACAAAAAAATAAGAAGGATATCACCAAGTGGAATGTCCCGACCGAGGTGGAGCTTGAAGATGCTCGGAGTAGTTTAGGGCCGTTGTTAGAATCTGATCTGATTGAATTGGTCAGGTCGGCGGACAAGAAAGAAGCCGCGGAGCTCTATCTCATTCTTATACAGATAATTAATAAAGCGGCACATGCAGGCAATGTATCAATCACCGCTGAAGCGTTGCACCGGATTTCTGCACATTATGAGGTAGATGGCCTAGATCAGCGGATGCGTTCTATCCGAATCCTTGTTCGCCACGAAGCATTAACCCAAAAAGACAAAGGTGACCTATGCGTATTTGCATTAAATACAAGTCGGCTGGCGCACACAAAGGGACGAATTCAAGAAGCCAATGAATCGGTGCTCGTTGCGCTCACGCTCGGACGACTCACGCGAGATATAGAATTACAGCGAGATATAGTTCGGCAAGTTATTTATGGCATGTAATGAGTCGACAAAGAAATGTCGGGACTGACATACCGAAGATCGATGTTAGTGGGCGATATGAGGTTGGTAACATATCGGGCTTCATAATATTATCAATCATTCTGCTTAGAGAGCGGCGGCAGGGCAGGGGCCGCCACGTTGAGCGTCGCGCTCAACGCGCGAATGAGTTGTAGTTCGTTGATTGTGGTTTTATTATCTATCGATACACAACTGATTGCAGCAGTGATTAGTTGGTGCTTTACCTTCAATGAGCTTTTTGAAACGTGATCCATAGCACCGCTTACCTCGTTCAATGATAAATGTGCGCGTGCAGGCATCTTCACCTTTGATCCATTTGGAAAAAATGAGAACATGGTCTGGTGATACTGCTGCAAACATAATTGATTATCTAATCCAGATGCGTAGGATATTGCAGCCAAGATAATAGAGATGGAATCCTTGTATGGACGGTACGATCCGTAACGTTTATTCGCCGATGAAACTTCAGCAGATGAATGATCTACGCGGGTGGTGATAACCCGTTGCGCCATAAATTCAAAAAGATCAATCTGCTGGTCTGCCTCGATTAACAATTTGACCGTCGCGGAAAGTTCGTCACGCTGCGATGGAGAAAGTTCGGAAAGTGCCGGATGACACACGTCGAGTGCACATAATTTTGTGTATCGGTCCGTCGTGGATATTTCAGGGTAGAATCCCCGTGTTGATTTATAGACAGCAGTTCCGTGTTGTTTTTTAATAATGGTAAGCTGCGTAGCGCGCACAGATGCGTCAGGCGACAAGAGGACTGAAAAGACAACACTCCTTGCAGAATACGGTTCGTGTGCGGCAGTTAGCATGGCTGCTGGTAATTGTGTACTTGAAGACTCAATCGATGTTTGGGTAACGGCAGATGATGTGGTCGTAGTCGCCGGTGGGGCAATATTGCCTGCAGCCTGGGTGGGTGGTGCTTCATTCTCTGCTGCTCCTTTCGTAGGGGCATTGGCCTCAGCAAGCGACTGCACTACTGAATCGCGTCCGTTATCAGCACGGATACCTTTTTGGTAAACGTTGTGCTGATGTTGTTCTTTGAATAAAGGGTCGAGGCGTTTGATCCTTTCGTTGAGTGGGGGGTGCGTCGAGAAAAGATTCACGAAACTGCCGCGTCGCCCATTTCCAAAAAACATATGGCTAACGGATTCGGCTTCAGGGTTTTGGATACGCGAACCGTAAGTCAGCTGAGCAATCTTTTTTAATGCCCCAGCGATGCCATCCGGATTGCGGGTAAACTGGACAGCAGATGCGTCCGCAAGATATTCACGCTGTCTCGAAAGCGAGGCTTTGATCAAACGGCCAAAAAGCAGGCCAATAGAGCCAATCACCACGACCGCAAAACCGAGGAAAAGTAAATAGATTGCCGGGTTATTTTTTCCGCGACTGCCGGTTCCAGAGTAAGCTGTAATTCGAATGAGATAGAATCCTATGAGTGCAATCAGTAGAATGCCATGTAGTAAACCCATCAGCCTGATATTTATTCGCATATCACCATTGAGGATATGGCTATATTCGTGTGCTATCACGCCTTGAATCTGATCCCGCGTAAGTGCGTCAATCGCACCTCGACTGACTCCAATGACCGCATCGTTTATTGAATAACCGGCGGCAAAGGCGTTAATACCTGGTTCATCTTTCAGAACATATACGGGAGGAACAGGAATCCCTGAGGCAATGGACATTTCCTCAACGACGTTGAGAAGTTGCCGCTCGCTAGGATTAGGTGAGGCATGGGAAATTAGTTCTCCACCAAGCGCTGTTGCTACCACACGTCCGCCTCCGCGTAGTTCAGCAGTTTTATAGAGGCTACCGCTTAAGATGATCACCAGAGTTCCGGCAATGGCGATAAACAACAGCTTCGGCTGCCATAAAAGAATCTGGCCGATTTCCTGAGGGAGTGAGGCGTTGGATTGGTTGCCGTCCGCCCCAACAACCCTTGAGACTTGTTGCGTAATTGGCGAGAGGACGCAAAGACTAAAATAAGTCGATCCTATAATTGCTGCAATTGCAACTGCAAATAAGAAGACTAGGAAGCCGCTTCGACGGCGTGCCGATTCCTGGTGCGAAAAAAAATCCATGCCCCTAGGGCCCGTTTATTGGCTTAAAAGTTAACTTTAGGTGCGTTTTTCTCTTCTGCATTATCAAGTTCGAATAATTCCGCAGGTAGGAAACTAAAACCGCCGGCAATTAAGGACGCAGGGAAAACTTCACGCTGAACATTATAGGCCATTACCGAATCATTATAAGCTTGGCGTGAAAAGGACACCTTGTTTTCTGTGGAAGAAAGTTCCTCCTGTAGCGATAGCATGTTTTGGTTCGCCTTAAGATCAGGATACGCTTCTGCCACCATCATTAGACGTCCGATCGCTAATCCGAGTTGATTCTCTGCGCCAGATAGCGCCTTCATGACTGCGGGGTCACCAGGTTTGCTGGCAGCATTGTTGCCCGCTTGTGTCGCAATATTTCGTGCTTGTGTCACCGCTTCGAGAGTTCCCCGTTCATGGGACATATATGCTTTCGCGGTCTCGACAAGATTGGGGATAAGGTCATGTCGGCGTTTTAGCTGAACACTAATTTGAGAAAACGAGTTCTGATATCGATTACGAAGCGTAACGAGTCCGTTGTAGGTCGCTATGCACCACCATAAAAGCATTATGATAACGACGCCAATAGCGACAAGAATCCCTAGTAACATAAAGCCCCCCATAGAGTAGTTGTATCTGAATTAATTGGATTCATAGCACGAGTATTCGACATGCATTGATTATATGAAAAAAGCCCCCGGCTTCCATACAGTCGGGCCGAAAGTAAAACCAAGGTATATCGATGAAAATGAACAGAGCAGTCCGGGTACCGAAATGTCTGGTAAATGGGCAAACGCGTTCGACAGTAAGTGCCTCCAAAATCATAAATTCCAATAGGATAGGTCGAACCACCTCTTTCTTTTATGGCCACGAAATTAAAATATTTCCCTGAAATACAGTCTAATGATGCCTTTACGGCCTCAAGGGACATTTTTTCATGCGCAACGACCTGGTTTTTGGTTGCAGAGGGTAATAGCTAAGCGATAGGATGCGACAGTCTTGGGGGATACGGGCCTATTCCTCCGACTCAAAAATCTGGCATTACTACAGGGGAAGCTGATGCAACAGTCAAAATGGATCTCACTCTTTATAGCTCTTGTACTCATCCCGCTCTGCACATCCGACTTGCTATCAAACGCGATGGCGAACGGTTACGGCATTGTCACCACTTCAGAGATACGGTCGGCATCTACGATGCTATCCACTTTCGAGACGCACAAATCTGGTAGAGGATTTAACGTTCAGGTATTTGATGAGACAGACTGGGGAGGGTCGGGCCTCACCGGCGATCCTGCTGCTGAGGCGCTGCGAGGTTTTCTGCAGGGAGCGCACACACAACATGATCTGGAGTACCTGTTGATTGTGGGCGACCCGCGAGACAGTGTCGGACCGATTCCGATGAAAACCCTTTATCCGCGTAATCCAGATGACGGCAGTAGTTTTACAAAGATTCCTGTTCCGTCTGATTATTATTATGCGGACACAACGGGGAATTGGGATTTGGATGGCGACAATGAATATGGCGAATTTGGATCGATAACGGGTGATTTTGGGACGGGTGGTATTGATAGGGACCACGAAATGTTTGTGGGGCGCATTCCCGTTTATGGCACCAGCAACAATCAAACGCAATTTAACCAAAGTGTTCAGGATCTTGATCATATTCTTGCAAAAACAATCGCCTATCAAAACGAATCCGACATAAGCTGGCGTAATACGACGTTGATCGCTGCTGAGGGAGCAAATCGTCTTTTCTATGGCGAGCAAATTAGAGACGATCTTTTGCAACCCAATGGAATCGCTGATTATCGTGTTTACGATTCCGTCGGAATTTCATTACCGGATCCACCCGATGCGGACACGTGTACCATTCCAAATGTGAAAGCGGGATGGGATGCGACGAATCCGGGGATTGTTACCTGGCTTACACATGGCGGCGGAACAGGTGCTGCTGCAGTGATGAATACTCCAACGGCCGCGACCCTCGATGATAACTTCCCCGTGATGACGTGGCAGGCATCGTGCCTTAACTCAATGCCGAGTAATACCAACAATCTGAGTTACGAATTGTTAATCAATGGCGCAATTGCGACCGTTGGTTTTACTGAGGTCAGCCACGGGCCCGGCTCAGAGGTTGATTTAACGAGCGACTGGCATGTGTCTGGAATTGCGGGTCTCGGATATGGCTACATCTCTCGGATTGCGATCGATCAGCTCACGGTAGGACAAGCTCTGATGGAGCTAAAGCGTGATAGCACGCTCTTTAATCGGTCTTGGTACTGGCATAATCATGTTGGCGCCAATCTCTATGGTGACCCTGAGGTTTCACTGTTTGACTCTGGAGGTCTATCGGTCCCAGAGCCCTCTGCACTCGCAATGCTCGGCATCGCATTAGTCGGTTTGTGTCTATGGCCCCGTCGATCGCGCAAATGACAAATCCGGGGGTTAGCCGAGTATGCGAATTCGGCCTATCATGGCGGCATGGATGTTTCGGGCAAACAAATCTGGATTACCGGCGCATCTTCCGGTATTGGTCGCGCATTAGCTTTGCAGTTGGCGGCGCAAAATAACAAGCTCATTTTGTCGGCGCGTCGCGAAGTGGTGCTCCGTGATCTGGCTGCCGATCTCGGCGGGAAAAATCAAGAGGCGATTGCAATGCCTATTGATTTCAGTGACGCGGATAACGCTTTGCAGCGCAGTGAACAAATTATTGCTGAACTCGGGAAGGTCGACATCCTGATACATGCCGCGGGTATATCGCAACGTGCCAGAGTGATTGACGCAGGGATGGATGTTTACCGGTCCGTGATGGAAACTAATTACTTTGGCTTGATAGCAGCAGTGAAAGCAGTGCTTCCCGAAATGCTTTTGGCCGGCAAAGGAACCATTGTTGCAATCAGCAGTGTTGCCGGAAAAGTGGGTTCAAAAAATAGAAGTGGTTATTCAGGCTCTAAGTTTGCAGTCTGCGGATTCATGGATTGCCTACGTGCTGAAATAGCACGGTCTGGAGTCCATTGTTTGACGGTTTGTCCCGGATACGTCAAAACTAATATTGCGAGAAACGCTTTGCAGGCGGACGGTAGTCGCCGCGAGAAATCCACGGATGAGATCGATAGAGGCATGGATCCCGATGCATGCGCTGCAAAAATAATCACCGCCATTCGCCAACAAAAAAGTGAGGTGGTCATCGCAAAAGGCACCGGAAGATGGGCTCCGCTGCTTAATAGAATATGCCCAGTCGCTATTCGATGGGTGGTTGCAGGCCGGGACATGTGATCGCAACGCCGAAATACACAATGGAATTACCTTTTATTTTAAACCAATTGGAGATGAAACTATGACGTTCGGTCAAAATATCTTTTGGGGAGTACTGATCTTGTCATCGAGTCACGCATATGCTGACCGCGCTGAGCCCAGGGTTAAGGTTCAAATTGAAGTGATCGTTTTTGATGATGGCGATGTCGAGGTGCGCCGCGGAAAGAAACATGTCTCCGTTAAAAAGAAGAGTATCAAACGCATTCCTAAATCAGAAAAGTGTTGCTCGGATAAGTCGTGTAACAAATGCCGAGCAAATACGCAGACTCGTAATAAGAGTAAAGGTAAAATCTCTAAGCAAATGGTTGCACGTATCGCGAAAAACATCATGGAGCTTGATCAAAACAAGGATGGCCGCCTCAATGCAGATGAGGTATCTTCGCGGCTGAAGACGCCCTTCAGTCAGGTGGATCGAAATGGCGATGGGTATTTAGATTCCGGCGAGGTGCGAGCGCAGGTTTTGGATAGAATGAAGAATAATAAGTAAACTTATTATTTATTGATAAAGGCCGTTAGTACTTGCCTGAGAATAGCAAGTCTGCCACAGCTGCATCTGCGGTGGAGTGGGCATCTTCCCTATTGTCGTCTGCGATGAGGCTGGAGCCATTGGTGCTCAGTTGCTCGATCCGGATTGCATCGGCGACGGTGTATTTACTGCTGCTGGAGCCTGCTCCGAGGGTGACAATGAGGCTGCCCCCGGTGATGTTCACCGTGCCGAGGGTATCCCAACTGTAGCCGCCGTAAGCGAATTCGCTCGGTGCGGTGCTTTGGTCCACAATCGTTGCGGCCAACTGTGTGCCGCTGCCA
>Ga0114919_10000019_pt1 | contig 81335 bp, 90 predicted proteins | sample BlataG_FD_88682 | JGI IMG/M metagenome (GOLD analysis project Ga0114919, IMG submission 88682) | Deep subsurface microbial communities from Black Sea to uncover new lineages of life (NeLLi) - Black_00105 metaG | ecosystem: Environmental > Aquatic > Marine > Oceanic > Sediment | place: Atlantic... | reverse complement strand
GGGGGGGGGGGGGGGGGGGGGGGGGGGGGGGGGGGGGGGGGGGGGGGGGGGGGGGGGGGGGGGGGGGGGGGGGGGGGGGGGGGGGGGGGGGGTGGGGGGGGGGTGTCAGTACAATAGATGGCAAAGAGGTGACATTTCACTGACAATAGATAAAACCACTTGAACTTACCTGGGACCAGCTGCCATCAGATGGGCAATCACTACTATAAGCATAATAGCTCCATTCATAGGTTTCTGAAGCACCCAGAAAGCCAGTACACCAAGACGAGCATAAAGTCCAAGTGTAGGATTGACCATAGACAAGAGTATAATAGTTACCATCATTCAAAGATATCTTTACTGTGTCTTTGCAATCGTTTTTGACATTTACCTCTACACCATAGAATGCTTGAGTTTGAGGAAGATGGAGCCAGAGGAGGCAAAGCACAAGAAGAGGAAGAGATGGCCATCTGCATGGAGAGAGAAGGGAGAACGATCGGAATGGGATGGGAGTGCAGGGGTGAGTCTGGGGAGTGAATGCACTTTGAGGAGACTGTGGAGGGCGATGCCAATACGTGCAGAGTTGGAAACGTTGCAGTGTAGCATATAATAGCATCAATATGACTATGCTCACCTTTTGAGAGTGGATTTACCACCTGAGCCCGTTGAGTGGCAAAACATCATATCTCAGAGATTACAGGGGTTCCAAAAGAAACCAATAGGTGTTGTCTTAAAGTCGATTCAAGCAACCTTTGAGGCTAATTGAAACTCTGGTCATGTATTATTCTACCTTTACGTTTAGGTTCTCGGACGAGAAGGCCCAGCATTATTAAGAGAGACGGAAGGGGAAGAACCTTCCCCCCCTCCCTTTGATGAGCGACCGATTTCACTCAGGCAGCTGCTAGAGCTTGCTGCCCTCCACACTGATTCAATCAGCCTAGGGTACATATCGCTTATTTAAAACAAAAACATTTCACATGTGAAAAAAGTGTTTTAAAAATTATACACCTCTCTTCTTCTCATTTCATCACTCTCTGTGGGACATAATCCAACTGGCTTAAGCCAGTTGACAAGCTTGTCACCATCTCCCCCAACCTTATCGCAATACTTTCAAACCCAGGCCTCTGAACAGGATATTCTACCCAGTATCCCTTCATTAATGCTACACACTCGTCAAGTCTTGGAAACGTATCACTATCCCCTGGTAGTTCATCGACTTTTGGGATTCTCAAACATTCGCAGCCCTCTCCATCGACGTTCTCTGCTCTCCGCACAGGCTGCTCTTTGAATACAAAACTTCAAAAGTTTGAGCATTTCCGCTCCATTTTCCATTCAAATTACATTAACAAACACATCTCACACAATACAATAGACATGATATTTCAAATACATTATCAGCACGTGCTGCCTTTAAGCAGTAGCAATCCCCGTCAAAGAATCGTCAATCTTCAAGCTGCAACCACCCCAAACGCGAGTTGCATCGTAATTAGACCTGCACAATCGGAAGCAGATCTAATCCAAGTAGCACAACAACGTGCTGAAGCTTATTATGAGGTATGTTGTTTTGTTCCTTCAACTGAAACAACAACGCCACCGACACTCAATCTTTTTTCCCACCTACTTACGTCCTCTAACCCATCATGCTTCCTACCTCACAGAATCAAAGCTATGGAAGATTTACCCAATCCTTCATCAAACAATTTGCCCAAAAAGAAGCCCTATCTCTCACCAAAAGAACATCAGGAGGCAAATATGCTGAATGCGTAACATTAGTCATCCTCCCGGCATCCTCTCCTTCCCCTGACCAACCACAACAGCAACAAGCCCAGGGCTCTCTAGATATCAGACCTCCAGGCAGTCACAACAATAAAACCCCCCAAGGAGTCCCTCCACTCCACACCCAACACAGCGGGTATGTCTTGAACGTAGTCATCCAGTCAGGACAGAGAAGAAGAGGACTAGGAAGGCAATTAGTAGAAGAGGCCAAACGACTAGCTCGACAGGAATGGAATGCAGAAAAGCTGTATGCACATGTAGATGCAACTAATGATGCTGCTATTGGATGTTATCAGGCTTGCGGATTTGAAATCGTACCTGAAGAAGATGATGATGACAGTGATGGTAGTGATGTGCCTCGTTTAAAGATAGGAAGGCGGTTATTACTATGCTGTCAATTATGATACATGTAATAATAATTCAAGACATACTCCTCTCAATATTACTATTTATTACCTAGGGTTTTAGCTGCGGCAATCTTATTTTTTCCTCCACAGTCATACCTCCTCCTTCCTTGTCTATCATTTGTCGTCTATTCAACTCCTCTACTCCCTTCTCCAACATTTCCTCCACCTTTTTACAACTATCATTATCACTATCTGCAGCAACACGTTGAGATGCAGCCACCTCCCCTACTCCACTGTCCTTCTTCCCCACGGCCTCTTCCTTCTCCCCCCTCAACTCCGTTGCCTCCATCCACCTCGTACTATCCTTAAATCCTTTTTCTATCAAATATGTCAACACATTCTCATCCGCAGGCTCAAACGCCCATCCGACCATCTGTCTCAATGTATATGGCCATGGTTCAAATGTATCAGGTGATATGCCTATTCTATATACTGGACTAAGTTGTTGGCTGGGGAAGCATGATATCCTGATGCCTACTGTTTGAGGGGGCAAGGGGATGAAATTAGTGAGACCGCCATCCAAGTGGGGAGATCCTCTAAATGTTGTAAGCCCTTTGCCATCAAGCCAATAGGGGATGTGGCATGAAGTCATAAGGGCACCTATGAGATCCTCTCTATTGGTGTACTCACTGATCAAATGGGCCTTGACATAGGGCCAGGCCTGGGTGACAGCAACGTGAGCCTTGTTGCTGCAACGTTGATGTGCGTCATGGGGGAGATGTGTGTGGAGGAAAGATTCGAGGACTGGGCCTAATCTGCCTCTTGTCCCATTGGTACGTAGATCGTGCATCATTTTGAGGCAGAGGTCTGTTATTTGATCTACAGACATGCCACTTTTTATACAGGCTGATACTAAGCTGCCTGCAGAGGCACCAGCTAATTGAGTAGTGTTGGTCAGGACGTTGCCATCACGTAGGGCAGAGGCGACGCCAATAAAGTAGGGGAATAGACAGCCTCCTGCACTGAAACCAAAGCTGAGTGTACCTTGCTTGTGTGCTTCTTGTACTAGTTGTTTGTGCTCTGCATCTGAAACAATGAGTGTGCCAGCAAGGTCTTTGAGGCCCAGTTGTTGTGGGGACACAAGCGTTCGAAAGCGACGGGTGTATTGTTGCTTGAGAGATGTAGATTCCGTTGGTTGTTGTTCGTCTGAAGAAGAGTTTGACTGGCAGAGAGGTAGAATGCGAGCTTGTTTTGTCGCTACTCTTCTGAAAGTCAAAGCTGTTAAAGCTGTCTTTGTATACAACAGCATCTGTGGATTAGTGCTTGCTTTTGGTTTTGGAGCGAGTTTGACGGTCATTGGCTAATTAAATGCAATCAATAAGATGTGTAAACGGTGTGGAAATAGGAAATGAGGAAGGTAATGGTTGTTTAAGTGAGCTTCTCTGCATGTTCTTCATTTTTGAAACTCGTCATGAAAGGCTATTTCCTGACAATGCTGTTGCATTACTACTTTTTATGTTAACTACAACTAGATTGGTAGTATATATCCTTATTTTATGGTATCGATTGCAATTAATACAATAAATTGCTAAATTTGATCTCAAAGATGGGTGGAATTAAAAATAAAGATCTCAAAAGAGCTGCCAATAAAGTATTCACGTACGTATAAACTCTCATTCTCGCGATGAAGTTGAATAGTTGACATTCGTTCCCTTATTGGCTTCCATTGTGCTCCACATCCCCGCCGACGACTTACTTCCAACTCCCCTTCTTCTCCATTCATACCTGCAGGTCTGGAGGCGGCGGTGGCAGCAAAGGCCCCTCTATCATTGATAAGAGAAACCAAGAACTGCAATGTCCACACTGTCAAAGAATATTCAAACAACCAAATCGGTTACAAGACCACATCAAGAAATAACATTCAACAACAACAGAAGCAGATGACGATGGAGATAAAAAGGAAGGTGAAAGCAGCACCTCTACAACGAACACTGGTAGTACGACTACCAAAGTTACCAAGGATACATCTCGCACCACCACAACAAAAACAACAACATCTATTAATACAAATAGTAATACAAAGAAAATAATGGATCTCAATTCAAAGGCCGGCTATTATACATCAAAATCACCCAAAATGCTGCTCCATGAATGGTGCCTGAAAGAGAAGCTTCCCCGGCCCAAATATAAGACCATTTCCATGGATGGTGGTAGTAAATTTAAATGTAGAATAGTATTACCACATCCCAAGAGGCCAGATAAAGACACAATTATGTTTCTACACGATTCCCTTGCAGCAGATGAAGAAGAAGAAGCCATGCAAAGAGCAGCAGTGATGGCGCTTCATCGCCTGGCTGGAGATAGGTCGATGGAAAGGGTGTTGCCTGAAGGGTATGTTGGGCAGTGGAGGAGGCATGGAGAGGAAGCACTGAAGAGAGGGGAGGCTGTGAAGAAGGCAGCAAAATCGCAAGATATTAGAGCATTTGCTGCGAAGAATGCGGCCAAGAAGAAGGGCCCTGCGACTGTGTTTTTGACTGAAGATAAAAGGCAGCTGTTGCAAGAAATATTGGCTGATGTCAGGTCGGAATCTTTTTCTTCATTTAGAAACAACAATAATAATATAAATAATAATGACGATGAAGATCTAGACGTAGAAGAGTACCGCCGTGCATTGATAGATGAACTGGTGGTTCTTGGCTTTAATGAACAAGACGCAGCTGATGCAGTTGAGAATAATAACTGTCCCAGTCTGTCTTCTGCTCTAGATTGGCTGTGTTTATCCATACCAGAGGAGAGGCTGCCATCTGAGTTTGCTCCTGGTGCAGCAGGTAAACCAGTCACTGTTATAAGATCATCAGGTATGAGAGGTAAGGCAATTGAAAATGCTCACACAACTACTAACAATAATAATAATGAGAAGGAGGAGGAGGAGGAGAATATATATGCTGTCAATGATGAAGATGGATGGGCAGTAAGGTACCTGGTACAATATGGCTATCCAAGTACATGGTGTAGAGATGTTGTTGAAAAGATTGGCAGTAGTAAGGAAGAAGAGTGTGTAGTAGAAGCTCTATGCAGATTGCATGAGAAGTTAATGACCATTGGTGGTGGTGATGATAATGAAGAGGAGGGGGATGGTGAGGCATTGGTAACTGATGATATAGATGATAGTGAATGGCAGGAGGAAAGAGAGGCATTACAGGCTATATATGATGATCAAATATCATTTTCATCTCCCACACACACCATCATCAAGCTCACAGATAATGGGGATGGGGATGAGAAAGACACTGCTAGTAGTCAATTATACTTTGAATGCATCCTCTCTTCCAAGACAGAGTCATATCCAAACTCCGCTCCTGTTATTGCAGTCAAAGTTGCTGCTGCAAAAGATGATGATACTGTTTGTATACCTTTGATCACACTGGCTACATTGACAAGGAGGTTATCTGAAATGGCAGAAGAGACATTAGTAGGTGGACCAATGATATATGAATTAGCTCAAGCAGCTGTTGATCTCCTTCCTGAATGTGTAGATGCTCCATTGAGTCCCTTTGAATTATTTGATATTGAGGGAGAAGAAGAGGAAGAGGAGGAGGAAGAAGAAGAAGAAGAAGAGGAGAAGGGGGAGGAGGAAGTGCTGTTTATCGAAGACGATGACATCCCTACCAAACATCAACGTCATTTTCACCAACAAAACATTCAACAACGTTCATATATCCATAACAAACCATACATCAACACTGAAGCTGAAAGCCAACGTCTACTGCAACTTGCCAACAGGCTAGCCAACGACACCGCCCATCAATCTAATATAGGGAAGACCAGATTAAAGCTGCCAGCTGCTTCCCAGAAGACTGAAATCATCTCAGCAGTGACATCTTACCAAGTGGTGATGATTGCAGGTCAAACTGGATGTGGTAAATCAACTCAAGTCCCACAATACATCCTAGAGGATGCGATTGCAAAGGGACAAGGAGGATGTTGCAATATTATATGTACGCAGCCCAGAAGGATAAGTGCAGTGGGGCTGGCTACAAGAGTGGCTCAAGAGAGAGGGGAGAGGGTGGGTGACACAGTGGGGTACTCTGTGAGGCTGGATAGCAAGCAGAGTGCAGTGAAAACCCGGTTGTTGTTTTGTACTACAGGTATATTATTGAGGAGGTTGTTATCTGACCCTTCCCTCAGTGGTACTACGCATGTGGTACTAGATGAAGTACATGAACGTACTATAGAAAGTGATCTGTTGCTGTTGTTGTTGAGAAATATGTTGATTACGGGGATGAATCCTGGGATTAAGATTGTGATGATGAGTGCTACTGCAGATGTTCAGCTGTTTGCTGGGTATTTTGAAACCAAGATGATGAAGCAGCAGCAGCAGCAGGGGTCTAAGACTGCTGTTATTGCTATTCCTGGATTTACACATCCAGTACAAGATTTGTACTTGGAGGATGTATTGGAAAGTACTGGATATGTAGTGGGAAAATCATCTAAATGGGCACTGAAGAATAATAATAACAGTAGTAGTAAGGGTAATGGTGATAAGGAGAGTAGTGGTGCTGGTGGTGATAATAGAAACAAAAAGAATGATGCAGAAGCAAATACATCATCATCATCACCATCACCAAATGATAGTCATTACTCAGACCAAACACGCAAATCTCTTGCTAATATAGACGAGACACTAGTCAATTATGAACTCATTGAACAACTAGTGGTATACATTCTGAAAAGCAATACGCATCAAGGAGGGTCCCTCCTCATATTTGCCCCAGGAGCAGATGAAATCTCTAAAATATGCCGTAATCTCTCCACCTCCACCAAACTACAACAATCATCTGCATCATCACTACGCATCCTCCCTCTGCACGGCGGTCTCCCTCCCACCCAGCAATCTCGAGTGTTTGACCGACCTCCTCTAAACGTCATCAAGATTGTGGTGTCTACCAACGTGGCCGAAACTTCCATCACCATTGATGATGCCACTGTTGTTATAGATACAGGGAGAGTGAAAGAGATGAGGTTTGATAGCCAGAGAGGAATAGCCAGGTTGCAAGAAGTGTGGGTGTCACAGGCGTCTGCTCAGCAGAGAAGAGGAAGAGCAGGGCGTGTGAGGCCTGGTGTGTGTTTTAGGTTGTTCAGCAGAAAGAAGACTTGGGGGAAGAATATGAGCAAAGATTCACCTCCAGAGGTACTGAGAGCTCCTTTACATGGTCTTGTGTTGAATATTAAAGGCATTCTCGGAGGGGATGTCGACGTAGCAGCTGTGCTGGCAGAGATGATCACCCCACCCCCAAATGTAGATCAAGCTCAACAGTCACTTTCCCTTATTGGCGCTTTGCAACCGGCACCTAAATACACGCTGACGCCGCTTGGTGCTCATCTTGCAAAAATGCCAACAGATGCAAAGATTGGTAAAATGTTGATATTTGGAGCAGTACTGGGCTGTTTAGACCCAATCTTAACAATAGCAGCTGCCCAAGGTTTTGGAAGGCCAGTCTTTTGGAGTCCTCCTGATCAGAGAGCAGAGGCTGATGAAGCAAAGAAGAAGTTACTGGCTAATGTAGCTAGATCTAAGAGTGATCATCTTGCTATTGTTGAGGTGTACAACGCTTGGAAGGCTGAGATTGAAAAGTTTGGGAGAAGAGCAGGGTCTGAGTTTTGTGGGAGAAACTACTTGTCTGATCAAGCAATGGAATCTATTGATGCAGGAAGGAGGCAGCTGATTGATATCTTGATAGATATGGGCTTTGTGCCACCTAGCTATCATCATCATAAAAAGAATAGTGGTGGTGACAAATCGACAGCATCATCGTCGCTGTCGTCGTCGTCGCATGTTGATAATTATTCCTCCAACTACAGGGTAGTCAAAGCAGCATTATGTGCGGGTCTGTATCCCCAACTACTCAGAGTAGAAGCTCCAACAGCCAAATACCAAAAGACACTCGGGGGAGCCTTTGAAACCGACACGGATCCATCCAAGATGAAGTTCTTTGACAGAGAACGAGGCCGTGTGTTCCTCCACCCAGCTTCCTCCAACTTCTCTTGTGGCAAATTTGAAAGTGGTTGGCTGGTGTACAGTGAGATTGTAGAAACGGGGAAGGTCTACGTCAGAGAGACCAGTATGGTCCCTGTGTATTCTGTACTGCTCTTTGGTGGTGATATCAGTGTGCATCATCAAGAGGGGCTGGTGAAGGTGGATGGGTGGGCGACATTTAAAGCACCGGCCAGGATTGCTGTGTTGGTCAGGGAGTTGAGGGCTGAGGTGGCTTCGTCATTGGCACAGAAGATTAGTAATCCTGGGCTGGATTTGAGTAGGAGTCGAGTGGTTGATGCCATGCATCATTTACTTCATAGTGATGGGTTTTAACTGAAACGTGTATGTATGTATGTATGTATGTATGTATGTATGTATGTATGTATGTATGTATGTATGTATGTATGTATGTATGTATGTATGTATGGGTATAAAGTACCTAGAGGAAACAGGAGGCGAAAATCTATAAACTTTTATCTTGTTTAAAAAATCCTAAATAGTAGCAATATCATTATGACGACTAGAATGACAATAAGGATGGTCTCTATCATTATCATACAGTGGCTGAAGCTTCCTAGATGGAGAAGCTACCAGTTTCATATCAACAAACTCCGTCTTCCCCAGCTTATCTGCTGCCTCTTTAAATCTACAACACCACCTTCTCACTACATTTTCCAACCTTCTCTCCAGCTCTTCAGCTTTACTTGGGCATGCATATCCTTTGTAGACATCCCAATATCGAGTAGCATTGGTGAAGTCTAAGGTCCATACTTTGTAGTCGTTGATTTGTTGATCTTCTAATAGTGGCAATAGTTGCTGGTCGTACAGTCCTGCAGGATATTCTACTACTACTGCTCCTCCTCTTCCTCCTCCTCTTCCTCCTCCTTCTTTTCTAATTTGAAGAGAACTACTACTAGCTATGTTCACCTCACCTCCTACATCATCACCACTATAACTAGGCTTCAATGTAATCCGAGACTTTCTAATCTCATCAGGCACCCTTCTATTCCTCATAAAACTCCACTCCCTAACCTCCACTCCACTCTCCTCCCTCATCACATCCAGCTCAAACACATAATCAGCAGGGCACGTAATAGGAAACTTCATATCCTGAGCATCTGGCATTCTACACCTTATTCCAGGGTGCCATATGTACTCACAATAGCATGTCAACCTTGGCAGTATCAATATTCTACCAGTGGCTGCTGCAAGGGCTAATCCTAGGTAGATTTGTTCTAATTGACGTTGCAGTTGGGTGAGGTGGTACATTATCATCTCTTCATTGTGATTGCTCCCCCAGGCATTGTATTCAGGAGGTAGAGAGGAGGGGGTATCCAGCATATTTAGTTTTAATGATATAAATCCACTACTACTACTACTACTGCTACTAGTATAAAGGGTGGGAGTAGGAACAGCTGGAGGAGGAAGGAGAGACTTTGTACTACTAGTACTAGTAATAATTCCAAGGTAGTATTCATCTGGATCAGATCTCCATTGCAACATCTCCTTCATCCTCATCATCTTCCCCGTATCTCCACCATACGTCCATGTCCAATGCACAGCATAGGGTTGACTTAGTCCCAATTGTTTATACATCTTGGATACTGCATATGAGTGACCATTAGCAAATAAAAAGGTAGGTACTACTCCCATCACCACTCTTCCTTTAAAGCAACAAAATAAACCTTCTCCCCTAGTAGTACCACTGCTACCATCACTAGTAGTAGTTTCTCTCTGATGGTACTCTGGATGATGGAGAGAACATTCAGGACTATCAGCTGGTACATAATCCGTCCTCAGCAACTCATACAATGCAGTCTGATCATTGTATTCCTTATGATACTTCTCATACGACTTGGTCCATGCATTTAATAACAACCGTGTGTTGTTATTGCTCCTAATAAAGTACAATCCTGTATTGATGTTCATATCTACACTTCCATTAGGCTCCAATGCGTCTCCTAATTCACTATCATTCCTTCCATCAGTAGCAGAGGCATTATGATTACTCTCATCCTCATCTTCATCTTCATCTTCATCCTCGTCTTCATCATCACTATGACGACCACGTTGATGACTGTAATCAAGTTGGGTACCAACACCATCATGTCCAATCAATACATCTGCATTGCTATATTTATCAAAGAATAGTAATGGATTGCGTAACCATATTACATCAACATCACTAATGATGAGGTCGTAGCCCCAATGGAGGGCAGTGGTGGCCAGGAAGACTTTTTGCCATGTGAGGTCTCTCCATCTATCATCTCCCCACTGTACTGTTACTGGCTCCACCTCTTGCTGTTGCTGCTGCTGCTGCTGCTGTTGGTGGTGGTGGTGGTCATTTATGTTTGATTTATTGTTATTAATATCGTTAACATTATTGGTATAAAATTTGAAGCAAGGGACGGACCAAGAGGCTAGTTGCTTTGCAGCAATGGGGTCAGTGGCCCCAACGAGGGTGAAAGAGGCCATGTTGGTTTCAGCGGAGGAGAGGTACCAATTGAGGGCGAAATGGAGCTGGTTGGAGGAGACAAGAGCAAGCATGATTGTGTTGTGGGGTTGTTGTTGATGAGAGATGGAGGAGAGGAGGTCCTTGGATAGTGGAGAGCAGGTGGTGGTGGTGGTGTGGCCACCATTGTGGTGCTTGGTGAAGGAGGGGCGGTGGGAAGACTGTGGAGATTGATGGACTTGAGATGATTGAGAGGTGCTGGTGATGTGTATGGCGATGATGAAGCTGAGTGAGATGAGAATGAGGAGTGGCCATGGAGAACTTTTCCTGTGTTTTGGCCTGAGGAAGATTTTCCTCGTCATCCTGAGATCTCTCAAGATCAGTTGTTATATTGTTGGGTCAGAAGGCGTTGAGCAGTCCCTTCATATGTCATGACTGACACTGATGCAGTTCTGGAATTCAAGTTTAAATCGAAAAATAAGCCACTATGCCTCTTCCTTATCTCTGCATTTACTCAGAAAAACGGCCGCTCATTTCGCTCAATGATGACCCTCAACCATCCTGGGCTGCCTGTGGAGAGCAGACATTGCAATTTAACGCTTTGATAATAAAATAGCATATGTACATTACGTTTTTGATTATTAAAACTAGGTATATCTGCGCGAGGGTTTGCAATTAAATTCAATCACTCCAAAGTTTTAATAATCATACTATTTGCATATATGGACTGAACCCAGCATGCTGAAAGAATACTACTCAACGAACATTCAAACGTCTAAACCACAACTGTTTACGAGGAGCCAGTAGTTTAGGCCGACCAAAATCCATTCCTTTGCAGAATGGCTGGCGAGTCTGCCTCGGGCAAGACAGATTTAGAGGACATTAAGACGAAAAATAGAAACGGAGATATGAAGATGCGGCAAGGTAGGTATTCTCTCTCACCGACGCCCACTCTCACCGACCCACGCCATCCTCCTCTCTTCCGATACTCAACCCCACCCCCACCCTTCACACATTGCAGATGATAGTGATGCATCATCAGACAGCTCCTCCTCCTCTTCGGGCGATGACGAAATTCCACTCCTCCCAGCAATAACAACATCTTCCAAACAACAACAACCAAAGAAGAAAAAGAAGGAGCGACCTGCCGATGATAATGGCAACCCTGAAAAGAAGAGGAAGAAACGGAAATTCCTCTACTCCCCTATTGACCCCAAAGTTAAATGTGGTAAATGCAAAAATTGCCTCAACCCGCATTTTAAGAAAGCTTGCATTCCTGCTAGAGAGAAACAAGAGAGAGAAAGGCAGGGACAGGTGAAGGAGGAGGAGGAGGAGGAGGAGCGACAAGAGAAGGTGGACCCATTTAGAGCAGCCCTTCTAGCCATTATAGATGAATTGTCGTGTATTAAATTGAGCCATATAGATGATTATATTTCACTATGTAGAGAAGAGATGGAATTGAAGAATATGACACCCCTAGTCAACGCTCTTCACAAGTCTGTCATAACAGCAGCAGATAATAGTAAGAGAAAGGAGCTAGGTAGAGCCTTCATCCAACAAGGAGGCCTGACTCCCATAGAAGCATGGCTGCCTATATTAACAAAGGCAAGAAAGGAAAAGGCATTGTTAAAGTTACTCACAATTCTAGACGAGTTGCCAATCAGTGTCAAAGAGATCAAGACACCGTCTACCTTGGGGAAGTCGGTGACCATGGTCATGAAAGATGAGATGATAGGGGAGGAGATTAAAAAGAATGCAAGGGCTGTTATTGTGAAATGGAAGGCGTTATTAAAGGCAAGAGTCACGAGGTATGTTGCTGTATAATAATAAAAGTAATAGCAAGCAAGCAAGATGTCTAGTCTTGTCTATATTGTGTGTGTGTGTGTGTGTCTCTTTATCAACGTACAATGTCCACACATACAAGAATTCTTCAATAAATCTTGAGTCAAAAACTTACCCCCCCCCTTTCTTCTTTACTCCATTCTAACTTTTTGCAGTGAAACAAATACAAAGAAACATGCTACAGCTGATGTAGCAACTGTTACAAAGAACACAACAACACTTGAAGATGATGTTGATCTGTTTAAAACTGCAGATAAGCATAAAATAGCTCTTTCTGCAGCCAAGTCAAAATCAAACACTAGCATTACTATCAGTAATAATAATATTAATAATAATAAAGTCACTACTACCACTACTTCTCTTGAACAACAACAACAACCTAATAAACCATTAAAGTCGCAAACATCCTCTGCGGCTGCTGCTGCTAGTGGTGGTGGTGGTACAACCGCCACCACCAAACCAACCATGACGCCATCTTCAACATCTCGAGGAGGAGGGGGCTTCTCCACATACTTTGGAGGAGCAACCTCCATCCTGGACACAATAGCTCCACTCAGGAAAATAGCAGGCTCAACTGCAGCTGAAAAAGCAGCCAGAGCAGCAGCAGCAATCAAAGATCCAGATCCACTGCCCAAGAAGATCAAAAGTAAAAAGGTCAGATGGGCAGATGATGGTGATGGTAGTAGTGGTGGCAGTGGCAGCAAGAAGACAAAACTAGTCAGCAGTAGACTGTTCTTGATGACTGATCCTGCCGAAGCAGCCAAGCAAGATGTCGACATAACAAGAATCACAGCAGCATTGAGTAGTCATGGTGGTACTAGTGATGGAGCTGATACTGGTACTTGGGCCTCTGCCAAAAGAAAAGAGCACCTCAATGAAGCCAGTGCCCTGGCTCTCCATCGTAGAGAAGAAGACAGAGAAAAGGGTGAGATTGCAGAGCGTATGGGACAACTCCATCCCCAGATTCAATGGTATGACCCCCCCCTCTCTGAGTTTATTGCGTCACTGGAGCAGCAGAAGCAGGATGTGGAACAAGGCAGGGCTGACCCCGGGGACGATTACAAGGGACATTTGTTGCCAGGGAGGGGTGAAGATTCAGAGGAGAGGCATAGATTAGCGGCTTTGAGGGAAAGAGAGGGAGGAGGAGGTATAGTGGGTGGTGGTGGTGGTGGTGATGCAATGTTGCCTCCTGAAGAGCCCAGTGATCCCAGGATGTGGGGACATCGTTTAGATCATAGTAATATGGTGGAGATTCGTCTGGAGAATAGGACAGAATCTGGTGGAGAGCAAAATGGCAGTAATAATAGTGCTGTGCAGATGCCTGGAATAAATAACTTGCTTGCACAACTAACAGCAAGTGGAGTGTTAGAACAGCAACGACAACATGCTCCACCACCACAGCCTCCAACATGGCAACCCCAAGGACTGGTACTACAAAAACCACTACCTGCAGTACCACATGGAAATGCAGCACCTCCCCCTATGTTACAACAGAACAGGAGGAGGTGTACATTTTGGAATAGTGATAAGGGGTGTTCTAATGGAGTGAATTGCAAGTTTTTACATGAGGGCCCAGGGAAGTACGCTCAGAGAGGAGGAGGGGGGCCTGGAGGAGGAAAGGGAGGCGGGGGAGGAAGGGGATCATCTTTCTACACAAGACCATTAGTAGGGCTGCATGGAAAGAAGTAATATTAGAGAATAAGAAGAAAAGGAGAGAAAGAGTGATGAGATTTGTGTTTTTAGTTTTTGAACAGTAGTAGTACCAGTCTTCATTCGGTTACCTGTCCATCTGTACACTTGTGTATGTTTTCAATTTGATATGTGTGTATGAACTGCTTCTTTGTTATAATGTGTGTATAGTTTGATAATATGCATGCATCATGACAGCTAGGGAGAAGAGTAGTAGTGCAGCAAGGGAGAGAGTGGTGGGCGACATACCGTGATGGTGGAGAGCGGAAGAGTTTTTTTGGATGATGAATTGAAAAGTAGATGGAGTCAAGGAGGCAGTTCAGTGTAATAGCGTATCAGATCTATCGTATTGTACCGATCATTTCATTGTATCTTTATTTTGGGAGGGATAAAGGCCTTAGTGTTGATAGTAGTAGTATTGATATTTTTGGCCAAGATGCAAGCAAAGTCCTTTGTTGGTGCAAAATTGCCCAGTGCTACATTGAGTACATCTAGAAATCCCTCAGTAAGAGGCCGTGTGCCTTTGGTCGTGAGAAACGATAGCTGTTTGATTGTCAACACCAAGGGAGGAGGACATGCCTTCCTAGGCCTTCATTTGGCTAAGAAACTCGTCTCTGACGGTCATCAAGTCACTATATTGAACGATGGAGATCAGGTTGGTGTGAAAATTGACGCGAATGAGCGTTTAAACCTTCCACTCTATTCCAATTCCCCCCACCAACGCTCATACATACCCGCCTCATTCTCCTTCTCTTTCTCCCGAACACCAACAGGCCAAGCTCACTTCCAAGGCTCCCTTCAGCCAATACTCAAACCTTCCAGGTGCCCAAATCGTATGGGGCAACCCCACAGACCCATCTACCTACCCATCTGGCTCATTCGACGTTGTTTATGACAACAATGGCAAAGACCTTGATAATTGCAAGCCTCTCATTGATCACTTCAAAGGCAAGGTCAAGCACTATGTTTTCGTTTCCTCAGCTGGAGCCTATGCTGCCAATGATATCGAACCAATGCATGTAGAAGGAGACAAGAGAAAGACCTCTGCTGGACATGTGGCAGTCGAGGGCTACCTTGAATCTGAAGGTCTTCCCTTCACCATCTTCCAACCCCAGTACATCTACGGCCCCTACACTGCCAAAGATTGCGAACAATGGTTTATGGACAGAGTCCTGCGTGATCGTCCAGTACCAATCCCATCCCCTGGTGTCCAACTCACGACTCTGAGCCACGTTGAGGACCTTGCTGCCTTGTTGGCATCTGTTGTCGGCAATCAAAAGGCAATTGGACAATATTATAACTTGGTAGTTGACAGGTGCATCACCTTTGATGGAATTGTCAAAGCAGTGGCAAAGGCAGCTGGTAAGGAAGCTAAGATTGTTCATTATAATCCATCAGAGATGGGCTTGAAAAAGGGAGAGGGTTTCCCATTCAGAGCAGTGCATTTCTTTGCTTCGGCTGACAAGGCTAAGAGGGAGTTGGGGTGGAAACCAGAGCATGATTTCATCAAGGATGTTAATGGGCTGATAGAAGCTTATAAAGACAGTGGTAGGATGGATAAGGAGATCGATTTCGTTGTTGATGATAAGATCTTGGCAGCTGTAGGAGGCAAGTGAAATGGAGAGGAGGAGGAGGAGTGATGATGCTGAGAAGATGCTCTGTGTGTCTCATAAAAGATGAATGAGTTATATTTGATTTGAATTTTTCAATGCAGGTGTAAGAAGCAATAGGCCTTGAGTGGAAAGATCAAAGTTACTGTTACCAATGAGAGTGAGGGAGGTAATTGTTTGAGGAGGCTGTCAATGAATTGAAAGACGGGGAGAGAGAGGTGCCGGCCACAAAGAAAGAGATGGGACTGGCAACTCATTGCTGTTTGTGCTACGTTACTAAAATTGACGTAAGGCAAGAGTATAGGAATACCATCAGCATTTTTTACGTATAGAAACATTGGAAAGATGGCCGGCATTGGGACGATGTCCTTGAAAGCAAGCAGTTTTGCTGGAAAACGCCTTGTTACACCAACAGCTAGCAGTGCCGCAAAAAATATGGCTCCGAGAAACATCCAAATTCAATGTAGGACGTTGGAAGCAGGTAAGAAATCATCATCTCTGTATGAGCATGTGTTATCCTGGTCTGATGGCGTTGTCTCGACACCATATGCTGCATATTGTCACCTATATACATCATCACACGCACGTCTAAATCCCATATTCCATCCTTACAGGCGTCGGACTCTACGGCACCAAGGCGGGCATGACTACCTACTACAGGGATGGCCTCGCCTACCCAGCCACCGTCATCGCCATCGAGGAGGGCAACATCGTCACCCAAGTTAAGACAGAAGAAAAAGATGGCTACACTGCAGTACAAGTTGGATATGAAGTCGTCGCAGAACGTAAAATCACAAAGCCAGAGGTTGGACACTTGAAAAAGGCAGGCACCCCCCCTCTCCGTCACCTCAGAGAATTCCGTGTCAAGAGCGTAGAGGGCTACGAGCCAGGTCAGCAATTGCAATTTGCAGAAATGTTCCAAGTTGGTGACTTGGTTGATATTGCAGGAACGTCTATCGGTAAAGGTTTCCAAGGTGGTATTAAAAGATGGGGATTTGCCAGAGGTAACATGACACACGGATCTAAATCAAAGAGAGAGCATGGATCATATGGGCCAGGTACTACTCCTGGTCGTGTGTTTCCTGGAGTGAAAGCAGCAGGGCAGATGGGAAATGTACGTTCGAAAATGAGGAAGGTGGAAATATTGGCAGTAGATGCTGAGAATAAGGCTATTGCTGTGAAGGGATCAGTGCCTGGAAAGCCAGGGAATATTGTGGAGATTGCGCCTGCCAAGAAGGTTGGTGTTAATGTTTAGTATGGTTGGTTATTAATACCGATGCAGCTTATAGATTAGGATGGTGGTGGTGGGAATGTAAGTTGGAGGGAAGGGTGAGGGTTGTTCGGTACAAAAAAATAAAGAGGGAAATGTTTGGTCGTCAGTCTGATGGTGAAGCCCAGCCATCCAACATCACTTTCTCCTCCTGCTGCTGCTGCCACCATTGTATGATTCTTTTACTTGGAGGTAACCAATTATGTAACTTAATTTCACCTTATTTAGTTGTAGTAGTGTTCCTGGATGGTGGGGAAATCAATAATAAAAAATTTAGGAAGAAGGATGCCCTCTCTCGAGAGAGTCTCCTAAATTTCCCTCCTGAAGGGTGCGAGCGGGCACACGGTGGGGCAGTTGCTATCCCTGATGGGGAGTAGTAGTAGACCAGCGTGCGGAGAATTTTAAGACGGCAGGCAACGAGCAGAGTGCTGAACTATCATTTGATTACAATACAAACGTATGAACTTGCAACCCAAGTAGTCTTAAGAAGCAAGTGTGTATCAAATTGAAGACGAGATATTTTGATGATGGTTTCCCACGCTTAGAACCAGAAGACAATGAACAGCGGCAAGGTAAGTGTTTGTGTGGTATCAATGATTAAGACGATCGGATTTCAGAGAAATTGACTCTAGTTTGTGGGTAAAAATTGAATCTTTACAAAAGTGGACCCTGACTTATTACCGTGTTTTGAATGCAGAGACGAGTTGAGGACCTTGATATGTCCGACAAGGATCTTAAGAGACCAAAGGTAAGCCTTTTTTGGAAATTAGTTGGCACTCAGAGCCCTGAGAACTAGCTCCATTTTACGCCAGTGTGATTCTCACCATAAAGCAACTCCATTTTTTACAGGGATCGCCATCTTTGAAGCTTTGCAATAGTGTTGAGAGCCTGCACAGCTTGGAGGATACGCAGGATGTTCAAATTGTGGGCAAAGACGCATCATTTGAAATCTTTCCCAGGGCCAGATCATTTAGTGTTGATCTCGCTGGTTCTGGCTCTTTCAACGATAGCTACACTCAACAGCTCATTCAAACCGATTCTGAAGCGGTCACCGATAGTTTCAACCCCCATGACGACGTCGCACAGTCTCATCTGGATAGTCCCTCTCAGACATCCTCCTCCACCAGCCGCCACGTCTGCTCCACCCGCGCCAACTGCTCTCCCGACCTGGCCGGCATGCTCACTGCTCTCTACAGCAGAGAAGTTGAAATCCCATCAGGCATCGGCCCAGCCTTCCTCAGTGGCCATGGCTCCAACACCATGCCATCCACCACTTTCATTGACGAGGCCATGAGATCCACCGTGGTCTCATGGCTGGCTGAAGTCAGTCTAGAGTATGATCTCTCTCAAGACACCCTCCACTTGGCCGTCTCAATACTGGATCGTTTCTTGTCTGTCACCACCCGTCTCCCCCGTCAGAGACTGCAATTGGTTGGTGTTGCTTGCATGCTTATTGCCTCCAAACACGAAGAGCAGTGCCACCCCTCTGTCTCCTCCTTTGTTTCCATCGCCGACAACAGCTTCACTCCCAAGGACCTGGTCCGCATGGAAGCTGCCGTTCTGGCTTCTTTGAGCTACCAAATCAACACCACTACTTCTCATACTTTCCTCTCTCTGTTGAGGCATGGTCTTGGTGATGAGGAGTATTCACCAAGTGCCTCTCTTGCCAACTATCTGGCTGAATTGGCCTTGTTGGATGCCTCCATTTCCCCATTACAATCCTCCTTGGTGGCCACTGCAGCACTGGCTCTGGCTAAGTTGCAATTTAATGATGTTACCAACTTAAAAATTCTGGGAAGTCTGACTCCTTACAACCCCCAGGCATTGTTGCCTTGTATTAAAAGACTCCTGGCCCTGCAGCAGGCGGCTTACTCATCATCAGCATCCTCTTCAGCTGTTGCTGCTTCGTCTCTGCCCCCTGCATCACGCTCTCCCTATGGCGCCCTGAGGGAAAAGTACTCTGGTGCTTCCACTTATTATGTGGCTACCAAAGTCCCCATCAGAGAGATTGTGGTGAGACCCTTTACCATGACCATGGCGCGTACGCCTTCAGTCACTCCTTCCCCTCCGTTGGAATGAAGAAGAAGGGCGAATCAAGGGTGTTTGTTTTCAGAGTAATTAATGATGCATATGAGGGGAAAAAGGGGGGGAACGGAAGAATCAGATTGCTTTATTTGCAATGGCATTTTTTCTTCCCCCCTGTGTTTTAGTAGTACGTTTTGCATAAGCAGGTGTTGATGCTGCTTATATATATATGCCTCCTTGTATTTTTACCTTTATCTTTCCACAGAGTAGAACATATTCCCCGCAACATCCCAACGTGTACGCTGCACGCTGTTTGCTGGAAGTATGGTTAACCATTTTATTTTCTACCTTTTGTACATATATACAACACATGTGTAGCTGTTGTAGTCCCTTTACATTTTGAACTGAGAAATGAGATGGGGTGTTTGTTCATTTGTGTTTTTAATGAAGCAGCTTCTTCTATGCAAGCATGCTATCCGTTGTTCCAATTTTTTTCTATGTTTATGGAATGTTCCATTGTCCCCATTTTTTTTTTGTTTTTTTTTGTATCCAGACACCATTGCTTCACAATTTAGGGAAGGCAGCTATAGTCTCTCTTCTTGCGTTATTTGAAGATGGTGTATCCCCCCCCCAACATTGCAGACATGTACACTGACCGGGGATACATTCTCTCACCTGTTCTATAAGAGAGAGAGAGAGAAAGAGAAAGAAAGGAACTTGTCTCTGACATTGAGATATCTTGGATGAAATATAAGTTGAAAGAAGATCAGATAAAAGTTTTAGAATTAATACGACCAATTGCTTGATTGATGATGAAGGAATGAAAGATTATGAGCAGAGTAGTAATGCTGCCAGCTCAGTACACAGGTAATTGCGCCCTAGTTAGCTAGTTCGTTTAGAACCCTAAGATTTAATAAAATAGGATGTTTGTTGTTCCAAGGATGTAAAAACTGTTTTATGTCTATAGCTAGCTTTATTTTATTGTTTTTTACAAACCCCAACGCCCCACCCCCCACTTCTTTGCTCAAGGTCAGAGCTTGAAGTGAAAGAGAGAGAATAAGCACACATACGTACAAACCAAACCAACACAACACCCATACACCGCCACTCTCCCCTCCTCTCTGTTTTAGTCTCCATCTTTAATCTCATTATTTCCATCGCTTCCCAGCCCATACAACACCCCACAATGAGCTTCCACTCCCTTGACCCCTTTGAAATACTTCTTTGCCAGCGTCAGGAACGCCGCACTGGTGAGCAAGGAGTCGCTACCAGCTTGATGCTGAGGACCAATTCTAGCTACATCTAATGTTTCTGCCAATTTATTAAGCCCTCCATGTAGAGAGTCACAGAACTTCATTAAATACTTGATATCATACACACAGGGGAAGAAGGTTTTGAGTAGGTCAAAGAAATCGTCCTCTGATGGCGGCAATGGAGCACATGTCAGCACCTTCAACAGATAACCAAAATCGTATCCGCTGTGGAATGTGATCCATCGTACCTCTTCGTTCAAAACTACTCCGCTGACAGTAAGCAGCTCCCCAAATGCTCTGACGTCTATTCCTCTGGCTAAGTTTTGCGCAAAGTCGATGCCACTGGCTTTCAATAGTTCTATAGAATCTGGAGCGTAAACATCCTCTGCTGGGTGGAATTCTCTAAAATTGAATTGCCAGACACATAATTCTCCATTGACTTTAGGTAGGTTGCCCTCTTCGTCTGTAAAGGTGAGGCCAAGTTGGATTAGTTTGAGCATGTCTACGTTGAGGCGGAGGGTTTGGTAGTGGTACTCTCCGCTGTTGAGGAAACGGCCTGTTGGTCGGGCTACTACACCAGGGAATTCTGTGTCCATTGCCAGGTAGGGATATGTCTCTACTATGTCACGAATGAGCTGGAAAGGGGTTACGGTGGGAGAGAACAGGGGGTGAGGATGGGGAAGCCGTTTCGAGTGGGAGAGAGGGCGGGATGATCAGTCGGTAAACAAGATTTTGATACTTACCTGCATTTCTACTTCTAGATTATCCTGCCATACTTCTCGGACACGTAGTATGTCTCCATCAGGCGTAATTCCTGTCAAACTGCCCTCTGCAGCAGCAGCTTGCACCGATTTTGCAGAATTTGCTCTTCCAGATCCCATGTATAGACCCCCTTCACTCGATTTCCTTCTTTTGGTGCGCTCTAAAACTTGTAAGCATATATATGAGCTCTTTGTATGACTTTAAAGTTCTCTCTGGTTATGTATATTCGCTCAAAATGGTAATGACTTGATGCTCTTCAAAAATGACTCTTTAAGAGACGTCGTTTTACTTCTACTTGCATCTATAATTAGCTATAATTACAAACAGTGTGGTATCCTTGCAACTATGACCCTTTTTTTTAAGGGGAGCCTCTCCACCGACCTGAGACCGCCACCGCCCTTCTTCACCTCGCACACACTCGCTCGCCAGTTGTTAGCAGCAGGATATTTCATCATTCCTTCCACATGTAGATGCAGATCAACTACAGGCACTTAAATAAGAAGCTTATTCATATAGAGAAAAAAGAAATTAAAGTATAGTGCATCACACTTGACACCACACTTGACACCACACTTCCCTCTCCTTTCTCCCCTCACTTCTTCCCTCCTCCTCCCTTCACCACCAAACAGTCAATTCTAGCACAATACTTATCAATATCAAACTTCCTCTTGCACCCATTATAATTCATAAACCGTATCTTACCAAATATAGGCCTCTCCGTCCATCCCATATCATGAATGCCACAAATAGACCACATGCACCCCACATACCCACTGGGATCCCTACCATCCAACGAATACTTATCATTCAACCAAATACTAATCTCTAGCGCCTCTTCTGGAGTAGCTGTCCACTCCAAGATCTTCTTAGCCCAATACATGCGCATGAAACCGTGCATTTTACCAGTGTGTACGACTTCCAATTGAGCCGCATTCCACAGCTTGTCGTGGGTCTTTCCTTTTTCGAATTGCTCCCTTGTGTAGATGAATTCTCTCTTATCCTGAGTGTGGAGTCTGAGAGTGTCTTTAGCCCAGTCGGAAGCAGCTTCAATACTATCGTAACGTGGTTCATAGTAACAAAAGTTATCGCTCAGTTCTCTACGTACCACCAATTCTTCTAAAAACGACTCTACAGAGGCCTTGTGAATGGCTTTATTCTTAGTAGCTTCAAGAGCTGCCCTTTGAGGAGACAACTGACCAAAATGAAGGTAAGGAGACAGGTTTGACAGTGCATCTGGAATACATGGATCATTTCTCTTATCTGCATATTTAGATAGACGCGCCTTGGACAGGAAATTAGACAGTGCCTGGAGAGCTGCCTCCTCCCCGGGCCTACACCATGATACTTCAGGTACATCTGCCCCTTTGGTCAATACTTCTTCCAATAAGCTGTCCCAGTCAATTGTAGAAGGTTGAGGCAGATCCTTACCCCAAATAGATAGGGAGGAGGAGGGAGATGACGACGACGATGATGAGCTTGTGAGTGGTAATGTTGGGATGTCTTTCAGGTATTCAGGGAGCTTGTTGGTAATCTTAGGTCTGATGGTCCTTGCAGCATATTCCCTCTTATCTGAAGCAATCCATACAGGAACTACATTGTGAGCATCTACTTCCTGAAAAGGAATAGTAATCCTGCTGGAGACCTGGGCACGCCACTCCTTACCGAGTCGTAGAGGAGAGAAGTCGGTGATGAGGAGAGAAGCAGAGCATTGGTTGACGAGGGAGGGGATGGTGACAGCAGGGTCACCTTGGAGGAGGAAGAAAGGGATGCCCAGTGCTTGGAGATTTGGTTGGAGTTCTTGGAGGCCACGAAGCATGAAGCCGAATTGGCGAGCGCCTGCTCCGAGGAAGGAGGTGACGAGATTGAATGCCACGGCTACGGGAACGCCTTGGGCAGAGGCGACTTCAGCGGCATGTAAGAGAGCCCAATTGTCTTGGACTCTTTGGTCTCTTGACATCCAGTAGATGACTGGGCCCTTGGCTGATGGTGATAGAGATATATTTTTTAGGTTTCTGACTCTGGCAGGATGAACAAGAGGTTTGCCAGCTTTGGCTGCCTTTTTGACAGAGGTGGGAGCGGTGGTGGGATCAGCATCAGGTTTGCGTTTAGCGGAGTCCATTCTGATTTGTATGTCGAATGATGATTTTAATATGAGGTATCTAGCCGTGTTTGGTTCATATAAGCTGAAGCCGTTGTAGAATTGTGAAAAGATTGGTTTTGAGCAGATGACTGAGCAACTGCGATTTGCAGCTCTTAATACGGAATATGAGAGCGCCAGACTGGAAGCTTTGACACAATGACATGTCCTCTTCAAATTCCAGTGGGAATGGGTGGTAACGAAGTGTAATATGTGGAGGGCCTTGCTTTTGAGTGGTTGAGGCTCCTTCGAATACTTCAAAGAGAGGGAACTCTGTGAGAGGGCAGACACACCGCAACTTTTCTAGTCAAGCTGCGCCCATCTAAGTGCATAGTCACCTATATATGTGATGCTTTCTTTCTTGTAGATAGGGGCCTGCTTATAATAACACTTGGGCACCTGGAGTGATACAGCCAACGGGAAGACGATCGATTGATTGCCTGAGGTTTTGCAGGATCGGAGTCGAGGGAAAGGGGGAACCTCCTATAAGTCCTCCTTAGCACGTTACGGAGTCTATAATTTGCAAGATTTTCAGACTAAGATAAATTGTCTACTAACTCCGGAAAGATACAACGCCTCCAACAAGAAATAGTTAAGCGTTAATTAAGTACCGAAACTTTCAAAACCTACCCACACGTGGACATTGATACTATTACCCGCTGAAACATCTCGACACTATTTTTGGGTCCCTCTGGATAGCTCATGCCAAACTGTAGAGTAGAAACCTTTGGAGATTTTCAACAATTATTAGAAAAATCATACTCCATGCCGAACGAGGACGTACTTGCATCCTTTTTCAAGGCTAATAGCAATCTAAACATTTCACGGATCGACTCTCATTCACAGGTAGGTGTCGTCATGTTTGTTGTTCCCAAAAACAACAACTCAACACTCCCCCTTCCCTCCTCTCAGTGCTGACCGTCTCTCTCTTCCCTTTTGCAGATTGAGGACTTGCTCAAGAAGATCCCTTCCAATGTCAACTTGGGCTCCCTTGATTCCTCAGGCAATGAAAACAACAACAACACCAAAGATATGCCTCGTGTAGCAAGCCTTGACTACATCAGAGCCTTCCTCAATAATCAACACAACAATGGCATGCTCAACAGAGATAACAGCCTCTTCTCACCAGAAAAGTCTCTCTCACTCCCCCCTCAATTTGACCTTGATGGTCAGACCTTGATGGAAACCAGCAGAGTCAAACTTCCTACAATCATGGATACTAACAACCATGATGCAGCACAAGCACCAACAGCTGGCAACACTACCACTACCAACATCCTTTCCCCGGCTGCACTTGTAGATAAAACCCTCAACAATGTACAGATGGCTGCCATCCAAAATGCGGCTGCTACAGTTGTAGATCCACAGGTCTCTGCTCTTCTGATGAGTGCTCTCAATCCAGAATTTGTCATGCCACATCTTACGACTAATAATAAGAATAAGAATATGGCACTATTACCCAAGTCAGTACCAACATCAGAGCTGGCTGATACGTCTGCTGGATCTGCTGGTGGTGGTGAAGGTGGTGGTGCTACTGGAAAGAAGAGAAATGCCTCTACCACTGCTGCTGACAAAAGTATTGGCATTAACAAGAAGCAACGCAGTGACCTGACTACTATCAAAGTTGATGCCCACAATGTCTCTAATGGTGGTGGTGGTACAGCAACAGGAGCATCATCAGAGACTGGTCTTGATGGTGATGAAGGTATGATGATGCTGATGATGGAAGGAGCCACTGGCAGTGGAGGAGGAGGAGATAAACAGGTTGCTCGCCGTGAACGTCGCATGATGTCTAACCGCGAATCAGCTCGTCGCTCCAGAAAACGCAAGCAAGAACACTTGGTCACTCTTGAAAAGGAAGTGCAAGCACTGAGAGTGGAAGTGGAGGAATTGTCAAGGATGGTTATTGCCAAGGATACGGAGGTGGTTGCTCTGAAGATGGAGAATGAGCTGCTCAGGGGTGGTGGTGGTGGTGGTGGGCACAAATAGAGGGAGAAGGGGGGAGAGACGAAGTGATGATGATGAAAATGAAAATGAGAAGATGAATGGCAATTTTGAATGGCAAAAGAAGAAAGATGATACCAGTTTTGACGATTGAATGAAGAACGAATCTTTGCAGGTTAACTATTACAACTGACAAACAAGAAGAAGACACTGTGTGTATAACATACATGTCATATATGACCAATAAGAAGGAAGACACTACTGGTCCTGCTTTTAATTTTGTGAAATGAACAACAATTTTGAAGAAGAAGAAGAACAAGAAATATAAACATTAATCCTAAATGTCGATTCAAGCATGTTTTTTTCATAAACCCCACATCTTGATTTGTGTACCTACCTACTTACTACCCTCCACTCTTTTCTTTTGTAAAAAAATTAACCAAACTGAATGACTCAAGTTTTGTTTACATACTCAGGATTCTTTTATTTGGCAGCGTTGAAATTTTAAAGAAGAAGGACAAATGGCTCAAAAAAGAGAGAAACATGGACTAAAACACGCTGCCTATACCTCCCTCTCTAACCACCCCCACCACCATTATTCCTGACAGGTGCCAGGTAAGGGTGATCCATAGCTTCTCTTGCTGTCATACGTTCCTGGTGATCATATCTCAACAATTTATCTATAAAGTCAATGGCCTCTGGAGTCACCAGATGGGCGCACTCCTGTACCACATACTTGGTCCATGGTTTCTTAGAGTGGGTTCCCACGAGAGCTTCCAGCTGAGGGTCCAATTCCAGTCCGTATTTATTAAGATACGTGAAGAAATCATCAGAACCCAGGACCCTGACAATCTTGACAAGTTGATCGTAGTTGTCGTGGCCGTAGAAGAAGGGCTCTCTTCGGAAGATCATGCCGGCCAGCATGCAACCCAAGCTCCACATGTCAAGGGAGTAGTCGTAGTCTTGAAGATCTACGAGGAGTTCTGGTCCTTTGAAGTATCTAGAAGCTACTCTGACGTTGTATTCTTTACCTGGGTGGTAGAACTCTGCTAGGCCCCAGTCAATGAGTCGGAGCTGTCGTTTGTCATGGTCGATCATCACATTGTGAGGTTTGACATCTCTGTGCATAATGCCCTTGGAATGGCAGAAATCTAGAGCTTTTAGGATCTCATTCATATAATAACGAATATCATGGTCTGTGAGGGTCGGGTAGAGCACTTTGAAATCAGCTGCTGCCACATGCTCAAATACTAGTGATGGCGTTTTAGATTGGGCATCCCTGACCACATCCAGCAGCCTGATCACATTAGGTCCTCCTCTCAGATTTTCAAGTATCTTAATTTCTCTCTTGATCTTCTTCTTCTTGACTGGTTTGAGTATCTTGACGATGCACTTGTCATTGCTGGCTGTGACACCCTCAAATACTTCGCTATACTTGCCTCTACCTACTTTGCGGACCAATTGGTAGTCGTCTTGTTCTCCCCAGTCTATAGTCATGTTCTCATAGTCCCAGTAGTCCCTTGGGTTGTGAACATTGACATCTGTATGGGTTGGGAGAGAGGGAGGGAGGAGGGGAGGGGGTGAGATGTGTGTGTATGGATGTGGAGAGGAGAGGCGGGGGCAACATACCTGCATACACCCGGGCGAGGGATGATGTCCCCGGCTCATCACTACGATAAGCTTTACTGTATATCCGAGCCATGTTAGATGCTTTAGATAGTTTTCTGCAGAGGGCAGGCCGCGGAAATGAGAGCGGCTGGCACCTTGCTACTGTCCCAGTGATGGCTCTAATCGTCCTAATAAAGGAGAATCCTGTCCTTTGAAAACTCGACAACGTAATCACCGACTCTTATAAAAACGCACTGCTGAATATACCGCAGTATTGATCATAAACAATGAAGCCCCTTGGTTTTTTGAAGAGTTTTGATTTTGTGTGAAAACAACTTGGTTGCTGGTTGAAGTAGGAGATGTTTTGCAGTAGTGCGCCCTGCTAATGATGGGTTTAATGATTGTAGATATAACTCAACCCGAAGCTCAAGTGCAGAGCCACCTCCAGAGATCTGGGTCGACCAGGCTGCAGCTGCTCGAGAGGGGCAGGGTTTGCATGAGGTATAAAACCGACTAAAGCTCTTGAAGCTTCACGTTAATCATCAGATCATAAAGATCAACTTCAAATAGATACGTTGGCGTGCGTAGATATCACATCAACGACGAAAACCTGAACAAAATTGTCCAATCAAGATCTCTTATTTCAAATAGTTCAAACTTAGGCATTATCAAGCTTGCTAGCGATAGATGGCTTTGAGACTGACTCTCATCAGTTCTAAAACACTCTTTTTGACGAAGAGCAGAAAAGCATTCCGACATCCAGGAACTCATCGCTCAATCACCACCGCCATGTCAATGCAACACCCAGAGCCAGAAGTCATCGGCCCAACAAATGCCCCACACAAATCCACCTTCATCATGCTCCACGGCTTAGGTGACTCAGCAGCTGGCTGGGCAGACGTTGCATACATGCTCGGTGCAAGCCTCCCGAATACCCGTTTCATCTTCCCCAACGCCGCGGTAATGCCAGTCACATTGAATGGTGGCTTGACAATGCCCGCGTGGTATGACATTGCTGAACTTGCATCAATCAACAGACAAGAAGATGAAACAGGTCTACAACAATCATCAGCATATATCCAAGAGCTGGTGAAAACAGAACTGTCATCGAATCCTGGTCTGAAATCAAATAAGATTGTCGTTGGAGGGTTCAGCCAGGGCGGAGCGTGTGCGTTGATGTCCTTACGATGGCCAGACATCCAATTAGGAGGGTGCGTTGGTTTGAGTACATATGTGCCCCTGTCTACCAAGAAACCTCTCATATCTGATGTCAACAAACAAACACCTATATTTCTAGGCCACGGTGATGTAGACCAAGTAGTGGCGTATGAATTCGGGAAGAAGAGTGCTGCCGAGCTGGGGGCGGAGACTGAGAGTAGAGTCATATTGAAGACATATCAGGGCATGGGACATAGTGCGTGCAATGAAGAATTTGCTGATTTAACTGAGTTCTTATCTGATATTTTAAATTGAGTAGGAGTTTTGAGAGAGGGGAGGAGGGCATGTAAAGAGAGAACGAATGAGACATTTACAAGTCGAGGCGGTACATACAGGAAATTAAGAGAGAGAGAGAGAGAGAGAGAGAGAGAGAGAGAGAGAGAGAGAGAGAGAGAGAGCACTATATACAAAAAAGGATGTGTTACCCCTGGTGATGATGATAATTATTGTTATTATGATTGTTGTTGTGTATGTCACCAGTAGAAACCATCCCTCCATCACCCCCACCAGGATAATTCCCAAGTGATGCTACTAAATTAGCCAGGGGAACCATCCCCGGTGCATCTATTGACGGTTGTGGAGGAACTATATCCTTATCTAATGACGATATAATGGCAGTGGCAGGTCTAGGCGGAGGTAAGAAGGTACTAGCTAGCTCAGTGTTCATCCTCACTGGTAATGGTGGCATTTTCGACATGGCTCCACTGGTATTTTCCATGAGATTAATAACTCTGTATAGATTGTCTCGGAAGTTGATGAGGAGCTGGGTGTTGGCATTGACTTTAAAAGTGGCCATGTTTTCTCTAAATTGGTTGAGGATGCGGTAGTTGAGTTCTAACATTCCTACGATGGAACCTTCAGGGTGGTTTAGTGCTGCTTGGATGACAGAGGGGCCACCTAGGGATTGGTCAGGGGGTGGCGGGGGAGGCATCACGTGGAGCATTCCTCCTGATGACGGTGGTGGTGCATGGTGTGGGTGTGCGTATGGATTGCCACCAGTGGAAGAAGGTGGAGGAGGGGGGACCATTGGCATGGTCAGGGGACGGTGATGATGGTGGTGGTGCATGCCACCAGAGGGAGGGGGAAGGCCTCCCCCTCCACCGAGTAATGGTTTTCTAAAGCCTCCTCCTCCTCCCATAGAGTGGGTGTGGTGGGAGAGGGGGGACTCACCTAGTTTCCTCTTGCGTAATTCATGTTGGTTGACTGTTGTCCATTTCATGCGGAGAGCTACGTCTCTGACGCTTTTTCTAGGGAGAAGGGCGGCTGTTTTTACGCAGCGTTGGACAGGATCAAAGCGGTCGGGAGGGAATCGAGCCATGCAAGACTCTAAGGCTCGTTGTTCTTCTTCTGTCCAGTCTAAACTGACGTTCCATTCTGCAAAGGACGTCATGCTCTACAAGGGGCGAGCGTAGCCTCCAATACTTGAAATTATAGGGGATGCACGTAATATAAATCGAGGAACAGGACTTTTTATGATGAAGCTATAGGTGTAAATTGATTTTCAGCTCCCTTGTAAGAAAGTGTAGTATAGTAACTAATTGTGGATTCGTCCAGCCCTCGGAACCCTTTAAATAGGGAAGAGTGCTGATCAGGATAAGGAAGCAGTGCCATCGGTCGAAGAAGGCTGTCCTTATTTATTGTTACAAAAGCAGCTACAATTCAGCCTCTCTTCTATATGCATCAATTTCTGCACATCATCGGCCCCCTTTTCAAGTTGCCTCACAATGGGTGATGCATTCAACATGCACCCAATACAAGAGATTCAACTGGATTTACATACTGATGTCGCCGAGTGGTGCCCCATCACCAACTATCAAGATATCCTCGTTGTAGGAACCTACCAACTTGACGAGTCTACCCAGACACGAAACGGCCGATTATACACTTACAAACTACAAAACCAACAAGATGACACCCAACAACAATCTTCTCTCCGGGGCGCTTCTTCCACCGACATCATCCTCCCTTCTTCTTCTTCTTCTTCTTCTTCTTCTTCTTCTCTCCGTCTCCACCACCAGAGCTCACTAGACCTTCCTGGTATATTTGATCTCTGTTGGCACCCTAGATCTCCACTACTAGCAGCAGCTTTAGCAGACGGTTCAGTTAGACTTTTCCAATACCAAGAACAAGAAACTGTTGAACAACCATCATCGTTTTCCACTGTCGCATCCTCTCTCCCCCCATTCCCCTCATCATCGTCATCATCGTCACCGCCATCATCATCTCTTATCCTAGCGTCATGTGTAGATTATAGTAGAACACCATCAGACAACTATCTAGCAGCAAGTTACTCATCAGGAGAAGTGGAAATATTCCAAACCACACCAACGTCTTTCCAATCAGTATCCAGGTGGCAGGCACATGGTCATTTAGAAGCCTGGGCAATCTCCACCTCCCCTCTTCATAGTGATATCTACTACTCTGGTGGTGATGATTCCTGCTTCCACATATGGGACCTTAGAATAGATAATACTACTAATACTAATATGAAGCCAGCTTGGTCTGATAGAAAGTCACACGGGGCAGGTGTCTGTTGTATTGCCCCTCACCCCACTCATCACCATATTTTATGTACTGGTAGTTATGATGAAAGGGTAAGAATATGGGATATGAGGATGGGAGGGGCGCCTGTGTGTCTGAGTGAATACAGGGGACCTGGTGGTGTGTGGAGAGTCAAATGGCATCCAAACACTAGTGATGACACTAGTAATAGTATGGTGATGTTGGGGGCATGTATGCAAGGTGGATTTGTAGTAGCTATAGTAGAAGAAGGAAAGGTAAAAGTGGTAGAGGAGTATCCACATCAGAAGAGTTTAGCTTATGGATGTGATTGGTGTAGAAGGGAGCCAGTAGTAGCGACGGTGTCGTTTTATGATCGTTTGTTGCATCTGTGGCAACCAGAGAGTGTGTGAAAAAGGGAAGAGTATGATGAGTAGATGGATCGAGTTGGATAGTGTGCAGTATATTAAATCATGTTGGGGTAGCAGAGTTTAATGAAAATATCAGCCATTGTTGGATGGGATTTCAAACAAAGTTTGAAAAGCGGGGAGTGGGTGTAAAAACAACAACTGTGTCCATCTGATACGAGCATTGCATCATTTAATAGTAACAATAAGGGGTCTTACCAACAATAACGCTATTTAGTGATTGATCTGCCCCTCTCTGACTTGTTTTACATAGTGAATTGGGAAAAGAGATTAGCTATTTAGACAATGTGTCAGTTGACTAGCTTGAAAAGCCAATCCAACATGTCACTAGTTACTGTATCAAAACTAATACGTAGAGGAATACATTTTAGAAGCCTTTCCAAAGGCAGCATTGCTCATCGCTCGATCTCATGTAGGTTTTCCTTTCTCAACCTTTCACCACTCCAAATCTCCTATGTCCTAACACATCACCACCATCATTTATTTCCACAGTTGAATCCCGTACATGGAAATGGAATGCATCAACTTTCGCATCCTCTTCTCCCAACGCTCATTCATTGGCCACACAATCCACTCCCTTTCCTGCTGCTGCTACTGTCACAGAAGTTAACAGCAAAATAGCACATCCGCCTTCACTGACAGGTGCTCAGATCAGAGAAAAGTTCCTCACCTTTTTCGAATCTCAAGGCCATAAAAGGCTCCCCGGCTCATCTCTCGTTCCAGAGGATCCCACTGTCCTTCTCACCATTGCCGGCATGCTGCAATTCAAACCCATCTTCCTCGGTCAATCACAACCTCCTTGTCCAGCAGCCACCACCTCCCAGAAATGTGTTCGTACCAATGACATTGAAAACGTAGGACACACCAGACGTCACCATACTTTCTTTGAAATGCTCGGCAACTTTAGTTTTGGAGACTATTTCAAAGAAAAGGCCTGCAAAATGGCCTGGGAGCTGTCTACCAAAGTATACCAGATCCCTGCAGAGAGGATCTGGGTATCAGTATTTGAGCAGGATGATGAGACTTTTGCTATCTGGAGAGATGTAGTTGGGGTTCCAGTTGAGAGGATCAGAAGAATGGGAGAAGCGGATAACTTCTGGGCAGCTGGTCCTACTGGCCCCTGTGGCCCCTGTACTGAGTTGTATTACGACTACCACCCAGACCAAGGCAGTGCACCGGAAGTGACTCTTGAAAATGATGAGAGATTTGTAGAGTTTTATAATCTGGTATTTATGGAGGATTGCCGTCAAAGTGACGGTTCACTGACACCATTAGAGAGAAAATGCATAGATACAGGGCTGGGGCTGGAAAGAATGGCACAGATACTACAAAGAGTGGAGAATAACTATGAAACTGATCTCCTGATGCCTATACTAGAAAAAGCTGCCTCACTAGCTCCTGCGATTGGCAATTATAGCAAGTGCAATGACGAGAAGACTAAGACTGCTCTAAAAGTCATTGGAGATCACATCAGAGCAGTAACCTACCTGATATCTGACGGTGTACTGCCGTCTAACGTAGGGAGAGGATATGTGGTGAGAAGATTGGTGAGGAGGGTGGTAATGAAGGGGAGACTGGTGGGTATTAAGAAACCATTCACTGCTGAAGTAGCGGCGGTAGCTGTGGCCTTGTCTGCTGGGTGTGATGGTGGTGTGACTGGGAATGCTGATCGTATATATGAAGAGCTGGGGAGAGAAGAGGGGAAGTTTTTAGATACTTTGGATGCTGGAGAGAAGGTGCTGAGACAAGTGTTCGACCAGGCGAAGCAAGGTAATCCTAAGGGTGGTAATAATGTAGTTAGTGGAGAGAATGCCTTCTTGCTGTATGATACATTTGGGTTCCCACTAGAGGTGACAATGGAGGCTGCAGAGGAGGCAGGATTGACTGTTGACGTGGCTCGTTTTGAGGCATGCATGGCTGGGCAGAGGAAGAGGAGTAAAGATGCAGCCAAGGATGTTGATGTTACTGCAGATAATGCTATTTCCAACCTGATAGGCAGTAGTAATAATAATAGTGGCGGTACAACATTTGTTGGGTATAGTGAGCTCATTGCTGAGCAGGCCACTGTAGTGGGTTTATTTAAAGATGGGCAGCTGGTGGAGCAAGTGGAGGCTGGGTCTTGTGTGGATGTCCTGCTGGACACAACTCCATTCTATGCAGAATCAGGTGGACAAATAGGAGATGTTGGAATACTAAGCAATAGTAGTAGTAGTAGTAGTAGTAGTAGTAGTAGTAGTAGTGCTATGTTGTTGGTAAGTGATGTTAAAAAAGCAGCAGGAGGAGCAGCACATGTACACAAGGCAGAAGTACAAACCGGTACCATCAAACTGGGAGACATACTGCAAGCATCAGTTGATAGAGACATGAGAAGAAGAGCTCGTTGCAATCACACGGCCACCCACTTGCTGCAAGCAGCATTAAAGCAAGTTCTTGGTGAGGCTACTAGCCAGCAAGGATCTCTGGTTGAATTTGACAGATTAAGATTTGATTTCAATCTTCCAAGAGGGATGACAGAGGGTGAAGTTTCCCAAGTTGAGAAGCTAATTAATCAGTGGATCCAAGAGGCGCATACAGTGAGTACTGCAGTGATGAAGCTGTCAGAGGCCAAGTCTGCTGGTGCAGTGGCAATGTTTGGTGAGAAGTATGGGGATGAGGTGAGAGTGGTGGATGTGCCTGGTGTGTCCATGGAGTTGTGTGGGGGGACACATGTAGGCAATACATCTGAAATATGCGGATTTAAAATACTGATGGAGAGTGGTATTGCAAGTGGAGTGAGGAGAATAGAAGCGGTAGCTGGTCCTGCACTGATGGATCATGTGAATGGGCTGGACAGTGTGGTCAAAGGGCTGGTGAATCGGTTTAAATGTAGGCCAGAACAGCTGGGAGATAGAGTGGCGACATTAACAGAGGAATTGAAATCCACTCAAAAGGCACTTGTGGAGGTAAACAGTCAGTTGGCACTGGCTAAGTCTGCGTCATTGGCTGGTGATGCTGAAATGCTGCCCAGTGGAGTCAAAATATTGGTGAAGAGAATGGAAGGGGTGGATGGGAAATCATTACAAGAAGCAGCTAAATCTCTGCAAGAGGCATTGGGTGACCCTACAGCTGTGGTTCTCGGTAGTGTATCATTAGATGGAGGTAATAAGGTATTCTTGGCTGTGGCATTCAGTCCTGCTGTGATAAAAGAGGGGGGCATGCAGGCTGGTAAGTTTGTAGGAGGGGTGGCAAAAGTGTGTGGAGGAGGTGGGGGGGGGAAGGCTAATTTGGCACAAGCTGGAGGGAAGGATGGTAGTAAGTTGGATGAGGCTTTAGAGATGGCTTTGAGAGATTTGAAGGCAGCTTTGTAAGGTATAGAGTATTGTTTATTTTGTTATAACTACTACTTATGAGTAAGAATGGAATGAAGAGGGGAATACTGGCGACGGAGGCAGAATGCCGTTGAGGAAGACTGTGCTCTGCCCCCCTTATTATTTAGCACCTGAGGATTGATGGGACTATAATAGATGTTATAAAGTACTAATATCAAGTATTAAGCTGTCCAATTATCGTCTTCAAGACAGACACCATCATATATAATCAACTCGATGGCTGAAGAAGGAGAAGAACGTTTGGGGGCTTTGTTTTTTAAGCTGGATACCCAAATAAAGAATGGACAGATCAATAGGGGAATCAAGACAGCCGATGAGAGTAAGTTTCGCTCCAAAAATCCGATTGTCTTCATCTCTGTCCCCAGTGATCACTTTTGTTCTCATGTTTTCCATTCTCTTCCCCGCAGTTCTCCGACTTGCCCCAGGAGACCAGGATGCGATCAAGTCCAAGGTCTTCCTCCTGATAGAATCGGGTGACTTTGACGACGCTATCAAGTTGATTGCCGACCAAGGCAACCCTCCCGACTTGGCCTTTGAACGAGCCTACTCCCTCTACCGACATGGATCCTCACAGGATGCCATCGTTGCTCTCTCCTCCGTTCCACCAGAAAGAGAAGCAGCCCGCTTCCAGTTAGAAGCCCAACTTAGATATCGCATGGGTGATACCAAACAGGCCATCGACCTCTACCGACAACTCTTTGCTCAACATCATCACTTGCAATCACAACAAGAAATTGCCACAAACGTAGCTGCTGCCTATGTTGCAGCTAATGCATCAGCAGAGCTCCCTAGTGTGTTGAAAACCATGAAATTTAGCACCAAGAGTAGCTATGAGCTAGCTTTCAATGCAGCGTGTGGATTAGTTGCTCAAGGACAGTACGCCCAGGCTGAGATAGAGCTACTTGGTGCCAGGAGAGCAGGGGAAGAAGTGCTGTATGATGATGATTTAGAAGAGGATGAAGTTGCCTTGGAATTAGCTCCTGTTGATGCTCAACTTGCATATGTTGTTGCAGCTAAAAATGGCAGTGAAAATGGGGGTTACGATGAAGAAGCAGTGCAAATGCTACAGAATCTATTGGCATTAGATTTGGATGATGATGCAACCAAAGCCATTGCCACCATCAACCTCTATGCTGCCTTGCTCTCTACCAGGACTACTAATAACAATAATACTGCTCGAAAGGTAGCTGGGGAGGCATTAAAGAAACTAGAACAATTTATGGAGCGTAGTTCTGGCATGTTGATAATTGCCAAGAAACTGGATGCCAGACTGGGACCACAACAACGTCAAGCACTGTTGACCAGTTTCACTGCATGTGCATTGCTAGCACACAAGTTGTATGTTGCCAAGGAAGCAATACAATCAATGACTCAATCAATGCCTACCGTACCAACCCTCCCTCCTCTACAAGCTGCTCTCTATGCAGCAGAAGACAAGTACAAAGAAGCAGACACCGTCTTGGCCCAGGCTATCAGTAATTGTAGTAGTAACAGTAACAGTAACAATAGTAGCAGTGGACAGTTAATGTTGATGAGAGCTCAACTTGCAGCTTCCACTGGAGACGCTGCCACTGCCCTTTCTCTTCTAGACCAACACCCCTCTAAATCCAAACCAGCAGTGTTGGCCACGAGAATTTCACTGATGAATAAACTAGGCCAAGATACTGCTGCCGTTCATACCTTACAAGAAGCTCTTCAATCTCTAGACTCATCATCATCTTATGATAGTAGTGTCGGTAAGATGTGGATATTGAAACAACTGGCAGAAAAATATCTCAATAAAGGTGAACATTCATCTGCATTGGCAGTTTATGACCAATTAAGTCAGATGGTGAAGAAACAACATAATGGAGCAGCTATGATTGATGATCCAGAGGTATTTTCTGGGTTTGCTAAGGCTGCTGTGTTGTCCGGTATTATATTTGGTAGTGGTAAGGATGAGGGAGGGGAGGTGGTGGTGGGTAGAGTTGTGAGTGGATTATTGGGAAAAGGAGATACGGGTGATGGTAGTAGTGGATTGAGTGGGAAAGAAGTGGAAGCACTGGAGAATGCTGTTGCCAGTACTGGAGGTGGTAAGAGTGGAGGAGGAAAGAGTGGTGGTACAGTAGAAGTGCCTGTACCTGAAAGTCAAAGACAAAACAAGACTCCAAAAAAACTACAAGAAGAACACCAGGCATTCATTGATTCAGCAGCAGCAGGAGGAGAGAAGACAGTTAAGAAGAAGAAGAGAAATCGCGATGGCAAGTTGAAGTACTTTCAAAAGAAGGGTATCGACCCAGCCAGTCCACCCCAACCACCTCCAGATCCAGAGAGATGGCTTCCCAAGTGGGAGAGGGCGGAGGCTAAGAAGATGAGGAAGAAAAGGAAGGATAAGGAGGCTCTCAAGGGAAGTCAGGGAGCTGGAAAGGTTGATACTATGTTGGATAGGAGTGGGGATGGGGGGGATACTGTTATGAGTGATGCTACGGGGAAGGCCAAGGCGGCTAATACCACTACGGGTGGTGGGGGTGGGGGTAAGAAGGGGAAGAAGAAGGGTCGTAGGTAGATAAGATGTATATTGACATATATATTGGCATTATCTATGTGCTGTAACTCGAAATGTGTGTTTGTGTGTGTATGTGTGTGTCTAACTGTTAAGCTATTTTACTGGTAGAGATAGAGAGAAAAAAAACAAAGAAGAAAAGAAACAAAAACATGTTTTCTATTGGAGATGAAGGCATCAAATTATTGTTGGAAGATGGATACGCATAATTTACCAATTAAAGAAATCACTGCCTGCCTCCTTCTTCAACTGCTCACCAGCTTCCTTACCCATAGCATACACATCTTGTTCGGTCATTCCACCGATCCTGCTGGTTTCAAACACCTTTGAACCATTAACAGCAGCAACCAAGCCCCTGAACGCCATGCTACCCTCGGCATTCTTTTGAGCCAACCCAGCAATGGGGGTTCTGCAAGATCCATCTAAAGCAGTCAAAAAGGCACGTTCACACACTACAGCCAAGCGAGTTTCCTCGTGGTTGAGGGCAGCAAGAGCCTCCGCTGAACGGTCGTCTCCTTCTCTGCAGGCGATACCAATGGCGCCTTGAGACACAGCTGGCAACATTTCCTCAATGCTAAGAATAGAAGTAGCTTTATCTGCCAAATCGAGTCTTTTTAGACCGGCATAAGCAAGTAGAGTAGCATCGCAAGCGCCTTCTTGCAATTTACGCAGTCTGGTTTGCACGTTACCTCTAAAGTTGATCACCTTGAGGGTTGGGTATCTAGCCAGGATTTGAGCTTGACGACGGAGAGAAGCAGAGCCCACTACTGATCCATCTGGCAACTCTGATAAGGTTTTGTATTTATCTGAGATGAAGACATCTCTGGTGTCCTCACGTGGCAAGTTGCAAGGGAGGATGGTGCCTGGAGGGAGGTAAGTAGGGACGTCCTTCATTGAATGGACAGCAATGTCAATGCGACCGTCAAGAAGGGCGTCGTCGATTTCCTTGGTGAAGAGGCCTTTTCCTCCAATATCTGCGAGTGGTTGGTTGAGGATCTTGTCTCCAGTGGTTTTGATGATGATGATTTCCAAGGCACCTTCTTCATTGAGTTCTGGGAAGGCAGATTTGAGGAGGTCTCTAGTGAGGTAAGCTTGGGCGAGAGCGAGGGGGGAGCCTCGGGTACCGATTTTTAGTGTTTTGGTCTGAACTGCTGCCGATGCGCTGGTGGGGACTACTGCACGGATTCTCTGGGAGTTGGTGCGTGGAGCTGGCTTGGATGCAGCTCGGCGGCAGGCATTGCTAGCTCTGTGATGCCAACATAGAAAGGGGAAGAGTGTGAGTATCGATTATTGGTGAGTATCAACTCTAGAGACCCGTATGAACTTACTTTAGGCCTTCAAAACTAGGGAGAGTCTGTGCCCCCAACATTGCTTGCATCACCATTTTATAGAATTAGGCTTGAGGACGAAATCTGGCTCTGAATGAATATGGAATCGTTTCAAAATGATTTCTAGTAAAACGTAGTTTATTTAGAACTGTCAATGGTGGCATATTCGCTCTATATTATATATAAATATCCTACCGTTATCCTCGCAACCATCTCCGTTCAGATCTCTCTTCATCTTGCATCCTGTGTTGTTGAAGGAGGGGGAAATGGAACAAAATGGGCACCTGCTTGCTGATCATAGAGGCAGTGACAAAATGGCATGTGTGGTGAACAATGCAACACAAGCCCTCCTCATTATTATCTTCCCAGCTTGTTGATAATCATGCCATGATGGTGCATGCTCCGACTCTCTTGTCGGTAGGCCAACGGCTTACAAATTCAAGCACCCCTGGCAAGTTTCGGCTCCAAATTAAAAACCCTTCAATGCAAGGTGATCGAATTGATTCAGTTATAAGTTCTAAATATTATTAACTCTTCTTTAGAGAGCGTCACGTGATCTGATCATTTGGGAAGCTTCTTTTTATATAAAAAAATGAAGAGGAGCAACACATCTCCTCCTGAAAGCCTTCTCATCCCTGAAGCACTATCCAAGCTAGAACAGTACACAACCCACGACAAGAATGCAATCAGAAAAGAATACCTCTTCCGTCCACCCCTCGTCGATGTCTGGATCCACAACAACCTCCTCCGCGATGGTCGCGACGCTCCCATTGCCTGGCTCTTCATCAACATCCTCACCATCACCATCCCCATGGCCATCACTCTATTCTACCTCGATTTACCTTCGTCCCCACTACCCCACCTCCTGGGTCTAGCCTATTTCATCTTCAACTATGTCCTATTCCTCCAACGCTTTATCCTGGCCCTCCACTACTCGCAACATCGCCCTCTCTTTACTAAACTCCACCTCAACCCCAACCACCCCTACTCCTACATCACCACCATTCTCAATTCCATAGCTCCATGCTTCTTAGCCCCATTCTTTGGTCTTCCTTGCGGTATGTACCACCTCCATCATGTCTCCATGCATCATAGAGGGAACAACTCCACAGCTAAAGGAGATGTATCCTCTACTGAACCGTACCAGAGAGACAGTTTCATGCAATTCCTCTGCTTCTACTGGACTAGGTACGTATTTGGAGGTTTGATAGAGGTGCCATTGTATGCAATTAGAAACAAGGCTTGGAATTTACTCCAATCATGCCTCGTATTTGAAACCATCTACCTGACAGCTCTCTGGTATTTATACTCCATCCGACCAATTGCCACTCTATGGGTCTTCTTACTGCCATTCACTCTATCCAGTTTTGCCTTGATGATCGGCAATTGGTCCCAACACATCTTCATCTGTCCAGACAGAAATGCTGGTGCTCAATATTACAACAATGCATACAACTGCCTGGCATGGGGTGACAACCAGAAAACATTCAATGACGGCTACCACGCCATTCATCACCTCAATCCTAAACTCCACTGGTCTGAGTTTCCTGATAAATTCATGCAGCCTAGTGTTCTGGAGGACATGGCACTACATGAGACATTTGTATTTCATAGTATTGGATTTGTTGATATTGGGATTGCCGTGTTTCTAGGGAACTACGACTATCTGAGGAGACACATGGTTGTGTATACAAAGAAGATGGCTGCAATGAGTGATGATGAGATTGATGAGGAAATTGAACGCCGATTGAAACCTATAGGTGGCGGGGGAATGAAATTTAAATGAATGAATAAAGGAATAGTGGTAAAATGCGTATCTATACTAATATCTCTTCCTATTGCCGTGCTCTCCTCTCCTATTGTCTGTGCTCTACTCTATTCTGCTCTACTCTGCTTTCTTGTTCTCTGCCTTGTTCTGTTCTGTAATTGCTCTGAAAAATACATTGCGTATCTCCTATCGACATTCTATCTAGCTACAGTCACCTCTTCTCAGATTAACAATCAAGTCCAAATAGTCAGGTTCATTATCAGGATTCAAAAACCCATGCCTGCATAAGAAATCCGCTATAACAAGGTTGCAATTATCTTTAAATTCATTAGTTTCTGATATCAACCTTGCCACTTCATCCAGCTTCATTCTTTGAAACCCCTCCACCTCCCCATCCTGGGGTACTGGTACAAATTCTAGTGGAAGTTGTAAATCATAACAAAACAACACATCACGTTTAAGTGCTCCTGGTTGCATTGAGGTATAACTCACTGCTCCTACTGATATTGCCTTGTTTGCCAGTTCCTTTGGTATGCCTGCCTCTTCCCAGCATTCTTTCACCACATTCTCCTGGCAGCTCAACCCGTATGGTTGCCCTCCTGCGACTATGTGATCCAGCAACCCAGGCCATGTAGGTTTATCTTCACTTCTCCTTGCTACCCATAATTCTATTGTACCATCATCTAGGCGTACATATCCATTGATGTGGACACCGTAGGATTTTACCCCTAAAAATGGAGCTGCTGCTCTCTCTACGAGAAGGAAAGGGGGTTTGGAAAAGGAGGGGGAGACTGGGTAGAGTTCGTTGCGCCATCCTTTGATAACACCTTCTTCATGGAGCTGCTTCATTACTGCTGCGACTGCTTCTGTTCTCTCTTCTAGGGTGGTGAGAGATGAGTCAATGGTGATTGCATGGGTGTTGGATGAGATGGTGAAAACTGAAGGAAAGCGGCGGAGGGTCTCGGTAAAGTTGGGGTCGGCCCCGCCTGCTGTGCAGTAGCCGACAAGGTACCCGTCGTCGGAGTAAAATGGGCGGAATAAGCTGTAAGTGTCATTGCTTCCGCCATCTTTGAGGATGCTCTCGCCCTGGTTGCATTTTTGTACCCATCTCATGATGCCAGGGATGTATTGTTGTTTGGTACGGGCAGCTGCAACTTTATGTTCCATCTTTGATCTGTTGATGACCAGTTTGGACTTGTTAAATTGCAAACACCGACATAATCGATTGTCCATAGTATCAGTAACATGCCTAGAATTTGCATGAATTGGTTACAATGGTCAATGTGGTTGCAGATTGGAAACATTTATATGCAAAAGTTGGTGGGGAGATCGAGGAGTGCTTCAAGCTGGGGGCGGGAGAAGCTGCAAAGGATAATGCAAGCAAAATATTGAGTATATGCCATTGTTGAACAGTGTACCAAATTACCACAGTAGCAGATTGAGAAACCAGGATAGTTTAGAAGCCATCATCTTTTTGATGCATCAATCAGCTTTAAAATGCAGGCCCAGGACTGGAGTGGCTGTAAGACATAGCACATTTACATCTAGCACCACGAAACCTTTAGTATCTTCACGTTTTCCTCAATCTAGTCGCATCTCTGCACAAACAACCCAGCGACGCCTCGTCATCCGCTCAGACGCTAACTTTGGCAATTTATTCGGAAAGAAACCTGACCCAAATAAAGAAGATGCAGCCAGAAAAGCCCTCCTTGACGCCTTCAAGGGAAAGGAGGATCCTTTCAAATCCATGGAACAACGAAAAAAGAAGTCTAGCGGAGGCGGAGGTGACGGAGGCGGAGGCGATGGCGGCAGCGGCAACAATTTCGACTTTAACGAATGGGGCGATCGCTTCAAAGGCGGCCTTTTCTCCTTCTTGAAGACCATCGGAACAATAATCGCATTCATAGCCTTCATTAGTGCCTTTTACTTATGGAAACCTGTCCTCAAATTCACTATATGGGCAATGCGCACTGCCTTGAGATTAGATGCTATCCCTACAGCTCAGGAAGCCTCTCCTCTGACTGCTAATCTTTCTAAGAAGGAAGGACTGGGTGATATAGAGACATCTATTATTGGCAAGTATGGTAATAAGGGGATAGATATAGAGGATACAGTTGAGGATAGTGATGATGATGATGATGATAGTGATAGTGATAGTGACGACGATGATGATGACGATGAATATAGCGACATAGAAGAAATTGATGATGATGATGAATGAGTTAGTTAGGTAGTTAATCATCACAGGATGTAATTCAATAGAAGAAAAAGTACCTTACTGTATAGTAACCATTCCATCATACTATAAATTACAATAATAACCTTTATTCTGAAGAAAGGCGTACCATCTTCCCTTTAATAACCAACTTATCACACTTGCCCAACTTCTTCATCATTTCCTCAGGCTCATCATCTACATTGGCAGCTTGTAACAATGCAGCCTTTAGGTTCTTTAGTTTCAATGAACCACCTTGCTTTTTCAATTCTTTCACTGCCAGCTTCTTCCATTTGATCTTTCCATCTTTATTCTTCTCCTTCTTCTCCTTTTTCTCTTCAGTTTTAGCCTTCATTCCATCACTACTCTTCTTCTCCTCTTCTTCTTCTTTACCACCATTACCATTCGTACCCTCTTCCTTTTGTTTAGCTGCCAACGCTGCTCTGGCTCTCCTCTTATGTTTTGCACCTGCGGCATGTCCATGAAGGGTTTCTTCACTGGTACAATTAACATTGCAAATAGTACATTTCCATGGAGGTCTGGTGGTTAGAAACTCAAGACCAGATGGTGCATTGTTATTATCAGTGCCTAGTTTTTGCTGTGATTTAATAGAGTCATTACCGTTACCATTGTAAAAGCCAGATTCGGCAAAGCCACCTGGTTTAGTGGCTCCAAGAGCGTATTTTTCATGTTCTGTGACGCAGCTAGTGTGTTGATTGACGGTGCTCTGGGTGAATACTCTGCTGCAATCGATGCAAGTAAAACTATAGGCACTGCATCTGCAGCAGTGGGCAGCAATCTTGGGTTTTTTGATTGTATCTCCGCAATCGTCGCAGCAAAACCAAGGCTGTTGTTTGTGTGAGGGAGGAAGGCGGTGGGGAAGGGTGAGACGATGGGGAATGACTGTGAATTTATACGAAATTTGGAAGGTAATGGCGCTTTTTCCATTAGGATTCGATGGAACCTACCATTATAAAAACAATATCTAGGTACTGGTAGATATCGACGAGACAGAGCAAATTTCTATTCAAATCTGTAGATGAGCACGCAAGTTGAATTGCGTGAATTTCTTAGCTATGCAGTAGCAACCAATCAGGCAATTATATCCAATGATTCTTATAGATTGTTTGAATAGGAATAAGAAGATGAATTGCTCTATATACATAACTCAGTCAGAGCTTTTCATTGCACACCCGTCGGCTTGACCACTGGTTAGAGACACCTTCTAGACTCTAGCAGTATGAAGGCCATCAACCCGGAGCACAATACAATATTATTCGCAAAGTTATAAGACTTAAGTGTTGATTCAATACCTTTAACCATCAAACCAAGTGTATCTTAGCCTTTGATTAGAATAAATCAAGATGGCTCTTCATCCAACGTTGCTCTGGGCTCAACGTAAAGATAGATTGTTCTTAACTTTCGATTTACAAGACTGTAAGGTGCGTATTTCATATTGATGCAAGCACTACGAGTCCTCAAACCAAAAAACTGCAAAGCTGATCACAAGTCCCCCCCGCCACCGGCTCTCTCTCTCTCACACACACACACAGGATCCAGAAATCAGCCTGGAAAATGTCAACGGCACCGGCCACATCTCCTTCAAAGGCAAAGCCCACTCCCACGCCACAGGCCCAGAGGAACATGGCTACTCCATAGAACTTGATTTATTTGGAGAAATAGACCCTGCCGACTCCAAGCAAGCCACAACAGACCGTACCATCCTCCTCATCATCGCCAAGAAGGAGGAAGGACCTCACTGGCCCAGGTTGCTCAAGGAAAAGGGTAAAGTCCCCCAGTACATCAAGACTGATTGGTCCAAGTGGGTAGATGAAGATGATGAGGAGGAAGCTGCTGCTGCTGGAGGAGAAGCTGGTGATATGATGGGTGGTCTCCCCCCTGGATTTGACATGTCCCAGTTGCAGAATTTCACCAATTTCAATGCCATGGCTGGCAGTGGTGGAGGTATGCCTGGTGGTGGAGGTATGGGTGATATGGCTAACATGATGGCTGGTATGGGTATGGATGGTATGGATGCTGCTGATATGGCTGGCATGGGCTTGGGAGGAGGAGATAGTGATGATGATGATGATGAAGATGATATGCCTGAACTTGTTGCCTAGTGATTGTTGTTGCGATAGACATTAGGGGAGTGATAAAAGTGATAGATGTAAGTAAGAAGATAAAAATAGAGTAGATCTACTGATAACGAACCAACACTCTAGACTAAAAATAGAACTCTAGAACAAAGGTACCAATTAATGCCAAAAACAAAACACCAGCATGCACTCCTCTTTTACCATCACTAGTTGCCTTGGTTGTACTACTACTATTATTATTAGGTTCCAACCTAGCCAACACTCCATTACTGGCATCATCAGTCAAAATATAGATATATCCATCATCTGAGTAGGGGTCCTCCCCAACATCTCTAATTCTCTCTCCATACTCTTTCAATAAAACCTCCTCCTCTACGGCCACTGTACCATTGAATATTATACGACGTAGATGTCTGCCTACCAGACCTCCTTGGAATACATTACCCTCCCATTTGTGAAACACATTATTATTATTATTAGTAGTAGTAGTAGTATAGAATATCATACCACAAGGTGCAACAGCAGGCGACCAAGCAACAAGAGGAGGGGTGACCCCCTCCATCACATCAACCTCATCATAACCTGGGATAGTTCTTCCATCATAATGACCAGCAGTTCTAGCAATAGGCCAGCCATAATTAGCACCGGGTTGAATAAGGTTGATCTCATCACCTCCCCGAGGGCCGTGGTCGTTCTGCCATATCGCTCCTGTGGTGGGATGTACGGCCATTCCTTGGGAGTTTCTGTGTCCATACGAATATATCTCCGGGAGGGCTTTAATATTAGTGTTGTTGTTGTTATTGTTGTTGTTGCTAAAGGGGTTGTCTGCAGGGATAGAGCCATCTGGGAAGAGTCTGATGGTTTTACCAATATGATTGTCGAGCAACTGAGCTGGTTCTTCAAGGCCTCGTTCGCCTATTGTGATAAACATCATGCCATTGAAATCAAATACTATTCTGGATCCAAAATGGATGCTGAAAGGAGAAAAGGCATCAGCTACAAATATATCCTCTAGATCTGTAAAGAAGGGATCTCCACCGTTGGAGGGAAAGTTGAGTTTGGCTCTGGCCACTGCTGTGGTGGCACCTTGTTGCTGATCAAAGAGCTTGGCATAGGTGAAATAGATATACTGAGAGGAATCAAAGTCTGGAGCAATTGCTACATCAAGGAGGCCACCTTGCCCTGCATTCCATACGCTTGGAAGTGGGCCTGAAAGGGGGGCAGGGAGGAGGTTGCCATTGCCGTCAACAAGGCGAACGGTGCCTCCTTTTTCCGTTATGAGAATGCCTTGGTTGTTTGGTAAGAATGCCATAGCCCAGGGGTTTTGTAGACCGTCTGTGATCTCTACGATTTTGAAGGAGTGGGAGTCTTGAGGTTGGGCTTGAGGGAGGTTTTGAGCAATGGTGGCAGTGGAGGGATGAAGAGTGCAGAGGAGGAGGGAGAAGAAGAGGAGGAACATGCTGTCGTCGGGGAAATGGAAATGGTTGGTGATATGTGTGGCTAAGATTGCGTTGCAATGGTTAGCTTCTAGGTTTTGGTAGATTGCCAAATTGACTGAGTGCTGCGCAAGGACTCCTGAGAAATATGTGGATGAGAATTTTCCAATCAAAGATGCCAACTGATCAATCTCTTGCTATTTGATTTCTAGCGTGCGACACTGCATATGAATTAAATCCTAATCACATTATCACAAACTCCAAGTGATTTGACCCACTTTGTAGCGACAATCACGTTATCGACGCGTTTCCAATTGTGTGGAAGCTGTTCACACATATTGACCAAACTGAGGGAGCAACACGGCAACTATGCTCTCTGCATCATCGCCGGGTTTACACCTAGTAGCAATATTTCTTTTTGCGATATCAATGGGCAAGATAAAACAACATTCTCCTTTGCTCTTCACTTTTACACACAAAACCAAACAAGCACACTCACACACCCGCGCATCCTCCTTCCCTCTCTACACATTAAAAACAAACCTTAGTTAATCTTAGCTCCTTCAGGAATGGCATTATGTTGCTTCAACACGGCCACAGCCTCCTCCACCTTGGCATCCAGTGACTCTGGAGATTCCAACAGAAGCAACAACTCAGAGTTATCCATCTCCAACAACATACCAGTAATCTTTCCAGCAAGATCAGGCTGGAGGTTGGCAATCATTGGGAAGAGACGCTCACCAAGCAACTGTTTCTGGGTCTCAGGAGGAGCTGATGCCAACATCGCAGCAGTGAGCTGTCCTCCGGTGTTAGCAGCAGATTCATCACGTGGTGCCAATGGTCCACCGCGGCCTGGAATTGGTCCTCTGCCTCCTGGTCCTCCTCTTCCTCCAGCTGGTCCACGACCACCTGGTCCCATCATCATCATCATTTCTGGTCTTGGTCCTCCTCTTCCGGGTACCCCTCCTCTTCCACCTGGTGGGCCCCCTCTTCCTCCTCTACCACCACCTGGTCCCATCATCATGCCTCCACCTGGTCCCATCATCATACCACCTGGACCCATCATCATGGGCTGCCCTCTTGGACCTCCTCTTCCTCCACCTGGACCCATACCTCCACGGCCACCCGCAGCTGCCATCATGTATGGATTCATTGGACCCATTGGGCCACCACCACGGCCTCCTCCTCCATAAAACATAGGGGGACCACCTGCACCTGGACCTCCTGGAGGGAACATTCCAGGACCCATTGGGCCTCCTCTGGGGCCACCTGCACCCATAGCAAAACGCTGAGCGTACTGCTGCTCTAGTTGAGCTTTGCGGACATCTCTGCGTTGGGCGAGGGCGACATAGATGGGCTTGTTGTGGATCATTTTGCCGCTCAATTCTGTGACTGCTCTGGTGGCTTCTTCTGGAGAGGAGTAGCAGACAAAACCAAATCCTTTGCTCTTGCCAGTGGCAGAGTCCGTCATAACTTTAGCACTAGTGATGGTTCCCCACTTGGAAAACTCTTCACGGAGCAAGTCATCATCGATATCATCAGCAAGATTCTTGACATACAGATTCATGCCTTGGTACTTGGCAATCCGCTCAGCGCGCATTTCTTCAAACTTCTGACGCAGCATGGCCTCACGTTCGGACTTCTTCTGAGCACGGCCGCAATAAAGCTCCTTGCCGTTGATCTCTTTGTTGTTGAGGGCTTCAACTGCAGAGGCAGCACTTTCTGGCTCTTCAAAGTTGATGAAACCAAAGCCTCTGGATTTGCCTTCTTCATCCATCATCAGGACAGCAGAAGTGATCTTACCGTGAGCACCAAACATCTCTTGCATTTCCTCCTCGCTCACGCTCTCATCCAGGTTCTTCACAAATATGTTGGTGTAACGGGCCTCTGATTCATTTGGGCGCTCTTGACGGCGTAAGAATGGTCCCACATAGACCTTCTTGCCTTCCAAAAGCATACCATTGACCTTGTCAGCAGCCAGAGCAGCACTCTCATCCTTCTCATAGTGGACAAATCCATATCCTTTACTCTCTCCTGCAGCGTCCATTGCCACCTTACAAGACAGAATGTTGCCAAAGGCAGAGAAAGTATCATAAAGAGCCTTGTTATCAATAGACTTGTCCAAGTTCTTGATGAAGATGTTGCCCACTCCAGATTTACGCGAAGCTGGGTCACGTTGACTCATCATGATACGCATGGGGCGACCAGCGAGGGGTTGGTAATTGAGGGTCTCCATTGCACGTTCGGCGGCGCTGGCGTCGAGGGCAGAGTTGTAGTTGACGTATGCGTAGCCAAGGGAGCGACGAGTGACGGCGTCACGGCAGACACGGATGGATGCCACTGGTCCAACCTGTGTGTGTGTGTGTGTTTGTGATAGAGAGAGATAGAGAGGGAAGGCGGTCAGTGTGAGTGGGGGGATGGATGAGATTAACGGGGGAATGTGTGAACACGATGGGTTTTGAAAGGTGCGTCAATTAGGAAATTCAATGAACTAGCACCTTGCAATTAGCTAATTGATATGCAATTCTAGAATGCTACTACTTTTCTTGTCCAAGTGTGCAACCCATGCATGACTGACTAAGACTTACCTGTGAGAACACTTCGAAGAGTTGAGCTTCAGTCACATCGCGATCCAGATCACCAACGTAGAGGCTGGCATTAACAACTGGTGCGGGGGCACCAGCATTGGCTGCAGCAGCCGGCGCTTCAGTAGCAGGAGTAGCCATGATTTTGATTTTTCACAAAACTAGCTACTGGTGAGCGAGAGGGATTATGTTTGTTTAATGTACTTTTTTTGGTGGTATCTGAACTATGCCAGACAGCCGTTTTTTTCTTTTTTTGAGTCAGGCAGGGAATCCAAAGGAAAATCCCAGTTCTTGCGAAGCAAGTGCCTGTTTGCTGTTTGCAAGAACGCAAAATTTATAGCCAAAGGCTGTTTGTTTGTTATTAGTGCAAAAGAGGGCGGATAAGGAGATGTGCGTCGATTGAAATAGCCGCCAAGAGGGGACACTCAGGGACGTCTGACTTTCGTGCTCTCGACTCCCTTGATTTGAATGGAAAATTGTGCCTCTCTGAATAAAATCAGACGTTCTTGTAGCCATTCATGATCTATTTAGATGATTATATTGTGATCTACCACTTTTGAGACAACGACTATATCGTTATGTGATGAAACCCCGAATATTTGAATCCCAGTGATGCTATTAATCAAGTCAAAACCATTGGTGCATCTATTAAGACTATCCAACTACCCTATCCTAGAGCAATTGTATCTAGAAGAAGCATTATTGAGGGCTGATAGCAGGAACTGGTTCATTGTCAACGATGGCACCCCCGACCCTTCAGTCGTCCTCGGCATCTCTGGGTAAGTCTTTTTTCCTTCTTCATTACATCTATATACCTCCCACCTCCCCCATCTAAACACCCATCATTATCCATACATACAGTAACCTAGACAAACTGGTACATGTAGATAAAGCCAAAGCAGCAGGCATTCCACTCATAAAAAGATTCACTGGAGGCGGCACTGTCGTCGTCGACAACGACACCATCTTCACCGCCCTCATCATGTCAGACACCACCATCCCCCACCTTCCCCCCTACCCCAGACCAATAATGAAATGGACAGAGACCTTCTTCAACCATGTGTACAACCGTTATTCCGACAACTTCACATTAAATGAACACGATTACGCTTTTCAAGATAAAAAGTTTGGTGGCAATGCCCAGGCCATCACTAGGGGAAGATGGCTGCATCACACCTCATTCCTATGGGACTACCAACCTTCTATTATGAGTATATTAAAACATCCAGATAGAGTGCCTGAGTATAGACAACAGAGGTTGCATGATGATTTTCTGATAAAGCTGCATACGATGATACCATGTAGAATAACACTGTTGGAGGATATGTGTGAAGCGGTAGAGAGGAGTGGGATGGAGATCAAGGTGGCTAGCTTGGACGATGCGTGTAGCTCGTTAGAAAAAAATAAACTTATAGGGACTAAATTAATACAGATCAGTGTGTAATGTTATTATTAAATGATAGTTGGTGTCGCAGATAGGCAGACAGGTGTCCCTCTCTCTCTATCTCTATTACTTTTAATTAGGCACGAGATGATCATGAAGAATGGCTTCAAATTGCAGTCCTTGCCCACCAAAGCTCCCCCCCTCCATAACCATCAACCCCAACAGCTTCACTTTGTGTTCCCCACTTGTACTTGCATTCAATACTTTCACCCGTATCTCACATTCTGCATGTTGACTCACTGGGAATATCTCTATTTCAGTTACCGATTTGTGTTCATTCCAATGGCCATTCAGTTTCATACCATCACATGAACAGCCAGATATGCACTCTACACTGAACTTTCCCATGTGTTCATATGATCTCAAATATGCCAGTACCACATCATTATCATTATTATCGTCATCATCATCTATAGTAGTATCATGGCTCCTGGTATCCAGTTGCAACACAATAGAGCTGCCTGCTTCTTCACTAATCCAACCCCATTTATCAGTAGCTCCTCCTTCTCTCTTTTCATTGATGAATGTCCAGTTTCCAGTTTGAGATACTGCTGCGCCCTGCATATCTCTACCTAATCTACATGTAGTGCTATTTCTCTGCCAATTATTATAAAACATTGGCCTTGGTATTGTAGTACTACTCAAATGATCAGTGCTGCTGTTGTTGTTGATGATGGTAGTGAAACTACCATCATCACTATCTATGCTATTACCACTACTACCAGGATACAGCATCAAATCAATAGCAGTTTGTTGCAACAATCCAGCTACCAACAAATCAGTCATCATCTTATATCCTGTCTTTGTCTGAGGATGAATAGCATCATAATAAAACAATTCATCTTCATTAGTCACTTCCTCGTGATCTGCTCTCCAAACGTGGGTCTGAAACCCTGGCTTGCCTGCCACCATCTGATGATAACACGCTGCTCTTATTGACAGCTGAGGCAGGCCGTAGTACTCCCCTATTGTTGTGTACTCATTTTCAATAGAATCATAATACATGCCTCTATCATTGGTCCATTCGTCAGGGTCGTGTGTAATTATATTGGGCTCTACTGGCCAGTAGTAGTCTCCTCTGTTGTCCCTTTCTGGCTGACTGAGAAACCAGCTGTAGTAATGCATCAGTACAACTGCTGGTTGAGAAGGGAGAGTCATGAGCTTCCGCAATAATCTCTCAAAGTTCTTCAATTGACTGCCTTGTGATGGATCATCTTCATCAATCTGCCCCTTTTTCAGAGGAGTCTCCTCAGAGTCATTCACTGAGAATTCCACAATAACCATATCTGCATCGTCAACCATTGCTTCCAAACACATGGTGTATATACTGCTAGTAGTACCACCGAACGCAGTATTGATAAAAACATGGTCATTATGAGGCCATGTGTCATTAATATATTTGAAATACATTTGAACGTAGCCCTGGATCACTCCGTCATTCGTGGTGGCTCCTTGGCCAGTGGTGACAGACCCTCCTACTGCTGCTATTGTTATTGGTTCACCATTTTGGAGTTTGGTCAGGAAGGTTCTCATTTTAGAAAGATCACCTTGAGATTTAAGTCCTTTGGTTATAGATGTTCTATCTAATGCAGGGGTGTAATTAGTAAGTAGCTTGTTATAGAGATCGGAAGGTGAGAAGGAGTTGGATAAAGGTGGTGGGGAGGTCTGAGTTTCATCGTCATCAACCTGGGCTTTTTCTTTGTAGTCTCCATCATACTCGTCTTCATAATCAGAATCATTGGCTGTAGTGTCCGTATCTTGAGTAGTAGTATCCTGTTGTTTGGGGTGGTCGTCACTAACAAAGGCCCTCAAGGGTCGTCGAAGGCGGAGACTGGAGGTGGGATTGGTGATGTTGGCTCTAAAATACCATAAAGCTCCACCAATACATAGCACAAGCAATACAATGACATATATACATATCCAAGGATGGCTGGATGTGCGGAATTTCGCCATTTCACGGATTTTGGAAACGGTTATCACCCCAGATCAGTTTAAATCCGATCACAGCGGTTTTTGTGGGATATCAAGGCATCATATCAAGCACAACACGAACTTTCAGCATATACATATACCACGAGGATTGATACCTTGTTACCTAGGAGAATATTAAGACGTCCAAGTTGCCAGAGCTTTAGGCCTTAAGGGTACAGGTAAGGTAATCCTCCGGAGGCCTCACATATAACATGGCTATAGGTGCAGCTCACCTTGTAAGCTGTGACAAGATGACTTCCAGTGCTTAAAAGAATTCTGCCTCTGCAATGGAACAGTGTTTTAGGGTGCTCTCTTAGATTGACAATATAGAGCGTTCAGAGCTGGTTCAGAGCTGGTGGCGGTGCACGTGCTGGCAGCGCTGATCGGTATTCATGAAGAGGAGCTTGACAATCATAACCAAATAGCATTCATACCATATTATTATAATATCAGGTTAGTTAAATAATAACGTGGGCATCTTCAATTCAAAATAACGGGCGTGAGAACAAAATTGCGTGCATCATGAGATTGCTAGGGTTGTCTCCTATTGCTAAAATCCACTCTATTATACCCACTACACCGACGACCTTTGCACATATGATCCAATATCGATCATCTTTTCACATGATCCCTGGAACGGCATGATGAACTTCTCCTTCAATGTTGGAGTCGTTGACCTGGCCACAGCTCCTACTGTCGAATTCGACAGTACTTTCTTTCAAAAGAAATTATACTGACGAACGTTCTTGCTCCACTTTTCACACAGTGATATTGCCAGAGAAAATGAAGAATTTACATTTGACCTTGATAACTTTGGCTTGCATCAGTAGCATCTTGGCAAGACCTGAATTGCAGTAAGTGTTAGTACCTTAAGAATTTATATAAACCCGCCTTAGTGCATGCACAGAACAACAACTACTGACCACGACTTGTGAAAACTTTTCTAGGGTGCCTAAGATGCCTAAGAAAGCAAAGATTTCAAAATCAGATAAAATCCTTTTGCAAAAGCTTTTAAGTGAGGCAAGATATGATGAAGGATTGAAATTAAACAGCACCCTTGGGGAAACCCCAGAAGACAAGAAGGTGTCATCGAGAATCAGTTTTGTGGATGCTGGATTCTCTGGCATTAATGGAGCGTTAGAATATTTGAATTCGAAATGCCATCATGGCTATAATTGTGGTGAAGCATGTGGACCGTGTACTAAATCTTATGGTTACAAGTGTTCCACAAGTTACTCCTTCAAAATGAGGTATTGGACTGATGATTTGGACCGTGCCTGTTGGCGCCATGATATTTGCCTACAATATTACAGACGCAAGGTGAACAGTAGAACAGGCAGAAGGAAATGTGACAGCACGCTTGCTTCTTCAGCAAGATCTATCTACAACAAAAATTACAAATGTGCATGGTGGAAGGTTTGGTGTGTGGAAAACTGGTATGTGACAAATGCATGGCTTATTGAAAAAGCAATGACAGTTATGTCCAAGACTAGACAATAATTCTCTCTCCTTCAGGAGAGAGCCTCTCATTCTAATTATAGGCCATGTTTTTTGCAAAGTTTTTTATTTTTTTTTCTATGTCTGTCTCTTTGTCTCAAGAGATTGAATGTCTAGTGCTAATGCTGTCGGACATGCATGACAAATGTCCACCAATATACAGCCAACCATATTGAAGAATTCTTTTCAAACCTTGCATTCTTCTTTTTTTATTTCTAGGTAGCTCTGCTTGACTCTTTTTTCAATCAAATTTCTGGCTGTAAGACCACCGCGTTCACATTATCACTGAAAGAGCTATCTCTTAAATCAAGCTGTGTATCTTGTTTCCTGGCTACAGTTAAAAAGAGACTGGCTAGTCTTTTGCTCTGATTAGTTTATTTCACAGCTCTCAAATGTAGCTTTAAATCTTACTATAGCTATGAGTAAGTAATAGTGAAGCTCTACTGTATACACTGGTGAACACATGTATATTTATATAAAAGCAGCCATATCCCACTACACTAAACCTACTCTTCTTCTTCATCATCAGTCTCCTCAGATCCTAACTCGTCAGAATCATAACTCGCCCCATCCCCATTATCATCATCCTCATCCTCATCATCCCCTGCATCAGACTCATCATCCCCATCCTCCCCTCCCAACATCTCACTCTCCTCACTCCTCTCCAACCCACCACCTTCCTTCTTAAACCTCTTGTCTGGATCAACCTTGCTAGCACTACTGACAGTCATTTTTATAGGGACTGTTCTATCACATCCCAACCATGCATCTGGAAGGCAATACAGCAACAAATCATGTTTACCTGCCTCTGGTGCTATGAATTTAATTTCAATAGTCTGTCCCAACTCGCCATCCTCATTGTCATCATTAGTGCCACTAGCAGTATGGAGACTGAATGGGTCAAAGGAGCCTGATTTACTGCTCATGTTGCTAGATACCAATGCAGCATACTTCTTACGACTTGTCAGACTCTTGAAACTGATACTACTATTATTATTACTGCCATCACTGACCCCCATCTCTCCAGCTTTTTCAATCCATCCAGATATCTCCTTAGCACCAATAGACTCAGCTTCAACCAACGACCTACGTGCATGTGCCACTGATAGATTCCTCCCCGGATTACCCAACACAAAGAACCAATGCTCTTCCACTGGGTATGGATACTGTGGAGCATATGCCAGTGCATGCTTTCCTTTTTGAATAGACTTGGCATCAAATCCATAGGCCATGTGGCCTGGTCTAGTTATTACTGCCTTGATACGACATGTGACATGATCACCTTCATGAATGTTCGTATCCTCTTCCCCGGATGGTCCTATGACAATGCATTTGGCTGTGACCCATAAAGTGGGCATTGCAGTTAGTGCTGTTTGTACTTGTTCCACAAAAGAAGGGCGTAGTTCACTCAAAGCAAGGATGGCTCTTCTGTCTGCAGGGTCCATGGCCTGGAGTTCAGCCAGGGATTTGATCTTTTGACGAATCAAGATCCTGATGGTGTCCTTAGTGAAGCCAGGCAATTGAAGCAACCAAGCTTCTCCCTCTCCAGAACGAGATTGAAGAGTGGCTTTCCTGGCAGCAACAGGAACAGCTCTGAACAAACACTGCATCATTTCAACGCAAGCAATAGCAGGTGTCAGCCAACCATATGCTGGTCTGTACCTGTGCATTACTGAAATCTTGAACATCTCCTGCAACATGAGTGGTGATTTTTCAAGCACAAACATCAAGTCTTTCTGTAGAGGTGCCTGTACCTCCAGTCTGGAGCAATGAGCTAGAACCAACAAGTGAACCTTTACCACAGATACTCTTCTCTTCCAAAAACCAGCTCTACCAGCCAGGGTCGCATCTACACCGTCGATAACAGCCTGTCTCAGAGCATCCATTGCTTGCTGCTGAGATTTAGGTGTCGGGAGCAATATAAACTCTGCTGCACATACCAGCGTCTCTGGAATCCTACCTACTGCTTGAGCTTCTTTAATACCGACTGGTGGGTGGAAGAATAGCTGCATTGTGTCTTGCATAAGTCCATTGGGGCCTTGGAACTTTTGTTTACGTACCAAGTACCACAAACCAAATCCAATAGGAACGACAATGCCTCCCAGTAGGAGGATGAGGAGGATGACTGGAGCTGCTCTCTTGTCTTTACTGAAAAACCACTCTGGAAGGGCAACACTGACAGTCATGGCTTGAGGACCATCAGGGTGACCATACTTTTTGAAATTCTCTTTTGAAGTTTGATCAGTGAGAGCCTTGTATGCCTTGGTGATGTATTCAGCAAAATATTCGGTAGCAGCTGGATCTGGGTTTTTATCTGGATGAAACTGCAACGACAAGCGTCTGTATGCCTTTTTTATTTCAGGATCTGTGGAACTGGGGGTGACACCCAGGATTTCGAATGGGTCGAATGTGCGGCTGTTTTGAGTGGCGGATTGAATGTAGGAGTATAGGAGGGCGAATATCACCCACATAAGGAGCATTTTCCAGGTGGCGGCTTGACGGAGACGTTGGATGACTTTAGTTGTTCTGCTGGGTTGTCTAGATTTGCTTACCCATGTTTTCACCGCCTGAGAAGGAGGAGAGAAAGGATGAGGAGGACGGGGTTAGATTATTACTACTGCTATTTGCTGATTGTAGATGGTATACTTTTGATAATTGTATTGCCTACTACAGCTGGACACTTACATCTGATTCCTCTGAAGAGCTGCCAAAAAGCTTATGCAGAGTGTATGGAATGAGGAAGAGGGAGTACATGCTCAGCACAAAGACAGCGAACATGGGCGTCGAGCCCGTTGTGTCTTGTTCACCCATATGCACTGCAGATTGATATACTATATGTATATAAGTAGCAAGGTGCTTTTATTGTGCCGCTCAGGAAAATATTGGTTGTTTTGAGGCGCTGATCAGTCTGCCTAATACTAATTATCAAATCACACTCCAAGGAACTCAGTTGCTGATTTAATGATGACAAACTAACTAAGTAATTGTAGATGTATCCTAGGAAACGTTGATATGCACGATTATATACCCCCACGCCAAGTTAAAAAAGCTGCCTGGAAGAGAGAGCGGCCATCGCCGACCTTGATGATGTTTGGAGAGACGAGGGAAGAGAGGGTGTGTGTCTTTCTCTTCTGTACTTTGCCCCCAATCAAAGATACTGTATACATGCACCATGCCTATGTCCCATCGTCATACCAGTCAAGCCTCACCACTCCATTCTGTTCTTCCCATTTTCCATCCTCTCTCTATTCAGTTGAGCTGCCAGGCAAGGCGCCCCCTGGAAGTCCCGCTTTGACAGCACCACAGTAAAGATGCAAGCAGCTGAGTATTTCTCTCCCTGTAGGAAACCTTAAAGACAAGCACTTTTCGTTATATAACATCGCGATAACCAGTAGAAATCCATCATATAAATACACTCGTAAAACGGACCCGGATCCACTTGAAAAATGAAGTCAATTTTCCAAATGATAATCTATGCTTTTATTGTTATAGCGAATGCCAAGGACCTCGATGCATACATAGAAGACACTAATTTCAACATGTGGAAGGGTGAACTACCTCAGCCCAAACCATTTGGTGGAATTCAAACTGTAGAAGGGGTAAGTCTCTCTCACCGACCGACCCGACAAATGACAGACATACAACGACAAGATTCTCTCTCTCTCTCTCTCTCTCTTCCTTTATTTCTCCCACTCACCACTTCCCTTCTTATACCAAACTACAGGACCTTTGGAATGGTAAAATGACCCAAGTATCCTGGAAACCAAGAGCCTTCTTATTAGAAGGTTTCCTTTCTGACGAGGAATGTGACCACATAATCAACCTGGCCCTCCCCTCCATTACCAAATCATCAGTTGTCAACTCAGAGACTGGAGACAGTTTTGATTCTGAAGTACGAACCAGTCAAGGCATGTTTCTAAGGAAGTCTCAGGATGATGTGATTGCCCGCATAGAGAGACGTATTGCCACTGTTACACATATGCCAGTTGAAAACGGAGAGAGTATGCAAGTGCTGAGGTATGGACTGAATCAGAAATATGATGCCCACCCAGACTATTTTTTTGATGAGAAGAACAAAGATGAAGCACACGGTGGACAGAGAGCTGTTACTTTCTTAATGTACCTCTCAACCCCAGAGGAAGGAGGAGAGACCTGTTTCCCTTATGCTGAATCTAAAGTATCAGGTCCAGGCTGGAGCGATTGTGCACTGCAAGGTCTCAGTGTCAAAGCCATCAAGGGCAATGCAGTACTGTTTCATGATTTAAAACCAGACGGCATTACAGAAGATCCCAGATCCACGCACATGGCTTGCCCAGTGCTTAAAGGAGTGAAGTGGAGCGCTCCAACATGGATTCACAGGAAACAATATCAATCAGATGGTAATAAGAGTTATGATCATTGTGAGGATTTAGAGGATGGATGTGAGGAGTGGGCTTTGGCTGGAGAGTGTGAGAAGAATCCCGGGTTTATGTTGAGTAATTGCAAGAGATCTTGTGATGCTTGTAGCAAAAATAGAATAGCGTTGGGAAGGAGAGGAATAGATTAGTGATGATAATAAAGTTGTACTACTATTTTATCGACTTGTACCATGTAAGATATGACTTTGATAATAGGGACTTTTTTGGACACTGCTTGGTGTTGTTTCTCTCTATCATTACGGAACGATGCGGAGCTGGGTCGACGAAGACCTTGGGTGCTTCACCCAGATGTCTTGGCGATGCGCAGGAACAGTATTTGCAAATGTACATGGATCTGTAGTTGCCATTTTACTCACATTTTGTGTATCGCATTCACAAAGCAGAGGCATCAAGTCAAGGAATCAAACCAAATCGAGTCTATAGAAATGGTCGATATTCAACGCATAAAAACTCTACAAAATGAGCTCAAGATAACCAATGAAGACCATAGAAACATTCAACTAGGTAAGACACTCTTTCAAACCATACGTTCCGAGTTCTCAAAGTTGACCATCTGTCCCAATCACACAGAGATGCAAAAGAGTCTCAATGCTCGACAACAATTCGCACAACAGCTTCATGAAAATGAGCTAGTCATCAATGAACTCAACTTGTTAGATGAAGGTGCCACTGTGTACAAACTCATAGGTCCAGCTTTAGTTAAACAAGACCATGAAGAAGCCACTTCAAACGTCAACAAACGTCTAGGCTTTATCAAGGGAGAAATTAAGCGTATAGAGGATAGATTGACTGGCTATACTGAGCAGGCTAATGCTAAGAAGAATAAGTTGATGAAGTTACAGGAAGAGGCTATGAGGATTCAACAACAGCAGCAGCAGCAACAACAACAACAGGCAGCCTTGGACTGATCCAACGAACGAAGAAGAAGAGAGGTCTTTGGTTGGCGAACGAACGAAATGTGGAGCCAACTGCTGGATCAACCATTAAAAGGGACGCGTAACTGTCTTGATACTTAGATGTCAACTTTGTAACTATTTAGTGACGTGTATATGTTGAATCTCTTTATCATTGAGGTAGATCAACAGCCCGACAACGTCTCATTTCGGGTCGAATTATAATTAAATGGACGCTCCTCCCGTTTTATCGGTGGATGGCAACTTATTTCTAGCTCATGAAGCCAGGATAACAGCCAAGAGATACTACATCGTTGGTTTCTTCGGCTTACCTTGGTTCTGGGCTTGTAATATCTGGTTGTTCTTCCCGGACTTTGTACACGGCACCGACCCAGTCGTCAAGCTATGTACGTCCCCCCCCCCCACGCACACACAAACCACACCCCTCCACCTACCCTTCTTTGCACCATCAATACTCATACATCCTCCTCTTCCCCTATCATATGCTATACAGATACAAGGAAATCAGCCTTATGGTTTGTAGTCTACACAGCATTACTACTGTCATGGACATTGACATATCTCATTGGAGGGGCCTCTGTATTGGGTATCAAGACATATAAGGATCTAGATATAATGAATGTAAATTTAGCTAGTGCAGGTATTGGAGGATAGATAGATAGATAGATAGATAGATAGATAACTTATGAATGAATGAATTAGATGTATTTATTAACTTTTGAGAATGGATTACACTGCTCTCTCTCTATCTTGCAATTTTTGAGGAGAGCAAAAGACAAAATTCTACTCTCGTCTGGTTTGGGATATTTATCTAATTACTCATATATATATGTGCATGCCTGCATACGTATCTACAGCTTACTATTATCAGCATCATTATTATTATTATGCCTTGCCAGTATAACGAAGCAACACTGCATCATTCCCCAACACAAATCCATTGCTACCTGTAAACTTGATCTCATACAGATTCGCTGCCAAATCATCAGTATTACGATCCCTCTTCCAACTCTTCCCTCCATCTGTGCTCTTAAATAATGATCCACTACCTCCACATGCATATGCAACATCACCCCCAACAAATACAACATCCAGCACTCCAAATCCACGAGATCCAATCTTGGCCTGGTCAACGCCATCTTCCCCGGTTCCTTTCATATACCAAAGATCACCACCCTTGGTGGTCAACCACAGCTGCTCATCAGCAGTGAAGCCCATATTTTGCAGTCTCCTGGTGTTGGGTCTGTTGTGTGGTTGCCAGAAGGCCTGACCAGGTTCCCAAGTCATGAAGAAGTTTCCTCTGCTGCTGACTGCTACATACTTGCCATTAGGGGAGCGGGCAATCTGAGAGAAACTGCCTTCGTAGTAAGAAGCACCACTGATACCGGAGGAAATAACCCTATTCAGTGTGGCATCTACTGTCTCTTGTACTGCAGCTGTCCAGTTAAGTGCAGTGTTCGAAGTGACGTAGATAGCACCTTGATCAGTGGTCATTTCTGCTGATCCTTTGCCTTCCAACGCGGTGACAAGAGTGGGGACACCTGGCAGTTTGGCACTGAGTGGAATTCTTTCCCAGTTCTTTCCTCCATCAGTAGTGTGGAGGAGAATGGCTGGTTTGCCAACGATCCATCCTTCATCTCCGTTGAAACTGATGGAGTTGAAACGGTAATTAAAGCCTTCGTCTTGAGCTGCTTCAATGGTGCGGGGCTCCCAGGTCTTGCCACCGTCGAATGTTTCCAAAAGAGTTTGTCTGGTTCCTAACAAGAAGCCATGGTTGGGGTCTGATCCAGTGAATCCAATGTCTAGGAGGACGATGGCAGCATCGATGGGAAGGTCGATGAGTTCCCAGTCTTCTGAGAGGAGGCGATTTGCCTGGGCAGCAGGGACGGAGATACCACCGAGAGAGGCGGTGGCACTGAGGAGTGCACCGGCTCCCAACAAGCCACGGCGAGCTAATGCTAGTGGCGCATTGTCATCTGGTGAGCTTTGGCATTTGATTGATGATCTAGATGCGCGAGATGGGCGGTTGCTAGCTCTGCTTGGTTGGGAGAAAGCTGTGATGCCGATCAAGGAGAAGATGCTTAGTAAAAAAGGTATTTTGAAAGTATCAGGTATTTTAGAATGATTGTTGACGGATGGTTGGAAAGGAACTGCAATCTCGTGATATCTTGATGGAGAAACATACCATTTACACCCACGCTCTGAATTCGAGGGGCAATTCCAGCGATACTGCTCATTTTATCAATCCTGTTTGGCAAGAAATTTTAGTTACAGTGCACGATGTATGAAATGTGCTACAGATTGCAGGCGTTATTTGTATTATTTAGCCTTGTGGCTCTGATCAGCGTCGACGGCGTTGAGGAAAAGTATGGAGGAGGAGCGCAGTCATCTCCTTTGAGCTCGGCATCCAAAGTATTGGTAGAGACTGGTATTCCTCGTCTCTACACGTATGTGACAAGACCTAGAGGAAGACAACATTGCCACCATGATACTTGGTGTATTTAGGAATTTGGACATTGTGACCATCTCAAATAGTGGGAAATTTTGGGGCTTTTGCAGCCGGCGGCGTGGCCTCATCGGGGATACATAATGCCATGGTTTCATGAGATGATCTAGAAATCTTCAATGTGTATTCAAACTCAAGTGTTTTAAATTCAATTTACAGAGACGTTCGCTGAAATAACAACATATGCATATAAAATCGACATCCAACTCGGTCCCTTTTTTAATTGAATCCCCATAGCCCCAGCTCGAATTAGTCAGTATGCGTCCTCTTAATGAAGAAGAGACACGTGCAGTATTCGAAAAACTCCACAAGTTCATCGGCAAAAACATCAAATCCCTCGTCGACCGCACCGACGAGCCTCATTGCTTCCGTCTTCAGAGGAACAGGGTCTTCTACGTCAGGGAAGACCTCATGAGAAGAGCCACCAACGTAGCCAGGGATAATCTTATAGCTTTAGGTGTTTGTATTGGTAAATTCACACATAGTGGGAAATTCCGCCTCACTATAGGTGCCCTTGAGGTATTGGGCCAACATGCAAAATACAAGGTAAAGCGTAGCATAGCAATACAAAGCCTCTCTCTCTCCCGAGTTAATGAATATATATTTAGATAGATAGATAGAATGTGTACAATGGTGCCCCTTGATGCAACCTTTGATTCAGTCTTCAACCTTGAATTATATTACATGATAATGAAGATGATCAATCATATCCAACGCTTGAGCTGAGGACACCCCTTCTCTTTACATAAATGTATCCATCAGTCCGTCGGTATTCTAAAGGCTAAACCCCCCACATCTACTCAACCCTTCTTATTACTGACCCAACCCAATCTTTTCATCGATTATCGTACTATGTATTACAGGTCTGGGTAAAACCATCAGCTGAGATGCAATACTTGTATGGAAACCACATATTAAAAAGTGGGTTGGGCAGGATTACTGAAAACACACCATCATACACAGGAGTGGTCATATATTCCATGTCTGATGTACCACTAGGATTTGGAGTGACAGCTAAGAGTACGAGCGAATGCCGTAATGCTGATCCTAGTGCAATAGTGGTGTTTCATCAGTCTGATGTGGGAGAGTACCTGAGAGCTGAAGATGAATTGTAAATTTGTAGTGGTGGTGTCTTACTTTATTTATTTGAGCTGGTTTGTCTCCAGCGTGCACTGGTGTGTGTAAATAGAAGTCAATTATCAAAAGAAGGAAAATGGAAGAATGGGAAAAAAGAGGAGAGAAGAAGAAAAGTTGGAAAATAAGAAAACTAACAAAAGAAAAAGGGGAGAGAAATTGTTCAGCTGTTTTCTAAATCATCAGATAATGTATAGATCTACCATTGTCACTGTCCTGAGAATATCCATTGAATTCATACTGCTAACTATCTTAATTTAATTCAATGGAGCAACAAAGTCAATACGTCTTCTGAAAGCCGCTGCCATCCTACCAGCCACATCTGAAGACTCTCCAGCAGCCTCGTACTTTTCAACCATCATACCCACCAAGTGAGCCTTTGCCTTGACTTTGAATGCAGCCTCGGTCTCTTCATTGTACACCTCCTCTCCCATCTGCATTGTCATTATTATGGTAGCTGCAGCAGTAGATACAGTGGATCCATTATCTTCAAAACCTCCTTGTTCTGACAGAGCGTTGATGAGCACTGGGAGATGATCAACTGCCAATTGATCCAAACGGTGCAAGACAACCAGACCAGTAGGATGTTGTCTCAAGAATGTGGCCAGAGTTTTCTGTAAATTGCCTCTGTCACTTCCAAGGGAATCAGCTTCCAATGTCAACTGGCATTCAGGCTTGGCAGTCAATTCAGAAGTGCTGGAGTTGCTGGCATCGCAGTCTTCTTTGTCTTCTCCACACACCAGCAGCAAGGCTACAGCCTTTTCAGGGTGTACCTTTTGTCCAGCGGATGTAGCAGCTGCTACCGCTTCCTTCAATCCAGACCATGCTTCACTTGTAGGCAGCAACGCAGCTACTGAAGCTTCATCAATCAAGCACTGTGGGGCTGCACTACCGCTACCCATTACCAGGCCTTTAACCTTGGCAACTATTTCTTCAATCTTACCCACTACTGTATTGCCAGCAGTCAATCCTTTAACCTTGGCTATTATTTCTTCAATCTTAGTCAATGACTCGTCTTTAGCAATCTGAGCAGTAGATTGAAGCTTACCCATGTAGGGGGACACATGTGATGACATTTTAGTGAGATATGTTGTGACCTTGCTGGATACACCGCCATAATGAGTCTTGACAAAAGATTCGGTTGGGATGAGGTAAGAGGCACACATGGTGTTATTTCTGCAGTGAGGGAGAGCCATGATGGCAGCTGCTATAAGGGAGATGATGATGAGAGCAGTGATGAGGAGGGTGGGAGTACGTTTGGATTTTGATTTGGTGGTGGCAGAGGTAGCTCTTCCTTTCTTGGCGGTGGGGGTCTTCTTGGTTGGTGGGAGGGGGGTGGTGGCTGCGTCTTTCAACGAGGATTTCCTACCTTTTGTTGCTGTTGTTGTTGTTGTGGTAATGGTGGTGGTGGATTTGGGAGTCTTGGAAGCTGATGTTTTCTTGATTGTTGTTGTTGTTGGGGTCTGCAAAGCGTGAAGAGATGAGAGGGAAGGTGAATTTTTGGTGTGTCTAACCGACGGCAGCCAAACGGGTCGGTTGACTTTCAGCAACATTGGCGACAGATGCAAATTTTGGCTCTAAGAAGCGGTTGTTTTGTTGATGCAACTTACCTTTGAAGGAGCTGATCCAACAGCGAGCAGCTTTTCCTTTAACTCTGCTGCTTTTCTGTAAAATCGGAGGATGAAATGAGATGAGCAACCGTTTGACAAAGCGATTATTGATCCTATAGCTAGCAACTCACCCTTTGGCATTTATTCCATTATCTTTGCATGCTTGTTGTAGCTCTCTGAAGCTCATCCCGTCGATGCTCTCTTTTGCCACAGCCATTTTAGTCAATGCTATGAAACCGTTAGTTTATGAGCCCAATTTAGCACTGTATTGTAGAACAAACTGATGTTAGTAGTCGTGAAATACAACTGCATTCCCCCGTTTTATAAGGAAAACCGACCTGATTTCCCCCGCCCCGAAGACCCACCAGCGGCGTTGTTCCTTACTAGCTCTCTTTTCCATATCCATAGCATATATATATATATATATATATACGCTAGTATTGTTGGCCCGTGGCTATGCCCCTCTGAGATAATGCCATAGAAGTAGATGAGCTTCATTGAAGCTGTTACTATTGTCGAGATGTAGGTGTTGTTTTACATGGTGTTGATCACATCTCCTTGTTTGATCATGCAGCAGCACTTCTTTGTACACCAAATTCCTTGTAAACATGTCTTCATCCAAAGGCACTCCAGGTACACATATTTTCAATCCATCCGGGTCGCCGGTGCTCGCAGGTTGATATATCTGACGGTCAAGGGGAAAAGGTAGGTGGCGTTGGGCGAGCGTGGCACTTGCCCTCAGACAGTCGGCGACGGTTTCATTGCTGCTGCACCCTTGGAGTGAGTCAATGCGTTAATAGTTGAAGCTGCAGCCAGATGGGCACGCTGAATACGCAACTGCGACGGTTCCTCCCGCATCATCCTGTGGGATCATAATCACACATGGATTAATAGTGCGTGGGGCCAACCTCCTTGCCTGGCTATTTTTTATTGTGCTATTGGATGCATGTGGAAAAGATTCCCGTTAAAATCCGATTTTTCGAATGCAGGAAACTAATCAAGTGTGTTTAGAAATATAGTATAAGATGCTATATGTATACAACTGCTAGTCTCAGTATGATTTTGTAATTTACGTTAATGATTCTTACAAACGCTGAATAACTCCCTCAACTTCTTGTGGAGAATACAAATGCCACTTTGGAGCCACTTTAGCAATATCAACATTAGTAGATGTCACTTTCTCCTCCATCACTTGCTTCAAAGTAGACAGAGCCAAAGTCTCCGCCTCCTCCAAACTAAGGTCAGCCCTCCATTGCTCTTGTAAAGTAGTCTGAGCACCTTCAGATCCAGATCCAATTGCCTTGGCTTGGTATCTAACAAAGGTACCGGAAGGGTCGGTGTGAAACAAGACGGGGCCATGTTCATCATCCCATCCAGCTACCAACAAAGCAACACCAAATGGTCTGCTCATACCTCCTGATCCACCATCATCATCATCCTCACCGAATTTAAGGGCTAGATCACATAGAGCTTGGGTAAGGGATTCTATAGGCATGGGTTCGTTGAAGGTGAACTTGTGTTGCTGGGCCTCGACACGGCCGTGGTCGATGAGGGTGCGAGCATCAGCAGTGAGGCCACTCATTGCGACACCGACGTGTTCGTCTATCTCTGCCACTTTTTCTATGCTAGATGGCTCCTGTGAATGAAAAGAAGGGGAGACGAGAGTAGGGGAGCGAGTGAGTTGTGTGAGGTAGAGAGAAGAGAGAGAAAAGATGGCTAGAAGATGACGATCAGCAGAGAGAGAAGGAATGAGTATGAAGGGTATGAATCTTACCAAAAGAGGCGAGGTGATACGCTTCTCTACAGCCAAAACTACTCCATGCTTGGTACTGACTGCGACCGCAGTTGATCCCAGCTGCAAAGGGGTGAAAAGGTGGAGTGATCAGAATTGGGGGGAAGGTGATGAAAGAAGGAGCATATTAGCCATTGAATGCCTTGGTTGCTGGTGTCATAAATATTCACACCATCCCCTTCATACCTTGATAGCCTCTATGGCATACTCTACTTGGAAGAGACGGCCTTCAGGACTAAAGGTATTTACACCTCTGTCATATTCAGAACGAGTTAGAAACATTTCTAGTCGTGATTATTTCTTCTAATGCTCAGATCCCTAGTTTATGAATAGCTGTATCTATCATACGATCAATGCAGAGAAACGTGTCAGAATCGCTCATTTGAAGAGAGAAGTAGATGGAGTCCACTGGATGCACTGTTCAGTCGCCCGACCCCAGCAGAAGAAGAGTTGCCCTCAATCAATCAAGGAATCTTTGCTGATCATGATCATCTTTCAAGTGCCATGCATTGGAAACGACGCATGATCTGCTTCAGTATGCAATCAAGGAGAGTACGATCACAATGTTAGGTCCAAGTCAACATCCTTCTCTCGGCTCCTCCATCACTCGGAGTCTGCCGATGCATGATCGAGGGCCCTCGGTGGTTCATTATATAATTAATGCACTAGAAACCACTTATACTGTCACCAAAAAATCAATATCACTCTCTTAATAGAATATCAAAATCGAGCAACAATGGACGGCTTTGGCAACGCTTTTGTGAACAAGTATCGAGAGGAATTGATCGCCAATGCAAAGGCGATTTCAGCTCCAGGAAAGGGTATCCTTGCGGCCGATGAGAGTACAGGAACTATTGGCAAGAGAGTAAGTATACAGAGCAAACATTTCGACTTTGGGTCGCTCTGTTTCCGCCAGGGATCTTAAATCGTTGTATGATTAACATCCGAGAGGCCGTTTTCCTCTCGTTTCGACCACTTCGTCGTTCACAGCAGTGTTATATAGACATAGAAGATACTAGATCTGCCTTTACTGTGTGGGGTTTTGTGGTCATTTCTCTACTTAGGCCATCACAAACATCTCTCTCTCCCGCTCCCCATGTCTCCCCACCCAACCTCTCTCTCTCACACACACACACTCTCCCTCTCCCCTCCTCTACTCCCCCTTCCTCTTTCTTGTGCAGTTGGCCAGCATCGGAGTCCCCAATGAAGAAGTCTACCGCCGTGATCTCAGAGAGATGCTCTTCACCTCTCCAGACATTGAGAAGTACATCAGTGGTGTCATTCTCTTCGAGGAGACCCTGTACCAGAATTCCAGTGATGGCACTCCATTCGTCAAGATGTTGCAAGGCAAGGGCATCATCCCAGGCATCAAGGTTGACAAGGGCGTGGTATCTCTCCCAGGTACTGACGGAGAAACTGAAACCCAAGGTATTGATGATCTTGGAAAGCGTTGTGCCAAATATTATGAACAAGGTGCCCGCTTTGCTAAATGGCGTGGCGTGCTGAAGATTGGAAATGGCTGCCCCAGTGAGCTATCTATTCATCAGAATGCCTATACTCTGGCTCGTTATGCCATCATCTGCCAGGAAAATGGCTTGGTTCCAATTGTCGAGCCAGAAATCTTGAGCGATGGTTCTCACTCCATCGACCAATGTGCCGCCATTACAGAGCGTGTGTTGGCAGCCTGCTACAAGGCCCTCAATGACCACCATGCTCTCTTGGAAGGCACCTTGTTAAAGCCAAATATGGTCCTTGCGGGTGTTGATGGTACTGCAGCTGATGTCAAGACTGCTGGCTACCTCACTGTCCGCACCTTGTCTCGTGCAGTACCACCTGCAGTACCAGGAGTCATGTTCTTGTCTTGAGGGCAGAGTGAGGAAGAGGCCACTGCCCACCTTGCTGCTATGAACCAGGTTGACAGTATTGCCAAGCCTTGGTCTCTTTCTTTCTCTTTTGGGCGTGCATTGCAAGCATCTGCGCTCAAGGCATGGGGAGGGAAAAAGGAGAACTGGCAGGCTGGTCAGGAGGCTTTCATGAAGCGTGCTAGGGCAAATGGAGAGGCTTGCCTGGGTAAAGGTGATTTGGGGGCCAAGGGAGAGTCTTTGTATGTCAAGGATTACAAATATTAAGCTGATTGTTGGTTGGATGATGAGTGAGATGTAGCGTCGCTGTAGTCTATGGAGAGTTGAGTTATTGAATAATATATGAGAACTGGGTTCCTTTGAAGAATGTAATCGAAGTTTTTCAAATTAAAAGCGACTGGGGAATCGTAATTAATTAAGGCCTATTGTCTTCAACATGGCTTCTTCTGGCATGATTTTACGCAATCTTGCACTTGTGGGCAAGACTTCAGACCACAAAATGCCTGATCAGCATAAACCCACCTTTGAAGAAGGATGTGCTATATTATTATCGAGGTGGACTGCATTACAGCTCGCTATTCAAAACGAATGGGGTGGAAATCATAGCAAAGACAAAGCAAGAGATCTCTTAAAAGACGTCATTCAGTGGTTTTATGAGAACAAGGGTACGTATCACATCATTTTTCATATCGTTGCAATGGATGCAAATCATTTTTTCCCACAATTCCACCCCACGTCTAACCAGCCCAACATGCTCCGTCTTGTTTCTGCAGACAGAGAGCAGTCCGACTTGGAAGTCATTCTAGACGAGGCCCTCCAATGTGACTTTAATGTATTAGCAGATGATGATAGTCCTTACCAAGTATCTAGATCGCTAGTCAATATGCACAATCAAGTAGCTACGGGAGACTATTCATACATTGAGCAGTTAAAGGCAACACCAGTACCAATGCCAGAGGCATGCAGACAGGTGTTTGCTCCTGAGGATGAAGAAAATGATAGTAGCTCATCTGATGAGGATGATGAGGATGAGGATGGTAGTGGGGATATGGATGTAGATGATACTATGGATGAAGATCAGCCTACTAATAATAATGGGCCTATAATTGATGAAGATGGGTTTCAATTGGTGGAGAAGAAGGGGAGAGGACGGCGATGATCTACAGAGAAAAAAGGGGAGAGGGTTGCGGTGTAATGTGTGCAAGGGAGATGATTTCATGTAACTCCATCTCTATATAATATGTACATGTGTAAAGCAGCAGAAATTAAAAGTTGTTGAAGCACTGTTGTCTTTGATGTTGATTGACTGCAGCATCGGGGAGCAGGAAGGCAATAAAGCAGAGATTGATGTAGCCTCTAAGACTCTTTATCTCTGTCTTCTCTACAATACTTATGATATACTGGATATTTTATTAGATCACTGCATTCCTGCACATATAAAAAGACGCTGAATCATTGATCGTGCCTGCAAACAAATGTGGAAATCAATATCGTCCAAGTGGTTGGCTGGCACTGATGAGAAGGTAAGTCGTTGTTGCATATTGAATCTAGTGAAAGAAACCTGCATTGCTCATTCTGGATACCTTGTCACTATATATGTTCCATCCTTTCTCCCCGCCATCTCGGCTCCAATTTCCAACCACCCTCCCCTCCAAATATTCAAATAACCCGTTCCACAGCCTATTCCAGTCAACGAACAAGACGCTGAATGCATTGAAGAATGGGGAGTATCCTTAGCAGATGAAACCATCCTAGTAGAACAACTCAGAGATGAAACTTCCTTAGAAATAAAAATTCCTGCTGATTACGACTTCCATGCCCTCCGTCGCTTCCTCCGTGCCAGAAAACACGACATCCTAAAAGCAAAACAAATGATTATAGCCACCATTACTTGGAGGACTGAGGTTGGTGCTTATACTATCATTGACGACTTTGATTTCCACGAAGCAGAGTTGTTTTTCAAGTATTACCCTGAAAATTTCTACGGAGTGTGTCGCCAAGGCCAGCCAGTCTACATCCAACGACCAGGCGGCATCGACTGCACTAAATTATGGGAATTCACCACCTTAGACCGTTCTATCAAACATCACATCCAGAGATAAGAATCTTATGTCAATCAGATACTCCCTGCTGCAAGTATTGCCAGTGGAAAGATTCAGGAGCAATCTATAGTCATCATTGACATGGAGGGTGTGACGGTATCCACCCTGACTGGGGAGGTGACATCAATAATGAGGACCATTATGAAGATAGATCAAGACCATTACCCAGAACTCATGGATAAATGTCTGATTATTAATGCTCCAACTACGTTTAGAATTATCTTTAGTATGGTTCAGGTGTTTTTAGATACAAGAACACAAAAGAAGATTGTATTGCTGCCCAGGGACTATCGTGAGGAGCTGTTGAAGTATATTTCACCTGAGAACTTGGAGGAGAGGTATGGGGGGACGTGTAAGAAGACATTGTGGGAGGGGGAGGGGCCTTGGCTTGATGCTGAGGTGATGGAGCAGGTGGAGATGAAGAGAAGAGAGATATTCAGTTCCATTAAACAAGTTATTGATGCTACCCCTGCCCCTGCTGCTGATTGCTGCTGATACAAAGTAGGTGAATGAGACGTATTACTAGACTATGTATGTTTTCATTACTATTACTATTACTATTGTTGCTTTCATTTAAATCTAGGCAAGGCAGCCCATTACTGCTACTACTACTATATTATATTTATAAAACACCCCTACAATATACATACAAGCCTCTTCAATCCTCTCTAATTTCTACTACATTATCATCATCATCATCATCATCAGCCCTCACAGCTACAACATCAGCCCTCCTCCCACCACTACCACTATCATCGTCGTTTTCATCATCATCATCATCATCATCTTGAATAGTACGCACATCAGAATCAAAGGTCAAATCCATCTCCTGAGCCCCCATTACCTTCAATATGTCTCCCAATTCATCCCAATCCATCAACTTCACAAACTCCTCTGCCCCCACTGCTTCCCACTCCTTCATCATCACCCTATCCCCTCCCTTCAAATCCATCCCTACATTAGTCACAAACTCATTAGCCCAAGTAGACCATTCAGTAGGATCTTGCGCATTAGACCATTTCATCAGACAGTCTTGAGCTGTTTCTGGAAAGGTCTGGCACAGACCAGCCACCAACCAGATGAGAGCTAGGCCAACCAAGTTGGACTGATTGCTCCTTGTATTGTCCACCTCGTATGCCATTTGCAGCAATCCTGGTGTATCATTCTTTCTAAAGCCAAGAAGAAGCCTAACTGTTCTCTCTTCAGATAGGGAATCATATGTGGTTAGCAGCTCTCTCAAGTTGCTTGTCTCTGGAGCCAGGTCGTACCAGTCATCACTCGTCTCCTTGATGTGAGCCAACAATGAATCAACAATAACCAGTCTATGTTGATCATTCTGCCACATCATCCATTGTAACAACCTCATGTTTTCTACACTATTCAAACAACTAGGAGTTAGCAGATAGAGCAATGTGTCTTCCTCTCCAAATAATGCCTCCACCACCTCACTTGGTGCTGTTCCCTCTGGAAACTTGGGAACTAGGCAGAATGGATTGTTATAGTTTGGATCATTCTCCTCCAGGAGGGACCATTTCCTTACTGTGCATGATAGATATTGGAGATAGTTTGATACTAGGAACCATCTGCGATTGTCATTGGGATCTCTAGATACTGCATCTGCTACTATGGGGGCCAGGGAGACCATGGCTTCCAGATGTTTATCTAGGAGAGCTCTGACCATTCCAGTATTTGTAAGACCACTATCACTATCACTATCACTATCACTGCCATTATTATTATCGTCATCGTCATTGTCCTCTTCTTGAAGATACGCAATTCTACCGAGAATACCGACTGCTTCAAGACCAGGAGCAAGCTTCTTTGCTTTATTGTCATGAAGATAGATGAGAATCTCATCAACAACCCAAGTAATGAGCGCATCTAGTCTCTTATAAGCCAACCTGGAACCATCGGTCACCAATGATTCCGCTGCAACAAACACCCATGTAGACAGATAGGGAGCAACCTCAAGCAATGGGGGACTCTGGCCTACTATTCTTGCAAACATCTGTCCAGTGTCAGTGAATCCAACCATTCCCAAGATATAGTTGTAAAACATGACCACAGTGTGTCTGTTATTCTTCATGACACCCGTTATAACCTTCATCCAGTTTTGCTTCTTACGTAGTGTATTCTCCAATGTGGCCGTTGAAGAGTGACATAATATCCTGATGATGTAATCGAGGCAGATGAGGTAGCATTTACTGGTTAAATAGGCCACTTCACTGCTTCTACGATCAGCTAATCGCAGCAATGCTGACTGGTGCTGTTGTTGTTGAGATCTAGCATTCATACTTGGCCCTGCACCACCACCATCTCCTTCATTATCATTATTATTATTATTATTATTATTATTATGTGATTTAGCCAATTTCCTGGGTAGGGAACCTTGTACTGTATCCTTTAATTCCAAGAACAGCATATTCATCATGTTGTGATAATCAGGACCCAGTAAGTGACTGTTGGCGATAGTTCTCAGGTTGGATTGTGTGAGCAATGCTGCAATTTCAGGAGCCATTGGAGTAGAAGGTAGTGTGGTGGCCATTGATGAAGAGGGAGGTTGATGACCACCACCTTGTTGTTGCAGTACCTCTGTCAGCTCACTGGCCCCTGCCACCACTACATTAGTCTCATCACTGCTATCATGTTTCCTCTCATAGAACAACATATATGCAGAGTTGGGTCTATCATACTCCATCTGAGTTCCTTCAGGAATGAATCTACCACCAAAACACTCGGCATTGATGGAGTCGGAATTCCACACATCTACTGACGTATCATCAAAGCAGTACCATCTTCCATTGGGGCCTCTTTCCTTGATGTAGGAGTAGTAGTGGCCTGCAAAGGCAGTACCAGAATGCACCACTATTCCACATAATTGATACTGGTACTTGGCTTCACCATTAGTAGAAGGAGTTGCTGCTGCTGCTGCTGCTGCTGCTGCTGCTGCTGCTGAACTAGTACTACCACTATTATCATCTTGACCACCACCACCACCACCACCCTCCTCCTCACTATTACCTTCCAATGTAAACCTCTTGACATTCAAATCCATAGGAAATTCAAACCTATCCTTGATCTTCAAACGCTGATGAGTCTCATGGTCATATTCGAACCTCTTCAATTGAAACACCAAAGTACCAGGCAGACGAGCAATCAGAATTCTCTTCTCAGCATCAACCTTGGCATCCAGCTGCTCACAGTAATATTGATTCGTACCATTCAGCAACTCTGGCTGCACTAGAGATTCTAAACTTTCTATTAGATCTCTCTTTCCTCGTACATCCAATTGAATTTGATAGAATTCCTCTTCTCTGTAAGATCTCAGATCTGGACGAGTGAGAGGGGTAATGAGCTGAGCAAATGCGCCACCAAGGGCAGCATAGATGGCCTTGGGTTGACCTCTAGCCTTTAATCCCTCGTCTAGAGTGTCCTGAAGTTGGGTAAAGAACTCGTGAGCATCTTGATGTAGTTTGATATTCACTGGCATACCATCATAGTCCTTGAACGCCTCCCAAAATGACCTGGGTCTAAATGATGGCTCTACTCCTCGTAGCAAATGAGCAAACATCATCTGCACCTGATGAAACACGCTATCCTTCCTCTCCTCTTCATCTACCGGCTGAGCTGAGAGGATCAGTCTTCTGATGGTTGGCTGCATGAAGAGTTGCTGGAAGATAGAATTCATATAGCATGTAGCTCCACCATTGACTAGGCCAGCGTAGGCATATTTTTGTCTAAAGTTTGGTAGACCAAAGTTTCTCCATCTGGATTGGAAGATACCGTCAGCGTCAGCGTTGATGTTGCGCAATAGGTTTTCTCCTGTGTTGAATGCCTTGGTGTCGTGGAGAATAAGATGATGGATGAGAGAGAAGGCAGCTTCTCTTGATTGTGTGTCCACACATTGAGCTGCTTTTAATGCCTTCAACTGCAATGCTCCCTCGTCAATACTTCGCTTGTCCTCTCCATTACCACTACCACTGCCATTATCATTATTTTCTATAGCTACAATCATGAGCTTGCTCCATTTATGTACATTTAATGCACACAATTCAGGAAATAGATACTCTGTAATAATGCAAGTCACCAGTTGATCAGCATCCTCCAACCCTACCTCCCCTCCCATTTGCTCCAACAGCGCAGTCAACAATAATGCAGATACGTTCATGGGAGCAATATCCTTGATGGCCATCTTCACTTGACCCAGGAGTGCTCCCATCATATCTCTCCCTACCGCTAGTAACTCGTCGTCATTCATTGTCCTGATGATTCTGACACACAACTCTACCTCTTCAGACGACACATTGCTGCTCATGTTGGTATCTTGGAGGAGGAGAGGGTAGATGATGTTTTGTAAGACCCAAGAATGTGAAGATTCACTAAACTTGGATATAAAGAACATATGGGTTGCCCCTAGTTCCCTTAGGGCTTGGATGGGAGAATCCAGCAATCTGTTGACTGTTCCGATGACCAGTTGATTTGGTGATAGTATTACTGCTTTGATCTCTGCTCGCATAGCACCTACAGCATCATTAGTATCATAATCAATAGAATCATTGTAAAACACATCCATCACCCGACTATCAAGGGATAGCAAAGTTTGGAGACCAGCCATGGCTTCGCTACACAGCAGACTAATATCACCCTCCATACGTGCAGCCAGCTGTCTTATCTTTGGTTTGTTCTCATTATCAGGAGAACCATACAGGGCTAGATTCTGCATGGCATGTAGATAATAAGCTGAGATCAATGGCCATAATGTACGCCACTCTGCTGCTGCTGCTGCTGATACTGCTACTGCTGCTGCATCTATCTCAACACCATCTCCATCTCCATCTCCATCTCCATCTTCACCACGAGTCGTAGAAGCCTTGTCATTCAAGAAAGCACAGCATCCCAAATTGAGAAGCAGCAACATACATCTATGACATACTAATCCCATAATACTGCTCATTCCTCCTCCCTTGTTGTTGTTAGTTTTAATACCAGGATCTGATAATAAGATCCCCAGTAATTCCTTCAGGCAGCCAGATAGTACAAATTGGTTGCAATGAGCAACTGAATCTTCCCAGGATTCAGTCATCACCGTCTGGTTTGGCCATGCAACATTCTCAGAAGGTAGAAGCAGTGCACAAAATAGTTGTAATACATACAGCAGCAATCCATGATTTATTTGACATTCTCTATCGTTATCACCATTACCTATCACCACCACCATCGTCAACAGCTGCTTGAGTTGCTGTCCCCCTTGAGGTGAGAATAACAATTGCTTGATGTCATTTACTGCTACTTGACAGGTAGGGAGTGAGTTGAGCAAGTTCCTCGCAGCAGCAGACACTTCTTTACCATGCCTAGCATCATCGCATAATGCCAATAAATGGGCATATATGGCATCATGATGACTGGAAATAATGCTGGCAGGACTACAAAGCTCCAATTCTTCTCTATTCGGAGGGCAGCTGTATCCATTAGGCTGCTGAATAATTGATCCCATCAGTTGAGTGCTATCCTGTATTCTTTCCTCCATCAACATTGATCCATCATTAGTGTAGTCTTTTCCTGGGCCCAAGAGACGGATGTACTCTGGAGATACATCAGCACCATACTCTCTTGCTACATAAATCCTCAGCGTACCAATATACAGGTTGCCTGGCACACTGAATGACTTTTTACTACTATTACTATTATTATTATTATTACTATTACGGTTTCTATTACCATAGGCTAGAAGTGGTAGGTATTGGATTGATACTTGGAGAGAGATGGGGAAGTCCCGGTAGGCTGCTGCATGTGATGGATGGAGGGGCATGCTCTTCATTCTGCCTTCATTGATGAGTAGATTGAGGTAGACAAGGATGCGTTGAGTTCTCATACGACTGGTAGCTATAGTATCAGAAGAAGATGGTACTGCTGATGATAGTATTGATGATCCATTATTGCCAGCAAGGTACCATGCATCAGGCAGAGCCCCTTCACAGAGCACTACAGCATCTTCAGCAAGTTGCTCGATCTTTGGTTTGACCTCCTCCATCATCATAGCTGACCTCTGCTCTAGATTACGTTGTTGACTATCTTGCTGCTCCTCTCCTCTTTCTTCTTCACTCTGTTGGGCAGCCAGAATGTATAAAGGATACTGACACTTCATGAATGCCAACAATCTAGAAGCAGCAGATGATACTAGAGGAGGGCCTTGTAAGACTACTTGCCACAAGAAATCCATACACACTATATTTGCATTTGACAATCTGAGCTGACTCGTTATTTGCTCACTGGTTGCATCAGCTAGGACCGGATTTTTCCAGTTACCTAGTGCAGTCAAATATGCAGTGAAGCAACGCCAGCCATGGAATTCAGACAGCGTTGTTGGATTTAATGTACATAATGACTCCTTGAAGAACAAGGCAGCATCCCTCTCTGTCACTTCATGTCTACCACACACAATGCAACATAACAGAGTCCATGCTTTGGAAATATCGTAAACACATAACCCTCCTCCTCCTCCTCTTCCTGGTGCAGTGGTAATCCAGCTAAGGATGTCTTCCAACTGGGGCTTGGTGACAAAAAAATTGCCATTTCTGATGATGGACCAGAGTAGGATAAACCAAGCACCTACTGCTTGGTAATGAGAAAACTCACCAATGGAGGGGATGACTCCTAATTGATGGGGTGATGATGATGATGATGCAGTTGGTGGCGGTGCCTCACCATAATTATTAATATTATTAGTATTAGTATTATCACCACCATCGCCATCTCTGCTGCTGCTATCAATACGCCGGTACTGCACAGCCAGGAAGCTTCTATAACACACAAGCAGCTTCTTCAGTAATTTAGCTTCTTCATTGCAGGATGTCATCAACTCCCTCATCCTTTCTTCCACTGAATACACATTACTCAGCAGGTTATTAAATACAAACACTGCTGCCACTATATTTGGTGACGTCTCCAGGGAATGTTGTAATCTTCTAATGATTGTAATACCATACTGATGTCTATTCTGATGCTGAGCATTCCCTCCTCCTCTGTTTTCATAAATTTTGCATATCTGAGACAAGTAATCACTGGTGGCGAGTACAACAGGAGCATCAACCCTGAGCACGACATTGCACCCACAATCTATAATTCTCTGAGCCAGAGTACTGGATACATCTTGCTCGGATATTGTCACCAAGAGATCAGCAATGCGCAGGACATCACCCACACTACACGTCTTGGCACGTTCTTCTAGTTTACTAAATAGCATACCTAGTTGATCAGAGTCCATATAAGGTCCCAGTTTCCCTAGAATTCCAAATGTGTTCACTTTAATCTCATCAAATGTAGTTGCCTGCTCAGTCAAGTTCCACAAGAAGGAAATATGCTCATTAGGGAGCCTGCCCTTCCTCACAAGAAGGGCTAATATATTCTTCACTGGGTCTGCGTATTGTTGTTGATGGAGATTAGAGGACAGCACCAGTTTAACTATCTGATTCTGCTCTATCCAGTCTAGTAATGGTTCACTGGTAACGTCTTGTGATTCATCAAACAGAAACCAACTCAACACATCACCGAGTTGCTTCACTGCATGCAGCTGTTTGGCAAAGTTTCCTGATCTCAGTAACCTCAAGATAATATCTAGATACGCTCCACTCACTACTGCTTCATAAGCTAGAACACTTCCTCCAACAGCAATTGCTACATCATTGCAACTACGAACCACCTTGGTAGCAACATCATAAGCAGCAGCTCCTGATTCACTCGCCTCTTCAAGAGTCTCAAACCCGTTAGGCGATGATGATGCTTGTAATGCCTTTTGTACATACGATACTACTGAATTGACTACTGGTATCAATGCCTGTCGTTTATCTTCATGTATCAGAGTTGCCAGGGTTGCTATTGGTCCCAGAAAACTATCCATCACATCTAAATCCAACCTATCTGGCTGTTTCAGAAATACACATAGAGTATCTAATATCCCATATTGACATAGCTGATTGACCACATCTATCAGCCATGTATATCCTAGCACATCTCCTTGTTGTTGCTGCTGCTGCTGCTCTCCTTGTTGTTTTTGTGATGCAACAGGGATGGGATTGGCATGGGTATACGCATGTACAGTACTATCATCAAGGAAATCATACTTGTGTACCTCCCAAAAGTGAGCAGTAGGGTGTAGAAAGTTCGTAATTAGGGATAGAGGAGTGGCCAGATCTTCAGCCAGGTCTGCAGGTATCTGTAGCAGTAATTGCTGCTGCTGCTGCTCATTGCTACCATCAGCTGGAGTGGGGGTCATATTAGTGGTGGCAGCAAGCGCAGTCCTACAAACAAAATCTAGCAATGCCTTGATCATTGAAATCAACAAAATCCAAGCATACCTAGTACTTTCAGGGGTGTTCCATGCATTACTGTTGTTGTTGTTGTTGTAAGACATGTGGTATGGGGACATGATGCGATTGAATGCGTTGGCAATGGCCTGCCTGACGAATGGTCTGATAAAGCTTTCCTCATAGACTATGTTCCGTTGGAGTAGATGTGCTCCTTGTAGGTTGTTGTAATATACCATGGTAATATTTAAGCATTGAAAGAGGTTGGGGAGGTTGACAGGGCCATCCTGCAGGAAGAGAAGAGAGTTGAGCTTCCTAGACATTTCTTGGGCGGTGGAAAAGCCGGGATGTTGATCTGAAACTTCGTCTGGGAAGTGGTTTCCTCCATGGTTAACCATCTCGCTATGGCGGTTGTTGTGATCTGTGAGTGGAGGCATAGGGTCTAAACTCTCATTTGACTGTGTATGAGCTGCTTGCAAAAGGGAGGACATGTCATTGTCATTTTGACCCATACTGTTCCTTTAGGCCTCAACCCAAAAGCTAGACTGTATGTATGATGCTTCTATATCTCTTACGAAGATTTCTCTTCGTTCATCAGAGTAATATTGATCTTAAGAACCAAGTGATCAGAATCTGGATGAGTTGTGCAGCATCTCTCAGCCTAAACAAGGCAAGGTGTACAGAGTTACCTTGCTCTTAAATAAAGTGATGCATACCATTGTCGGTGTAGATGGAGGCTATGTAAAAGGGACTTGCTACCCCCCAAGCCATGCTGAGCTGGGTGGGTGCTATAGCTGTGGCCACCTCTCTGGGGTTCTTTGAGCCCTGGAATATTTTTTGCAGGGAGGTGAAGGTGTTGATGGACAGGCCGTGTTTTCCAACAAAAGTAGGAGAGGGACCGTTGAGCGGTCATTGACAAATAAATTCTTATGTCTTTAAAGTTCTATATTCGTATGTATTGATCGGTTATTCATAGAAATGGGGGGGAAAGGTTTGATTTGTGCTTTGGTGTTCGCTGCCAGCGCTTTGGCCTGGGCGTCTTCTAGCACAACTCTAAATATTAATAGATCTAGAATAAGTATAGAGGATATCACTCAGAGAATCTCCTCGAGTATGGCGTCCACTAGCCTGTTTCAAAGCCAGCGAACAATACCAACCAAAGATGAAAGGCTAGAACAGATATATAATGAGAGCGTTTGGAAGAATGATCTGATTCTATGGATCATACCTAGTACCTTTAGAGATCAGTTACCGCACATGGTACAGGTGAGTTTCATAATCCTTTTTGATCTGCTGGGTCGCCCACTTCCCCCAAGACCGGCCACACACACCGTCTCCCTCAACATATATTTGACCTCCTTGTCATCTGTTCTTTACAGAGTTGGCTAAGATGCTGGATAGCCTGTGTAGGTCTCTACTTTGGAGTTGGATGTGTATGGGTCTACTACACATATTTCACATTCGGAGCCATATTCTTCAAACCTGGCCAGATCCCCAAGTTTGGGGATATCTTGGAGCAGATGAAAGTCGCTTTTCTATCAATGCCTCTCTACGCCGTCCTGCCTGCTGTTACTGAATACTGTGTAGAGCAAGGATGGACCTTAGCATATGCTAGAGTATCAGATGTTGGACTACCCAAGTATGTTTTATACTTTATACTCTATATGACATCAGTAGAGTTTTTTGTATACTGGCAGCACCGTCTCCTACACGACATCAAGGTTGGCTACACATCTCTACACCACATCCATCACAAATATAACAAAGAGCACACATTATCACCATTTGCTGGTCTAGCCTTCCACCCTATTGATGGTATTCTTCAAGCTATTCCATATGCATGGACACTTTGGTTTGTACCAATGCACTTGTTGACACATGAGATGCTACTGTTCATCACTAGTATATGGACTACTAATATACACGACTGTGTTCATGGTAAGGTTGCTCCTGTGATGGGTGCTGGGTACCACACTATTCATCATACAACGTATCGTCACAATTATGGGCACTACTTTACATACATGGACAAGTTATTTGGCACACTGGTGACTCCCGAAGAATATGAGGCCAAGGAAAGTGGGAAGAAGATGCAGTGATATAAATGATGAGAATAGAATTAAGGAATGAATGAATGGCATATGATCCATATCATGTAATTAGCAATAAGTAGAGAATAGTGTTGGCAATGCAAATGCCTCCATGGAATTGTCGTTTGAAAATCGTCGAGGAGAAAAACAGCATAAGATGTGCATGGGACAGATCTTTTAAGCATTCTTTTTATATTTTTTATATTTGCGTCTTCATAAGATGCATATGAGTATTTGTACAAAAAAGGAGATGAGATGAGGCATGTCTACCAGTCTGGTGTCACTCATCGTCCTGATATGAGTCTCTTAGTGTATGGTTCCACTATGCCCAGTGATCCCCCCCCTTGATGGCAGCACAAGACTTGCCCGATTTTGATTATCATGATCCATTCCAGGAGACGGAGTATACAGATGACCAATACATGCCAAACTCGAGAAACGAGCAGTTGGAGGAGGTAGAAAGATGTGAGGATATATTAGATGATTTTTCCTACCACTGCTGAAGAAGATGAGGCTGTATTGAAGAGTGGGAAGTGGGATGGTGATCGGAAGATGCAGGAGGTCATCAAGAGTAGGTTGGCTTAGGAAGAGAGGTCTGATGTAGCATATTAAGATATTAAATGATAATTTATCTGAACTTTAGAATAAAATAGAGAGAGGGGGACTGGGAGGAGTGATCGACCTCCTACTGCAGTATATTCTGAATGAGCTTGTAGGGAATGACGAGTGTGTGGTTCCCAAAAACTTGTTCTGTGTGATATTATACTTTCTTTCTTTCTTGGAATTGCTGCCATAATCTTTGTGATTTTCTACTATTTCAATCAATTTTATTGCTCCATGTGATCATTTGTAAGAAAATGCCATTATTAGTGTAGGTAAAGCAGAGACAACCACTCTCTGTGATGACTGGCAGATTCTCAAGGCGGCAGGCCCTTTCGCCATCGTCGTCGAGGCCGATCAGGACAGGATGAGGATACCCGGTGATGGGTGGTTCATATATCGGCTCTCTGGATAGTGCAATCTAAAATACACAATTATAATTGACATTTGCTACTTCGATAAATTTGAATTAACCCTGGAGTTTATATAATTACCCATAAATAGACGAATTATGGTGATGAAATCCATTGCATTTGCCTCAAGTGGTCGTAAATTCCTCGAAAAACCAGCATGTCCATCTTTCAAGGCAGGACGTACAAAAACAGTCATGGTGCATAGCAAGGTTGGCGACATTTTATTGGATGTCAAGGATGTCCGGGCAAAGATTGCTTCCACTGGCCAAGAGATATTGAAGGGCGTCAACCTCACAATCAGAGAAGGAGAAGTCCATGCAATCATGGGCAAAAACGGATCAGGCAAGAGCACTTTGTCAAAGGTAAGGATTGTTCATTCTTCAATGTCCCCGACAGTCGTCGTCAACGACCATTGGACATGTTGTGCTTTGCATCTCTCATTAGCAGTATTGACATCGGAAT